>Ga0114951_10000190_pt1 | contig 87836 bp, 112 predicted proteins | sample AM7aDNAmetaG_FD_88677 | JGI IMG/M metagenome (GOLD analysis project Ga0114951, IMG submission 88677) | Freshwater microbial communities from Finland to study Microbial Dark Matter (Phase II) - AM7a DNA metaG | ecosystem: Environmental > Aquatic > Freshwater > Lake | place: Finland: Lake Alinen...
ATATAGATTTCCAGCGTTAGAAATTGAATCTCTTTTAGAGATAGCTTGGTGGAATTGGTCTGAAGAAAAAATAAAAGATGAATGTAATTTATTGTGGAGTTCAAATATTAATGAGTTTATTAAAAAGTATAAGGAGTGAAATTATGATTAGTATTTGTGAAGCATTAAGTGAAGATGAACGTAAGAAATATGAAGATCATATACAAGGACTAAGAACCGGTAAAACATATCAACATATTTCTGATAGATTTTATAGTGGTCGTAGTAAAAATCCAGAAATTGATAGATCATTAATTGATCATGCTAAAGATAGGATAAGAGAAGCAAAAACTAATTTAGGTGCTGCAGAAGTAAGAAGCAATCTCAATGATAGATTTTCAATTTGGAATAAACTTAAAGATAATTATGCACAAAATATGAAGGATCAAGATTCAAAATATTCTAAATTATCAGCTCAGAATGCTTCAAATAAAATGGCTAATTTTAAACAAAATAAATATAATAAACCTTAAATATAAACTTCATCTTTTACATAGAAATATTATATTTATAAAAATGATCAACTGGAGGTTTTATGCCTTAGCTTTTTAAAATTAATTTTTTGGAGGTAGACAAAAGTGATTATTAAAACACCTAATTGTTTCTTTCTTGTTTCAGGTAGTTCAGATGGTTTTTCTTTATTAAATGCTTTCGATGGTGCTTTATTATCATCTGGAGTTGGAGACACAAATTTAGTTAGAATGAGTAGTATTCTTCCTCCAAGATGTAAAGAGATAGAAAAAGTAAAATTACCTTATGGTGCTTTAATACCAGTTGCTTATGCGTCAATGACTAGTGATGTTAATGGTAATGTTATTTCTTCTGCAGTCGCAATAGGTATTCCAGAAGATTCAGAATTAGCTGGTTTGATTATGGAATATTCTGCAAAAGATAGTAAAGAGATAGTTGAAGGACAAGTAAGAAAAATGGTAGAAGAAGGAATGAAAGTTAGAAATAGAAAAATTAAAGAAATAAAATCAATAGCAGCAACACATTATATAGCATCTAATTTTGGTGCTACATTTGCAGGTGTTGTACTTTGGGATGATGAGGTGATATTATGATTAGTATGAGTTATTTATTTGAAGAAGATCCAAATTGGATACAAGATGCTAAACCAAAGAAAGGTTTACTTCATCAGAAACTTGGAGTACCTCAAGATGAAAAAATTCCACAACAGAAATTACAAAGTATAAAAGATAGATTACATAATAAAGCTGAGAAAGGTAGTTTAGCACCATCAGAACTTAAATTATCAAGAGAAGTTAATTTTGCAATAAATGCACAAGGTTAGTAAAAATAAAAATGGAGGCGTTGTAGAAATGGAAGAACAGAAAAAAGTAGTAGAAAATAAACCAGTAGATTTTATTTCTAGACAACAGAGACGTCAGCAAGAAAGAGAAGATGAAAAATATAATAAAATGATGAAGAAACAATTAGCAGCAATGGCTACAAAAGGTGATTTGATGATGTTAGTTGAAGCCTTTAATAAATTAAGAGATCGTTTATTTCAGATGGATATAATAAATTCAGCATTAGAAAAGATTATAATTAATAAAGGTTTAGCAACAAGAGATGAAATTATGGTAGCTGTTAAATGTGAAGCAGACAGAGCAATGAAAATGAAAGAAGTAAATGATGAAAAAGAAAATTATGAAAAGAGACTTGAGACTTGTTTGGAGTTTGATATTGATCCAAATTTTACTAGTGTTCCTTTACAGATTTTTCAGGATACTAATTTAACAGTTGATCAGAAAAGAGATCTTGCCGTTAAATATAATTTAGAAACAGTTTTAGAAAAATTACCAAAAGAAGAAAGTAAAGAAGTAATTGAACAAAAAGAAAAGATTGTTAAATTGTTAGATGAAATTAAACCAAAGGAAGAAAAAGAAAAATGTTTGATTTAGTATTAGGTCATAGTAGTTTTTTGGGTCATACCGGGTATGCTCATCATTCAAGAGAATTTTTCACTGAATTAAATAAACGTATTCCAGTTCGTATTAGAAATTTTGCATATGTTGATAATCTTGATTATTTAACACAAATTCAAAAAGATATGGTGATTTATCAGAAGTGGAATAATGCACCATATGAAGTTGGAACACCTTTTGAAAGAAATCCAAAAGATAAGGTTATTAATATAATTCTTAATGAAACTAATCATTATTATTATTATGATAAATATGATGGTCCAAAGATTGCATATAATGTTTGGGAGAGCACTCTACAACCAGAACAATTTTTTAAGAAGTTGTTAGAGTTTGATCAGCTCTGGGTTCCCACCACTTGGCAACGTGATTGTTCGATTGGACAAGGTTTTCCAGCGGCGCGAGTTAAAATTATTCCAGAAGGAATTGATGGAAATAAATTTTGTCCTGGTGAGAGTGATATAGATTTAACTCAACTCAGAAAGGAAGAATTCAATTTCGTTCTATTTGGTCGCTGGGATAATCGTAAATCAACAACTGAAATTATTAGAGCTTTTTTAAATGAATTTAAAGTAGAAGAACCAGTTAATTTATATCTTCATATTGATAATCCTTGGGGAGAAAGAATAGATGGATTTAAAACAACTCAGGAACGTATGGTTCATTATGGTTTTGATCCAAAACATAAAAGACTTATACTTCTTCATGGACTTGAAAATGCAGATAAAGATGATTTATATATTAATTATTTAAGAAATGCTAATTGTTTTGTAAGTTGTGCAAAAGCGGAAGGTTGGAATATTCCATTGATTCAAGGAATTTCTGTTGGTACTCCAACAATATCCTCAAATTATGGAGCTCAATTAGATTTTGCCGGTGAAGCATCTCATCTTGTAAACATAAAAAAATATGTAAAACCTTATAAAGTTTTTATGCAAGATGATAATACACCAGGATTAGTTGCTCAACCTGACTATGAACATTTACAATTTGTAATGAGAGATATTTATAATAATTATAATCAGTATAAACAAAAAGCTTTAGAAGATTCTATAATCATTAGAGAGAAATTTAGTTGGGAGAAAGCAGCTGATAAAGCTATGGTAGCACTTGAAGAACTTTATCAAACTTGTTATCCACCAAGAAAGAGACTTAATATTGGTTGTGGTAATGATATTAAAGATGGATATATTAATATTGATGAATTTGTTGAAAATAATAGTATTACAAAAATGAGTATGCTTAATTTAGATTTTGCCGGTAATTTTATTGATGAAATATATACATCACATTCTCTCGAACATTTTGGTAAAGATGGAGTAAAACAAGTTCTTAAAGAATGTTATAGGGTATTAAAAACAGATGGTATTCTTAAAATTGAAGTTCCTAATCTTGAAAAAGTTTTACAGAATTGGTTAGATACAAAAGAAGAAGATAGATGGGGATTTCCTTTAGATACTATTTTTGGTATTCAAGATAATCCAGGTGAGTTTCATAAAACAGGATTTACGAAACAACATTTAATAGATACTGTTAAACAGGCTGGATTTGATATTGATGAAATTAATGATGTATATAGTCATGCACAAGATTGTATTGAATTAAAAGCTCATAAAATTAATATTAGAGATAATAGTGTTATTATAGTTGATTGTTATCCTGATACTGATGAAAAACAAGATCTTTTAGTTAAACAAATTATTTATCTTAAACAGTTTGGTATGCCGCTTTTATTAACTACCCATTATTCAGATATACCGAGAGAAATTATTGACTTAGTTGATTATATTGTTTATGATAGAAAAAACATTTTAAGTGATGATAGTATTGATTTTTTCTTTGTTATGAAAGATTTTATTAAAATTAAAAGTAAAGTATCAAAGAAATATCATTCAGTTGCAGTTCACACAAATCTTAAAAATGCTTTAAAGTTTTGTAAAGATAAATTTAGATATGCACATTTTATAGAATATGATACAAGTGTTGATTTTTCAAAACATTTGCAGATAGCTGAAAAATCTTTATTTGATGTTAAAGCTTGTATGTATTCTTATGATGAAGAACAAAAAGGAATCAGACAAATTTCAAATGATAATTCTATTATTGGATTAATAACAAATCTTATGTCATTTGATATTAAGTGGTTTGATGATAATCTTGCCGATGTAAATTCATGGGAAGAATATAAAAATATTACTTTAGAATCATCAAAGAAACTCAATAAATATACAGATTTAATTTATGAAAATTGGATGTATGATTATTTTAAATCCAATAATTTACTTAAAAATATTGGTGTAATTGATAATGAAACAAAAAATAAAATAATCAAAGAAAGAAGTAAAATAGTATCAGGAAAATTTGAAGATGATAATCTTATTATTTTATTATCAGAAACAAATCAACATGATGTTCTTATATTTGCAATAAACGATTATAAAGATCATAAAGTTGATTATAGATTTACATGTAATGGAAAAGTTACAGAAGGACAAGTACCAACAAATGGATTTGCATATTATGTTGCAAATAAAATAGACAAAGTTCAAGTTATGCTTGATACTAAAGTAACAGATTTAGAATTTGATTATACAAAATTATACAGTTTAACAACTAGATTTAAATTTGTTGATGATAGAATTAAATGTTTTGAATGGACAGAAAATGATGATAATGGATTTACAGTTAAAAAAGATGTTCCAGTTAGTGTAAAATATCATTTTGTTGATGGAGCATTTGTTGAAATATTAGGAAATAATGAAGAATCAAAAGATTATACTGTTGAATTTATAGATCAAAATGATAATAATAAAATAATATTTTCAACAAATATATCACCTAATAATTGGACAAGACCTAATTTAAAATATTTTATAAACTGGAAAACCCTTGTAAAACATAAAAATAAAATAATATTTGAACATTTATATAACGCAAAAGATAAAAGAATATTAATAAATATAGATAGCAAAGCTCTGGGTGACACTATTGCTTGGATGCCTTATCTTGATGAATTTAGAAAGAAACATGAATGTAAAGTTATTGCAACAACATTTTGGAATACACTTTTTAAAGATACTTATCCAGAAATTGAATTTTTTGAACCTGGACAATCTTTTAAAGATTTATATGCACAATATATTGTTGGTGTATTTGATGGTGATTATAATCATAATAAAATTCACTGGAGATCTGGTCCATTACAAAAAGTTGCTTCTGATATTCTTGGTTTAGATTATAAAGAAGTTATTCCAAAAATTTCAGTTGTTAAAAAAGAAAGAGAAATTAAAGAAAAGTATGTTGCTATATCACAACATAGTACTTTTCAATGTAAATTTTGGATACACGCTAAAGGATGGCAATTCATAATTGATTATTTGAATAGTATAGGATATAAAGTTGTAGTTGTATCTTTACAAAAACCATTAGATATTATTAATGTTGTTGATTATACAGGAAGATCAATTCCAGACACTATTAATATTATTAAAAATTCAGAGTTTTTTATAGGAGTTAGCTCTGGTTTATCTTGGTTAGCTTGGGCATTAAACATTCCAACAATTTTAATTTCTGGTTATAGTTCTGAATGGGCTGAAATGAATGAAACGGAAAAAGCTATTAGAGTTATAAATAAAAATGTATGTAATAGTTGTTGGCAAGATATAAGTTTGCCAATAGATCGTGGTAATTTTAATTGGTGTCCTAGAAATAAAGATATGGAATGCACAAAAGAAATAACTTCACAGATGGTAATTGAAGCAATAGAAAAAATAAAGGATAAGAAATGAAAGAAGTAATAGTTATAACATCAGGATATTTTGATCCAATACATGTTGGACATTTAGAATGTTTAGAACTTGCTAAACAATTAGGAGATAAATTAATTGTAATTTTAAATTCTGATAAAGCTGCTATAAGAAAGAAGGGTTATTTTTTTATGCCTTCAGAAGAACGTGCTAAGATTCTTGCCGCTATTAAATATGTTGATATTGTTTGGAAATCTATTGATACAGATATGTCTGTTAAAGAATCAATAAGAGATATTCATTCACATTTTAAAGATAATTATTTAATATTTGCAAAAGGTGGAGATGTATTTAAAGATAATATTATTGAAAAAGATTTATGTGAAGAATTAGGAATTAAAATTATTGATAGATTGGGTGAAAAAATCCAGTCAAGTTCAGAATTAGTTAAAAAGATAAAGAAATAGAGTTTTATTTTAAAAGGTCAATATCTTTAAATAATAAGATATTGACCTTTTTAATTAAGGAGGGAAATATATTTATGTCTGATTTTAAATATGAAGAAACTATGGAACAACCTTTTGTAAATTTAGTTTTGGGAACAACTAATAATAATATTGTTATTGAAAATTATAAAAAGTTTAGAATAACTGGACCAACTGAAGAATTTACAATTTCAGGTATTACTGGTGGAACAGATGGAAGAGAAATATTATTATATAATAGTGTAGCTTTTAAAATGACAATTAATAATGATAGTGCAAATTCAAGTGCAGCTAATAGAATTTTGACTTTATCTGGTGGAGATTTTCAAACAACAACAGTAGGTTCTGTGACTTTAATATATGATGGAGCTGCATCAAGATGGATTTTTAAAGGTAGTATAGCATAGTAATTAAAGGAGAGGTTAAATTATGCCTAAATATTTGAATGAAGCAAGTTATCCAATTTTTTACGGTGGTACAACATTTGTACCTGGAAAACCAATTGAAACATTAGATGTTATAAATAATGAAGCTTTTGTATTTGGAACAGTTGGAGAAACTTATGCTATAGTTGCTGGTGTGAATGATAGTTTGTTAATTAGATTTAATAATGAGACTGTTTTGACAACAGTAACACTTACAGCTGGAGTAGCACAAACAATAGATAATGTTGTAACAGATATTAATACTGCCTATGGTTATACTGTTGCATATAATGAAGGTGGAAGACTTAAGATAGTTGCTCCAAAAAGAGAGTCTGATATATCTGCTGTTTGGATAGAAAATACTAATGGAACGGCAAATGCTACATTGGGTTTAATCGGACATGATTGTAATCCATCTGGTTTAGTGGCAATAAAAGCTTTTATTAATTCAACAAAATTATCAACATTTAATATTACAACTGCTAACAATAAATTCATTTTTAAATTTAATAGTGATGATTGGATAACAGTTACATTAACTGTTGGAGCGGCAAGAACTGCACAAGAAATTGCCGATGAAATTAATACTGCATATAGAATTGCTACTGGAAAATTTGAAATTGTTGCAAAAGCTGTTGAACTCATAACTGGTGGTGGAGATATTGTATTACAATTAATTTCACCAGTTGTTAGCAATTATACATCATCAGTTTTTATCAGAACATTAAACAATACAGCTCTTACAGTTCTTGGATTTGATAGTGATGATAAATTACCTTTAGTTAGTAATGGTTATCCACAACTAACTATGCAAGAGATCTTGCCGTTATATAATCCTCTTGTATCATACACATTATTAACTTTCCCTGGAGCTGGTCTTACAACTTTTTATACAAATGCTGGTGTTACTGCTTTTGAATTTATTAGAGTAACTGGTGCTGCTGTTAATATTTTCATTGAAGATGTTCATAATCTCCCACCTATTAATTTAGCAGTTGGTGAAAAGATAACTATTGAACATAAAATTGCAAGAATTAACAAATTTATATTTCAGTCTTTGGGAGCTGGTACAATTACAATTTTGGAATTAAATAATTAATAGAATTTTGGAGGTTTATTAATATGGAAGATGAAAGAATTTATATTGGTAGAGGTATGGGAACATCTGGAACAAGTGGAACTGGAACTAGCGGAAGTTCTGGTACATCTGGAACAGGAATAACAAGCGGCAGTTCAGGAACATCTGGTTCTAGCGGTTCTTCTGGAAGTTCAGGCACTTCTGGTTCTAGTGGAACATCTGGAAGTTCAGGATCATCAGGTTCTTCCGGAACATCAGCAACTTCTGTAACATCTGGTAGTTCTGGAACAAGTGGTAGCTCTGGAACAAGTGGTAGCTCTGGAACAAGTGGTTCTTCAGGCACTAGTGGTTCTTCAGGAACAAGTGGAGCAATAGGTACTGGTGGCAGTTCAGGAACATCTGGTAGTAGCGGTTCTTCTGGAACATCTGCAACATCAGTAACATCAGGTTCTTCTGGGGCTAATGGTTCTTCTGGGGCTAATGGTTCTTCTGGTACAAGTGGAAGTTCTGGTACTTCAATTGTAAATATTAGTTTAAAATATTATGATTATGATCAAGCTGTTGCTGATGATGCATCTTTTGATCTTCCTGCAATTACAAATGTTGGAAATGGTTGGGTTATAGCTGGTCAGAATCAAGAAAGAAGTTGGTTTGTTGTAGGTCCAGTTGGTACAGTTACATTAATAAATAATACAACAAATGTTATTGCCGGTGCAGATACAAATGGTAAATTTTGTATTGGAACAGCTGAATCTCAAGAACCATTAACAATTAAGAATAGACTTGGTTCATCTATGAATGTAATGTTACAGATGTGGTATGATTAATTTTAGGAGGTTTTATTTATGAATTTACCACCTTATGGAGATGATAATAAACGTGTATTAGCTCATTTTGGAGTTCTTAGGGTTTCTCCTCAAGATGTTCCAAGTATGACTGTGAAAGTTTCACCTGGAGGGTTCTGGTACTACACTAGTACTGGACCAGTATATACTGAATTTGCTGGTGGTAATTCACCAACGATAAGTGCTCCAGGTACTAATGCAAAATGGGTAATGGTTGTTTTAAATTCTTCTTGTCAAATTGTTTTAATTGATGGTACCATTAGTTCACATCCTCAGATACCAACAATTCCAAGAGGAAGAATAATTCTCGCTGCAGTATATGTACAAACAGGAACAACAAAAATTACAAGCGATATAATTTTTGATGTTAGAACTTTATTTGCTCAATTTCCAACTGATCATAGAGATTTAGCTGGAACATCCGAGGTATCAGCACATCCAATATCTTCTATTATTGATCTACAAACAACTTTAGACACATTAGTAACAGAAACAACTTTAGATTCAGAATTAGAATCTAAAGCTGATCAAACTGGTACTAATGAAACTTCTTTTATTTTAAATAAAGATTTTATTGGTACTCCTGCATCAAATGTTGAAATTTTAGTTGAAAGAGGTAGTGAATCTAATGTTGGTATTAAATGGAATGAAACTTTAGATCAATGGCAAGTTACTTCTGATGGAACAACTTGGAATACATTTGGTTCAGTTATGACAAGTGGATCTTCTGGAAGTTCCGGAACATCAGGTTCTAGCGGCACGAGTGGAAGTAGTGGAACATCTGGAAGTAGTGGAACATCTGGAAGTAGTGGAACATCTGGAAGTTCCGGAACAAGTGGTACATCTATGACCGGAGGAACTTCAGGAACATTTAGTATGACAAGTGGTGGAACAATTATTGTTCTTGATGGATTAGTTACGTCAATTTCAGGACCACCGTAACATGATTATATAAAATAAATAACATCGGCAAGATCTGAAATAAAATCTTGCCGATAAAAATTTATATGGAGGTAAATTTTAATGAATATTCCGCCTTATGGAGATAGTTATAAAAGAGTAGGAGCTTATTTTTCAAATCTACAAGTTTCAGCAAAATCAACACCAAATATGACAGTTAAAATATCAGCTGGTGGTTATTGGTATTATTCAGCAACAGGAGCTACATATGTAGAATATGTTGGCGGAAGTTCTCCAACTATTACAGCTCCAACAGGTACTGGTAATGCAAAGTGGGTTATTATAGCAATGGGACCAAGTGGAGTTGTTTCCAATATTGATGGTGCAGCTGCTTCAAATCCTGTTTTACCAACGGTTCCTGGAAGAGCAAGAATACCTCTTGCTGCTATTTATATTCAAACTGGAACAACAACAATTACAAATGATATGATTTATGATGTTAGACCAATGTTTCCATTGGAAGTAAGAGATCATAGAGATTTAGAAGGATTAACATCAACAGGTTCACATCCAATTTCTGCAATCTCAAATCTTACTGAGACTATTGCTAATCTTGTTACATCTTCAGCATTAACAACACTTCTTGCCGATAAAGCAGATCAAGATGGAACAAATGATACTACTTTTACTTTAAATAAAGATTATAGTGGTGCTCCTGCTTCAGATTGTTTATTTGAAGTTGAAAGAGGTAGTGGTGATAATGTTGGTATTAAATGGCATGAAGATATATCAAAGTGGCAATTTACTGATGATGGAACAAATTGGATAAATTTTGGAGATCTTTTTATAAATACAGGAACACAAGAATTGAATATGTTAGTATATTCACAGAATGCAGAACCAACTTTGACAGTTGGAAATGTAGCGTTATGGATAGATACTAACAATTCAGATAAAGTGTATTTGATTTATAGTAGGGGCTCTGCAGATCAAGTAAAAGTTGAATTAACTCAGTAAAAGTTCTTATTGACTACACATTAATTTTGTAAACCCTTTACATTTTTTTAGTCAGGTTTAGACACATAACTATATTTATAGAAAGGTAAATGTGGTTATGATGTCGTAAATCTGATTATAGAGTTAAATAAGATTAGAGAGGAGATCTAATTATGGCTAATCAAGAAATTGATAGTTTATCAAAATCTTGTTCAATTTCAGGTTGTACTGGTAAATATAAAGCTAAAGGGTTTTGCGGAAGACATTTACAACAAATTTATAAATATGGAGAAATTATAAACATTGGAAGAAGTAAATTAGATTCTAATGAAATTATTATAGAAAATAATATAGCTAAAATGAAATTATATGATCATAATGGAAATCAAATTGAAGAGACTATTTTTGATTCTAAATATGTTAATATCATATCACAATATAAATGGCATTTATTTACATCAACAAAATATGTTGGTGGTGGTTGGAAAGATAATGATGTTTGGAAAGATATGTTATTACATAGATTTTTATTATATTTAGAAGATGGAAAATTTGATACTGAAGTTGATCATAAAGATGGAAATAGATTAAATAATTTAATTAGTAATTTACGTAGATGTACTATTCAACAAAATAATCAAAATGCTAAGAAAACATCAAAAATAACATCTAGTAAATATAAAGGTGTTAATTTTTCTACGTATCATATGAAATTTAAAGCTTCCATTTCCGTTAATAAAATAAGTATATATTTAGGAATTTTTTCATCAGAAATTGATGCAGCTAAAGCTTATAATGAAGCTGCTATAAAATATTTTGGTGAGTTTGCTTGGTTAAATAAATTTGAAGAGGTGAATCAATTATGAGTAATCAATTTAAAGTTCAGGAAGCTGTGACCTTCTCACAGCAATCTCCACCTGAAACATTTAGACTTATGGATGTAACAATTCAAATCGTTCCTGTTGCATATGAACATGGAATGGTTATAGCTGAGAGTGAAGTTGTTGATCTTGAAGTTGCTGGAGAAGTTAATATCTTTATTTTAAATTGTGCTTCTGGGGTGAGTTTAAAGATAGGAAGTACAACAAACCCAGCGTTAACCAATGTTACACATTTTTCATATCAAGGAGCTAAAACAAGTTTTTATGTTTCTAATGCTGGAACAGAAGATATTACTATTAGTTTTGCTACTGCTAGTATCTAAAGAGGTAATAATGATTAGTATAAGTTATTTATTTGAGAATCCAAATGTACAATCAGAACATCCAAGTGGACTTGTTGCTCCATTTGGAAGTTATAATCCGAGAAAAGATAATGATGATAGATTAGCAAAGTTACAAGATCTGAATAAATTTTCTCCGGATCAACAAACTAAAAGATTACGTGATGTTGGAGTTAATATTAATGATTTCATGTAATTAAGGAAAGATTATGCTGATACACAATTTTTATGCTGACTTATTACTTTCAGTAAGAGTTTTATTTGATAATTTTATATTTCAGAATGATCAATATATAAAAAGATATGAATTCAATGTGGGTAATAGAAGCTTTCAGATGCCTAAAGATTTTAAAACACAATTTGAATTTCCAAATGTTATAGCAACTATTAATGATGAAATGCCAGCGTTTGGTCAACGTCCAGATGTATCACAAACTATTTCTGGTTATAATGTTGATCAGGTTCCAGTTTTGTATAATTCAACAAATGAAAATGTTTTATATCTTCAGGAAGAACTTGTAACAGTTCCAATCTCTATAATAATAAATTGTGAATCACCATTACAAGCAAAAGAAGTTGGAAATGTTATAAGACGATGGCTACCTTATAATAAGTTTATTCAATTTTTGGAGTATACTTCATTTTTAGAAATTTCAAAACCATTTCTTGCCGATAATGGTTTTGATTTTAATAGTGATAACATTTCAAATCTTTATACAAAATTAAATCATCGCGATGGTGAAATTTATAATTGTTTTTCAGTACAATATAAACCTTTTATTAGAATGGATGGTGTAGGCTCAACAATTCCAGATTCAACTCAAAGATCTTTTCAAGTGAGTGTTGATTTAACTTATATGGTTCAATTTCCTTTATGGCTTTTTAGTAACATAAAAGAAGGAACTATTGAAAGAATTGATATTGCTTTTAATATGGGTACTTTTGAGACTATAGCTGATTATCCATCGGCAAAATTAGTAAATCAATCTCTTAGTACAGTTCTTAATTTGAGAAAAGGTTATATACGAAGAAATTATTTAGTTTATGATAATAATTCAACTGAAAATATTATCATGTTGGATAATTTATTATTAGATGTTAATATGGTAACGGCAAAAACATCAAAGTTAGAAGCAACAAGAAAAGCTACAAATTTTGTTTATATAACTGTTAATGGAGATGAAACCTGCCGATATAAAGCAAACACTAATAATCTACCAATTGATGGTTTAACAATTCCAATAGATGCTGATTATTATTTAATAGTTACAAGTGATGATTATGGAAATTTAAATATTGGGTATAGAAAGAAAGGAAAAGATTTAGTTATTCAATTTAGTAAAGATGATTTTATAATAGAACCAAGATATACATATAATTTACTTTGTAGATCTACAAGAATAATAAATTTTTTAGAATATCAACTAGATACCAATTTAAATTATGTAACATTTTCAATTTCTGAAAGTTTATGGGCAAGTCTTTCTCCATCATTAACAAGTCCATTAATAGTTCAATTTTATGATGATGATTTTGAACAATCACATCAATATGGTGGAATAGCACCAGTATTAAACAATATTAAAGTAGCTCAAAAAAGTTCAAGTTCTGCAACTATTACATGGACATCTAGTTCTGAAACAACAACTTGTGTTGAATATGGACCAACTGCAGAATATGGATACTTTTCAGAAATTAAAACAGATTATGTACAAACACATAATTCAATAATTTATTCTTTACAACCTTTTACTTTTTATCATTATCGAATTAATACAACTGATATTGATGGAAATGAAATTATATCTGATAATTATACATTTACAACAAGTCCTTAGGGAGGAAGTTTATGGTTTCGATTGTTATGGAGTTTGATTTTGGTGAAGCAGGTGAAAATATTATAGGTGGAGTTAAAAAATTAGGAACAGGAGTAGGTCAAGCAATTGGAACTGGAACTGGATATGTTGGACAAGGGTTACAGAAACTTGGTCAATATGCTCAAGAAGGTGGACAATTAATAAAAAGAAATCCATTAACATCTACAGCAATTTTAGGTGGAGCTGCTATTGGTGGTGGAATTATGGCGAAAAGGAGAAAACAAAGTTTTTAGGAGTTATTATGATATCTATAATTTATGAATTTTTAGGATTTCAATCTTATAATGATTATAAAAGAGAACGAGCTGAAAAAGGAAGAGAATCTTTAAGTAATGATATAAATGAAAAAATCGCAGAGAGAGAACAAAAAATTGCAGAAAAAACAAATTTAACAAAGAAATTTAATGATGATAAAGATGTTATGAATTCACATTTAAAGTCTGGAAAGATTACACAACAGGAACATGCAGAATATTTAAAACAACATAAAAGTCTAAAAAAATCTGCAGGAATAATTGATGATGTTCCTTCAACACCAAAACCATCTGGAGGAATTACAGACGCTATTTCTGATCATCCAATATTAGCTGGTGCCGCTGGAGCACTTGGTGTTGGATTAATTGCTAAAAAATTAATAGATAATAAAAATAGAAAACCACAATATGCTTAAAAATAATTTTTCGGAGGTACAATTTTATGAGTTTAGATATTAATAAAGTTATTATGGAAGCAACAAATAGTCTTTTGGAAACTACAAAACCATCAGATGATAAAGGTGATAAGGCACAGACTGGAGCTGATAAGAATAGTTATCATGTTGGAGATGATAAAGTTCCTGGTGAGCCAACATCTGCAACAAAAGAAGTAACAGAGAATAAAGATATCGTTACAGAAGGAAAAAAAGTTGGTAAAGTAGATTATGAACCAGGTCCTTATGGTTCAGCTAATGTTGGAAAAGGTTACAGTGAACATGATTCAGAAATGCCAAAACAACATAGTTATCATGATTCAGATAATCCATCAGCAGTTAGTGAAATTGGTAGAAAAGCTTCAAGAGTAGTTGGTAATACTGTTCATGGTGCTATTGATGCAGTTAAACAGGAACCAATTGCAACTGGTACAGCAGCAGCTATCGCAGCTGGTCTTGGCGCAGTAGCGTTGGCAAAGAAACTCAGAAAAGAGAAAAAGAAATCAACACTTGTAAAAGCTAAAGCGTAAAAAAGAAATAAATAATATATGGAGGTTTTAAAATGAATCTTAGTAAAATTATAGACGAATCGGTAAAAACTGTTATTAATGATGTTAATGTTGATGATGCTGTTGATACTTTGAAAAAAGCTGTTAAAAGTGCTAAAGGAAAATTTGAAAATAGTGCAACTGATGATGTTGCTAGTAAACTTGGTTATATATCAAAAGGAAAAGCAGCTTTAGGTGCAGGTGGTGCTGGTGCAGCTGGTATTGCAGCCGGTCTTGGTGCAGTTGCTTTAGCGAAGAAACTTCGTCAGAAAAAGAAAGCTGCGGCTAAGGCATAAAAATAAGTTTGAGGAGTCAATTTATGAAATTAAATATGATTAAATTCATAACAGAAGATAATTCAGGTATATATAAACAAGCAGAAGATGCTGGTAAAAAAGCAAATGAAGAATTAACTTCAGGTATATCTAAAGGAGTTAAAAAAGCTTCTAATGCTGTTGAAGCTAAATTAGGATCTGGTGTTGAATCTGCTATAGATGCTGGTAAATCTCTTGAAAGAAAAGCTGGAGGTTTTACATTTAGTCTTCTGGGACAAAATAAAGCAACAGAAGATGCAAAACAAGCAGCTGATCTTGGTACTCGAATGGGAAAAGTAGCTGGTAAAAAATCTGTAAAAGCTTTAGCTGCAAAAGAAGAAGCAGGAAAAGATTTCCTACAGATTCCAAAGAAACCAATTAAAGCTAGTTTATTAGATAAAACTGATAAAGAGATTATGGCTTCTAAAGCTCGTCAAACAAAAGCTGAAGTCCAAGACGAATTATCAAAATCAGCAGTTCGTCAGAAAGATGCAGAAAGTGGAATAGTTGATTTTAAAACAAAAGCAATTAATAAAGGTAAATCTCTTTTAAAATCAGTTGAAGATATGCCAACAAATCACAAACTAGCAGCTGCTGTTGCTGCTGGAGCTTTAGCTGTTGGTGGTAATATGTTATATAATAACAAAAAGAAAAAAGCTTATGCTTAAAATAATAAACAAATAACAATGGAGGTTATTAATATGTTAGACAGAATTAATGCACTTATGGAAAGTGAAGATACACAGAAACTTTTGACTGAAAATGAGCAGTTGCTTACTGAAGCAGTAGGAGAAACTGTACAGTTTTCTAATACGTTGAAGGCATTCGTAATTAAACATCCTGATGAATTTCTTGGCGAAAGCACACAGGAAACATACAAAAATATTAGATTGTTTTCTGAAGTAGCAACTTCACAGTTTCTTACCGAAGTTACACATGTTTATGGATCACAGATTCCAGTTCCAGTTCAGGAAGGGGATGCATTAAACGATTATCTGTAAAAAGAGGGTGTTATGCCAATTAGAACAATCAGCGAAAATTCAGATTTAGTTTTACCTGCTTTGGCCGCTGGTATAGCAGCTTATGCTGGTCATAAGCTTTACAAAAAATATAAACAAAAACAATTATTTAAAAAGTATGGTATTAAAGAAGAGCCGAAAAAAGATGTTAATCCTGATGATGAAGATATTAAAAGAGATATGGCTTATTATATTGCTGCAGATTTGCCAACACATCTTGCTTATTCATCACAAGTAAAGAGGTAGATATGGTGTCTGTAATTGGATATTTAAATGAGGGTAAGGTTTGGTCTTCTATAAAGTCTAGTTTTGCTAATCTTTTTGGTGGACCAACAAAAGTTAAAAAATCTGAATTAACTTCAAATGATAAAATTAATAATGCAGAAGCAACATATCGTAGATTAACACCTAAATCTTTGGCATCTTCAAGAAATAAGCTTGGTTATAAACCTAAAAAAACAACAGTTTAAACCTAAAAAGAAATATCGGCAAGATCTTATAAATAGATCTTGCCGATAAAATTTAATTATTTATCATTATTTGTGAGATGTTGGTATAACTTGAATCGAATGATATTAATTTTCCACCTTTTGTTATAATGAAAGTTAAAGGAATATTATTTCTGATCCAATTATAATCTTTGTAATAACTACCAATATCAGAATACATGTCTGTTAAACTTATAACCATACTTAATTCATCTTTATTTTTATCCCAGTATTCTTTTTCAACAAATTCAAAAACATATCTATGAGATGTTCCACCACGACCTTGATAACCTTCTTTTTTGAGGAACTCATAGAACATGTTAATATTTTCTAAATTAAATATTTTCTGTTGATGAATTTGTACATCATGTGTAATTAAATGAATTTCTTTAAAAAATCTCATACTATTTTCTACTACATTTGAAAATTGTTTAAGATTTTTATCAGAAATTGAACCAGATGTATCTACAAATATTATTAATGTTCCAACACCTTCAATATCTTCTGTAAGAGAATATCCTGGAAGTATTAAACCATGTGGGATATATATTTTATTTAAATTTCTCCATGATCTATCATCTGGTTTCATAATAATATTTGTTTTAATTGATTTTTCAACTAGACGTTCCCAAGGAATTTCTACTTTTAAAAGTTCTTCTAAATAAGTAGTTAAATATCCTGGTAAGTCACCTTTTGATTTTATTGTTTCAAAAACAGCTCTTGCTTCAGAAATTAATTGATTGAGCTGATAAATGGCTTCTGGAGAATCAGTCATATCTTCTTTTTCAGATTGTGAAAGATCATCTGTCATTTCAAATAATATATTTCCATTTTGATCTTTTACAACTATTGTATCTGGACTATCTCCATCTCCCAATTCAACTTCAATCTCAATAAATTTTTCATTTTTTACTAACCAATCATATGCTTTTTCTACAGAACAATTAGGCTCTTCTGATTCTAATCTTTCTACGATATTGTATCTATTTTGATATGGTTTTATAAGATGAGATAAATTTTTTCTAAGGTAAACTTCAATAACATGATCTGCTGCAACACACCAAATTTTATGGATTCTATCATCTTTTCTTAATCCATGTCTATTTAGTATGTGTAGAAGTTCATGACAAAGAAGATATACTAAATGTATAAAAGTATAATCTAATTTATTTAAATAAATTTCATTTAAATGAATCTTGCCGCTCTCAATGGTTGATAAATCTTTTTCATTAAATACAACATATCCTTCCATTGACGGATGAAATTCATAAACTGTCCAATCAAATCTATGAAGCATCATACCGAAAAAGATTAATTCTTTTGTGAATAATTTTATTTTACTTAATTTAATTAACTCATTAATTTTTGGAGTCATTATTTATACACCAGACATTAATTGATTGATTTCGTTTACTGATGATAAAATTTCTGTAGATCTGGAAGGATCAATTTTTTGAATTTCCATCAATATTTTAACAACAATATTTTTCTTATTTAATGTTTTTTCTAATTGTTTCATTTCTTTGAGCATCATAATAGAAAGTTCAGGTGCATGTATCATAAAAAGATCAATCAAATATGCTAAATTTTGTGTATATTTAGATCTATCTTCTTTACCAATATAATTTGTTATTAATGCGTATGCTAAAGCATATCTTTTAACTGCATCGTTTGGAAGTTCATAATTTGTAGCATCCATTAAAATAGTGTCGATATCAAATTCTGAATAAACTTTATAATAAAGTACAAAGTCGCTTGCTCCTTCTTTTCCAACATAACCTGTTCCAAGATAAGAACATATGTCTGAAGAAATTGTTTTATTGTACCACTGTTCTCTTATTGCAAGTTCTCTGGCAAAACGAGTCCAAGATCTTGGAGATCCCCAAGCTTGATCGACTTGTTCTTCTTCATGGAAATATTTTCTATATTGATTATGTCCAAGAAATGAAATAACTGATGGATGAACATTTGTACCTTCTGTTAAAGCATAATTAGTTTTCCAACCGTCAAAATCCGTATAAACTGGCATCATAACACATCTGTTAATGATAGCACTAAATATTGTTTTAGCACCTGATTTGTTAGATGTATTTCCTGCCATAACAATTGCAACATTTGATGGAAGTTTATAACCTCTCAATGTGCGTTCTGTTAAAAGTTCATACAAAAGAGCCATGTGAACTGGACTTAAAAGATGTGAATCATCAAGTAACCAAATAGTAAGTTTTGGTTCATCTTTTATTTCTTCTTCACCTTTTGCATTTTTTACTTTTACTTTTTTAGTTTCACTTGCTAGATAATACAATGCTTTCATAATATCTGGAAAAGACCAAATTGTTCCAAGCATTGGTTTTCCATTTATTATGATATTTTCAAATTGTGGGATACCACCTGTTTCTTCAAGTGGCTTTAATGCTAAATGTGTAGATAAAACTCCAAAATTATATTGTGTACTTAAATAATGTAAGCTTGCTGTTTTTCCACCGCCTGGCGCACCACAAATAAAAGGTGTACCAACATCATAACCACGTACTTGTAGATAACAATTTTCAACTACAAGACTAACGACTTCATGTAAAGCCTTTGCTCCTTTTGTAAACTGTTCATTATCTGTTAACATTATGCCTCCTTAGGTTTTTTATGAAACAAAAATAATTATAACATTATTATTTCTATATGAAATGTTTGAAAACTAAATTTTTAGAGGGTTAATAGGATGGCAGAACAACAAGTAAATGTGAAAGAGTATTATCAATTTCAACCTTATGATGTCAAAAAAGTTTTTTCAGAATTTTCTAAACCAATTTTAGATAACATATTTTTTAATAATTTAGCAACATTAAGAATGAATGCAGATTATATTAATTTTAAAGTAGACAAATGGCAATATCGACCAACAGTTTTTTGTAATGATATTTATAATGAACCACAATTATTTCCGGTGATCATGTTAGTTAATAATATTAAAAGTTTTTTAGAGTTTATTCCTGAATATTTTCCAAGAGTTCGGGAACCACCGTATCAAAGTTATGTAATAATTGCACCTTACCGTTCCGAAATTAAAAGAATATTGAATTTTGTTTCATAGGAGTTTTGGTATATGTCGAATATAGATAAACTTTTTCAACCTAAGTTCTTTTCTAATTCTGATGTGAATAATATTTTACTTGATAGTGAACAGAAGATGTTAGTTATCGATAAAAATTCTGAATCAGAAAGTATTTACACAAATTTTTATAATGATCTTTCAACATATATTTCTAAATTATCAAACAATTCTGTTAAGAGTCAAGTACAAAATTTATTGAATAAGGATCTAATATATCTTGGTTTATCGAAAACCAAAATAGATAATATTTTTTCTAGGCTGCTTATAACAACTGATAATAAATTGGCAGGAATAGTTTTAGACACTCAACAATTAGCAATAGATCCAATAACAGGATCTTGTGAGTCTGCTGATGAATGTACTTATGCTGTTTATTTTGGTTTAGTTCGAGCCGCTGTTGTACTCAATAAAGATGAAATTAGAAAAGATAAAGATCTACATAAATTAATGACAACTTATTTGTATTTATTATTATTGAAAGCAGTTGGTATTGATAAAATATATTCTGAGAAATTTAAAGTTTTCATTCACATTTTAGCTATTTATATGTATTATAAATATTATTTAAAAGAGAAACATAATTTTATTATATCTATTCTTGAGAATGATTATGAACCTTTCATTGGAAAGAAAAATATTGAAGAATTCTTACCAACTATTGAAAAATTTGTAGATTATCAATCAATTAAAGATTTTCCAAAAATGTTAATTGATGCAAAACTTTGGACTGAGAATCCAAATATTATTACAATTGCATTATTAAAAACTTTAAAACCAACTGGGTTTTATTGTTTATTAGGTCCATTAGATTATTTTGTAAGTTTAGCAGTTGTTTCAAAATATCCGGTTGAATTTTTTTCCAAGAAAAGTTTAGTGAATGAAAAATTACAAGATGCAATAGAAGAAATTATAGTAAAGTATATTAACAAAATAAAATATGATTTGAGTGTGATTCAAAAAAAGAAATAAATCTTTAGGAGGATAAATTTTATGTTACCAAGACAAGATTCTAATGAATTTTTTATGGAAATTGCTAGAGGAAACGTTAATGGAATGTCAGCTCTTCGTATGTATGGTTATAATGGAGATGTTGATGCAGGTACAGAAGATCTTTGGAAAACAGTAGCAGCTGGTGATGGTGCAATAGCAACAAGAACTCTTTTCACCACAGCAAAGTCACTTTCAATTTCTTCTTCAAATGCCGGGGATACAACTCAGTATGTTACAGTAATTGGTCTTGATATAAATTATAATATCATTACTGCAACAAAGAAACTCGCAGGTCAGACAGAAACAGCATTAAGTTCAACACTTTCATTTTTCAGAGTTTTATCAGCAAGTCTTAATGCTGCTTGTGCTGGAAATGTTTTTATTTATGATGCTTCGGATACAGCATCATCTGGTGTACCTACTACAGGTGCAAAAGTTCAGGCTATAATTCCTATTGCTGATCTTGAAACAAAAATATCAGCATATACAATGCCAGCTGGACAGAAAGGTTGGTTGTATAATACTGCTTGGAATTCTTACAATGCAACTACAGAAAAAGGAGTTATTATATTTTTAGTTGTAACGACTGCAGCTGGTGTAACTACAACAACAGTTCTTGCTCGTTATGAAGATCCGGCTTCTGGTCAGTTTCAGACTTGTTATTCACCAATCGAAATTCCTGAATTTGCAGATGTTAAACTTCAGGTAACTCTTGAAGCATCCGGCTCAAATATGGTTATTGAAGGATGGGCAGATATAGTACTTGAAGATATTACAACGACTCCTGCTACAGTAACAGTGTTAACAAAATCTCAGTTTGATGCTCAGCTTTCACCTCATACTCTTGCTTCAACGAAACTTTATCTTGTTGGTCTTGATGAAGTTCCTACAGTTTTTCCTACAGCAGTGGATCTTAATGATACACTTGCTATTATAACTGGCACAACAGCATATAATGTTGCTGCAACAGTTGAAGTAGCATTTAATATCGATATTTTCAGAACAGGACTTTTGATTCAGACAACGCAGAAAGCTATTGCGTGCGTTTGGAGATGTGTTGACTCTAATGGTGATGTATTGTATAACTCTGGCTTGTCACCTAAGATAATTACTCTTGGTGGTAAAACTTTAAAAACAGTATTTACACAGGCATAATTTTTAAAGTTTGGGAGATCAGAATTTTTCTGGTCTCCCACTCTTTATCATATAAAATATATAGAAATAAAACATAAAATTGTAAATAATATCTTAAAAAGATTTTAAAATAGAGGAGTAATTCATGTTATCTATTGTTGATTTATTTAAAGATAAAGTAATTGAAGAGTCTGAATTAGATGGACCTTTGGATGATTATTCATATTTATTACATCATGTTGAAATAGATAATGATGGAGTTGAAAATTTACATCATTGTTTTGTATATGATCATCTTGGTAATATGTTTACTCAAGATACCATCATCATTAAAGATGGTAAATGTTATGATGAAAATAATAAATTATTGAAAGATGGAACATATCATACAATTTCAGGTTTAGAACCTGAACAAGAAGTTTGTTGGAGTGATTCACAAGCTGAAGAAAATGGAATTAAACCAAAACGTATGGTTGCAGGAATGACATATAAACAGAAAGCTAAGGAGTGGTAATGATTGTTTATCCAAATACTTGGAGAGAAATAGGAAAAGTTCCTACAATTGAAGAAATAGAGGATTATATTTTTGAAGTTATTAATAATCTTAATTGTACAAATTTAGCTTTATCTGGTGGAATTGATAGTTCTTATATGTTATGGTGTATGTTAAAAATTTTTGGAAAAAGAAATGTGAAATGTTATACTATATCTTTAAATCATGATCATCCAGATTATATTTATTCAAAACAAATAGTTAAAGATTTAGGAGTAATAAATTGGTCTTGTTATTTTCCTTCAAATAATGAAGTTGAAGAATTATTAAAAGATAAAAATGGAGATTCAATAGTTGAAAAATTCTTTGTTTGGTTAAATAAAGAAAAAGCAGAAGAGATAATTTGTTGTGATGGAATTGATGAGTTTATGGGTGGATATTATGATCATCTTCATAATCCAACTCATGAAACATATTATGATTTTATGACTAGATTACAAAAAGAACAATTAGAACCTCTTCATAAAAATTCTGCCGATATCAAAGTATTTTTACCTTATATGAATAAAAAACTTATTGAATTATATGATAGAATACCAATGAGTGATAGATTTGATAATAACAACAGAAAAAAGATAATGATAGAATTAGCGAAAGGTAAAATTCCAGAGGAAATAATTAATAGAAGAAAATATGGTTTTGTTGATGCTATGAGAATAAAATAGATTTTTAGAGGAGTTATTATGTTATCAATTTATAAATTATTTGAATTATCACCGTCAGCTGTTGATTCTGTAGTTCAAAATCATATTGGAACTCCAAGAGAACAAGAAGCTAAAACTATAGGATATTTAAGTAAAATTAAAGAGAAAGCACCACAATCATATCAAGCTCAAAAACCTATTTTGATGTATCAAATAAAACAAAGTAAAATATCATAGAGGAGTTTATTATGATTAGTGTAAATTATTTGTTTGAAAATGAATATCAAAAAATAGCACAAGAATTAGTAGATTCTTCTGGTGTAAAAGATTGGAAAAAACATTCTTTAAAAAGTTACAATTAATCCAGTTGATAATAGTAAAACTTTAGAATCAACAATTCATTTAAAAGATGGTTCTAAACATACATATTCTTTAAATGATAAAAGTTTAAATAAAGTATCAAAATCAATTGAAAAATTAAAAGATGAAATAAGTAAACATAATAAAGATAAAAAATCATTTTCTAGTCTTAAATTTGATATAGATAAAGATCATAATTTCAAGACAAAATTTTTATATTCTAAGAATGGAGATTAATTATGTTATCAATTTATAAATTATTTGAAGGTGATGAATCTGGAGAACCTAAAGGTGCTATATCTGATGAAGATATTTTAAAAGATGAAAATAAAACACAAGAACTTCAAAGTGCTGTTATAAAACTTATTTTAGATAAAAAATTGAGACCAGATGATGATGATATTCATAATCTTGCCGGTAAATTTAATATGGAACCACATGAATTTGAAGAAGTTATTTATGCACTTCTTGGTGATTTAATTAAAGGTGTGGGAAAACATAAAGATGTTCCATTATCAAAGTTTGATCCGGAACAAATTAAAATAGGAATAGATATTGAAAAAGAACATACAGATAATCCAGCAGTAAGACTTGAAATTGCAAAAGATCATTTAGCTGAATTTCCAGATTATTATACAAGATTACTTAAATTGGAAAAAGAAGCTAAAGCCGCTAAAAAATAAATAGGAGTTAAATTATGATTAGTGTTTCTTATTTATTTGAAGATGAAACTTTTCGAAAGAAGTTTGATCAAGGTTCTTTAAGACAAGATATGATGATGGGTGCATTAATAGCTCCAACATCATTAGCTTTAAAAACTGCTATAGTTGATAAAGATATATTACATAAATTAAATGTTGATCATCCTATGGCTGCTCCTACTGCTTTAGCTGCAGCTGCACTTGTAGGAGCTGGTAGTTCTGCAGCAGTTCATGGAGCAATTAAAGGATATTATAAGTTAAAGGATAAAGTAATTAATAAGAGGAAATAATTTTATGTAGGAGATATTATGATATCTGTTATTTTGGAAATTTGGAATCCACCACCGAAAGTGAATTTTACACAAAAAGTCATTAATAGATTTAGTGGTGAAAAACCACCCCCTCCGCCTCCTCCATCAGGATTTGATAGATACAAATCAGTAATTACTAATAAACAAGTTGAAAATAAAGATGCACGTTCAAATATTAATTGGAGAGATTTTGGTAAAATAAAAGAAAATATATCAAATTATAAACAATCTAAAGATGTTGAAAAAGGTTTAAATGAAAAATTAACTAGAGCAACAGCTGTTAAAAATACTAATGATGCTAGTAAACAATCTGCAAAATCTGCTGGTGAATTAGCAGCAACAGAAGCTCAATCAGCAGCTTATAGTCAACAACATCCTATAAAAGCTGGATTAAAAAATTTACTTAGAATAGGATATTCTCCGGAAGAAAAAGCTCGAATATATGCAGATGCTGATCGAGAAAAATATGATTATAATAAAAATATATCTGATTCATTAAGAAATAAAAGTCAATCTTATAACAATGCAAATGAAGTTTTGCGTACTAATAAAACAACTTCACAAGAAGAACCAAAAGCTGTAACAACTGGACAACAAGCTATTCCTGTTGGTTCTGCTCCAAAAGCTTTACCGCCAGCCTCAAATAATAATATTCCAATTAGAAGACCAGTTGGTCCTTTAAATATGGATGAATTATTAAGAGATAAATTAAATAAAAAGAAAAGAGAACAAGTTAATATATAATTTTATATTGGAGAATATATGAAATCAATTAGAGAACAGTTATTTGAGAGTAAGAAAGAACATTCTGGTTATAAAATGGAAGATGTTGGTTCTGGTGCTGGTAAAGCAATTGGTGTAGCAGTAGGTAGTGTTCCAGGTATGGCTATTGGTCATTATATTGGAAAAGATTCACCACAACATCCTGATAATTCAATTGATGAAAAGAAAAAATCACATCGAGTTGGAGCTATGTTTAATGAAAGATATAATGCAAAAAGAATGGCTAAGGGTGCTGGTATAGGCGCTGGTATAGGTGCTGGTATAAGTGCTGCCACAAGTGATTATAATCAAGATTTAAAAACAAATTTAATACACACTGCTGTTTCAGCTGGTATGGGTGCTATACCAGGTATAATTGGTGGAAAAATGGTTGGAGGTTATAAAGCTGCTAAGAAACTTGGATATGGATCAGTAGGAAAAACATTTGCAACAACAATTCCTGGTTCTCTCACAGGACTTACAACACCAAAAAGACAAAAAGAAGAAAAGAAATAAATAGGAGGATTACAATGATATCAGTTTGTAGATTATTTGAAATAAGTAAAGGTGGAGCTGCAGCATTAGGAGTAGCAGGTGGAACAGCAGCTGGAGTTGCCGGTGTAGCAGCAAAGAAAATGTATGATGAAGAAATGGCAAATCGAGTAAGAGAAGCAAATCCTATTAGAAAAGGTGCAAAATTTGTAGCGAAAATGTTTGATGATGGTGGACAATGGATTGGACGTAAAATTTGGGATGCTCATAATGGATAAAAATAAGGTGTAAAATGGAAATTAAAGATCAAGAATTTCTTGGAGTTATATTACCTGATAAAGATAATAAACATCAAGGGCGTTATAAAGTTTATATACCAGTTCTTCAACCTTTTATGAAAGATAATGAAGGTATATGGGCTAAGAATCACGTTACTGATTATAGAAATACACCTTCAGCAGATGGTGTTTATGGAAGTTATTTTCCTTTACATGCAAAAACTCAAGTTATTGTTAAATTTTATACTGAGCAATACACAAGTGCTTATATTACTAGAATCACCTCAGATCACAATCCTGAATCTATGCCGTTCAAAATTATTGATAGAGACAGTTACTATCAACTTATTAGAACCCCAAAAAATAATCATTTAATTGCTTTATGTGAAGATACTGCAACTGGTGGAGCTGCCACAACTGCAAACTCAATTCACATATATTATAATAATAAAGCGATTACATTAATAATGGATAGTTCAGGAATGAGTATTAACGTAACAGCTGGAGATATAAATCTCAAAGGAGTTGCAAATACAAACATCCAAGTTGGTCAAGATTTAAATATAAAAGTAACTGGTGTTTGTAATATTCAATCTGATGCTGATGTTCATATTAAAGCTGGAGGAGATGCTAATATTGAAGCTGGTGGAAATGCCAATGTTAAAGCTGGTGGAGATGCTAATATTCAATCTGGTGGAAGTGTTAGTATAAAAGCAGGAGGAGTTTGTAATATTGATGGTTCTATGGTTAATTTAAATGGTGGTGGTTCTTCAGCTGCTAAAGCGGCAAGATCTTCTGGTGCTGCTGGAACTGGAACACCAATCACAACAACAGATGAATTTAAATATTATGAAGGAAAAGATGGAACTGCAATTATAACAGCTAAAGGATAATTAATTATGATATCAATTATGAATTTATTTTATGAAAATAAAAGTGAAGAGAAAGAGATAAAAGATTTTTTAAAGAAAGAAGTTACTAAAAGTCATATAAAAAATGTTTTATCAACAGGAGCTCTTGTTGGTACTGCTGTAACTGGTGGAACAGGATTATATAATATGTATAAAGGTGGAAGTTTTGTTGGAGATGAACCTGGAAGTTATGATTCTTTAAAAAGTGGATTACGTTCTGGAGTTGGTTCTGCAGCTTTAACAGGATTATTTAATATTGGAAATGTTAGAAATCAACGAAAAGAGATTGATAGTTTAAAATTTAAAAAGAAAAAATCTTAGGAGATTTAATTATGATTTCAATTGTTATGGAAATTAGTCCAGAATTTATTCAGAATAGAAATTTAACAGGTGATAATAAATTTTCTCAAGAACAAATTCGAAATGCATTAGTAGAAAAAGCAAAATCGCCTGTTGGTTCTGTTGCTAGAGCTGAAGCTGATAAAGTTATTAAAGACACAAGAGCAACATTTCCTTATCGTAAAAAATAAGATTTTGCCGGTAAAAATAATACTTAGTGAGATTAATATGTTATCAATTATGGAAACCAAATTTGGTGTAGCAATATTGAATGAAGTTGGAAATAGCAGAGTAATGAGAGAAAGATTAGCAACTAGTTATGATCAAAATTATAAAAATAATCCACTTAAAGCAGAAAAAGCTGCATTTTTAAATTTGAGAATAAGAGCAAATAGAAATGAATTAACACCTTTTGAAAAAGGTAGTTCAGATAATGACCCGAATAAAGTTAAAGAATATATAAAATCTTATTTACCAACACTAAATGAAAAAATTAGAACAAATAAATAATACTTTAGAGGTTAAAATAATGTATATCAATTATGATAATACATATAAGTTACTTACAGAAGATGAAATTGATGAAATGATTAATAACCTTGGGCGTTTGGACAGTACAGCTGACAGACCAGCAATACAAAATAAATTCACAATCAATATGAGACCACAAGGTATAATTGTATACGATTCATACAACAATCCATTTTATCCTATTAGACCACGCCCAAGAATTGATACTTCAAAAATGGATTTATTTGAAATTTATAAAAGAACTAGAGAATTATATGAAGATTTTGCTCCAACTCTTTTACCATGGCATTATGTAATTGAGTTTATTAATGATCGTTATTATGTGTTTAATACACGCCCGATCGATATGAAATTTCCCGTTTCAAATGTTGATGTAACTGATGATCGGCAAAAGTTCTGGGATAATACAACAAAACAATTTATGAAAGATCAAATTTTTGATATTAGAGAAGCAATTCATATTTTAATTCTTGGAGATTCAAATATTGATGTTTATACTAAGAAGTTTTATGAGTTATTAGGTCGTATTTGTATTGTTCCATTTATAAGATTTTTTAAGTTACCTGAAGGAATAGGTGAACGTATATTTTATCTAAATATGGGTGAAAAATTTCACGGTCAACAAATAATGAAATTTATAAGAAAATAATAATCAAAAACAAAAGGAGAGTAATATTATGAAGACGAATGAAGCAAAGTTTGGCGTAGCAGTAGTAGCATCAGTATTTGAAGTAGAAAATGCAATTCCTACAGATGGTGCATCTGATGTAACAACACCTGAAATTATAGCAAAAGCTATAAAGAGTGTTCTTGGAGTAGAAGGTTCTGATAGCGTTGCAGAAGCAAAAACAACTGGTGGAGATGCAACAGCAGATAGATAATTTCGGAGGTTTATTGTGATTAGTGTAAGTTATTTATTTGAGCTCGATACTTCAAATTTTACAAGAGAAGAAAAGAGACAATATCGTGAAGGTGCAAGAAAATTTCATCCTGATTTTAATGGTGGTAAAGATGAAGAAATGAAAAAACATAATAGTAGATGGGAACAGTTTGCTCACGCAAAAAAGTCTGGTTATAATAAATCATTTGATGATTATGCTGCTGAACAGAAAGCAAAAAACAACAATCTTCTGGTTCTCAGCAACAATCTTCTGGAACGAATCAACCTGGTTCTCAGCAACAAAAGACAAATACTAGTTATGGTCACACTTATAATAAAGGACAAGATTCTGGAACAAATCAATCTGGTTCTCAGAAAAACACAAATTCACAAAGTTCTAATTCTAAACAGAACACTGGAACAACAAATCAAAAACAAAGCACAAATCAACAATCTTCTGCTGGAATAAATCAATCTAGTTCACAACAGAAAACAAGTTCAAAGCAATTTTATCCTGGATTTAAAAGTTCAATTTTTTCACAAATAAGAAGAAAATAATTTGGAGGTTTATTATACATGAAAACAATTAGAGAACAATTATTTGAAGGTAAGAAAGAAGATAATAAATTGAATAAAGCAGCAAAAATTGCTGGCACAACAGCTTTAACTGGCGCAGGTTTATATGGTGGAAAAGAATTAACAAGAGCTGTTATTGATGCATCAGAAGGTGGCGCACCTGCATCAGATACAATAGATGCTGTCGCATCACTTCATAATTCTACTATTGGAAAAATAGCAAGAGGAGTTAGCAAAGGTATTAGAAAAACTTTTACAAATGAACATCCTTTATCAATTGAAGCAAAAGATAAAATGGGTGAATTAGCAGCTGGTACTTGGAAAGGAGCAAATCAAATTGGAGATATTGGAGGAGCTGTTGCAATTCCTGCGACAGTAACAGCATTAGGATTAGCAGCTTATAATAAATTAAAAAAAAATAAGAAGAAATAGTTTTGGAGGTTTATTTATGATTTCAATAATGGAATCATTTTTTTGGACAGTAGAAGGTTTTGGAGAAAAAACTCCAAAAGAGGCATATACAATAACAGATGAATTTAAGCCTGATACAGAAATCAATAAAGATAACTTATTAATACGAGATGAAGGAATAGGAACAGCAAAAAATAATTATGAGTCTCAAAGATAAAACAAATTGATATGAAGTTGAGAACTAATTTCTCTGCTTCTAAAAATATATAGAAATTATATTTTATGAAAGGCTTTTAAAAGAATAAAATGTGAGGAAAAAATGTTTTTAGAGGCATATGGATTAAATCCTTCCAAATCTGATACAAGTTTAGATATTTCTTATAAGCTTTTATTTTATCATATTAATGATGAATTAATAAAAGCAGCTAGTGATAATAATATTATTATTGCCACTAAATTGATCGAGAAGTATTGGGTGGAACTGAAAAATAATTTTGAATCATCAATTCAAGATAGACACCCATTAGTTAAAGGTTTGTTTTATTTATATCAAACTGGTAATGCTTTGAATAGGTACAACACATTAGATTTAAAAATATCTAAAATTAAGTTTCGTTCAAAGGTTCTGTTTCCTTATTTAATTTATATTCTCCAACAATATTTACCTAATGTTCGGCAATTTCTTCAATATATTGTTTGGTCATCTTATGAAGAAATGAAAAAGAAATCTGCCGGTGCAGTTAATTTTTATGTTAATTCATTATATCTTGATCAAGATGTTATTAAACATGATGTGTTATTAGAGTTTTTAGGTAATGCTTTAATTAAATTTACACCATTAAGTGTTGGAAATGTTAACGCATTTTATAAAAAGATATTCAGAAACATTTTTAATTGGTATTTTAAAAATAAACAAGAAAATCAACCAATTTGGTCAAATTTTTGGAATATTGAAAATGCATTAACATCAATTAACACTTCTGTGAGATTATCTATTTATCGAGATGTTTTATATGGTCTTGAAGTTGAGAAACTTTACAAACAATCACCAGTATTATCTCAACTAGGTTATAATTATAAGATTTTTAGAAATTTAATTATTAATAATGAAATTCAAGATATTTATATGTCACTTGATAAGTATAATTCAGCTGGAATTACAAATAATGAATACAAACTACTTAAGATTTATGATGATGATATTATGAATGAACAGATTATAGAAAAAATTCGTAAATTACCAACGATTTTTAAACTATTGAAATGTGTTCATATTGTTAATCCAAAAGGTAAACCACACAATGAAATGGTTATAAAGCCTGAGTTATTGAAATTTGCCGTTAGAGATGAATTAATACATCCTTTTAGAAATTTCTTTAATGAAAATTATTTATTACCTATTTTAGAAAAAGTTGCTGAAAATTTTGTAAATTCATTATTGATGGGTGATTATATTAATTTAATAACGTTGGCACCCATTAAAATTAATCAGATTAGTTTTGTAGAACAAGTACGTAAATTTGTTCGTATTTGTTTGGATGAAATGTCCAACGTTGGAGGCGAAACGGAAGATGTCAGGATCAGAGCAGTTCGATAAACAAGAAATATCATCTAAAATTGAAGATCAAAAATCACAATTAGAAACACAAATTACACAATTAGGTACTAGAATTTTAAATTTACAAAAATACATTATAACTCTTGAACATGCTAATAATGTTATTGAACAATTAGCTAATAACGAAAAAGATGGCGCAAAAATAAAATCATATTATGCTGCAGTAAAACAGAATATTGAATTATTAGCTAAAATTTTTGAAGTTATTAAAGAGTATGAAGGTGTTAAATTTAAATATTATAAAGAAATAGATGATATTATAATTAGTAAGTATAAAATGATTTCTATTGATATTAAAAAATTAGAAGAAAAACTTAACGGTTCAGATGATGTATTTGGATTTTTTGAAAGATTAACAGATGCATTAAAAAATTCAGGTGCTAAACGAGAACAAGTTACAAGTGAATTACAAAATGATCCAGATTATAAGTTGTAGGAGGAAACATGATTTCTATTATAAGACCGAATGCATTTTTAGGTGGAAGAGATTCTGATGATAGAACTAATAATTTTATTCCACTCGGTGGTAATATAATCAGAATAATCAAAATAAGATCAGTTCCAACAGAAACGGAAGAAGAGGTAAAAAATATGTCAGATTATGATGATGATAATATAGCAGATGACTATGATGATGAAAACATACAAGATCCAGATTTTTCTGAATTTCAAGATGAATTAGATCAAATTCCAGATGATGATGAAACACTTGATTCACTTCCAGATATTGATATTGATGAATTAGATGTTGAAGATTTTGAAAATAGAGATGAAGAAGAAGATTTTGAGGGAATGGAAGATGACTTATAAAGATGATCAAAAAATAGATTTAGATGAATTAATTACTGAATTTATGAATATGGTTAATGAAGATGGTACTGATTTAAGTACTGATCCTAATGTTAAAAGAGTAAAAGTAATTAAAGCAAGTGGTGGTTGTGCTTGTGGAAATTGTTTAGATGAAGAAGATGTTATGGAGGCGTAAATAAAATGAAGTTAACAAAATTTGATAATCAGATAAGTGAAAGGATTATTAAAAGTGTTATTTTTGAAAATTGGATGGAAATAACAAAACAAAAAATTAAAGATTGTTTAGAAGATATAATTCATGGGTGGTATCAATTTAATTTTAATATTAGTCTAATATCAAATAGTATTATAATTAATTTTACTTATTGTCCTAGTGAATTTAAAATGAAAACACTTTGTATTAAAGTTGGAGGCTAAAAAATAAACAATGGCAAGAAAAAAAGAAGATACAAATAAAAGTGCAAACAATAGTAGTTATGATTCTTCAAATTTTGAAAGTGCATCAACTAGTCAAGCTGAACTTTTGGGAACAGCATTTGAATCTATTATTACAACTAAATATGGATTTGCTAGAGCACCAGAACCTTATCTTACTCCATTTGGAATTCAACATTTGGATGGTTTAATTGGTGGAGGAATAACTTCTTCAGCACCAGTTATGTTAACATCAACTCCAGAAACAGGTAAAAGTACATTAGCTTTTCAGCTTTCAAAGATATTTCAAACATTATATCCAAATTCGATGGTTGTTTATTTGGATATTGAAACAGCAGCAAATAAATCTAATAAAAATAATGCAATGTCTCGAGTTAATATATTTGAGATTGATGAAAAGAGATTCAGGTATGAACCTTTGGTTATTGATATAAACCAGTTGTTTGAGTTGATCGAACAGTTGTGTCAAGTAAAACAAATGTTTGAACAAAAGTCACAGAAAGAGTTTAAAGTATTTATTATTTGGGATAGTATAGCGGCAACACCTTCTTCTAAAGTTGCTGACGCTGAAGATCCAAATAAAATAATTGGGGTTAGCTCTAGGCTTTGGCTCCAATAAAATCTTGTGAATTGCTGGAACACCCTTAAAACTTTTCTACTACAAAGTAATCTGAAAAGATAAACTTGAATGTTTAAAAAAGAAAAGATTGGGCAATCAGCAGCCGAGCTCCTAAAGAATCTGCTAAATTTTATGGAGAAGGTTCAACGACTAGTCGAAAGACGTAGAGTTTAAGTAAACTCGAAGCGCAAGACATTCAGAAATGAATGAAGATATAGTCTGATCTATATGGAAACATATAGCTGAATAAAATTCAGAAGAAGAATTAACGATTCTTCTTAAACACAAATGAAAAGCTCGCCAGTTAACATTTGCATTAGAAAAATATTTGCCAATGATGGCTTTTAACAGAATCACATTTCTTGCTATTGATCAAGTTCGTGCAAATCTTCAGATTGATCCTTACGCTCAAAAAGAAAAGTCAGTCGGGATCTTTAAAGATTATCGCGCCGCTACATCAATATCAGCTCTCAATCATAGAGTTGCTCAATGGTTATTTTTATCCAGAAAAGCAGCTATAACACCAGATGATGGTTTGGGTATTAATGGTTGGCAGATGAATCTATATGTAGAGAAGAATAAAATTGCACCATCTCAAGAATCAATTACATGTGTTTTTGATAAAAGAAATGGTCTTCATAAATTTTGGAGTGAGTATATTTTCCTTAGTGAAATGATGCCATCTGAAAAGAAATATTATAAAACTGAAGAAAAAATACCTTATCCATTATCAATTATAAAATCTGGACCTCAGGTTCATCTTGAGTTTATAGATCCAACAACTGGAAATGTTACTTATTCATCAGATAATATGTATAAGAAAAATATGAACAAAGCATATGATTCAGATGCTCAATTTAAAGCTGCTTTTGATTATGTTGTTAGTATGGCTGTTGAACTTAGAATTAAACAAGGTCTTTTTAGAGAGAATGAATCAAAAGTTAATTTAAGTTCTGAAGAGATTGAAGAATTTGAAACTGAAAGTCTTGTTGATGAAGATATAAATACACCTAAAATATCTGCCGCTGAACAAATTGTAGCAGAAATACCTTCAACTAATATTGAAACCGAAGCAACATATGAATCAATATTTTAATATTGTTGTGTAGAGGAGTTATTATGGATGTTAGATTTTTGAAAGAAATTAGTGAAGCATATATTATGGACACAGAACTTGATGCTTTTCCAGAACAAATATTTAATGAATTATATGGAATCACCAAATATATTCAAGCGAATGATCTGGAATTATATAATGAACTTTATGAATCAAGCAGAATCACTCAACAAAGAATTTTAAAAACATATCTTGATTGTGTTTTTGAATTAGATGTTCCTGAAAAAGTTGATGAAGAATTGTTAACTGAAGATCCTGGAGTTGGAGCTGTTATTGGTATATTGGGTTCAATTGTAATTGGATTATATCGTAAAGGAATAACAAAAAGCTTAATGAAAGCTGCATCTGAACTTGGAAAATTTTCTGAGTATATTGGAAAATTTCTAACTAAGAAAGGTAAATATTTTCAGCTTAGATATTCTATTATTCAGGAAAATTATAAAAAATGTTATGTTAAATGTGGAATTGAAAAACCTTCTGATATTAGTGCGCTTTCATATGGTTCTATTTCTTCATCGGCAAATTTCGCATCTAAAAAGTCAGCAGAGCAAGCAAAGTGTCTTAGAGAATGTTATCTTGAAAATTTAATAGAAACAATTTGTTTGCATATGGAAGGATATTTCGCTTGTTTAAAAAGAACTGGAAATTTTGCCGCTATACAAAATTCTGATTCTGATGATCTTATGAAACTTATATCTTCAACTAATATTGGAGCTGCATGTGCAGATTATTATGATTTAGCTCAATCATCTCTTGGAAATTTTTACAAAGTTCTTGAATTAGTTTATAATGAGATGGAAGAAGGAGATAAAAAATTAGAATGGATCAACAAACTCAGAGGAAGATTATATCAAACAAGACAACAAGTACAAAAATATGATAATAATCAGTTACAAAAATATGATTCTAATAGCGGACAAAGACCAGATTTCAAAAACAATCAAAGACCTGATTTTAAAAAGTTTCAAAGGTCTTAAAAGAAATTTATTCCCATTAGGAGGGGTGTTTAAAATATCCTAGATTCAATCAGAGGAGAAAATATGATTAGAGCTACAATGTCTAAACGTAGTAAAGCTGGAAAAATGAATGCACTTGGTGGTGCTTTTGCAATGAGAATTGCGAGAGAAAAAGGCGATCCTCTTTATGTTAAAATGAAGAAACTTAAATTTTTATACAAAGCTGCGAAACTAACACTTCTTAAAAGATATGGTTCAAAGGGTAAAATGGCTGCTCGTTTGGCTGCTATGGGCAAAGTTCAGAGTTTTGCTCCTCATGTTTCTGGTCAACCTGTTCACAAAAAATAAAAATTTTAAATATTTGGGAAGGTGTCAAAAGCCTTCCCAAATATTATATTTGCAATTTATATATAGAAATTATATCTTATATAAACTATATTAAATGGAGGCGTTGTTTGAGTGACTTAATTAATTTAATGGAAATGATCGAAACACCACAGGATATTATTGAAGATATTATTGAAAGAGAGAAAAGTTCTGAAATTGTAGACTGTCCTTCATATGAAATTGTAACACCAAATATTCCACAATCTTATTCTTTATTCGATATTGATAAATTTACAAAAGAATTGTATGATAAATCTGCCGCTAAAAATCAAGCTTATCGTGAAATAGTTCAGAATATTAATGCATATGATTTAGCAAAAAATTGTATAAGAGATATTGTTTATAAATTATTAAATACACCAGTTGAATCTTTTGCCGATAAATGGTTACCTATTTTATTAAGATCAACTTTAGGAAATGCTATACATAATTTCATTCAAGATAATTCTAATCAATTTACTGAAAGAGAAGTTTCTATAAAAGTTCCATCTAAAAGAATGTCTGTTAGATTAGATAATCTTATCGGTCCAAATATTTTAGTAGAAATTAAAAGTTTACCTTATTTAGAATATGAAAAAATAATTAGAACTTGCAAACCAAGATTGGCAGATTTTTATCAAGGAGTAACTTATAAATATTTATTAGAGAATCATTTAGAAGAAGCAAAAAATTCTGGAGGAAAAGGAAAAACAAGAACTGATCCTCCGGCTTTAGATAAATATGATATTCAACAAATTCAGTTCATTTATGTTGCACATGATGTAACAGCAAATGATGTTGAATCTTTAGCTGAAATTTTAGAACGAATCAAACAATTAAAAAGACTTCTTAAGTCTAAGTCTAATACATTTTTCTTCATAACAACATTATCAATTGATGTAACAAATAATGTTGCAGATCCTTATATTAATCATATTAAAAATAAATTAGAAAGGATTAATTATTATTTAGATAATAATAAGATACCACCTGATGATGATAAATATATGGAAAAAGAATGTTTTTTCTGTCTATACAAAAAGTTATGTGGAAAATAATAATTTAGAGAAGAGTTAAATCTCTTCTCTAAATTATTATTTGGAGATAAAATGGAAACGAAGGATGAACTATTAAATAAATATAAACATGATCCTTATTTGTTTATGAAAGATTTTATTATGAAACCAGGTCAAATATTTGATAAAAATCATGAAAAATTATTTATAAATTTACGCGAATTTTTAAAGAAAAGAATTAAAGCTAATGTGCCGATAGAAGATATCATTCATAAGGAGAGATATAATGATTAGTGTTAAACATTTATTTGAATCGTTAAATCAATCAAAGAAAATTGGAATTGTAGGATATTCTGCAATGAAGTTTGATGAAGATTTAGCTAAAAAATTAATTAATGAAGGACTAGATAATGTTGATGCTAAAGAAGGAGATGAACTAGTTTCTGGATTAACAGATTTAGGAATACCAGGATTGGCTTACAGAATTGGTAAAGAACGAAATATGAAACTTATAGGTATAGCTTGTGAAAAAGCACATGATGAAGATAGTGTTTGTTATCCTGTTGATAGAGAAATAATAGTTGGAAAAAATTGGGGAGATGAATCAAAAACTTTTTTAGATTATATAGATGTTTTAATTAAAGTTGGTGGTGGAAAACAATCTAAAGAAGAATATGAAAAGTTTGATGGTCCTAAGATTAATTTTGAATTAGAATCTAAGTGAGGAAATTATTATGAGAGATTTAGGTTTTCCACCTGATAAGTGTGATAAATGTGGTAATACTTCTTTTAATTTATCTTTTTCTGAATCTGAAGTTATTTTTATTTGTGGTAAATGTGGAAATGTTATAAGAGGAGAGAAATGAATTTTGAAAAATTTTTAGATTTTTATGATAAACATCCAGAATATGTTAATCATAATTTTTTTAAATTATCAAGAGAATCTGTTTTGAAATTATTAAAAAATAATTCTCAAGTTATTGTTTCTCTAGTAAATCCAGCAATATTTACAATTTCCTAATATTTATATAACTTATAAAAGATTAATATTTAAAGAAGAATTTAAAAATCATGATTTTATAAAAAATATAGATCAAATAATATATTCTTGCAATTTTAAAATAAATAGAGAAATAGATAATAAATTTGAGTGGAATTTTATAACTGAAGAATTTAAATATAATAATAAACAAATTCAATATGTTGGATTTGAAAGATATATTGAGGAGAGATAAATAATGGGATTTGTGCCATTTGGATTAGTTCCAAGAAAACATTTCATTTCAAATCAAAAAGGTTATGATTTTGTTTTAAATGAAATTAAATATGCTAAACAAAAAAGTTTAATAAGTAAAATTATTAATTTTTTAAGAAGGAAGAATAAATGAAATTATTTTTCGATACAGAGTTTACAGGATTACATAAGAATACAACTTTAATTTCTTTAGGAATAATTTCAGATAATAATAAAACATTTTATGCTGAATTTACAGATTTTGATGTGAGTCAATGTGATCATTGGATTTTTGATAATGTTGTGAAAAAATTAACTTTATGCGGTAAAACTGGAACATGTTATATTAATGATGAAAACAATATACAAATTTGTAATAAAACCTTTACAATTAAAAAAGAACTTGAAAGATGGTTAGAACAATTTGATCAAGTTGAGATGTGGTCTGATTGTCTATCATATGATTGGGTTTTATTTAATGATTTATTTGGAACAGCTTTTAATATACCTAAAAATATATATTATATTCCTTTTGATATTTGTACACTTTTTAAAATTAAGGGTGTTGATCCTGATATTAATCGTGAAGAATTTGCCGGTAGTCATTCTTTAGTTGATAAACATAATGCTTTACATGATGCTAAAATCATTAAATTGTGTTATGAAAAATTGATGGAATAGGGAGATATGATGTTATCATTAAGTTATCTTTTTGAAGAAGATGAAGATTTTGATAGAGAAGATATGATTGATCATTTTAACGAAAGAACACATAACCATATTTTTCTCGTAGAGAAATATTTAGATAAAATTATTAATTTAGAAGATTCAAATTTGGACAATTCTATTTTAGAAAAAGAAAAAGAAGGACATGATGAAAGTAAATTTTTAGCACCAGAACATGAACCATATTTAAAAATCAATTGGCGTTATCATATGAAAGATAGAGGAATAGATTATAATCCTGGAAAAAAGATTGAAGATCAAATGCAAGCGGCAACTTTTCATCATGTGAAGAATAATAAACATCATCCCGAATTTTGGGATGAAAAAAGTACTATAGAAAACGTTAATAATAAAGATCGTGATAAACCACCAGAACAAATTGTGGATGCAACAAAAATGCAGTTAGAGTATATTGCTTGTATGGTAGCTGATTGGTGTGCTATGTCTGAAGAACGAAATAGTGATCCTTATAAATGGGCAAAAGATAACATCAACGTTAGGTGGCAATTTACTCCAGAGCAAGAAAATTTTATTTATGATTTATTGGATGAAGTATGGAAAAAGAAATAACTTCATAGAGGGTACTTATGAATATAACAGGACAAAGTCAATACTCGAAAATTGTAGCGGGTCTGAGAGATCCAAAAACACATCTTGCAGGTCAAGATTTAAATTTAATTTTTGTTTATCCAATCTTATTACCTAACAAATTACCTGATCTGCGAAATGTAGAAACAATAATAAGAAATTTCATATCAACAACATTTTTAAAAGAGATATTCATACAAAACACAATTAGTATGATTTCTTTAGCAAATCAAATTCAACCTCTTTCAGATGAAAGTGGAATGAAAATTGATCCAAACACAACCATAGCACAAGTAATTCAAAATGTTCAAGCAACTGGATCTTCTGCTGGAATGGTAAGATCAGATACATCATCACCAAATTATAACGTGAGTTCAGGTTATCGTGATCAAATTCAAAGAAAGATTAATGAGAAGACAGCAGTAATTCAAAAAATAGTAAAAACAGATCCAGTAATGAGTAAGTTAAATCCTTATATTGAAATGATAACAATGGGAAATCTTATTGATGTTCCTGTTATTGTTGGTACAAAAACATTTCAAGTTGATACTTTATCATTGATTCATATTTTATTAGCTTCTATTGCAATGGATAAAAAATTAAATCATGTTGATAATTTAAATTTTATTTGTGATAAACTTAACGGTTTAAATGAAGAACAATATTGGCTCTTATTAAATAATCTTGCCGCTGCAGATAAATCATTCAATATGTGGCAATGGACTAAAGAACTTGGTGGTAAAATAGGTGATAAAATTCCTAATGTTTCACAATTTGTTGGAAAACAAACTGGAAAAATTGGATCTTTTTTATCTGGAATTAAATCATCAACTCAAAATTTTGCCGGTAACAAAAATGAATTTGTTGAAAATCCATCCTTTGATATTTTAAGAATTTTAAAAACCAAATTGGATGAAACAAAATTATTTTTTAGATTTGTTTTAGATAGAGATTTTTTAAAATCTCAAATTGGACTTAATCCATATGATGCAAATGGTGCTAAAACAAAATTAATTTCAGATCTTTTTCCTGATTTGCAAAGGGCAAGTTCATCAACAATTCCCGGATTTCAAGATGCATTATCAAGCACAGGATTATCTGCTTTAAGATCAAGTGTAACTTTGGTTGAACCTGAACCATTAATGTCTGATAATATTGATTTACTTGATTTGATAAGAAATGAAATAAATGAAAAATTAATAATTGGAATAGCACAATCAAATAAAGATTTATATGAAAAAATAGCAGAAGGATTAAATAAAACTAATTTTGATACGACTAAAGGTGATGTTAATATTATTAAAAATTTAAGTTCATTTGATACCGGTGATGAAATTCAAAAAGTTGGTTCAAAACTTCAAAATGAACTACCAGTAAATTTTTCAGATAGTCAGTATGAACAATTTTTACAAACATTAGATCAAGCTGGTCAATTATCAGTATTAAAAAGTAAGCAGATTGAGAATATAATAACTGGATTTGGTGATGTTAGACAAGATATTATGAAAATTTTAAATGAAATTAGATCTATGATAAGAAATCAAATTAAAGTTATATTTGATAATTGTACTCGTCAATATATTTCTTCAGGTACAGTTGGAATGTCTCATTTACCAAGGGTAACAGTTAGAACAAATGATAAACGAACAATGGCAGATGTTATTCAAGGTATTATACCAACATTAATCACTTATCTTACAGAATATTTTTATTTTTTATTTTTATCATCAGTTAAATTATCAATTAAAAAATTTATGATGAAAGCTGAAATATCAATTGATACAGCTTCAAATGATGTAACTGAATGGCCAAATTATACATTAGTTTTGCCGATAGAAATTGTTTCTGCACTACATGCTGCAATGGTTTCTAAAGGTTGGTATAATTTAACAACTAATACTAAAACAGGTATTAAATTAACTAGTGAAGAATTAGCAAAAGGTAATGTTATTCATGTGACAGATAATTATGTTAAAGGAATAGTTAAGTTTGTAAGTATGAAATTAGGTGTTCCAAATTTTATAGTTATTGATTCTAAGAAAGGAGATGTTTATTATAAATTAATGAACCAATCTGGAATTAATAAAACTAAATTATCTACATTAGAAACATTTGTAACTGAGTCTTTAAATAAACCAGTAATTAACTATTATTAAGTTAGGAGGAGTTATTATGTATAATTTTTTAACAGATCAAGATCATTTCAAAGTAATGAATGAATCAGCAGAAGCACTTAGAAAAATGAAAAATGAAAAAGTCATAAAGAGAGATCCATTGGTAGTTTTATCGGAGCATCTTCAAGGTATAAATATTAATACTGAACTTTTTGAATCTTTTGATATAACTGTTTGGGAAGGAAAAGTTAAAGTTGATGTATTATATTTTGAACAATTACTTCAGAAATTAAATGAAGATCAGATTGAATTAGTTGAAAATGCACTTGGTGTATATTTTAAAGATATAAGAATGATATATGAATTCATTAATCTTAAACCAGAAGTGTATGGAAAAAATATTGATATTAAGATTTTAGAAGATTCAAATGAAATGTGTCAACAGAAATTATCAAGTGTTATTTATGAATATTTTGATATTTATTTTTATGGATTATCTCCTGATAAAAGAGTTGATAAATATATTGAAACTTCTCGAGAATTATCCAGATCTTTAATTAATGAAGGAATAGAGCCAGATGAGGCTATTGAATTTAGTATAAAAACAACTATAATGGAAAATTTACTTACAAAGATTGCTTTTCCGTTTGCAACATGGTCCAGAATAAATTATCTAATAGAATCTGAAGATTATGGCAAAGTATTCGATCAGAAAACATTGATTGAATTGGTCGAATCATTTTAGAAAAAGGTAGGTTCAATATCGAAGATAGCCGCGGCTGTAATATAAATAAAGAAAACACAAGAGGGGTGTATCGTGTCTAAAGTTATCGAAATGTACAATAAATTAGATCAAACTTTAAGTTCAAATGTGACTCTTGTTAATAATTTAAATACAGAATTGAGTAGATTAGTTTCACAAGCGTATTCACAAGCAATGGATTCTGATGAAGGATTTTGTTTTAAATTTACTCTTCCAATTACAGCAGTAATGAATTTATTTTCACTTGTAAAACTTGATGTTGAAGAAGTGGGAAAAGCTTTTCAGAATGATTGGGATTATCCATCAAATGCAAATATGTATGCTGATCCATATTATCATATATTAATATTATTAATATATTATGGTCTTCGTAAAAAGAAAGATATTTTAGTTAATCATGCTTTGTTTATTATAATGATGAAGACATGGAATGGAAGGAAAGCTAAATATTTAAAGTATTGTGATAAGAGAGTTATGAATTATGTTGTAACACATATGGTTAATAATAAACATTTAGTTTCAAAATATGATTCACCATTAACTTTAATAAAAGAATATTTTGTTCCTAGTTTATTATCAAAATATGGTAGTGAAATTTTAAAAGATCCTTATAGATTAAGACAACTATTTATGCAGATATGGGTTAGAATAGATCAATTATTTGCTTTTAATATGAGAGTAAATCCATTAACACAAGCTAACGAAGCACAGGGTGGATTATTACCATTATATATGAAAGCAAAGAAAGAAAATTTAACTTTAACCACTCCAACAATTTCAACAGGTGAAGAAGAAGAACCAGAATTTGATCAATATTCAACAATACACAATAGAGATGAAATAACATCAGGTACAACAGATTTTATTATTATGAATGTTCAAACACAGTATCCTACAAATTTCATATCAACTGTTAATGATTATACAAAAGTATCATCACATATAATTGAAGAAATGTTAAAATCATTACACAATCATAAATATTATGATATTATTCATAATATAATCTCTATTATTTTAACAAGAACAAATGTTGTTGATAAGAGCGATATTTGTGGTTCTAATTTTTTATTGAATGTAAAAAAGAATATAATTTCATCTAAGAATAATACTGATGTTCAAAATATTCAGAAGTTATTAGATGCTCTTTGTATTCAGATATTTATGGCACCAAATTTGAATTTAGATTTTAATAAGTATAGTAATGTTCAAAGAATTCAAATTAGAAATGTTTTGATTTACGGATTGATTTATAATTTGAAGAAATTAAATTGTCAGGGATAAAATTAATATCGGCAGAATCTTTAACTAGATCTTGCCGATATTTTTAAAATGAGGTAATACATGGAAACATTAATAGAATATATAAACCAAGCTTTCTTTACAGAAGACTCTGGTGTTATGAATTATTTTTACCAACAACAATATCAAGATTATGCACCAGATATAAATGGATATTTACTTTGTTTTATGGTTCCACCAGATCTTAGCGCATATGCACAAAAATACTCAGATGGAATATATGGTCAAAATGATCCCAATTCATATATGGGAGAAGTAGCTAATATGATGTCTTTTTTAGCTGTTGATTTTACTTCTCCTCAAAGTCAAGTTAATACTGAACAGATATCTTCTAGAACTGGAGCTATACCTTATGCAACAGAAGTCACAGAATCTGAAAATTGTTCTATCACATATATTGACACAAAAGATTTAGATATATATCATTTTCATCATTTATGGATAGAATATATTCGTGAAGTTTTAGAAGGAGTAATAGAACCAAAACCACAATATTTTATGAGAGAACAAGCTAATGATTTTGCTCCATCATCTGGGTTATCATATGGTGGTATTGATTATGCAGCTTCTCTTTATATTGTGAAATATAGACCAGATATGAAAACAATAACATATGTTGCAAAATGTATGGGAATTTTTCCACAAGGTTTACCTAATAAAGAATTAATAGGAACTAGAACATCAAATGAATTAACAACTTTACCATTTACTTATTTTTGCACAGCATTTAGAGAAGCAACAAGTCTTGATTCTGGAAATGCTAAATGGATACTTGGTGAATTAGAAAGTTTTATTTTTAAGAAATTTACAGGATCTTCTAGATCTATAATTGGATTATTAAGTGGATTAGGAATGAGATCATTACTTGAAACTAATACAGGTGCAAGATTACTTAAATCTGTTGGACAAATAGGTGATGATGTTGTAAAATATGCAGATTCAGCTTCAACAATTTATAAATCTGCTACAAAATTTGGACAAATTTTTGGAGTGGGTCAATCAGCAGGAAGCTCAAAAGGTGGTATTGCTAGTGTAATAAATAGTTTTCCAAGTCCATTTAGTTCTTCAAAAGATTCAGGTAGTAATTATGAAGCTCCTCCAGTTAGTGAATATAATGATATAACTCCTGAACAACAATATGAATATGATGTAGAAGAAAATAATTAAAATAAAAGAGGCATAATATGGCAGATTTACCAACTCTTAGTAATTCGTCACCAGAAGATTTTATTAATTATTATTTTAATAATTTAAAATCAGATTTAGGAGTTTTTAATGTTGAAATAGCAAAAGTTGGTCTTATTGGTTTTTTAATGAATGTTCTAGGAAATACACATTTTGATCAAAAAATGTACTATGATGGTTTATTTAAGGAAGCATTCATAGCAACAGCACAAAATGAAGAAACACAAAATCTTCATGCATCAATATATGGATATCTTCCTGGATTTGCAAATCCAGCAACAGCAAATGGAGTTATTGAATTTGATTTTAATACTTGCATATCAACAAAACAATCAGATGTTGTTAAAAGAGAAGTATTTCTTGGTTATAGAGTAGTTGATGGAGTGGTATCAAAAATAAGTAGTTCATTCGATTCAGTAAATTATAAATTTACAATTGATGCTATTTATAAATTTGTTGAAGATAGAGGAAATAATCCATTAAATTCACCTTCATATTTTACAGAGGTGTTAACAGCAGATGGAACAAAATTAATAATTCCTTCAGCTTCAGCTTCAATATCTGTTCCTCTTTATTCTACAACACAATATAATTTTGTTGAATACTTTTTTCAAATTCCTAAATATAGTTTAGGATCATATCAAACATATTATTTTACAATCAATAGTGGTTATTATTTATCTGATGTTAAAGTTTATATTACTCCACCAGGTGGAACAGAAGAACAATATGATATTCAATATGTTAAATATCTTGCCGGTGGAAATGATAAAGTTGTATTTCTTAAAAAATTATCAGCAACAAATTATATGATTGAATTTGGCTCAGGTATTCGTGGAGTTTGGGCTTCTCAATATACTGCACGAATTGTAGTTGAATATTGTGAAGGAACAGCTGGAAATTTAATAGATTCAACTTCAACAAAAATACCTGTTATCGGCGAAACAATATTACATGATTATACATATAATTCTATTACTGGAGGTTTAGTTCCAACAGCAACTTCACCATCTCTTTTAAATAATATTGTTGTTGATTTTTTAAATTCTAGCGGTGGAACAAATACTTTAACAGGTGAAAATTTAAGAAAAGAAATTGTTAATTTCATACAAACAAGAAATAATTTAATTAGTGAAGTTGATTATTATAATCTTGCCGTTCAAAATGGTTTTTCAAGAGATTTTAAATTTCTATTTAAAAAAGTAAATGTATTTGATAATATATTTTATCTTTACAGAGCTTTTAGAGATAAAAATCAAGATGTTAGTTACACGACAAATCATTTAATTCCAGTTGTAAATACTAATTTAAGTCCAACTAGTTTAGCGGCAGTTTCTGCTGTTGATGCTTCTGGAACATTAATTCCAGGTAATACATATGCATATCGAGTTGATGCATATGATTTATGGGGTAGATGTATTCCTTGTACACAAGTCAGTCTTGTTTTAGCTGCTTTTAATAATAGTGTTTATCTTACTTGGGATGCTATGGATAATGCTGTTGGATATAGAGTGTATGGAAGAACTTCTGTTTCTCAATCAATGTATTGGAATACAACAGATTTATTTTTTACTGATGTTGGAAGTGCAGGAACTACAGGAACTGTTCCAGCAACTTCAACTCTTGCCGATACAAACTACAATCCAATATTTTATTTAGATAATGCTATTAGTTGTGTACCAAATGCAACAGATGATCTTTTTGCATGTACAAATAATGGTTTATCTGATGATAATGTTGTTACATTTTCTGGTACTGGAGGCGGAGTAACTGTTGGAGTTTATTATTATATTGTTAATTCAACAGATGATACATTTCAAATTTCTCTTACTGAAGGTGGATCTATAATAGATCTTGTAAACACAACAACAAATGGATTTTATAGACCATTTATCAGTCCTTTCTTTTATAAAGGAAATAATAGAATGGGATATTTTGATGGTTATATTTTAGATCAATCTTTATTAGTTCAGTTCAGTGAGTTTATTCCAAGTGCATCTGTAATTGGTACTGGTTTAGATAATCCAGCGATATATCTTAATTTAAATTATAATATATCAACAAAACAAACAACTATAAAAGTTAAATCATATCAAAATATTTCAACATATTCATTTAAAATTACAATTTTTGGTTACACGTCGATTTCAGATGTTAGTATGGTTTGGACTGTAGGAACAAGTTCATTTGATTATGTTTATATTAATTCATCAACATTTGGTATTTTAGAAAATGAAATGCAAATTGAAGTAGTTGCGTATCAAACTATTAGTGGAGTTACCACAGAAAGATTTAGAAGCAGAACTTCTAAGTTTTATCAATTAACAAATATTAGTGATCAATTAAGATTGTTTAGATATATTAATGGAACTGATATGTATATTATAAACGTTCCAGTAATTTATTATGGTACTTATATTGAAGATTCAGATTATTATTTAGATAAATTATATCAGTTTATGATTAGTAATAATTTTCAAAAGACTAGAATGATAACTGATATAGTTCAAGGTAGATTTTTAAACACATATATATTTGCATCTCCTGCTATTGAAGCTAATTTAGTTCAAAGAGGAGAAGTTTTTACAGACTATAATTGGTTAGATGATGTTATGATAACCAGAGATAGACCGTATACAACACTTACAATAGGAGATAGATATAAAGTAAGCGATTCTCCTTATGGAAGTGGAGCTTTTAATGGTCATGCTAAAGAAATAGCAGAATACACTTCAACAGGTTGGTCTTTTTATAGTCCAAGTGTTAATGATGGAGTTTATGATTCTGATGCTAAAGTATCTACTATTTGGGGTGGTTCGAGTTGGGGTAGTATTCCATCAATAAGACTTCCTCTAAAAATGACAGTTGATATTAAATTAAATAAAGATTTTATTGATAGAAATCCTATGAATTTAGGACAAGCGAAAGATCAGTTGAATTTAATGTTAGCACAACATTTACAAAGGTGGAGAACTGGAGTTGATGTTAAATTTTACAACAGTCAAATAGTTGATATAATACATGATACAGGTCCTTGGATTAAATCTGTTATAGTTTCTGTTACAGATTCATCTCAAGTTCCGAATAATTTAAATAGTGGAATTGAAATGGTTTCAGTTGATACAACAGTTCTTAGTGATTTACCAGATAAATTTGAGATTTTAAAATATGTTCCAGCAATGTTATTTTGGGATATAAATGATATTGTTATAAATTTAAGTTTGTAAATTGTTTTATATCGGCAAGATCTGAAATATGATCTTGCCGATAAAATTTGGAGGCGAAAAGAAAATTTATGATACGGGCACCATTTGTTTTAACTAAATATGATGAAGAGTCACTGAATCTTCTTCAAGAAAGTAATGGGATAAGTATTGATGAAATTAAACAAAACGAATGGTTTAAATGTCGAGAAAATCCTTTTTATTTTATTTTGAACTATGTTTATCTACCAGAAGTTGGTGGAAAATTAAAATACACAAAAGAGTACTTACACCCAAAATTTAGAAGAATAATCAAATCAATATATAAAAATCATATGGCAATGTTGATGGCAAGTCGGCAGCTTGGGAAGAGCTCTATCGCTGCATGTCTTTTAGCATGGGCTTTAATCTTTTTTCCAAACAACAGAGTTGTCATTTTAAACTATCGAAAAATTGCCGCTCAAGAAAACTTAAAGAAAATAAAGTTTATAATACAAAATTTACCAACATGGATGAAAATTCCTTATAGATCGAAAAGTGAAATTAAGGAATATGCTGAACTTCAAAACGGTTCAAGAATAGATACATTTTATCCTTCTTCAACAAGTTCACCATCAACATTAGCTAGATCGCTTACAGTTCCGATTAACTTATAAAGTCGCTTTCATCAGTAATGATGATCGAATAATCCGGTGAATTCAGGGAAACTCCTAGTAATAGGACAATCCTGAGCCAAGCTTTAAATCTTGCCGCTAACAAGATTTACTGAAGGTGCAACGACTATCCCGAAAGGGAGTACATTCAAGCGAGTGGAAGCGCCGGACAACCTTAAAAATGAAAAATAAAAAAGGAAATAAATATGGAAGAAAATGAATATAATAAAATGAATTATTCTCAAGATATTTTAAAAAGATTTTGGAGTAAGATAGAAATTCCAGTTGATTGGGAAACAAATGATCAATGTTGGAAATGGAAAGCTAGTACATGGAAAGGATATGGACAATTTTTATTATATGAAAATAAAAAAGTAAGAGCTCATAGATTTATATATGAATATTATTATGGTCCAATTTTAGATGATTTAATTATAAGACATAAATGTGATAATCCAAGTTGTTGTAATCCTAATCATTTAATAACTGGTACTCAAATAGATAATGTAAATGATATGATTGAAAGAAAAAGACAAAATAATGTTAAAGGTTCTGAAAATGGTAATTCAGTTTTAACAGAAGAACAAGTTATTGAAATTTTAGAAAATATTAAAAATGGGTTATATTCAACTCAATTACAAATATCTGATGATTATTTTATTAGTAAATCTGTTATTAATAAAATTTTAAACGGATATTTGTGGAAATCTATTACAGATAAATATAATCTTGATGAATTAAGAAAGATATTTACACATCCAAATTCACAATTAACAAAAGAAGAAGTTTTAGAAATTAGAAAATTATTTTTGGATGGAAAAAATAATATTGAAATTGGTAAAGAATTTAATGTTTCACCTATCACAATTTCAAGAATAAGAACTGGAAAATTATATAAAAATTTTTAAGGTTGATGAGATAGTCTAATCTACATAGTAATATGTAGCAGTCTAACAAGACGGGTAGAGAGTAGCGATCTCTATTGAATACAAATGTTTATATGTTGATGAAGTAGCATTTATTAGTCATATGGAAGAAATTTATGGGAGCGCACAACAAACACTTTCAAGTGCAAGAGACCAAGCTATAAAGAATGATTATCCTTACTTTATTTTAATGACTTCAACTCCAAATGGTGTTGAAGGTGATGGAAAATTCTTTTATGATTTTTGGACTAATGCAGTTGAATCAGATGATATTTTTGAAGAAGATCCAGAAAATGGAATGGAAGATTGGAAACCAGATATATCAGGTCTTCTTAATCAAGCAGATAGAAATAGTTTTATAAGAGTTAAATATCATTGGTCTGAAAATCCAGATAAAACTATGGCTTGGTATGAACAACAAAAGAAAGAACTTAACTTTGATCTTAGAAAAATAAACCAAGAATTAGATATTCTTTTTGTTGGTGGAACAAATTGTATTTTTACTGATGAAGTTTTACAAAAATTAACTTATATACCCAGAACTAATTATATTGAACTTTCAAATCAAGTTCAATTTGATATGTATGGAGAAATTGATGAACAAGATTATCTTTTAGTTGGAGTTGATACAGCAAGTTCAATTAAAGGAGCTTTTAATGCTATAGAATTGTTTTCTTATAGAGATTTTATCCAGTTAGGTGAAGCTAATATTCGTTTGGGTTCATTAACTAAATATGGTGAAACAGTTGATTCATTATTTAGAAATTTATATAAAACAACTAAGAGAATACTTCTTTGTATAGAAAATAACTCAATTGGTAAAGCTGTTATTGAACATTTAATTTATCATGTTAAAGATTTTAATTATATGCCTTTTATATATAAAGAAAAGAAATTGGATATGACAGATAAAGATGAATTTGGAATATCAACAACAGGTCAATCAAAAGAATTAATGGTTTCACTTTTTTATGATCATATTAATCAAAATCCAGGATGTTTAAAGTCACAGAATTTGATTGCTCAGTTAGGTACAATACAAAGATCAAATCGTGGTACTGTTAAAGGTTCTGGTTATAGTGATATGTTTATGTCTGGTAGTTTTTGTGCATATGTTAGGAATAAAACTTATCTAGATATTTTGCCGCTATTAGGACAATCAAATAAACAAGTACAAGATACATTTTTTAACTCAGTAAAAACAGCTGCTGAAATGATGAATGTTAAATTAATTATTAAAAATTCAATTCAACAAGAAACAGGATATTTATCTATTGAAGAAGATAGATATAGAGATGAAGAAGCAAGACATGAACATGATACAATAATGGATGAAGATTGGAGAGTGTTTATACCTATTTTAACACCATAGGAGAAATAGAATGCCTAATTATGCAAATCCTCATTTAGGATTAAATGATAATTTATTAAAGATGCAATTAAAGGCACAAGCTGCCGCTAGAGATTCAGAACAACAAAAAGGTGCTTATACGAGACAAGGATATAATGAAGGTGGAATGACTGCCGCTAATGAAATGATTTATCGGCAGTTTCAGAAAAATATTGGTAAAGTTCAGGGTAATAAAGCTTTTATGGCTGCTTCAATTGCTTTACCAATGGCAGTAGATTATTCAAAAGATATTAGTAAGTTGATTGGTAAAATAAGCGGAAAAGAATTATCAACAAATATTGCAGAAACGATGGGTAAAATGGGAGCAATGTTTTATCTTATGCCATCAGCAATGAGTAAAGTTCTTCAATCTAAAAGGGATTCTTTTGAAAAGAATTTTTCAAGAGAACTTGGTAAAGTTGGAACTGCTTATAAAGTTCTTAATCTTTTGAATCTTATGAGATATCCAATGAGAACTTTACCAGCAGGTTTAGCAATGTTAGCTGGATTTTCTGGTAAAGGTGTAGGAATAAGACCAGAACAGATTATGGCTGGATTAGGTTTAGCAACTGGAGCTTATAAAGGTGCAAAAGCTGCTGCTGGATATGGTATTGGAGCTGCTGGTGGACTAGTTAATAAAGTAACTGGTGGAGCAGCTGGAAGAACAGTTGATGCTGTTACTGGAACACAACTTGGTGGAGCTTCTGCTGGATTAATAAAGAAAGTTTTTGGAGGAGTAGATTCAAAAATTTTATCAATACTTGGTTCACCAATGGGTCTTTCTTTAGCTCTTGCCGGTGCAACAGTAGGATTATCGATATTGAAATCTATTAAACTGTCAAGATTATTACCATCTAGAAAATCTCCAATGAATTTAGAAAGACAATATTCTGATAGTTTAGCTTTCGATTCTGTTTTAAATAATTTAACTTCAAGACTTGCTTCTGGTACAATAAAAACAGATCAAGGTATATTAGAATCTAATTTAATAATTGCTCAAGCATCAATACTTACTGAAAGACATACAAGTCTATTGAGATTAATGGCAGTTGAAACAGAATATAAGAGTCAAGAACGTGAAAAACAAGGTCGTTCATATAGTATTGATGTACTTGGTCAAGATCCAGCTGGAATGATTTCACAAGGATTAAATGCAATAACAGGACGTTTACATCATACGATTGCAAAATATGATCCGATAACACAAATGTTAAACTTCATATTTTCCGGTGGTAAATTAAGACCAATGGGAGAATTAGGAAGACTCGAAAAAACATATGGTATTGGGATGTATGGAAAAATTGTAAAAGGTCATGCTAGTAATTTTGGTTTAAGTATGTCAGATGCTAGATTAACAACTATAAATTCAGATGAAGTATTACGTATGGGAATAAGTCATGAAGATAGAATGGAAAAATTAGGTCAATGGCAAGGAGATCTCTTAAAAGGAATATATACTGAAAATATAACTCTTCGTACTGGTTTTGGTTTTAAGAAAAATGTTTTTACTATACCACATGAAAATTTAATGAAATTTCTCAGAGGAATAAATCCTCTTAACTTACCAGGTATTCATGCTATAAGTAGTTTAGTTCAAGCCCCATTTAGAGCTGTTAATGCAGTTAGTAGAGGTATTACAAATACAATTGGTTTACATCGTGGACCTGGTGGAATTCTTGGTGCAGTAAAAAATATGTTAAGACCAGGTGGACCAGATCAATTAGCATTAGGCGGTCCTGGTGGTCCTGCTTTACCAGTTAGAATAATGGGTAAAGGTGGTCCATTTAAGAAATTTTCCCCTTTCATTGCTGGAGATCAAGGTCCAGAATTGATTTTTCCTAAAAATGATGGAAGAGTTGCTCCACATCGGGAAGTTAGAAATAATCTCGCAAAAGCTTTATTTTTAAGAAACAGAACTCTTTCTCAAGAACTTAATGAAGTTTCAGTTGGAAAAGAAAAAGCTGCAACAACTAAACATCAAGGTGATGTTAGTGAATTAGTAAAATACATGAAACAAGAGAGAACTGCAGGAGCTATTAAAGGTATTATTGGTGGAGCTGGTGGATTAGTTTATAGAGGTGCTGATAAAGCATTTTCTGCCGGTAAAGGTTTCTTATCATCTGGATTAGGTTTTATTGGTGATATTTTTAAAGGTTTATTAAATTTTGTTGTTCACAATCCTTTATTAACAATTGCAGGTGGTTTAATAACTTACATAGTTCCAACTTTAATTAAAAAATTAACAGATAAATTCAGTATCAATTGGGATGCTATTCAAGGTAAAATTGGCGACATGATGAAAGGAGCATTAGATCTATCAAATACTCCTATCGGCAAATATGCTTCTATTGGTTTTGCTATGGGTATTCCTTATGGTGTAACTCCAGGTATTATGGGAGCTATGGTTGGTGGTGGTCTTGGTGGATTTATTACATTAATGGCAAAAATTAAAGAGAAAGATCCTGATAACATCTGGAAGAAACTACTTGAAGGTGGAATGTTAGAGAAAGTTGAACAAGGTGGTTTTGCTTTAGGCGGTGCATTATTAGGATTAAAATTAGGTACAATGGTAGGTGGACCAATTGGTGGTATCGCTGGAAGTTTACTTGGTGGTGGATTAGCTTGGTATCTCTCACTTTTAAAACAAGATAAAGTAAAACCTGGGTGGGAAGGATTTAAAGAAGTTGCAACTGCTATTTGGGAAACTGCAAAAATTAATCTTGAAGCTAATCCAATAATTGGTAGACTTGCTGGAATAGGTTTTCTAGCTGGTGTTCCTTTTGGCTTACCAGGTATGATTGCTGGAAGTTTACTTGGTGGTGGTCTTGGAGTTTATTTATCATTTTTTAGAACACCTGAAGAAAAAGAGAAAGATGATATATGGAAAAAATTATCAAATCCAAATTCTGAATTAGTAAAAGAAATTGGTGGTATAGCTGGTGGAGTTGCTGGTTTTTCTATTGGAGCTAGTTTTGGTCCAATTGGGGCTATTTTAGGTACAACAATTGGTTATTATATTGGAAGTATGGGTCTTATTGGTCAAATGTTTGATAAAGAAAAAGGTGGAGTAAGTGGAGTTTTAGGAAGGGTTATTATACAACTTGGTAAAGATGCGTTTAAATTATCAGGTGAACATCCAGTTTATTCTGCTATGGGTGGTGCTTTAGCAGGATTAACTGTAACATTACCATTATTAACAGTTAATCCAATGATACCTATATATGGTGCACTTACAGGTATGCTTATTGGGGTATTATTCAGTTCAATAAGTGAAATGGTTAGTTTATTTGATAAAGATAAAGATTGGAAAGATGTAATTTGGACAGTTACTAAATCTATGGCAAGAGGTGTATTTGGTTTACCTGCAACAATAGCTACAAGTGGTTTAGAACGTTATTTTAAAAATCCACCTAACACTTCTACAACATCAGAAACACCAAAAAGAACTGGTACTTCAGGAGAGTTCAATACTGATCCAATAAAAGAATTATCAGGTAGAACACCTAATATAGTTGGACCAGGATCTGGTGGAAATTTAACAAAAGAAGAACAAGATGCAGTAATAAAAGATGCATCTTTAAAAACTGGAGTTCCAATACCAATATTACAAGGATTGATTACAACAGAAAGTGGTGGATTAAATAAACAAAATATAGCAGGAAGTCGTGCTTATGGTCCTATGCAAATAATGCCAGGAACATTTGCAGCTCTTAGAGGTCCAGCTGCAAGTTATGGTATTGATCTTACAGCAGATGGTTTAAAAGATCCAGTTCAAAATATATATGCTGGAGCTGTGTTTGCTGCTAGAAATATAGAAAGATTTAAAAAAATGGGTATAACAGATCCCACAGCTACTGATATGTATATTTCACATTGGTTAGGTCCAGGAGATACACCAAAATTTTATAACGCATATAAAGAAAATCCAAATCAATTAACATCTAAAATATTACCTAATATAATTGATAAAAATGAACCATATTTTTATTTTGATGAAAAAAATAAAACTGGCTCTAAATATGATGATAGAAATAAAAAATATCCTATGTCATTACAACAAACTATGAATAAAATTTCTAGTTTAAAAGGTATTAAAACTGCAACATTAAATACTAATAGTGGTATAGGAACTTCAGATGTTACACCTGTCACAGGTGGATCCGTTGGTGGTTCATTGATGAGTCAAAATTCCCCAAATAATTTAGTAGCAAAAGATGATATTGATCTTGAGAGAAAATTAGCTGTGTTAGGAGCATTATATGAAACTGATTATGCTAAAGCAAAAGATGAAATTGATAAAGTAAAATTAAAAGAAGAATATTTTACAAATGTTCAAAAATTAGTTAATTCTGTTCCTAAACAAACAACAAAATCTTTACCAGAAAAACTTGGAGGAGCACTTTCAGCTTTTGGAAAACTTTTCTCTGGAGAAATGTCTCTTGATCAAGTTAAAGAATCATTATCAAAAGCATTTGCTCTTACAGCTGAAGTTGCAAAAGAAACAAAAGAAGCTGTCGCTTCAACTGCAAGTAATGTAACTAATAATTCTTCAAGTAGTTCTAATGTGTCACCAACAACACAACTTGGTGATACTTCATTTGAGTCAATGTGTAAAGAATTATTCAGCACAGTCATAAAAGAATTTAAAAATTCTTCAATACTTTATGCAGGTTTATAAAACAAATTATCGGCAAGATCTTTAAATTAGATCTTGCCGATAATTATTAGTAGGAGGCGAAAAAAGATGTCAATTGAAAAAATTGTAAATAAAATTTTACCAACTGCAGTTGCAGCAGCAGCTTTAACTAAAACTGTTACTAATCTATCTGATATGAAATTTATTAATAATGAATTTTTACCCGGAATATCTGCGGTAACTGGTTTAAAATTAGGTCCTATTCCAAATTTAAGTGATTTAGCTAAAAATGCTATGGGTTCTGTATCAGATATGTTTGGTTCAGCTAAAGATGCAGTAGGAAATATGTTTGGATCATCCAAATCTGATATAATAAAAGAAGATGCAATACATACTTTAGATGAAAGTGTTGGTATGGCTGCTTCTCCAGAAAGTATATGTTGCAATACAATTCCAGTAGATGAAGCTGTAAAAACAACAGGTGATAGTTTTGGTGGTAATTTTGCTGCTGCGGCAACAAAATCAACATTTTTAGATTCAAATCTTTTACCAGAATTACCTGATAATTTAAAGACAATAGAACCTCAATCTTTTGGTGATCTTGGTAGTGATTATGATTCTGCTCCAGAAGGTTATAATCCTTCTTATGAAGGTGAATGGACAGAACCATCATTTGGTGAATTAGGTAGTGATTATGATTCTCCTTCTTGGGATGAAAATGCTTATGAAGCTCCTCCAGAAGGTTATAATCCTTCTTATGAAGGTGAATGGTATGAAGATGATTTTAGTATGTTAGGTAGTGATTATGAAGCTCCTCCTCCAGATTTTAGCGAACTTGGAAGTGATTATGAAACACCTCCTTGGGATGCAGATGCTTATGAAGCTAGTCCTAATTGTATAGGAAATAGTATAGATTCTGGTGAAGAATCAATAACAGACTTTGATTCTCCAAGTGGTGGCGGTTCAATGCCAACTGGTAGTAGTCTATATGTTATTGGTAAACCAGTAGGATTTAATGAATCTATAGATCCAGGTGGAAGACTTAGTAATTATATTAAATCAAAAATGAGTGTTATTGATCTTATTCCATGTGATTATAAATTAGATTTTACAAAAATGAAAGAACAAAGTATGGAAGGAGGTAATCCTGTTGGTGATGGACTTTACACAATAAAATATGATGAAAAAGTTAAAATATATCAAAGGCTCCAGAGACATTATGGATTAGATTCTGGAGATTCTGCAAAATCTGGAGTAAGATTATATACAACGGACGATACAACTTCAGTTGATAATTTTAGCATTCAATATAAACCAAATATATTTCAAGGTCCAATTGATAAACTTGGTGATGCTACAAGATCATTAGCTGATTTTATGAATTCTGTGGATAGTACTTGGCAAGCAACTGCTAATAAAAAAGTTTCAGAAGGTATTGATTGGTTAAAAACGAAAATGGGAAATAATAATGCTACTAATGCAGCAGGAGCTTTTTTAGAAACTGCAATAACTTCTATTGTGAAAGGTAATAGAGTTTCATTTCCTAAAATTTGGCAGAATACATCTTATAATAATACACTATCAACTGTTATTAAATTAGTATCTCCATATGGTCATCCTAAAGCTGTTTATGAGTTTATAATTAAACCATTAACATATTTAATTTTATTAGCTTCTCCACAAACAATAGATGGTTTTACATATGGTGGTTCGATACCATTAACAATAAAAGCATATGGTATGAATCATACAACTTTAGGAACAATTAGTAATATAACAGCTCGACGCGGTGGAAATGACACAAGTTTTAATGTTTATCGGCAACCTTTATCTATTGATGTTAGTATAACTTTTGAAACATTATTTGACGGTTTTGCCGCTTACTTACCAAATGGAAGCGGACAAGGAATAGATGAAATGTTTTCAGCTAAAGATGGTACATTAACAGGTCAATCTGGTCCTGGAAATGAATTATATCAAAAGACACCAAGAACACCTTTAATGACTGTTGGAAAAGTGCTTGAATCATTAAAACCAATAAAAATTGTTGAAGGTAATTTTGATACATATGGTTCTATGAATAGACCTTCAAGAATAAATGCTCCTGGTGCTGGTGGTTTAGGAGATCTTAATCGTTCTCTTGGAAATATTTCTTCTGGTGTATCAACAGCAACAAATACAGTTGGAGATTTTTTAGGAATGTCTAATCTTTCAGAATTTACAACTGCAAAAAAATCAATCACAGGTGTTATAAATTCAGTAACAGGTTGGGTTGGAGAGAGAACAAAAGATGTATCTGTAGGAGATGCAGCAAAAGAAAAAATATTTGGAAATATGGGAATTAACTTAAAAATGTGAGGATAAAAAGATGAGTGTTTTTGCTAATAATTTTTCAAGTTATTTAAATTATACAGCTAATTATACAAATAGATTGACCAATTTAGAATCTATTTTTAAAGAAGCATATGAAACAGTTAAAGATCCAAATTTTATTTCAGTTGATTTTTTAGATAAAATTGGTCAGTTTCCGAAATTTCCATATTTTATGAGTATCATGTCAAAAACAAATTATTTAAAAATACCAAATATTTATAATGTTTCATTAGATAGACCTGAAAGTTTACTTACAACTATGTTAGAATCAAATATAACTTATTTGAAATCAGATTATGATACAGTTCCTAATGAGATTGAAAATATTTTAAGACATGCAAATTTTCAATATACTTATCTAAGTACTGTTAATCAAATTTATGATGTGAATAAAACTTGTAAAACAACTAATACAGAAACATCTTATCGTAATTTTTTTACAAATCTTTATTCACAGAAATATTTTAGTGTTGGTTATCCAGTTTCAGCTGGTTTTGAAAGTAGTTGTTCAATGAACGAACAAGCTTTAATATCATTATTTTCAAATAATTTATCAGCTTCATGTTCATTAACAACTAATTTATTAAAATATATTTTATATTTTAATGCTTTACAACCAGGTGATTTTGGATATTTTCTTGGGATTGAAGCTCAACAAATTAAAAGTGCAAATTTTCAACAAGCTTTTGATTATTTTATTATAAATAATAAAGTTGATATGAGTGGAAATATTATAGATTTAATTTCTAAATCACTTTATAATTATAATAATTTATCTACTAGTTTAAAAAGTGAACTTACAGTTGTTGTTGAACCTCTCATATTAGGTTTATCACAATACTTTACAGATTATTTAAATTCATTTTCAAATTTTGAACCTAATTTTGATATCACTTCAAATTTTATTGATTCTCTATATTATCTTTGTTCTGTTGATTTAACGTCTTTGTGTTTTAAAGATGCTACAATTATGGAACAGGCAAATTCAAATATTTTGGCTATTGAAGAAGATGCAAAATTTACATTATATATGAATAAAATTGATTCCATGAATATTCAAGATTATCTCTTTCTTGTTTATCTTTATAAGTTCTGGCCGCTAAAATTTGTGAATGTTTTACAAATGGTTGTTAAAGAATATATTCAAAATATAATAAAAACAGTAGATATTGAAGATAATGCTTTTGATATTTCAGAATTTACAGAATTCATGGGAAGACTTTACGCCGATACATATACACCTTTTGATCCATTACATCCTTTTGTAAACTCTAAAATAAATTATACTGCTCTTGATACTTTTATTCAATCAATATTTACATTAACTCCAGATAATTATCTTTGGAGAATGGAAAACACAAAAGAAGTTTCTAAATTTGCTTGTGAATTATATTATATTCAATTGATAGATAATTTTATGGCAAGTGAATATTATATTGATTTTACAAAAGATTTATTGAAAACTATTTTTGAATATTTACGTGATAATGGACATGTTAGTTATTTATTTAATTGGTATAATAACCATGAAGTTGTTGATATCTTTATTAAAACATTTTTAAGATATCGAATTTTTAGTGAGGATAGTAAAGGACCAGGAACAAGATTATTTCATTCTATAACGGCAAATTTTAAAGCAATTTTTGATAGAGTTGTAACAAATACAACTGGCGAACCAGTATATGATATATCTATTACTTACAAAACACCACAACAATTAAATGATCAATTTAAAAATTTAGTTGAAGGTGCAACAATTAATAGAATGTATCAATTTAATGAAAATTTATATTTATCAAGTTTGACATGTGAAAGTTTTTATGCAATACTTGGAAAATTCTTTTCATAAAAATTCTATTTTTATATAGAAATAATTATTTTAAAGAGGTGTATATGATTTCAATTACAAATTTATTTGAAGAAATTTCAGCAGTAGATGATAGAATGAATTATGCTAGTGAAAGAATTGCTACATTACAAAGAGCTTTTAAAGCTGGAAGAATATCTGCAAAAATTTATCAACAACAATTAAAACAATTCCAACAAGTTAAACGTGGAGTTCCATCGAAAGAAATGCCTGAAAGTGAAATTAAAGCAGCAGGCACATATTTAAATACTCAACAATAGTAAAGAGGAGGCGTATGGATTTTGCATCAAACAGTACAAAAAAAGTTGTATCAAATTCTTTATTAAAAGCTTTCATATCAAGATATGTTGCAGAAGATTTTTTTACAAATATTGCAAGAATAATTCTTTATCCATCTGATTTTGGTAATTTTATTTCAGATAGAACAAATTCTGTAATTGATTATATGCAAGAATTTTTAAAGAGTTTATCAATTTTTTCTGGTAAATTACAACTGCAAAATACTAAAGTTGTTAGAAGTCAAATTGCTATTTTAAGTTCTTTATTAACAATTAGAGAAACAAGTCCAATTTTATTAACTTATGATAATGTGAATCAACATTTAATGCCAGGACAAGATTTAATTGTTACTAAACTTATTCAAAAATGTGTTGATGAAAGAATTACTGATCCTGATGAATTTAGAAAAATTACAGATGAAATTATCAGTACAATTTCTTCTTATTATGAAATGATGTCAGCTTCAGATAGTATTACTATGGTTGGGAATCTTTATGATTTGATTAATGAAGGTAATCTTGTGCCGATGGAAACATTAAAAAGTTATAAAGATGTTATTAATGTTGCATATAACGATTTATCTAAATTACAATCTTTAAGTAAAGCTGAAACAGCTGCAGATTATTTTGTTATTTCAGATGATAAGTCTTGTGATGCATTATCAAAAACATTAGTTAATTATGTGTCAAAAGGTTTTTCAGTATTTAAAACTGGTTTTGATTTATTTGATAAATATATTAATGGAATTGAAAGTTCCAGCGTACATTTGATAGGGGCTCCGAGCAACCACGCTAAGAGTTTGTTTACGATTAATCTCTCATATAGAATGATAAAAAATAATCTTGCCGATTTCGATAAACAAGATTGTATATTATTTGTAACATTAGAAGATTTAGTTAATAACTAACTTTGTCTCTTTTACTGGTGACAGTAATTGAAAAAATCCGGTGAATTCAGGGAACATCCTAGTAATAGGACAATCCTGAGCCAAGCTTTAAATCTTGCCGCTAACAAGATTTATTGAAGGTGCAACGACTATCCCGAAAGGGAGTACACTCAAGCGAGTGGAAGCGCCGGACATCTTGAGAAATTTAATATTATGGAGTTATTAAAATGTTTAATGAAATGAATTACCCAGAAAAATATATTATAAGATTTTGGGACAAAGTAAATGTTCCAAAAGATTGGGCTGAAAAAGATCAATGTTGGAAATGGAATGGACTTTTATTTATAAAAACTAATTATGGAAGTTTTTCTTTTAATGGTAAAAATCTTAAAGCTCACAGATTCTCATATGAAATTCATTATGGTCCAATTCCTGAAGGATTAGATGTTATGCACAAATGTGATAATCGAAAATGTGTAAATCCAAATCATTTAAAAGTTGGTTCCAGAAAAGAAAATATGGAAGATTGTGTTGAAAAAGGAAGATCAAAATTTGGTTCTAAAAATAATATGTCTAAGTTAACAGAAAATAATATTATAGATATTATTAATAAAAGTTTAAATGGAACATATACAAATAGAAATCAAGTTATTAATGATTATAAAATATCATTATCAGAACTTTCAAATATTCTTTGTGGAAAAAGATGGACACATATAACTTCTAATTTTACACAACAAGAAATTGAAAAAGTAAAATATTTATTAGGATGTAGGTTATCAATAGAAGATATTGCTGATATAAAAATGAGATTAGATAAAGGTGAATCACAAAGTTCAATAGCTAGAAGTTATAATATATCTCAACCGGTAATATCAAATATGATAAAATTTATAAAACTCAAGATGATGAGATAGTCTAATCTTATAGGTAACTATAAGCAGTCTAATAAGACGGGTAGGGAGTAGCGATCTCTATTGAATAAAAATGGATATTTACAAATTAATTCGTAGGTTCGCGTCAATATATGGAAATTATAAATTTGAATCTTTAAAAAGATTATTTTCAAAATCATATGAAATGACAAGAGCAACACAAATAATGGACATGTCAACTGAAGCAAGTTCAAGATTGTATAATAATTTAGACGGGATGTTTAAAAATGTTTTAAAAACAAGTATTGCTAAAGTAACACAAGGTAAAGTTAATATAGCAATTAAACATTGTTCAGAGAATTCGTTTTCTCCTGGTGATTTAGGAAGATTTATAGATCGTTTGAATATTGAAGGTTATAAGATTAAGATGGTCTTTGTAGATTACTTAGATGTTATGTCTGCGACAATTAACAGATTTGGTGGAGCAGGGAAAGAATATGATATACTCGGTCAGATCACACAAGAACTTCGTAACTTAGCTCGTATACATAAAGTACCAATAATAAGTCCTACACAGAATAGAAGAGAGTCAGAGAATGTAAGCACAAAACTAAGTAATGAACAAACTGGTGATTCATATAAAAAAATCAGATATTCGGATTTTATATATTCATGTAGATTAAGACCAGATTTAGATTTTCTATCTGAAGGAGTTAGACATCATGTGATTCCAACAAAAGTAAGTCCAGATGGAACAATTGCAGATTTTATTTCTCCAGAACTTATAAAACTTAAAGAAAGCTTATTTAGAGTATTAGTACCTTTTGAAGTTAAAATTACAAAGTCAAAAGATTCAGAAAAAGATTCAACAAAATTTTTCTTATTTTGTAAAGAAAATTTGAGAATGTATAATAATGTAGATGAATATATTAAAGATGCTCCTGTTCTTGTTGCTAATAGTGAAAAGTTAGAGAAAGATATTGCTATATTAACTGAATTAGCTATTACAAGTGTTTCAAGTGGAATTAATGAATTTTTTGATAATGATCAGAGTGATATTGAATTTGGTGATATTCCAAATGTTGTTTTTGGATAATGGAGATTAATATGAAAAAAGATCCAACAGAAGATTAATATTTTAATCGGCAAGATTTAGAAATAAGATCTTGCCGATATTTTAAACTAATAGGGGGAAACTGATAAAATGGATTTAGTGGATAATCCAACTAATTGTAATCAACTTGAAAGTAATTCTGCTCAAAATTTTAGAAATTTTTATTGTTGTGAATATGATAATTGCCTCGATAAAGCTATTGAAAATAATTGGAGAAGTTTTAGTTGTCAAGATTGTTGGAAATTTTCTTATAAAGAATCTATGAAAAAATTATATTTATTATCATCATTTTTATTATTAATTAAAAATAGATATGGATTAATAGTTTAATTTTTAAAAAGTTGAAACCCTTTTAACAAATACATGAAAATAGTCTACATATAATGAAAAATGTAATGGGGTAACTATATTAATAACCGGAAAAGTATTAACAAAATGTTGTGAATCAATAGTGATTCAACAAAAAATTAATTTAATGGAGGTTTTTACATGTTAAGAGAGTTTATACAGTTGGTAGACGAAGCAGTCGATGAGGGTTATGATCGCGGACTTAATCTTTTTATGGAAAGTCTTGAAGAGGATCTTACTAAGAATGAAGTCATTGCTGAAAGTGGTGGTTTTGACAAGGTAATTTCTGAGATGATGACTGCAGATGGTATCGAACTTCTGAATGAGGAAGAAATTAGTGAAGATCAGATCGATGCCCTTTTAAAAGAATTAGAGAAAGAGGAGAAATAATTGTATAATATTTTTGCAATATGCTTATCATTAATTGAAATAGGAGTTTTGTTATTAATTTTATTAAAATTTGATAAAGAAAGAATTCATGAAGATGAATTTGTAATTTCTAACACAGTTTTAAATAATGTTATGAATAATTATTATGAATCAATTCTTGTTTTTAAAATTGAAGAATTGAAGAAAAATTATGACTTAGATCCGAGTTCAAAAACGAATTCAATTAAGCCATTTACAGAAAATTATAATATAATGCTTAAAGATTGTTCTAAAGAAATTATAACTTCTTATTTATCAAAAAATTGTTTAAGTGTATTGTTGAAATATTATAGCGTTGAGAGTCTTGTTTTAATTATAATATCAAATTTGAAGAAAAGGTAATTTATGTCATTATTTGGCCAGTTTTTTAAAGATGATTCACTTGAAAATTTTGATGCTAGAATAGATTCACTTGTTAGTCAATTTCCTTCTACTGAAAAAGGAGAACCAGTTGATTTGTTATCTGGAGATTTTATTTCATCGTTTATGGAACATTCATCTAAAGATGAACTTGAAAAAGTACTTGCAGGAATATCTGTTTCTAGAGATAGACTTGAAAGATATGCTGTTTATGATGAAGCATATAAATATGTACCAATTCTGAAACGTATGATGAAAGTTTATGTTGCTAATATTTTACAAAAGAATCCAGTAACAGGTAAAAGCGTTCTCATTCAAGAGTCTGGAGATTTAACAAAAGAAAAGCGTCAGAATAAAGAAATTTTAGAATCGGCGAAAGATTTTGCCGATAAATGTATTAAATCATTCGATTTATTAGCTAGATTAAAAAACAAAATTTTACCAAATGAACTAACCTATGGTGACTGTTATCTTGAAGTTGTTGATGTGAATCAAGAAATTAAAAAATCTGATCCGGAAGGTGCTGCAGCAGTTCAAATGACTACGTTGTTTGAAGGTGATTTAATAAATATGACTGCTGAAGTTGATCAAATGAAAAATCGAGCAAATGGTCATTTGCCGATAGGACAAATTGATCAATTATTATATAAGACCGCTGAATATTTGGCTGATATTGAAGTTGCTTCTATTACAGAGTATGATCCTAATGAAAAGGATGATGAAGATAAAAAGAAACAAAGTAATGGATCAACAAATTATGCTGATAATTCATCAACAAAAACTAGTGATAAAGAAAACAAAAAAGAAGTTCAAGATTTTAATGATATTGTTATTAAAATTCATAAACCTCACAATATTATAGTTTTACAAACAAACTATGGATCAACTATAGGATATCTTGAAGTTGCAAAAGATGAATTTCCTCAAGTATTTAATTTAACTCAATCTCTTTCAACTTTAGTAGGACGTATAACATCACTAGTAGGAAAAGATCAATTAAGTCAAGATAATGTAACTGATAGGATTGTTCGATTTATTGTAAAACAAGCATTAGATAAAGCTGATAAGTCTAAAGCTTTTGATATGAGTCAGCAGAATGTACAGAATATTAATGACATTCTGAAAAATTTAGACCCACAAGTTTACACTTACATTAAAAGATTAATTATCGAACAAGGATTAAATCAGACACAGTCACAATATCTTAACAAGTTAAAGATCAGATTTATTTCTTCAAGCCGTATGATTTCATTTACAGTTCCATCGAATGAGTATGATCCGTATGGAATTTCGTTTATTGATAATTTAGTATTTCAGTGTAAGTTGTATATTCTTTCACAGTTGTCTAATGTGATTATGAAGTTGAGTAGAGCTGCGCCAGTAAGAAAATGGACGATAGATACGGGCAGCACTCAAATGCACGCTAACTTGATTCAGAAGTTGAAACGTGAGCTTTACAATACAAGAGTAACATTAGATGATTTAGGTAGTTTTAAGAGTATTCCCAAGCTGTTAAGTGACTTCAAGGATAAATTTTTGTCCCCTATATCAGTAATGATATTTGAAAAATTCGGTGAATTCGGTGGAACTCCTAGTAATAGGACAATACCGAGCCAAGCTTTAAATCTTGCTGCTAACAAGATTTATTGAAGGTGTAACGACTATCCCGAAAGGGAGTACGTCCAAGCGGACGGAAGTGCCGAATATCCTGTAATAGTAAAATAAAAAGTATGGAGGACAGCGCCGGCCAGCGTTGATAGATACCGATTTATCTATCTTACTCCTTTTAAACAATTAACCTAATCGGAGGATTACAAATGAATAAAGAAAAAATTGAAAAAGCAAAACAAATTATAAAAAATTTTAAAAATGAGGAAGAACATTCAAATTTTATTTTTAAAATGTGTATTGAATGGAAATTATCTATTGAAGAAATTTCAGAATGTTATAATAATTATACTCCAGATCTCATTAAACAATTTTTGATTGAAGTGTATAAAGTTGAGTTTAAAAAGTGTAAAAAATGTTGTGAAACTAGATCAATAACATCTTTTACAAAACAATTTAAAGATAGTAATATAACTCGATCTTATTGTAAAGTTTGTAATAATCTTGAAAAAGCAAAATATAGAAAAATTCCAGAAGTGAGACAAAAAATATTGAATATGCTAAAGAATATAATCAAATGTATAATATTAATAATAGAGAACAAATTAAACAAACACATCATGAATATTATGAAACAAATAAAGATATTATATCTCAAAAACAGAAAGAATATTATGAATTACATTCAGATGATGTTAAACAAAGATCAAAAGATTATTATTATGATAATCAAGAAAAATTTATACAACTTAGTATAGATTATAAAAAACAACATCCAGAATGTGCTGAATACAGTAAAGAATATAATAAAATACATCATGATGAATTATTAGAATATAAAAATGAATATAATAGAAATAAATATAAAACAAATTCAAAACATAGATTAAGAGTTTGTTTTGGTTCAAATTTATATAATTCAATTAAGAATTTAAAAAGTGGTAGAAAATGGGAAGAAATTGTTGGATATACTCTTGAACAACTTATGGAACATCTTGAGTCTAAATTTGATGATAAAATGACTTGGGATAATTATGGAAGTTATTGGCATGTTGATCATATTGTTGGAGTTGCAAATTTTAATTACACATCTTATGAAGATGAAGCTTTTAAAAAATGTTGGTCGTTAGAAAATTTACAACCTTTATATGGAGTTGATAATCTTAAAAAAGGTGACACAATTAGTGAAAAATGGAATAATACTGAGTTAGCAGCTCAATTACTTATGTAACATAAAATTACAGGATAATGATATAGTCTAGTCTGTATAGTAATATACAGTTGTCTTTAAAAAGACAGGTTAGAAGTTGCGATTCTAGCTGAATATAAACGATGTTCGTGCTCGCGAAGGGCGGAAATAAACCTATAGATGTTGAAGTGACTTCACATGGCGACCCCACAATCAGAGTCGCAGATCTTGAAGATTCAAGAAGGGAAATAATGAGCTTGTCCGGCATACCCCCAGCATATTTGGGCTACGCGGACGTGATCGAATTGCGCGAGCAACTAGTTCACACAAACATCTCTTTCGCTACAGAAATAATTGATATGCAAGAGATAATTACAGCTGGTCTTACAAAATTTGTAGATATTGTAGCAGAAATTTTAAATGTTAAATATAAACCATCGGAATACGTACAGATTAAATTAATTCCACCGATAGTTTTAATTCTTCAGTTGATTGAGATGACTCTGTCATCAATTGGTAATATTAATGGAATATTTCAAACGTTACAAACTCCAGTTGATCCTTATTTCTTCTTAAAACAATATGTACCATATATTGATTGGGATGCGTTTAGAACAGCAGCAGATCAATATGTTACTGATCAAAAAACAAAAGCTGAAATAGATGCTAATAAGAATCCTGGAAATTCGAATCCTGAACCTGGAGCTGAAGGAGGGTAGTAATGTTTTTAGTTGAAGTTTTATTTGAACAACAAACTCAAACACCATCCCAAGTTCCTCCAGTGCAAATTGTACAACATGTTAATCAGCCTGAAACTAAACAACCTGAACCTACTTCACAACAGGATCAAGATGTTCCTCAGGAACAACCTGAACAACAACTTTCAGGAGATGAACTGGATGCTGTTCAGGCACAAGAAATGGGAATTGCTCCAGATCTTATGCCGATAAAAAAATATTATTTAATCAACAGATTAAAAGAGTTAAAAACCCAATTGGGTGAGTACAGTATACAAAATGATGAACTTAATATTGTACTAAAATTTGCCGATAATTTATCTTATAGTTCATTATTAAGTATTGGAATGATACTTATTGATTTTATTGAACAACAATTAGCGAGGTTAACAGATGGCAAAAATAAAAGCTAAGAAATATAATTTTATATTTGAAACCACCTCGATTAATTCACGTGATGATATTAAAGTTTTAGAAGAAACAAAATTGCCTAATGGTAATGGAAAAATTGCAGCCTCAGTTAGACTTCAGGAAGCAGAAATGAAGAATAGTAATAGTCGATATTACTCAACTGCGATTTGTGAATCCATAGTGAGTCAGTTATCTCCGAAAGCAACGAGTCGATCATTATTAATGGAGATTGATCACCCACTTTTTGTAACTTCAGCTGACGATGTTAAAAGACGTGCGTCAATCGTAGAAATTAATAATTGTGGTGGTTTGTTAAGAAAGATAGATTTTGCCAATAATAAAGTAGGTGGAATCTTTGAAACCCTTAGTGGATTTAAAGGTCCGGATTTGTACAACATAATAATGAAAGATCAGGTAGACATAGGATTTTCATTGAGAGCTCTTGGTGCAGTCGAACAGCTTCAGGATGGAACAATATTAGTCAAAGATCCTATAAAACCAATCACGTATGATGTAGTTTCGAATCCAAGTCATGCAACGGCAAAAGTTCTTGAATTCTTACCAGAAAACGTTACAGAGTATATGTCTGAACACAGTGTGATTTATGAAGCTGCTGATATAGAAATGTTAGATTTAGATCATATAACAATTTCTGACAGTACAATTTCACTAACTGAATTTTTTGATGATATTTATAGACAGAAATTTTCAGATGTTATTAGTAGAATAACTTTTAGAGTTTAATTACTCAATATTATATTTAAAAGGAGATTTAATTATGTACGATCAAGCGATATTCGAAAATTATGAAATGTTCTTAAATGAGCATAGTGATGAATTTTCTACTCCAAGTGGAGCTTTAAAACTCATTACAGATAACGGTATGTTTAGGGGTTACATGGAAGGACTTACAAATGGTCTTGATTCAAATCAGAGAGCAGTTGCTATGGCAGTTGCAAATCGTCAGAGAGAATATCTTTTGACAGAATCTGCAAACGTTCCTGGTAGTACACTTGCATTTGGTTGGACTGTACTTAGCTTTCCTATTCTTGTTGATATTTATGCTGAGCCAGTAATAAGTGAATTATGTAATGTTTATCCGGTTTCATCCCCAGTAGCATCTATTCCCAGAATCAAAATCATGGCTTATATTAGAGGCTATGATGGTAACGTAACACAGGTCAGAATGCCTACGCTTAATCAGGCTGTTAGACCCGGTGCATTGAATCTTACAGTAACACCTGCAGTAAGCAACAGCATATTTACTATAGCTTCAGCGGCAGTTGCTCCTGCAACAGTAACGTCTGATATGTACAGAATTAATAGAAGGTATACACTTCTTACAGCAGTTCAGGTAGCAGAAACTACAGCTCTTGGTCCTGTTGTAAATCATAATGTTGTAGTAACAATAAAGCCTGATAATAGAAATCAGTTTGTTGGTACTTTTACATTTAACGATAATACTCCTGCTCCTGTAGGTCCAGTTGCTATCGTTGGTACATTGAATGGTCATATTAATTATGATTCTGGAATTTTTCAGTATCAGGTAATTTATGCTGTTGGCGCAACTACTTCTACATTTGCAACAACTTCAGCAACAATGACTATACGTTTTATGTCTCTGACAACTCAGAATGGTCGTATAAAGGTCAAAATTCAGACTGAAATGACTGACGTAAGTATAGATCAGAATGAAGATTTTCTCATCGAATTACCACCTGAAGATATACAAGATTTTCGCGCGATCAACAATTAAAGGTCGCTTTCACTAGTAATAGTGATCGAATAATTTTCCTAATTGCTGGAACACCCTTAGAGCTTTTCTACTACAAAGTAATCTGAAAAGATAAACTTGAATGTTTAAAAAAGAAAAGATTGGGCAATCAGCAGCCGAGCTTCTGTAAAATGAAGAAGGTTCAACGACTAGAGCGCAAGCTCGTAGACTCAAGCGAGTCGAAATGGAAGAAATCCTTGAATATTTAACATTTTCATATAGAAATAATAAATTAAGTCTAGCCAACTTTGAACTAATTTATTATGGAGGTGAGAATGGAAAAAGAATGTTGTAAATGTCATCAAATTAAAGATGAATCAGAATTTGAAAAAAGAAATGATGTTAATTATTGTCATAAATGTACGAGTATTAATAATAGAAGAAGAAAAATCAAGAAAAATACTCCAGAAGAAAACTTTCAATTCTTATATAAACTATATATGAGAGGTGAAACAGTAGAAGATTGTTGTTTGTACTTTGAAACATCTAATAATATTATCATTGAAGCTTTAAATCTATTTGGAATTTTTCCAGATCAAACTGATAAATTATTTTGCTCAAAATGTAATCAAATGAAATCATTTGATGAATTTGATCAAAGTAAGAATAGAAGAGGATTTAAACCTTGGTGTAAAACATGTAATAAAGAATATAATGATACATATTATGAAGATAATTCAGATTATATTAAACAAAAAACTCTTAATTACTATTATGAAAATTATGATATTGAAGTTGAAAGACGTATTAAATATCATTATGATCATAGAGATGAAATTCTTGAAAATAAACGTATAATGAGACAAAATGAAGAGTTTAAACAAAATAAAGCTATTTATGATGCATCATATTATGAAATATATAAAGAAGAAATTAAAGAAAATATTTATCAATGGAAAATAAATAATCCAGCAAAAGTAAGAGAAATACAAGAATTTTATCGTATAGCAAAATTACAAGCAACACCTAAATGGATTGATAGAGAAGAAATTTTAAAATATTATATTGAAGCTAGAAGATTAACAGAAGAAACTGGAATATTATATTCTGTTGATCATATCATTCCATTACAAGGTGAAAATGTATGTGGTTTACATGTTCCATGGAATTTACAAGTTATTACACAATCAGAAAATTGTAGAAAAAATAATAAAGTTTTAGTAGAAATGTGATTGGCTATCACATTTCTTTTTGTTTTTCAAGGATTATGATATAGTCTAATCTCATAAGAAATTATGAGCTGTCTGAATAAGACGAATAAAATTTAGCGAATTTTATTGAATATAAATGCTTTAAGATCGACATTTTACGTACACTTTCCGAAGCAATAAAAAGACAGATCATGTTGAACAAAGATCAGGATCTTGCTTTCTTCTTAGCAGCTTCAGAAGGCGATATGGCATCTAACGGTGCTGCAGAAGCATTGAATCTTGATAGTTACGATGTAACCGGCGGTCGTTTCGAACCTAACAAAGTTATCGATGTATTTAAGGCTGTAATTCCTAAGATTTCTATTCTTACTGGAATTATAAGAAAGAATTTCAACATGTATCCTTCTTATTTAGTAGCTGGTTTAAAGACTGCTGCTTTGTTAAGATCAGTTCAGACATTTGCACTCCAGATGCCGGGTATTGGAAATGGCGACGGCGCAATGGGTTGGGCAGGAGATGTTGCACAGATGTTGAAGATGAAAGTTCTTGAATCTAATGCAATCGCAGAAGGTAAGATATATCTTTCAACAAAAGCTCCGAATAATGCTCTTGAAAAATCTACTATAGTTGATTTGATTTATCAACCTCTCTACATCGTAACTGAGGTAACTGATGGTCAGACCAGAAACTATGTAAGATCAAGAACTCTTATTGAAATTCCTAGAACAGATGGTCTTGGAGTTATCAATATAACTGGTCTTGGTACTTATTTTACGTAAGATTTAATTAATTAATATTTAAATATCGGCAAGATCTGAAATATGATCTTGCCGATAAATTTTATTTTTGGAGAATTAATTATAATTAGTGTGAGTAGTTTATTTGAGATTGGAAAAAGTCCATTAATGCAAGATAAATTATTACAAGCTTCAAAAAATTATACACAAGATTCAATTAATCTCAAATCATCAAATTTAAAATCTGATAAACAAATGGGTCAAAAAGCATATTTAAAAAGTCAGAGAGCAGGATTTTTAGCAGATTCTATTAAAAATAGAAATTTAGATCAAACTAATCAAAATGAACCAAATATTAAACATCCAATTATTAATAAAATTAAACAATTTTGGAATCGTGATATAGGTTGGAAGTCTGATATGAATAATGTGAAAAAAATAAGAGAACGAGAATATCCAGAACGAAAATTTAGTCAAATTAATAAAAAATTAATAAATAAGTAAAAACAAAACAAAGAAAATTGGAGGCGTAAACAGTATGGCATTAAGTGAGTTTTTGAAAGCGATGGAAGTTATTAGTAATATTAAGAAACAAGAGGTTCCACTCCCAATAGCTCGAAAGACGGCTGTCGTAAGTCCTCTTAGGGTTGGAGATGATTTATCATTAAGATCATCATTAACTTCACCAGTTAATTATGATAGACAAATGACAAGATTGATATTTGATTTAACAGAATTTATAGCAAGCGAAGGTCAACCATTAGTAAAAGAAAATTTTGAATATTATTGTAAAACAACATCTAACATTGATAAAATTTGTTTGATTTGGGGTTTGTACAAAACAACATATGAAACTCTTGGAAGAAGAACATTTAAATGTGATAAAGAAAATTGTAAACATGAATTTAAACAAGATGTTATGTTAGATAGTTTAATTCAAGAAGATACATTTTATGCTTGGGATGAAGAAATACCTTTCCATGAATATATTTTTGAAATAGTAGTTCCTTATGAACAATTTGAGTTTATATTTGAAAGTAAAATACCTTCTATTAGTGATAATAATAGAGTGTTAAGTAATTTATCTATTGATTCAGTTCAGGAAAATTTTCAAACTGGTGGTAATTTGTTTAGTAGAAGTGAACAGATGACTTTGCTTAATAGATCTGTTGCAATTAAGAGTGTTGCTAATCCAAATAACATTCCTAAAACAGAAAATATGCAAGAGATGTTGATAGCTTTTAGAAAACATGTTCCTTTAACAGTTTCTGAAAAATTCTTTGTTGAATACAATAAGAAATTCGATAAATATTATACAAAATTTTATACAGAGATTCTTTGTCCTCAATGTGGTAATAAGATAAAATATACGGTAGACCTGGAATCAGAATTCTTTCGGAGAAGCATATTTAGTGGAGGGGAGGGCGTCGAAGAATTATAAATATTTTGTTGATACTTTTATCTTATATCAAGCTATGTTTGATAATACTGGTGATCTTAATTCTATTTTGAATCTTCCATATCCTTTGTATAATGATATTATACTTAAACAGATTGAAGAGAAGAAGAAAGAGAAGAAAGTTCATGATGAAAATATGAGAAAGATGAAAAGTAATAAAAAGAAATAGATATCGGCAAGATCTGAAATAGAATCTTGCCGATAAAACTTGAGGATAAATATGCAGATCATTAATTTAAGTACTTTACCACAAGACATATTACAACAAATTCCTCTATCTATTAGAACTTTTAAGAAACTATATGCTTGGTATGAACTTCCAAGTGATATTCAGGAATTAATTAAAACATATTATGATTCAACTCCATCTATTAAATATTCAAATGTTTATGATTTTATTCCAACAATATCAAGATATAGTGATTTTACAACTATTGAAAATAAAGTAGATCTTGTTGTTGAATATTTAAAAAATTATCTTTTAATTTTACCAGAATCTTATCCATTTGATCCAAATTTTGGTTGTAGATTAAAATATCATTTACAAACAAAAGATACCAATTTAAGACAAACATTAATATCTGCAGAAATAGATAACCTTATAAATATTCTAACAGTTCAATTTGATATTCCAATTACAATTAATAGTATTACTATGAATCCAATTAGGGGTGTTGCATTTAGTGAATATAATATAAAAATCGATTTACAGATAAGTGATTATCATAAGAGTTTTAATTTTGAATTTAGGTAAAAATATCTCAACCTTTATAGTTGAGATATTTTTAATCAATTAATCAATATTTGTAAATTCAGCAATTTTACTTAGAGTTATATCATTACTTTTTTCAAGATTGTAACTAGCGCGTAATAGAATTGGCGATTTTTCATTTCTAAATATATCTTTTATAAAAGTTTTACGAAGATATATTTTATAAGTATCTGATATTATAATATCAAATATTGACCAAAGTGGAAGAATTCGTTGAATGATATTAATAACTTCAAATTTTGAACATTCTCCAACATATAATTCAGATGGATTCATAATTGAAAAATAGATTTGACAAACTTGTTTATCAATTGTTGTAAAAATAAAACCTTTATTTAAAATTGATGGAAAAGTTTTAAGAAAATCTGTTTTAAATCTAGTTTTTTGATCATAATTAATTTGATAAGTTTTTGGATCGATGTTTTTGAAAGTTAATTTTCCTTCTACACCAATTTCTAATTCATTTTGTTTTTTCTTTTCAACAATAGTTGTAAAATGAATTAATCCTGTTTCAGCTTGACCAAACATATCATCTGGTAGTCTTTTAACACAATCAAAACTCACAATACTATCAGACACATTGTAAGTTGCAACTCCTGGAATAAGTTCATATAATGATTGTATTTTAGCTAATTTGCCGATAGGAACAAAAAACTTTGAATAATAATTTTTATCCATTTTAATAAAAGGACAAACAACATCTGTAACTGATTCTCTTATTTTTTTTGCTAAGATAAATTGTTGTTCAGAAGACATCATTACTTGTGTGAGATTGACATTTGGTTTCTTATATTCCGATTGTTGAAAACTATTAACTAAAGGCATTTTTCCTCCCCTTATTTAAATTTAATTACATTTAAATATATTATTTCTGTACAAAACTAGAAGTTGATAAGGATGAAATATGTTAAACTCTTTATACGATCCGCAATTAGTTCAAAATTATCATAGTGAATATCTTAAGTTAATAAAATACTACTCAAATATTAAAAGACCAAGTTCGTTTATTAGGTATTATAATATTGATATAGATAATTCTACTTATGATGAAAAGTTAGAAGCAACATATGATATGTATCATATTTCAAACATCAGATTTAATTTATATGATTTTACTCCATCTTTTTATTTAGCACCAGTTTTAAATGCAAGTGGTAATGTATCAGATCTTCGTGGACAAATGTTAGATGCGACAACTTCAATTGTTACTTATAGTATTGAAAAACCAAGAATTCATGATTTGGTTATGTTTTATTCACCAGTTAAAAGTGATGAAATTTTCAGAGTTACAAATTTTCGTACTCCAGTCAATGCTATACATTCTGATCCAAGTCTTACTTGGTTTGAAATTGATCTTGAATATGCGCCGTTAGCAGATGTTATTCAATTAAAACTTTTAAATCATTATGTTTATGATTTATCTGAAGAAGTTTATATCACTTATGCAGATTATATAAAATTTATGGAGTTGTTAAAAAATTTAGAAATATTATTAAAACAAATAACAGCATTTTATGATAATTATAATGATTTATATCAATATGAACAATTAGTTCCGGTTGAAGTAAATGAATTATTGATATTTTTCAAAAGAACTTATGCTGTTAAATTTAAAAGAATCTTAGAACAATTTTTATTACCTTATGGTTATCTTGATAATATGAATTTTCAAATGGTTTATTCAAATGTTAATGAATTACCTTATATTCCTGGAAATTATACATACCATGTTTATAATTTAGTAACAAAACAAGTTGAAGATTATACTTGGTCAATTTCTCATACAGAAGATCAAGTTGGACTTGATGAATTATTTTTATTATCATTTAGACTTTTACAGTTAGCTTATGATTGGAAAATTTAGTTTGGAGAAATAGTGTGGCTAATCAACTTTCAACAACTTTAAATAACACAACAAAGTCAATTACAATTGAACAAGTTAGAAATTTTTTTAATGAATATATTAAAACATATTATCCATATAGAGATGAAGTTGTTTATTCAACATTAATTTCTAACTTAACAGAATATTATTATAATAATATGTATAATGTTATTCCTCAAGAACTAAAAGAGTTTATTGAACAACACAATATAGATAATGTTGTTTTATATGATAGACTTCTTGTATCTATTGGAGTACCAGACACATTAATTCGAGATCTTACATATGATGAAAAAGCTATATTTCTAAAAAATTTGGGAAATTTTTATCAATATAAATCAACTTTGAATTTTGTACAAAATCTTGGTGAAGTTTATAGTGAAACAAATATAGTTAATATTTATGAACTTTATATTGATTATGATTCATCATTATCACAACCATGGGTATTAAAACCTGTAAATATTTTTCATAATGATCAAGTTGATTTAAATGAAAATTCTTTAGATTATGTTGATGCTTATGATAAAATTCCATCTTTATTAATTGAAACGACAAGACTTGATGCTATGAAAACTGCTGGTGAAATTGTTTTGCCGCTAAAATCAAACATATTATTTCTTGATTATAATTTAAATTTAGAAGTCAATTCATTACAATTTTTAATAGTTACAACATTTTTAAAAGAATATAAATCAGATTTTATCGAAGTTTATTTTTCAGATGGAAGTTCATTAAATTGTAGATTAGGTTCAATATGTTTTGCTTGGTTTTATTTAATTAGTCAGTATTATTCATATAATTGGCCTGTAATAGGTCAAGTACCAACATATATTCCAATAATACTAACAATGTCTTATGATAGTATTTCATTTCCATATAGTATTGGAGATATAAATCAATTAATAACTGATTATAATAATATATCAACAATAGCTGAAAGAGATGATTATTATCGAGATAATTTTTCACAATATTTTCTTACACAAACAACATTTCAATCAGTTACACTTTTACAAATGCAAGGAATGTTAAGAAGTTTAGATAAAAATTTAGGTTCATATTTGGATTCGTTAATAGATGCTTCTCCAAGTAATATTGAAGGATTATTAACAAATATTTATAATTCATTAATAGTATATAATGACAATTTAGCATCATCTGATTTTAAAAAGTATTTTAGCTATTTTTTAAGTTTTCTACCACAAATTTTAGAAGATCCATCAAAAACAGCAACATATAAAATTTTACAAGAATTTAAACCATATCATGTTGAATTATATTCAAGATTTCAAGAATCAATTCATTGTGATGATAAATTTAATTCTGCTTGGGTTGAAACATATGATTATAATTTTCGATTAATTAAATTTTTAGCAAATATTTTTAATGCATCAGATATAGCAACTCACTCAACAGTATATACATATTCAGATACAGTAACTCCTGCTTCTATTGAAGATAGATATCAAATTATAGGAGGATCTGATATTGAACCATAGTTAAAATATTTTGGAGGTTTTGGTTGTGTTAAATAATAATGAAGTGTTTGTAAAAGATGATTATGTAATTTTTGATAAATTAGCTTTAGAAATGAAAAAAAGACCTGGTAGAGGTCCAATTGGTTGGGTTCAAATTTTTCTTCAAACAAAAAATGGTCTTGTTTATGATGAAGGTTCAAATCTTGTAAGTGCACGAGGTCGTGAATTTGTTGCACAAAAGTTATTTGATTGTAATACTTATGTTGGTGGTACAAGAACTGATTGGAGAAAACATTTAGTAAGTCATTTTGCAGTTGGATCTGGTGGTTCTACAGTATCAGGTGGAACAGTAACTTTATTAGGTCCTTATATATGTGATACACAATTAATTCAAGGAATAGATCTTGGTATAAGTGGATATTTAACAGAGCCAGGAGGAACAATAACAGCTGTTAAACCAATAACGTCAGATTTTGGTTCTACAGTTTTAGAGGTGCAAAGTTATAGTGGTGGAATAGTTTCATGTGACTATTATACCAAAATAAAAAACACTTGTATTGTTCCATCAGGAGAACCATTTGATTTAAATCCAGGGGAATCTGTTAAAATTGATGAGACAGGACTTTATTTTGTATTGAATTCTGCCGCTAATCCATATACAGATCCACCAATATACTCAGATCCACAATTATTTGCTCATATTTGTTTCGCTCCAAAATGGAAAGAAAAAGAGAGCTCACTAACTATTATTTGGTATATTTTGTGTTAATAAATATTTTCTTTATGTTTTTTCCGGTTAAAATGTAAAGAATAATTTCTATTTGAATTTTTATAATTAAGGAGAGTTAATATGCCTGTCAATGATCGGCGAGAGCCAGCGGTTTACGTTACAATTGAAGATGCAAGTTATGCAGCTCCAACTTTAGAAACAGGTAGGGTTGGTTATATTGCAACAATTTGTGATCGTGGGGAACATAATAAAGTTATTACATTAACAAATCTTCAAGAATTTTATAGTAAGTTTGGAAAACCAAACTTTAGAAAAACAAGTCAAGCTCATTATTTGATAGATAAGTTTTTACAATATTCAAATAAATGTTTGGTTGTTAGAGTTATGCCAGAGGATGCATATTTGGCTAATAGTATAATTGAAGCATCAACAGTATCACAGAAAATAGTTTATGGTACACCTGCAGTTGATGGTTCATTTTCATTTGTTTCAGCTGTTAGTGTTTCTGTATGGGAACAGGAAACTGCTTATTCTATTGGTGATATAGTATCTGTTACAGATATTATAGGTTACACTTATGTTGCTGAAACTGATGGTACAAGCGGAAGTTCAAATCCAGTTTGGCCATTAACTCCTACTACAACTGTTTTAGACGGAACTGTTCGTTGGAGATGTGAAACTAATATTTATAACATAGTAACATGTCAGGATGTTGGTTCATATGGGGCAGTTACAGCTGGTCAGTGGATTTTTGCAGAAGATGATAGTCCAACAAATGCAGCTCAAGTAGTTTCTAAATCAGATGTTGGTGGTTATTTCTTAACAATTGATAGAAATTATGATGGTACTGCACCTGTTGGTCCACCAAGTTTAGGTTATACATGTGATCCTTATCATCAGAAAAGTCAATTATCAGTCAGATCATCTGCCGATTTCAACAATCCTATTGTTAATGATTGGAGTAAAGTTGTTTATTGTTTCTATGCTAAAGGTGCAGGATCTTATTATAATAATGTAAGACTCAAAGGTGTTAGAAACATTCAGATGGAAAAAATGTATACTGATGATAATGGTGTTGTTTTATATCCTTATCTTTTTATGGATGTTGGAATTTACGCTATTAATTATGATGGAACACAAACATTATTAGAAGGTCCTTGGACTGTATCTTTAACAAGAAGAACTCCAACTGGATCTATTATTCGTGACATTACTAGTGGTCAAGTTTTATATATTGAAGATGTATTAAACGATTCAAGCAATGTTCTTGGTGTAGTTTCTGGTGATGGTGTAAATAATTTAATAAATGCAATTGATGCTGATCAAAGAAGACTTGAAGTTATGTTGTTACTCAGTATGTCTGGAACAACTATTCCAACAAGTGGAAATATTGCAGCTAATGGATTAACATTTTATAACGGTACTGATGGTACTGTAAATATTGATCCATCTTTACCAGGTACAAAGAAACCTATGTATGATGTTAATACTGGATATTTGGAAAGTGATAATACTTTTCTTTTGGGATTATTAACAAGAGCTTATGAAGGAACATTAACTTCAACAGATGGTTCAATTGAACAGTTGCCTGAATGTGTTTATCCTTGGTTTGATATTGATTACATTGTGACTGGAGGGTATCCGGCAATAGTTCAGTATGGTGGAAGAACATTAGCTGATATTAGACAGGATTGTATTCATATTGGTGATACTGGTGCTTATGTAACAGATTATCAAGATGATATAACTGCTAGATTAAATGATGTACCTTGGAATAATTGGACATCTATGTTGTATGTTCAGTATAGACGTATTTTTGATACTTTTACTGGTGAATATATGTGGGTAAATCCTGTATATCATGCTATTGAAAGACATTTATATTGCGATTCAGTTTATTTTCTTGCTGAGCCTGTTGCTGGTATTGAAAAAGGTGCAATTGGACAGAAGATAGAATTATCATATAAAGGTAATCATACTCAGCGTGGTGATTTACAGGATAAAAATCTTAATATGGTTATTGTAGAACCCCAGGGTAAATATATATTAACTCAATTAACAACCTGGAAAAGATTATCAGTTCTACAGAGAGGACATGTAGCTAAATTTGTAGCTTATATACGTAAAGAAATACCTAAACTTCTCAAAGATATTTTACAGAGAAGGGCAACAGCTTATTGGATAGGTCAAGCACAATATAGGACAACTGAATTTTTGTCCAAGTTTCTTGAATCAAGTGTTGAAAGATATTCTGCACTTAAAACTTTTACAGTAAGTACAGTTTTTGATGATGTTAGAAGCGAACTTAACGTATATATAGATATTACTCCAATCAGATCGATTGAGAGAATTAATGTATTTATTATAGTTCATTAATAATGTTAAATATCGGCAAGATCTTTAAATTAGATCTTGCCGATAAAACATTTTATTAAAGGAGAATTTCTATGCCAGATTCAACTTCAATTATAAGTAGATTCGCAACTAAATTTAATGATGCTATTAAAGATCGGGATAAACCTGATTTCTTAACTAGAGATATTGGTGGTCAATGGAGAACAAATCAACCTTACATATCAGGATATTTTCAGTTGATATTTGGTTTACCTCAAGTTCTTTATAATGGTGCCGTTAACGCTGCAATTGCTTCAAGATGGTTACATAGTACATGTGAAGGATTTACTCCTCATACACAGAGTATTACAAAAATAGATATTATGGGACAAGGTCAAATTGGTTCTTCATATATCTCAAATATGATAACATCAAGAGAATTCACAACTACATTTAGAGAGTATCAGAATTTACCAATGTTGAATATTATTAAACGTTGGAATCCTTTTGATCCTTTTACAGGTGTGAGTGCTTTATCCGGTAGTCAATTCATTCCTATAAATTATAAAGGTTGGATTGCTGTTATTCAAACTAAACCTGTTAAATCTCAGAATCAGGATCTTGCTGTTGAAGATGTTGAAGAATGTTATATTTATCAAGGTGTATTTCCAACAACTATTCCTATTGATGCATTTGGATCAGATATAACTGCAAACGATACAACTCAATTATCTGTAACATGGTCTTTTGATGGTGCGCCTCTTACATCTGCTGAAAGTGGTGTAACTGATAAATGTATAAGTTTATTAAAAGATCTTAGATATATGGGAAGTTCTGATAGTACATTTGATCATTATCATTCACATGGTTTATCAATTGGTGGTATATAAATAAAAATAATCTTGAGAGCACAAATAATACTGAGTTAACGCCTCCCTAGTGTATTTCCTTGCTCTCGCCCTCTGAGACCTCCCTTCAACGGGAGGTCTCTTTTTACCGCAAATAAAAAGAATTTGGGCTACCAATTAAGGTAGCCCAAATTTTATTATTTTCTATCTTCAACTTGTTTATTCAAAGCTGCCCAGAACTCATCTTTTGTACAAATTTCATATTTAATATATTGATCTTCGTAGTGCCACCATCCATCTGTTCTAAATCCCCAGATTAATTTGAGGGCTTTTTTGAATTCTTCTTCAGATTCTTCCCAAAGTTGTTTTACAACTGGAAATTTTTCAGAAAGTTCTACTTTAACTTGATCTTTTATTTTCCATTCAACACAATTAATTTCATGATATTGTGAATTATGAATTTTTATCAAATTATACAAAAATTCATTTGCTATATTTTCATCATCTGTAAAGATTTGAAGTGTTATAGTTTTTTCGATCATTTATTTCTCCTTAACTGAAATAATACATTGCATGTTCTCCACAATGAGAAGTTTCTCTAATAAGTTTTCTTCCTTCCCATTTAATAATTTTCAAATATGTTCCTAAATTTTGTTCATCAACTATTTTTTTAAGAATTTGATGATTTCTTGAATTATATCTGAAACATCTGTGGTAATTATATTTCTGATTACTATCAATTTTTAATGTATCACAGAAATCAATATATGATGTTTTCTTAGAAATTTCTGTATTATTATATACAGAAAACTTAATGATAATATTATTATTAAAACACCATTTATTAATATTGTTATTTTTATGACATTGACCTCTCATGCGGAAAACATTAATCCACATATTATTAAATACATCAACTCCAACACAAAGGTACAAAGTCTCCTTCGATGATAAGAGCAGGAATTTGAGCGTCATATACATAGTAGATTTCAGCCCAAGTTCTGAAAGTTCCAGTTGATGAAGTTTTAATTTCAACAACTACTTGAATATCTTTCAATCCAAATTTATCACCAACACATGTAAATGCTTCAACAAGTGTTATATATTTATCAATTGTTAATGGAAGGTATTCATATGTTCGTTGTTTAATCATCCATGGACCATATCCAAAATCAACAGAATTTGGAGGTGATGTTTTATAATCTTTACCAACTCCAAGTTGCCATTCTTTTAAAACGTTTATAAATGTTTTAATTTTGAATTTTTGTAAATGATCTGTTGATAAATCATGAAGATCTTTATCTATTGGTAATATAATATTTAAAGTTACTTGACCATATCCATGTAAGTTTAAAATCCAAACGGTTTTCATTTTCTTCTCCTTTATTTTTGACTAAAATATTTTTTGTTCCAATTTTTCTTTTTCTTTTGATGGAGATATTGTTTTAGTCGTTCATATGATTCTTTATCTTCTTTTAATTTTTCAGAGTTAATTTTAAGTTCAAATATCATTTCTTTTTCTGTTTCAATTTTAAATTCATCCATTCTTTTTCCATCCATATCTTGGTTTAATATTCAAGTTTTCACAAATCAACTTTTCAATTTCTGGATAACTTGAAATCTTATCACCTTCATTTTCATAAACAGCTCTTGCTGAATTAATATCATTAATTTCTAAATAATGAATTAAAGTTCGAACAGAACTAACTCCTCTTCCATTATTTTCTTGTTTTTGAAGATCAAATAATTTTTTAGCTAAATTTTTTATTTTTTCAAATTCTTCTTGAGTAAACTTCATATCTTTTTCTTCTTGAGTTTCAGTTTCACCATTGACTAGATATTCTCTAGCATTGTGTATTGCACATTCCAATTCGAACAAACTGTTATCTGAATCTGTTTGAACAAATGATTGTGCCGCTTGAAGTAATTCTCTTAATCTTGTTTCTGGTATTTCTTTTCCAGCGTTAAAAGCCAATCCAAGAGCGAGTGTTTTTGACATTCTTCCTTCAGCAATTTCATCTAATAATTTAATAACATGTTCATCTCTTTTGTCGTTTATCTTTTTCATTTCTTCTCCTTTTTTATAATAAGATTTAAGTAATAAACATACCTAATTTACTATATTATTTCTATATGAAATCGCACAAAATTAAAAATTGGCGGCAAGATCTATTTCTAGATTCTTGCCGCCAAAAGTTATTTATTTTTTCAATAATTTCCCAATTTTTACTTCTTTTTTGTTTTTCACTTAATTGTTTACATAATTCATCAAAGCTTAAATTATCAACGTTAATATCAATTGATAATGTACTAAGTCTTAATAAATATATATTATTTATTTCTCTTTGTTTTATTCCATTAAATGCAGTTAATAAATCCATTTGTTCCTAATCAATATATGAAACTGATTTTGCTATTTTCATACAAGTACAAAAAGCAAATCTTTTTTCATCATAAATTACTTTTATTAATTTACCATTTACTGTTGCATCTTTAAATACTTTAATCATTTCTGTATTGTTTGGTATAAGAACACTAACATCTTCTTTTGACATTGATCCAATTCCGTTTCTCATTATACCTAAACTTATATCAGCTTCAATATAATCTGGACATAATATTGGAGTTTCATTAGTGACTTTTTTAACTTGTCCTACTAAGTCACTATCTCTTTGAGAGTATCCACATCCAATAAGTAAACAAGTTATAAATATCAGTGTTATTATTTTTGATTTCATTCTTTCTCCTTTTGTATTTCTTGAACATAACGATTCACAATCTCATCTATTGAAACTGGCCGATAATTCCAAACATCAACCCCAACATTAATCACATTTTTACAAAGTTTGAATAAATTATGAACATGTCCACACAGTTGAACATTTGGATTAAATACAACTGACCAAGCTGGATCATGATGTAGAAAAAATTTAATTTTTCCATTTTCTCCATTTATTGAAGTATAATTCATTTCAGTTGCTAATGTTGTATGAACTGAAGCAAATCCAGCTTCAATCAAATCCCATGGTCTTTGTCTATCATGGTTACCTAAAATTAAATGATGTATACCATTCAGTTGACCTAAAATTCTTTCTATCATATGAACATCTCCAATAGGTAACATTGTGAAATCTCCAATATGATATGTTTCATCATCTGGTCCAACAATTTCATTATGATTTTTAATAAATGTTTTGTTCATTTGTTTTGTTGTTTTAAATGGTCTTTCACATGGAAATATAATACCTTCATGATAATAGTGTTCATCTGCCGTTAAATATTTCATTGATTATCATCTCCACTATATAAGATAATATTACTTATTCTATCATTTGCTCCTTGCAAACCATTTTCCAACTTTTTGATTCTTTTAATTAAATCAACATTTGTTTCTTTTAAAGATTTAATATCTTTTTGTGATGTAAAAACTTCTTTTTCAAGAATTTCTAATTTAGCTTTAAGACTTTCAATTGTTGGCATTTTTGTTTTTATTCTCCTTTCTTTCTTGTCGTATTTCTTTCCATGATTTTTGATTATCGCTGCGATCTTTTAAACTCAAAATTGGCTTAAATTTATCAATAACAGTTGCAGTCGGTTCAATTAACATTTCAGTTAATGCACTATCTTTATATGCATCTGGAGATTCATCTAATGTTGAAGCACAAACACTTGTTGAATATATTCCTTTCATATCTTTTTCAAATTTTTCAAGTTTTAATGTAGCTTTTGCTTGTTCTCTACTTAATAATCTTCCAGCTCCATGAGGAGCAGAATAATTCCAATCTGGATTACTTTTACCTTCACATAGAAGAATACCATCTCTCATATTTAATGGAATAACCATTTTTTGTCCGATATACGAAGAGATAGCTCCTTTTCTAATTATGTTATCTTTTGGATTTATATAATTATGAACAGTTTCAATATAATTTGTTGATTTAGTATTTAGAAGATTTTTAATGGTTTTCATAATTAAGGCTCTATTATAGTGAGCATATAATTCAATAAATCCCATATCATCTAAATAATCTTTAGCATGTTGATCTTGTAAAAATGATAAATCGTTTGGAACATTTCCAACAAATAAATTTTCTCTTAATTTGTTTATATTATGTTCTATTTCTTTACCTTTATAATCACTTTTAATTCGATTAATTTCTTTGATATAAAACTCTTTTTTTGGTTTATTAATATCTTCTTCTGCTATATTTTGATGATATTCGCAGATTTTTTTACCAAAATTTCTTGAACCACTATGTATAATTATACAAGGCTTTCCAGTTTTTTCTGAAACACCAATTTCTATAAAATGATTACCACCACCTAATGTTCCGAGTGAACATTCTGCATATTCTAAATCAATTCCAATTTGTTTACATTTCTTTTTAAACCAATTATAATCATATTTAAACCATTTAAGTTGTTCCCATTTATCAAATAATGGTGAATTATGAACATTGGTTCCGAATGGAATTTGTTCTCTAATCATTTCATCCAATGTTTTCAAATCAATACGATTAATTTCATCTTTATTAATCTCAAGAAAAAGCATTCCACAATCACCATCAACACCAATTACATTAGGAATAATTTTATCAGTTTTTTCCATAGTGAATCCAATCACAGAACCTGTTCCAGAATGTGTATCTGGCATTATTACTACTCTATTTGTGAATGCTGGATGACTAATAAAGTGATGAATTTGATTAATACAAGTTTCATCTATTTCTTCTGCATAGATTATTGCTGTTGTATATTTTCCTTTTATTTCAAACATTTTATACTCTCGTCTTTTTTAATAATATTTAAATATTTTTTACATGTTACTCTTTTTTTATCATTACTCCAAGTATGACCTGAAGCTAATGATTTTGAATCAGAACATGGAATAGTATCATTTTTGACCCAATGTGTTTTCATGGTCTCAAAATAATATTGTATATTTTATTATCATGAATTAATCCACCAAGTTTAATAGCTTCATCCATTCTTTGTTTATATAATTGTCTACTAACTACTAAACCAAAACATGTTCCTATCATTATCCAAATTAATAGAATTGTTAAATGAGATTTAACCCATAAACTAATTTTATGACCTTTCATAATTTCATTTTTTGTATGTTCTAAAAATTCATCACCAGTCATTTTATGTCTCCTTTATTATATTTTCTTTTATAAAATCTAAAAGATTACCACCTTCAAATTTAAATCCTCTTATTCCAATACGTTGTGCCGCTAACATATCTTTATCACGATCCCCAATCATAAAAGAATTATCTAAATCAATTGGACCTTTATCATATATAGCTTTCATAAATAATTCTGTTTTAGGTTTTCTACATAAACATTCTTCTTCTTTAGTATGTGGACAAATATAGAATCCATCGATTTTTTTGCCGATATTAACTTTTAATGTTTTATTTATCCATTTATGTAACTCATCAACTTGATTTCTTGTATATAAACCTTTATTAATACCACTTTGGTTAGTGATAATAATAATTTTATATCCTTCTTTCTTTAATAGTTTTATAGCTTCTTTAACTCCATCAATCCATTTGAAATCTACTTTATCCCAAACATATCCAACGTCATGATTAATAACACCATCACGATCTAAGAAAGCAATTTTATTCATATTTTATCCTTATCAAAATGACCAACATCATAATGTTGTTTTAATTCTTCCATATTATTAATCACAACACCACATTTACAAGTTACTATTTCTTTTCCTCTTACAGATTCAATAACTTCATCAAAAGTTGGTCTTATTGATTTTAATAAAAGATTAGAAATGAAATTTACTTGATTAATACATTCATTTATTTTATTCCATATTTCACTTTGCCAATTATGTCTTGCTTGTGCTCCTTGTTGTTGTCCAGTTAATTCATCTATTATTTCTTCAAAAAATGGTGGTAAATGTTCAATTATTTTTATCATAATAAATCTCCTCTTTTAATTCTTCTTGAGTTATAGCGGCAGTTCCGCGTTTTTCAACAACAAGTCCTGCTGCCATATTTGATAATTCAACCGCTTGTTCAATTTCTGCTCCGGCACCAATTGCCAAAGCTAAAACAGCAACAACTGTATCTCCTGCGCCGCTAACATCAAATAATCTTTTAGCTGTTGGTGGAAAATCTAATCGTTCTTTATCTCTACGAAGAAGAGTCATACCATTTTCACCTCTAGTTATGAGAATATTTTTAATATCATATGTTCCAGTTAAATAATTCAAACTATCAATATCAATACTTTCAGTTGCAAGAAATAATTCTTTCATATTTGGAGTTATAATAGTTGCTCCAGAATATTTTATCCAATTTTTTCTTTTAGGATCTATTATAATTGGTTTATTTTTGAAATGTAGTTTTATCACATCTAATATATCATCTGTTATTGTTCCTTTATCATAATCAGATATCACAACAACATCAACATCTTCATAATTATTTATTATGTCAAAAATTATTTTTTGTTCATCTGTTGTACATATTTTATGTTGAGGTTCTGTGTCTATTCTCACAATTTGTTGATTATGAGCAATAATTCTATTTTTAGTTATAGTTGACCAAAAAGGATCAATAATTATATTATGATCTATATTAAAATAATCAATTAAACTAGCAAGAATTATTCCAGAATCATCATCACCAATAACACCTATTATATTTACATTTCCATTAAGAGATTTAATATTATATGCAGTATTACCAGCTCCACCTGGTCTCATAATAGATTTTTCAAATTTTACAATTGGAATTGGGGCTTCTGGTGATATTCTATTAACAGTTCCATAAGTATATTTATCTAACATTACATCACCAATGATGAGAATTTTAACTTTATTAAATTTTTCGATTATCTCTTTCATTTTTTATCCTTTTTCTCATAACATTCAATACATATTGAACCATTAAAACAATAATGACCTTCAATAATACATA
>Ga0114951_10000191_pt1 | contig 87308 bp, 59 predicted proteins | sample AM7aDNAmetaG_FD_88677 | JGI IMG/M metagenome (GOLD analysis project Ga0114951, IMG submission 88677) | Freshwater microbial communities from Finland to study Microbial Dark Matter (Phase II) - AM7a DNA metaG | ecosystem: Environmental > Aquatic > Freshwater > Lake | place: Finland: Lake Alinen...
TTGGTCTGTTTGTCCATGTCGGGATGCATCCGGTTTGGGTAACACCCTTTTTGAGGCAACGACCAGATTCCTCATCCAGTTCCCCCCCCCCGCTTCGGTAACAATCTTTTTGAGGCAAAGCGCCCCAAAACGTCCCTCTCCGAAATTGGGATGCTGAGTTGCTTGCGTGACGGCGATTATGGTAGCCTATGCGCTGATGTTATGAGTGCGCTGGAAACAGCGAAAGCAGCGTGGAAGAATCTCTGGCGCGAGTGTGCCGGTGACAGTTCGCCCACTCGTTCCCCCGCCACGAGCACAATTCCTATCAGTTCATCTGCTCAGCAAGGATATCCATATGTGTAACAACATTCGTTTCTCAGATCCTATATTGGCGCTTTGTCTCCTTCTCTGTGCGTGCGCACCCGCTGCTGCTGTGCAGGTGGAATCGGGTGACGCAGGCCTTTCGGTTACTCAGCAAGGCATGAACCTGTCTTACGGGATCGAGAATAATATCTTGTATGGTCGCTTCTACCTCGCGGACCGGAATTGGAAGGACCTGTTTCCCAATAAAACATCGTATGAGTTCGAACAGTCGGACTCGACGGTCACCCAGCGAACAAAGAGCAACCCGTATGTCAAGGCGGAGATTGTTCATAAGGTCTTCACCAACGGTGTGAGGATGGACATCACCGCCGAGATCCTTCCCAATTCTGGCTCACAGTTTGCAGTGTGGGACATCTACCTTGCCAAGTCGGTCTTCGCATTCGCCAAAGTGAGATCTCACGGAGCGCCGGGGCAGACGTCGCGCCGCCTTGGCCTTGTGGGCAACCTCGATCCCAAAGACTGGAAAACCATCGCCGTAGACACCCTGTCCCTCACCACCACAAACGGCGAATGGACATTCACGCTTGGCTCCGACACACCAGTCAAATGGGAACTGCGTTCGCTGTGCAACAACCCGACACTCGGGGAGGCGAAACGAACGTTCTCCCTGCTCAATAATTTCACCAAAGTTCCACCAGGGGGTATGAAAGAGAAGCTCTGGTTCGAAGCGCGGTTCACTCCCAAACCGGGAGTTGCCACCAACAACGAGGATCCGTTTTCGGAGAAAGTGTGCGCCTATTTACGCACGCTGCTAGCGCGCTACGGTTCTCCAACGGTGGATGCCAAGGGGCCGAAAACTCTGACGCCCTTGAGGGTTGATCCCCCTCCAAGTGTCCAAGCACAACGACTTGGCAGCAAGGTGTGCGCCGTGTCGGCCAATCTCGAAGCGAGCAGGCTCGACCCTCGTGCTGGAATCGTGATCCCCGAACCGAAGTCGTATAAGCGAATGCAGGGGTTTTTCGTCGTACCGACGGCTCTCGGTGTCGCATGCTCGACCAACCATGAGGCGGCCTTGGAACTCCTTACCGGCGACCTCGCGCTGCATGGCGTGAAGGTCAGCAAGGCCGAGCCTTCTGGAAAAACGTCTTTCGTGATGGGCGTGCCGACGAAGGATCCCGCGATCGCAGACGGCTGCAGACGGTTTGGCATTTTGGTCAACGAGAAGACTCCGGGGCCGGAGGGATACGTCTTGGTTGTCACGCCACGGGAGGTCCTCATTGCCGGCAGCGACGATGCAGGCGTGCTCTACGCAGCGCAAACGCTCCGCCAACTCATCCGCGCTGGAAGGAACGGCGCCGAGATACCTGCCGTGATGATCACCGACCGGCCCGACATGAAGTTCCGCGGATTCTACGTAGAGGGTGGCGGAAAAAACGCCAACACCGATGATTTGCGGCGCCTGATCCGCAACACGTATTCGTATTTCAAGGCAAATACCATCGTTTTGGAGATGCGCTGGGATGATTTTCGGTGGCGGTCACACCCAGAAGTGTCTTCGAAGAAGGCGCTTTCGCTTGAAGATCTTTCGGCAACCGCCGCCTACGCCCGTCGGTTCCACATCGAAGTGATCCCTGCGGTGTTCACGTACGGGAAGACGCAGGCACTACTCCGGTCGCATCCTGAAATTGCCGAAGATCCCTCATGGCAAGAAAAACACGGCGACAGCGCCTACTGCCCGAACAAGACGGGAACGTACACGCTTATCTTCGACATGATGAAAGAGATTATCGCTGCTACACAATGCCGAAGAATGCACATTGGCCACGACGAGATCGCGGGGATGGCACTCTGTCCCCTCTGCCAAAAGATTCCGCCGGCAGACCTGTTCGCCAACGACGTCAACAACATCGCCACCTGGCTTGCCGGGCAGAATGTGGAGACGATGATTTGGGGCGATATGCTCTTGGAAAGCGCGCGCTGGAAAGCCCTCGGCCACTACGCTGCAAACAGCGGAGAGTCGGTTTACGGCGGACACATTATTCATCCAGGCTTGGCGAAAATACGCAAGGACGTCGTCATTACCGATTGGCATTACGGCACGGACAAGACATATCCCACGATAAAGCACTTTGCAGACAACGGCTTTCGCGTCATCGGCTGTCCTTGGTACGGCAGCAAGAACAACTATTACCTCGCGCAGCAGGTGAAGTCAGCCGGTCAAATGGGCGTGCTCGTCACCGATTGGGGATTCCTCAACGTACGCGCGCCCGGTGCGAGCTCGATTGTCGGTGTGATATGCGCGTGGAACGGCGTAACCCCGGAGCCATCGTCTCTTCCTTGGTCGCCGGATGCAGTGCTTGCTGCCTCGATCCTCGACAAGGCGAAACCTTCCCGGATGCGTGGAACCACTTTCATTCCCATCCCGATCGATCTTGTTGGTAATCGTCTGCTCTCGGGCGATGCACCCGCATGGTTCAGCAAGGGCGCGCGCCATGACCTCTCCTGTCTTCCGGCCGGCCCTCAGCGACTCTTCAGCATAGACTATCAAATTGGCAAGAAATGCGTTGTTGTTGACGAAAAAGAATCCACGTTGCGGGTTCCTGTCAATGCCAAGGCAAAAAGCTTTGTCTTTCTGCACGCGCTCAGCCTTCAGGACTTTGCTGTCGGGCAAAAGACCTACGGACAATATCGAATCACCTACGCCAGCGGCGAGAAGGCGGAAGCAGCCATCAATAGCAGGAACGCAGCCTACTGGCTCTCGGATGCACCTCGTGAGAACCCATGGGGACGGTGGGCATTTGCTTACACTTGGGATTCAATGCTGGCGTGGGAGGGATGCACGAAAGCGGCGGAGGCCGTGAACCTCCAAGCCTACGAGTGGGTGAATCCGCGCCCTGATGATCCAGTCGCGACGATTGAAGTCGCCGCCAGTCAGAAAATCCCAGGGATTCAGATTGGCTTGGTGGCCCTCACCGCCGTGCAATAACCGCGCGCGATTCCTAAGCAGGCCGGCGGCGCGGTGCGTCAAAGGGATCATTGGATCAACTCTCATGCGAAAACAACTTGGTTTTGATATGTCGGGTTGCGTGTGTGGCGACGGTGATGGCAGCGGATCTGGCACGATCCAGCTAACCGATCCGGGTGGAAGTCATCGTCGTTTCTCAACCAGCAAATTTTTTCTTCGCTTTGCCGGCGATGGCATTTAAGTTGGCGGCGCAAATGAACTCAGTCGCCATCATCGGTGCGGGCATCACGGGGTTGACGCTCGCGTTTCGGTTGCGCCAACGGGGCGTGCCCGTCACCGTTTACGAGGCCAGCGACCGCGTCGGCGGCGTCATTCAAAGCATCCGCCGCGACGGCTACCTTGCCGAGTTCGGGCCGAACTCGATTCTGGAAACGTCGCCGAAGATCACCTCGCTGATCGGCGATCTCGGTTTGAACGGCCGCCGCCTCTACTCTGATCCGCGGGCGGAGAACCGCTACCTCGTGCGTTACCGGCGTCCGATCGTGTTGTCGGCGTCGCCGCTGAAGTTCCTCGCCACGCCGCTGTTTTCGTGGCGCGCCAAACTGCGTCTGCTCCGCGAACCGTTCGTGCCACCGTCGCCGCCGGATGTTGAGGAAAATCTGGCGGATTTCGTCGTGCGCCGTCTCGGCCGGGAGTTTCTCGATTACGCGATCAACCCGCTGGTGTCCGGCATCTACGCGGGCGACCCGGCGCGGCTCTCGGTGAAGCACGGCTTCCCAAAACTGCACGCGCTGGAACAGAAATACGGCTCGCTGATCAAAGGCCAGATTTTCGGCGCGAAGGAGCGCCGCCAGCGCGGCGAGGTTTCCAAACAGGAGGCGAAGAAAATTTCGTTCGACGACGGCCTGCAAGTACTGCCCGACACGCTTGGCACGCAACTCGCGGACGCGATCCGGTTCGACGCGACGGTCCGGCGCATCGAACAAACAACCACGGGATGGACACTGCGCGCCACCATCGGCGGCCAGGAGCAACAAGCGGTGCACGCGGCGGTGGCATGGACCGCGCCGGCCCACAAGCTGGCCGAGGTCCGCCTTGCGACCGCGCCGGAACTCAACGCTTCCATGCTGGAGCAGATTCACTATCCGCCCGTCGCGAGTATCGTGCTTGGCTTCCGGCGCGACGAGGTGGCGCATCCGCTCGACGGCTTCGGCATGCTGATTCCGCAAGCCGAGGGTTTCCGAATCCTCGGTACGCTCTTCTCCTCGTCCCTGTTCCCGAACCGCGCTCCCGCCGGTCACGTGACGCTCACCACCTACGTCGGCGGCGCTCGCGCGCCGGAGCTGGCGCAACGCCCGGAGAAGGAAGTGGTGGCGATCACCGTGGAAGATTTGCGGACGATTCTCGGCGTCACGGGCCGGCCGACGTTCCAGCACGTGGTATTTTATCCCAAGGCGATTCCGCAATACGAAGTCGGCTACGGCCGGTTCAAGGATTTGATGAACGGCATCGAAACGAAGGCGCCGGGCATGTTCTTCGCCGGTCACTTCCGCGACGGCATATCCCTGGGCGATTCCATTCTGTCCGCGCACGACGCCGCGGACCGGATCGGAGCTTTCTGGTCGCAACAGCCCCCCCGACCATGAGCCGCAAAGGCGTTCTTCTCGTCAACCTCGGCTCGCCCGATTCGCCGATGCCGGCGGACGTCCGCCGCTACTTGGGCGAGTTTCTGATGGACGGGCGCGTGCTCGACGTGCCATGGCCGATCCGGTTCTGCGTGGTCCATTTGGCGATCCTGCCAACCCGGAGCAAACGCTCCGCCGAAGCCTACCGAAAAATCTGGACACCGGAAGGTTCACCGCTGGTGGCGATGGGCCGCCGCGTGCAAGCCGGCTTGCAGCAACGTGTAAAAATGCCGGTCGAACTGGCCATGCGCTACCAAAACCCGACCATCGAAAGCGCGCTGGAGCGCCTGCGCAACCGGGGCGTGACCGAACTTCTGCTGGTGCCGCTGTTCCCGCACTACGCGATGTCGAGCTACGAGACGGCGGTGGTCCGCGTGAAGGAACGGCTGGCGGCCATCGCGCCGCGGATATCGGTGCGTGTGCAGCCGCCGTTCTACGATGACCCGGATTACATCCGGGCAATGGTCGGCAACACGGAGAGTTTTCTGCGGCAGGATTACGACCACTTGCTTTTCAGTTTTCACGGGCTGCCGGAGCGGCACTTGCGCAAGAGCGACCCAACCTGCACTCATTGTCTGATGTCGCCTGACTGCTGCAATGCGCCCAGCACCGCCATCGCGACCTGTTACCTCGCCCAATGCTTCAAGACCGTGGAGGCATTCGTGAAACTGGCCGGTGTGACAAAATACTCCGTGGCGTTCCAGTCCCGACTCGGCCGCGAACCGTGGCTGAAGCCTCACACCGACGAGTTGCTGACGCGCCTGCCGGCCAGCGGCGTCCGGCAATTGCTGGTGATCTGTCCGTCGTTCGTGGCGGATTGTCTGGAAACGCTGGAGGAAATCGGCATTCGCGGCCGCCGGACTTTTCTCGGCGCTGGCGGCGAAACATTGACGCTCGCGCCCTGCCTGAACGACCATCCGCTCTGGCTCGACGCATTGGAGAAGATGATCAGCCGCCTCGCCACCTGAGCCGTCTCCCTGACACATCCGTCAGGCTCAACCCACTCTTCGTGTCCGCCCCCCTCAATCGCCCTGATGCAGCCAGCGTGTGTACCACGAGACTGATAACCGGCGCGAAAACTGCACGTCCCTAAAAAAGAGTCAGGCGGTGCGTGCCAAGGAGCTGGGAGGTGGGTAACCCTCCACATGAAGAACACGCACTCGCCCGAGTCCGCAATCACCAAAACCCGCGACGGCTATGCCCACTTGATCATGTAAATGCCAATCAAGTTGGCAATGCTACATGCCACGTGAACGAGCAATCGCCATCCCGTAAACTCGACTTGCTTCAACATTTTTCCTTCAGTTTTCACTGTTCGTCCTATCCATTAGTTTTCCGAACCCATCCTGCCGCCGAAATGAACGCCATGCTCTCGAATCCATTGATCCACCAGTTTCACGGCAGCCACACGAGTGGGGCTGACATCAAACGCCAGTGTCACCAACTCACCCAAGGTCCGCGGACGGCGAACGCCGCCTGCCGTTCTTCGCATTTTCCTCATAACAGGCTCCCGTTCTTCTTCATAAAACGGTTGTGTTCTCCTCTACGCACGCATGGATAGCCTGACCCCTCCGAATCCGTCATGTCAGGAGACCACGCAAGGCCGTCAAAATTACGTCTACAACCAAACAACGCGAACGACCGCATCACCGACAAGTCATCCCGCGGCGGTTCTTTTCCCGGTTTCTGTGTCAAATCTGTGTTCATTGAGGCATGGGTCTCTAGGGCACGCTCACCGTTAATCGCTCAAAGCAACGACCGCGTTCCGAACGGGTGGTCTTCTGGACATGGTTTGTCTCACGGCCGCAACTGAACATCGTTACACCGGCGAACTCAGTCAGCGTCCGCAGGAAGTTCACCAGTTGCCGGTCCTCTTCTCCTTCGTGCAGGACGAACAACGCGCGCGGCAGGCAGGTGTCGGCCGTCAGCCAATCGGACAGCCAGCCGGCGATGTTGGCCATGAAGCGCGCCAAGTCGTGCATGGAGACAATCACGATGTCTATCTGGCTGGCGCGTTCCATGACTGGTGCCTGCTCGACTTGCTCGGCGAACATATAGGTAACAGTGCATGGCACGTCCTGCCCCATGTTGTTGACGATTGCGCCCCACAACTCCCCGGCCCGCTGCTTTGTCGCCAGATCGTCGTGAACCACCACAGCCTGACACTGCCGGGGCAACGACCGCATCACATCTGGAATCTCCTTTTTCATTGCCTGGCAAGCTAGACCTCAAAACCCGGGATCGCCATAAGGCTATCTCCCGACAACTCCTAGGAAAAACGCCTAGAGTCATCCCCTTCTCCGCTGAAGATTTTGCGCTTCTAATACGGGTGGATTTCTGGCGATTCTACCGGGCCGACATACGGAACAGGTTTATGATTCTCTACAATCTCTTTCCATTGCTGGCGGGACCGCTTCCCCGCTGGAACGAACATTTCTTGCGCGCCGCGGCGATGGGTTTCGACTGGGTCTTCGTAAATCCGATCCAGCAGTTGGGCGCGTCGCACAGCCTGTATTCCATCGCCGATTATTTCCGCGTCAATTCCGCGCTGCTCGACCCGACCAGCGACGCTTCGCCGGACGAACAGGTCCGCCAGATGACCGCGCAGGCGCATGCCGCGGGGTTGAAGATGATGATGGATCTCGTCATCAACCACTGCGCCATGGACTCGCCGCTCACCCGCGAGCATCCGGAATGGTTCCTGCGCGAGCCGGACGGCCGGATTGCCAACTCCTCCTGCGTCCACAACAACGAGCGCGTCGTCTGGAAAGACCTCGCGCAGTTCGACCACCAACGCACGCCCGACCCGGAAGGGCTGTTCCGCTACTGCCAGAGCATCGTGCAAAACCTGCTATCGCTCGGCTTCGATGGCTTCCGCTGCGACGCGGCATATCAAATTCCGCATCATTTCTGGCAACGGCTCATCAGCGAGACCCGGCAGCGGTGCCCCCACGCTTGTTTCGTCGCCGAGACGCTCGGTTGCACGGCCGACCAGACCAAGGAAACCGCGCGCGCCGGTTTTGATTACGTCTTCAACAGCTCCAAATGGTGGAATTTTTGCGACTGGTGGCTCATCGAACAATACAACCTCGTCCGCGAGACCGCCGGCTCCATCAGCTTTCCGGAAAGCCACGACACCCCGCGCCTGTGTCAGGAGGCCGACGGCAACATCAACGCCATGAAACAGCGTTACCTTTTCTCCGCGCTTTTCTCCGCCGGCGTGATGATGCCAATGGGCTTCGAGTTCGCCATGCGCAAACCGTTGCACGTCATCCACACCTTGCCCAGCGACTGGCAGCCCGACGGCGCCGACCTGCGCGGCTATATCGCCAGCGTCAACGCCCTCAAGAAAAACCATCCCGTTTTCTGCGAGGAATGCCCCACCAACATCCTCCCCTGCAACAACCCCAACATCCTCCTCATGTGGAAAGCCTCAACCAAGCACAAAGGCGAGGCGCTCCTGATCCTCAACAAGGATGTCTGGAGCCATCAGGAGTTCTACACCGACCACTTCCGCCATTTTATCCAAGCCGGCGCCCCTTTGTGCGACGTGTCGCCCGAGTATCCGCTCGACTACATCCATGAGCCGTTCCACTACGCCCTCCGCCCCGGCCAGGGCATCGTGCTGGTCACGTCACGCGGATGAGGCCACCCATCAGCGGCTTCAGCGCAGATTCTTGGGCAGGGGAAAATATCCCACTTCTTGCACGACTGCCTGGCCGGCATCGCTCAAACACCAGGTAATGTAGTCGGCCACGGCGTCCACGTCCTTTTCGCTTTTCACGTAACTGAAAAGATAGCGCGCCAGCGGATAGTGGTCGGCATGGACGTTGGCTTCCGTCGGCGCGAACGCCCCGCTGGATGGCGTCCTGCTGATGGCGAGTGGCTTCACGCCGTGATCATACGCAATGCCTCCGAAGCCGATGGCGTTGGAATCGCCAGCAACCGCTTGAATGACCGCCGCCGTGCCGGACATCGCCTTGGTGGCGGGAGCGAAATCCTGGCGGTTGAGAACGTGCGCCTTGAAGAACTCATACGTGCCGGACGAGTTTTCGCGGCCGTAGAGCGAGATCGGCGCATCCTGGCCTCCGACCTCCTTCCAGTTGCTGATCTTGCCGGTATAAATCTTCCCGATCTGCGACAGGCTGAGTTTCTCGATGGGATTCGCCTTGTTAACGAAGATGGCAACGGCATCCATGCACATCTTGTATTGGCGGGGTCGCTTGCCGAATCGTTCGATGAAGTCTGCGATCTGGGCGGCGCTCATCGGCCACGAGGAGTTGCAAATGTCCACGGTGCCTTTGAGCAACGCTGCAATACCCGTGGCCGAACCGCCGCCAGTCACCATGATCTTCGCGTCGGGGTGCGCCCTCGCATAAATTTCCGCCCATCGTTGACCGAGAATGAGCATGGTATCCGAGCCCTTGACGGCGATTTCCGCCGCATGCGACGGCTTAGCCCAAACGCTTGAAATTACAAGCATTATGGCAAAAATAGATAAACGCATCCTCATAACTACGACCAATTTGTGCGACTCATGTGACGGAATTGCAACGCTTATGTTACGGTTGTGTGACGTTTTTGATTGATTTGCGGAGATGCTTCCGCTGTAAATAGTTGCCGAAGGCATGATTGGACAACAGATCAAGGTTCGCATGAACGACTTTAAATTCAAGGTGGCGTGCATCTGCGGAATGATGACTCTGGCCGGCGCCGGCTGGGGAGCGTCCGTGGACATTTTGAGTCCGGACAAGGCGCAAACCTACGCAGCCAGCCGGGTCTCAAACACGCGGCTCAAATGGAACGACCGGAATCGGATGCTCTACGCGGACATCACCTTCGATCCGCAGATGTATGCCGGCGACGGCGATTCCAGCAGGAAAGAGTATTTCCTGTTCGGGATTCCGGGTGTGACCTTCGACCCGCAGACGAACACGTTTTACGCCAACGATAACGAAGGCCAGCCCGTGGCCGTCGCCATCAAGAAGCCGGGGATGTTCGGGGGAAGCATCCTTCCCGCGCCCGGCAGTTGCATCTACGTCTATAAGAACCACGGCGAGGTGCAAGTCGTCCTCAAGGCCAGCACCGTCAACAACGCGGTTCTAAAACATCATTGGGTCGAAAAAGACGGCGGCTACGCGGACAACCGCTGAAGATCACGCCGCCAGTTTGGTGCGACGACGTTTCATCCTCACGCGGTCTTTCGGGGGCTATCGCGGACTCACCCCACGGCTACGGTCTGTCAAACCTCTGGTCTTCGGTTTTTGCAAACATCTTTCGCCCGACCGTTACTTCTCGCGGATAAACTCGTAAATGTTGAAGTAGTCCTGGCCGGGGTGTTTCCAGGAGTAGTCACAGCGCATGCCGTTGATCATGAGTTCGCTGAAGTGGTTGGGATAGGAATACCACATGCCAATGGCGCGCTGGAGGGCGGACTCGACGCCGGCAGCGTTGAAGTCGTTGAAGACGTAGCCATTTCGCTCGTGGTAGGGCTTGGGCGCGTGGTTGGCGTCGAAGACGGTATCGGCCAGGCCGCCGGTGGCGCGAACGACGGGCACGGCGCCGTATTTGAGGCCGATCATTTGCGTGAGGCCGCACGGCTCGAAGAGGCTGGGGACGAGAATCATGTCCGAGCCGGCGTAGATGAGGTGGGAAAGTTCTTCGTTGAAGCTCAGTTCGATGTGGCAGTCGGGGTTGTCGTTATACTGGCGCTTGAGTCCCCAGAAATGCTGCGCGATGCGTCCGTCCGGGCTGGTGCCGAGCAGGACAAACTGGCAGCCGTGGCCGATGCAATAGTGGATAGCGTGCGTGATGAGCGGCACGCCCTTCTGGTGGTCGAGCCGGCCAATGTAAGCGACGATGGGTTTGAAGGCGTCGCGCAACCAGAAGCGGTCGCGCAGCGCCTTCTTGTTGACGAACTTGTCGCCGAGTTTGTCGGCGGAGTAGGTGCGCGGGATGTGCCGGTCTACCTCCGGGTTCCAGACCTCGTAGTCCACGCCGTTGAGAATGCCGCCCACCTTGTTGCGATGGACGTGGAGTGTGTGTCCGAGGCCGTAGTTCTGCCCGGTGTGCATGATTTCCCACGCGTAACGGGGCGAGACGGTGGTGACGAAGTTGGAATAGACGATGCCGCCCTTCATCAGATTGATGGCGCTGCGGTTGAAGTTATCCAGCAACCGGTCCTGATGAAAGAAGTAGTCGTGGCGGTTGAGGCCGGTGGCGCGCAGGATGTGCTCGCCGGTGACGCCCTGATGCTGAAGGTTGTGCAGCGTGTAGCAGACGCGCGGGTGCGTCATGCCAAGGTGCTTGTAGATTTCGTAAAGCATTACCGGCACCAGTCCCGTCTGCCAGTCGTGGCAGTGGATGATTTCCGGGTGCTTGTTGCTCTTGAGCATGAATTCCAGCGCCGCGCGCGAGAAAAACGCGAACCGCTGGTCGTCGTCGCTCTGTCCGTAGAACGCGCGGCGGTGGAAAAAATTGTGGTCGGAGTGCGGCTCGATAAAAAAACACTTCCGCCCGTGGACGAAACCGAAATAGACCGTGCAATGGATGCTTTGGTTATGCCACGGCACCCAAAGGTCTTTGTGGGTGATCTGAAGGCCGAAAATCTGGTCGTAGCGCAGGCAATCGTATTTCGGCAGGATGATCTCGACGGAGTTGCCGCGAATCTCCATCTCGCGGCACAGCCCGAACACAACGTCCCCCAGCCCGCCCACCTTGGCAACGGGCGCGCATTCCGGCGTGATCATCACGATATACATCGGTAGTTCTTTTTTCTCCCTCTTGAGTTCCAAGCCTCAACGCAGGACAAATACTAACCTGCCAACCCACGGCGAGCAACGCGCGTTTTCACCGACTCGCGCTACTTCCTGCCCAGCTTCGCCATCGCTGCGTCCAATAAATGATACGCCTGCTCCAAATCGTCGAACGAACGGTGAACCCAGCGGCTGCCCCAGTAAAAGTTGCAGCTCGTCTCCGCCGTCAAAATAAAATCGTAAGCGCGCACAATCAGTTGGCGAATCTCTTCGGGATCGCCCTCTCCCGGTTTCCGTTCGTCGAACGCCTGTTTCACCTGATGATAATAGTCGCTGGCCCGCTGCACTTCGTCCCAACCCTTTTTCTGCAACAGCGAGCCGGTCCATTGCGTGAAGTCGCCGCCCCAGTGATGCTCGGTGTTCCACGCGCCGCGATGCACCTCCACCTCTTCCGTCGGCGGATACCGGCGCAGATAGTCGCCGATGTGAATCGGCGCAAAACCGAGCGTGCCGGCGCGGCAGCGCTCCAGAATCTGCCGGTAGAAAAATCCCCAGAAGCCGCTCTCGACGTTCGTCGTGCGGAACCAGCCGCCGTTCTCGCCATCGGTCCACGTTGTCACCAGCGCGGGGAAGTCGCACCACTTCGTCCGCTCGCGCACCTCGTGCTGGAACCAGCCGGGGTCCATGCCCGAGAGCTGGGCGTTGGACAACTCGCGGTCGCGTGGCACCACCACGATCTCCGCGCCGCCGTAGCGCGCCAGATACGGACGGTAGCGCGTCTCCTCCCAACGCATCGGCCGCTTCGGCTTGATGAAGATGGAATCCACCAGCACGTAGTTGTAACCGTGCCGCTTCAGCATTGGGATCATTTCCATGCAGAACCCCATCTCCGGCGGCCAGAACCCGCCGAAACTGTCGCGGCCGAGCAGATGTCTCCCCAACCCCTGCCACCACCCCGTCTGCGCGTCCCAATCCGCCGGCGGAATCAACGGGTAAACCGGATGATACAACCCGCTGCCCACAATCTCGATCGGCGCGTGATGGAACCGCTTGAGGAAATCCTCGATGTCCACCACGTCGCGGAATGTCTGCCGCACGCCGGGGTCTTCGAGTTGCTTCAGCAGCGTCCCCGAAACGCTCAGGTGCAGCCGCGCGACATCGTGATACCCCTCCAGCATCCGCGTGATGCGGTCGTAGCACCACAGGATTTGCTTCGCCTCCCAGCTCTCGCCGGAATTGTGCAGCGCCACCAGATTGCCCAGCGGCTGATGCAGGTGTAATCCCAACGCGTGATAAACCTCGGCCATCGGAATGCTCCTTTTGTGATTGTCGCTTTTGCTTGGCTGCTCTTTTAGTCCACCAGTTCCCGCTCGATTTGTTCCAGCGTCTTGCCTTTCGTCTCCGGCACGCGCAACAGGATGAAGAAGAATCCGCCGGCGCAAATCGCCGCGTAAATCCAGAACGTCCCCGACATGCCGACCGCACCTTTCAGGATCGGAAACGTGTAGGTCAGAATGAAGCACGCAATCCACAGCGCCGACACCGCCACCGATACCGCCGCGCCGCGAATGCGGTTCGGGAATATCTCCGAGATAAGCACCCACGTGATCGGCGCCAGCGACATGCCATAGCAGCCGATGGCGCTCAGCGTGAGCACCAGCACCAGCAGACCTTTCATTCCCATCGTGTAGGCCGCGCCGAGCAGCAGGTGCGAGACGGCAATGCCCGCGCAACCGATCAGCATCAGGCCGCGCCGGCCGAACCGATCCACCGTGCCGATGGCGATGAACGTCACCACCAGATTGATCGCGCCGGTAATGACGATGTTGAACAGGATGTCGCTCACGCCGTAGCCGGCGGCTTTGTAGAGTTCCTCGGCATAGTTGAAGATGACGTTGATGCCGCTCCACTGCTGCAACACCGCGAGCGTCACGCCGACCAGCAATATCTTCACCACCTTCGGCTCCAGCAGGTCCTGGAAGCGAACGTGATGAATCTCTCCCGAAGCCAGCGTCGCCTGCACGTCGCTCACCTCGCCGTCGGCGTAGGCTGCGCCGCCGATTTTCGCCAGAATCTTCCGCGCACGTTCGGCCATGCCGTTTTTCACCAGCCAGCGCGGGCTTTCCGGCACGAACATCGCACTGACGAAGAACAACAGCGACGGCCCGGCCACCGCCGTGAACATCCATCGCCAGCCGGACTGGCCGTTCCACGACTGGCGGATCATCTCCGCCGTCGCACCGTCGGCCACCGGCTGGGCAATCATCCAATTTGCCACCTGCGCGGCGACGATGCCAATGACGATGGTCAACTGGTTGATCGCCACAAGCCGCCCGCGCATGTGCGCCGGTGCAACCTCGGCGATATACATCGGCGAGAGGTTCGACGCCATGCCGATGGCCACGCCGCCGAGTATCCGCCACACGACGAACCACACGAATGTCGCCGCCCAGCCCGTCAGCACCGACGAAAGCGCGAACAACAACGCTGAGATCACCAGCAGCTTTTTCCGCCCAAACCTGTCACTGAGGCCTCCCGTCACCAACGACCCCGCCAGGCATCCGACGAGCGCACAACTGTTGGCCCAACCGCTGAGTTCGTCCGAGCTGAGCTGGAAATATTTCTCGAAGAACGGTTTCGCCCCACCGATGACCACCCAATCGTAGCCGAAGAGCAATCCGCCCAGCGCCGCCACCAGCGAAATGCCCCAGATGTAGGCCATGTTGTATTTCGCTGCGCTCTGGCCGCTGCTGGAGGTCACGGGTGTTGTAATCACAGTCTGGTTCCTTTAGCTCAATTTCGCTGCTTCTATCAATTCGTTGCGGACGGGTCCGCCATCAGCCCACGCACTTGGCTCGGTGTGAGTTCGACGGTCGGATTGAAGCGCTTGCCGGCCATGTAGCGCAACAGACTATGAAGCATCTGGCGCGCGACGGGATTTGCGTCGAGATCGTTCTTCAAATCCATGCTGCACACCAGCAGTCTGCCCTTGCCAAGTCTCGCCTCAAAGACAAGGCCCAGCTTGCGCGCGGTGAACCAATCATCAACCACCTGCACCACCGGCCGCAACCCGCGCGGCAGATCGTCGAGGATCATCGCGCCGGCGCGCGTCACGAGATACCACCACTGCCAGTTGCTGTGGTAATCGGTTGGAAAATCCGCGAGCGCCGGATGCTTCGGGTCGCAGAGAATGCCGAGCGTTGTCGGCGGCTGGCGGCGCGTCCAGGCGGTGTTCCAGAAGATGCTGGAGAAACCGAGCACCACCTTGTCCCTGGCGGCGTTCTTCACCGCCGTCGGCGGAATCATCAGCAGCACTTTGCCGCCGGCATCGAGCGCGGCGAGCGCTTTGTCGTCAAGAACCTCGGTGACCAGCAGGCCTTGCGGCGGCCGTGTGTCCGCTTTCGGCGGATAAATCCAGATGTCCCAGTCGTTTTCGAACGTGGTCCCTTGCAGACTCACTACGAGTTTGTAGCGCGCCGGCGCGGGCAGGTTCTTCAACTCCGCGCTCATGTGGCACAAGGCAACGCCATTGCCCACGGGAATTGTTTTCCCCGGCAGTTTGCCGCTCGTCACGGCTTTGCCGTCGTCACCGACGAGCTTCCACGCCGTCACAACGTTCTCCATCGCCGCGGGGCCGAAGTGCGCCACCTCGATGTCGGCTTCGAGATTCTCATCGGTGGTGAAAACGCGCTTGCCCAGCCGCGCCAACGGAACGGTGGCGTTGCAGAAACGGCTGTATTCCTTCGGCGTGACGTAGCCCTTCTCCTCCCAGAACGGGTCGAGCACGCCGACAAGCGCGGTACCCTGGCCGGGAAAATCATGCAGGTCGAGCAACTCGAAGCCGCCCATGCCCGGCGTGCGCAGCGCAGACTCGATGTCTTCCTTGTAACAAAGCGCCTGGAGCTTGCCCGACGCGAGCAGGAACTTTCGCGCGAGGCCGCTCATGCCGTGCTCCGCGAGCCGGTCGCGGAAGATTTCAAAGTTTTTCGGCTTGAGATAGCCGATGTATTTCTTCATCTCGTCGAAATTCGGATAAACGCACCACTGGCCGATCTCGTGGCTGACAACGGGCACGATGCGCTTATCAATGTAATCGCGATAGTCCGTGCACGTTTCGGGCGGTTTGGCGTTGATGCGCGACTTCAGCCCGCCGCCCCACGCCTGAACGCGCGGTCCGGGCACGCAATGCCACTGGTTCTCCGGCAGTTCAGGCCAGCCTGCGGCGCTGGTCCAGAGCCGGCGTGGGTCTTTGGCTTTATAGTGCTCGACCCACTTCGCCAGATACGCCTTGTGGTTCTTGCCGCCCGGCTCATTGCCGTAGGGCATGAGGATGAACGACGGATGATTGCCGTAGTATTTCAAAATGCGGTCCGTCTCCGCATAAACCCACTCGTCCACCGGTTTGCCGTCGCCGATGGTCGTGGACATGTTGGCCCACGATGACGCCTCGATGTGAAAGTAGAAACCAAGTTCGTCCGCTGCGATAAACGCCGCTTCCGGCGGGCACCACGAGTGAAACCGGATCAGGTTCAGCCCGTGCGCTTTCGCAACGCCGATAATGCGCTTCCATTCCGCCACCTCGGTCGGCGGGTGGCCGGTCTTCGGGTAAGTGCAGCAATCGAGCGTGCCGCGGATAAAGGTCTTGCGGCCGTTGATGGCAAACTGTGTGCCTTGCGCAACGAACTCCCGAAACCCGAAAGTCTCAACCGCCGTGTCCGTCTGTCGCCCACCCTGCGCCTCGATCCGCGTCTCGATTTCATACAAGTCGGGTGTGAACTCGCTCCAGAGCTTGGGCGGACGGTCGAGTGTCACGACTATCTCCTGCGTAGCGTGGGTGGTAAATATGTGACGATGGTCGGTGGTGAAACCGCGAGCATACTCGATCTTGACGCTGGCTCGACCTGCTGCGGAATGTGCGCCCTTCTCGCGGATGATGGCGGTGAGCGTGCCAGCGACGGGATCGAAAAGCGTGTTGCGAACACCGACCTCCACGCGAACCGTGCCGTCGTTCTTCGGAAAAATACGCTGGTGCGATATCCAAATCCTCGGTTTCGCCTGCAACTGGATGCGACCGACGATTCCGTTCCAATTGCCCTGCATGTGGTCGCTGACGCTGTGCGAGTTTTCGCCGACGTCCACAACCAAACGGTTGTCCACGCGAATCGTGAGCCGGTGTTTGCCGGGCGCCAGCGGGCCGAGTTCGTAGTCGTGCGGCGTCGCGAGCGCGTTGTTTGTGCCAATGAATCTGCCGTCCACCCAAACGCGCGTCTCCCAATGCGGTCGCTCCAGCGAAAGCCCGACGGTGAGGCCTTCCCACGCTTTCGGAATCTCGATCTCGCGCTGAAACCACGCTGCGCCGGCGTAGTATTTCTCCGGCTGGAGCCAGAACGGCACTTTCACATTGCCGGGCTGGCGATATTTCGCGTATTCCGGCGCGGTGAACCACGACTTGTCCACAATGCCACCGATCCACTTTGTGTCCACCGTCACATCGTCGCCGATGCCCTGCGCCGACAATGAGCCGGGCAGCCTGATCCCGCCCTGCAACTTGCGTTCGAACCATTTATCCGTAACGCCCGCATCGTTGCGGTCGAGTTGGAATCGCCATGGACCTTCCAGTGAAATCACGCTGTCCGCGCACCAACCCGCCGCGCTCAACTGCAACGCCGCCGCGCCGCTGGCGCCAATGATCCATCGTTTCAGGTTCTTCATCGCGTCTCCTCTTTCAACAGACACCGCCGCCACCATAGCGAAAAACCGCCTGTTGCGGAATCACTATTGACGGGCGCGCAAAAATCTCCAAGTTTAGGGCGCAATCAGATATAAACGACACCATGAGAACTTCCGACACCATGGCACAAACTACTTTCCGTCCAGGAAACGGGCATCTGACCGCGCCGTTGCATTTGTTGCTCTGTCTGATCGTATCCTTTGCCGCCATGAACACTTCAGCCGAATCCCCCAAGACCTCCGACTCCAAAAGCCAGCGCGCCACGTTCGGCGGCGGCTGCTTTTGGTGCATGGAGGCGGTGTTTCAAACCGTGAACGGCGTCCTGTCGTCCACCTCCGGTTTCGCCGGCGGCACGGCGGTGAATCCGACTTACGAACAGGTCTGCACCGGCACCACCGGCCACGCCGAAGTCATCCAGCTTGAGTTCGACCCGGCCCGCATCTCCTACGAAAAACTGCTGGAGATTTTCTGGAAAGCGCACGATCCGACGACATTGAACTGCCAGGGCCATGACCGCGGCACGCAATACCGTTCCATCATCCTCTACCACACCGAAGCGCAGAAAATCGCCGCCGAAAAATCGAAACGCGAGGCGCAGGCCCGTTTCAAAAACCCGATCGTCACCCAGATCATCCCGCTGGTGAAGTTCTACCGGGCCGAGGATTATCATCAGGATTATTTCCGCAAGCATCCCGACGCCGCCTACTGCCGCATCGTGATCCAACCCAAGGTGGATAAGTTGAAGGAACACTGACTGGAGGAAACTTCCGCCCTCGCAGAGTTTGGAACCGCGCCACTTTGGCTAAAACCGTCTCTCATTTCGGCGCGGTCATCTTCACGGATTGCAAAACCACCGGGCCAAGAAGGCCGGAGTCGGTCAGCGGCCATTGGGAAGCATCGAACCGTTTGCCGCCGATGCCAATGAAGTTGATGTCGTAAAAATTGCGCCACTTCACACCGCGCCGATCCAGGTCGCGAATGCGGTTGGCCGCAAGATTGGTCACTTCAACTTCAAGCACGTTGTCGTGGGGTTTCAAGTCGCTCACCACGACCCGGAACGGAGGCAGCAACAGCGTGCCGAGGTCGCGTCCGTTGAGCCGCACGCGTGCGCTCTCGCATACCTTGCCAAGATCAAGCCGCCAGCCATCCGCCGAGCGGGCCGGCGCATCGAAGCGCATCGTGTAGCGCGCGGTGCCGGCGAAAACCCGGGCGTCGTCGCCGCCGAGTTCGGTCCACGACGCCAGTTTCCCGGCCGCAACCGGCGGCGGCAATGCCGGGCCGCCCGCGCTGAATTCCACCCGCCAGTCGCCTGCGAGCGCCACGGACTCTCCATCGGCTTGCCAGTAACGCCATGCTTGCCCGCCCACCTCGCGGTCGGCAAACGTCCGCACGATGACAGACTCGCCCGGCTGCAACTGCAAATAAACCTGCGTCTGACCGTTGCGGGATCGCGCCGCACCGATGCCCGTGCGACCGGTCATGGGATCCATAAGTGCCACGGACTTGGCATCAGTCGCCAGCGGCAGCCAGTCATCCACCAGCTGCTCGCCGCTGTTGGCGATGAAGTAATGACGGGTATATTCAAGCTCTGGAAGCGCATGGTCCACGCCGCGAGGGCCTCTGGTGACCGACGCGCGTCGGATGAACCGCAGGCCGGCGTGGTCCGTCAACGCCTCGCGCGGCACGCCGGCCTTCGTCAACAACGGCTCGACTTCGCCGACTTGCACGCAACCCCTGGCGCGAGCCAGCAACTTTTTCAGTTCCGCCCGCCGATGCTCCAGGTCTGCCGCACCCGGCACGTCCGCGGGCAGATGGTCCGCAAAGACAACCTTCGCGCCGGCTTCGGCGAGCGCGATCATTTTTTCCAAGGTCGCCAGCGGCATGTGTTCGCACGGCGGGACGAGGAGCGCACGGTAGTCGCCGCCGCAGACAATCGAAGCGCCAGCGACCTTGGCGTCCTGAAGTTGCGCGTCGGAAACGTAGTCGAATGCGAAACCGCGCTGCCAGAGTTTTGCCGCCAGCGTGCCGACCGGCTGTTTTTCCAGCCAGTCGCGGTGATGAACCGAGTTGCCGACGAGCGTGCCGTCCGGGTTGTGCCAGAGATCGTGGACGGGCCAGTAGAGCAACACATCGTTGTCGGCACTGCCAGACTGGAGGACGGATTGGCAGCGGCGGATGTAGGCCGCGAGCGCCGGCGCGTCGCGCCAGATGGAGTTGCGCGGGTTGAGTTGTGTGGTGGCGTAAAAAAGCCACCCGGGCCACGGCGCCTCGTCGGGCGAGTAAATCGTGCCGTGGAAAATGACGTGATTGATGCCACTGACGTAAAACTCGTCGAGGAGCGTTTTCAAATCAGCGAACGTCTCAGTGAAATGCTGCTTCAACCACGTGCCGGTCTCCGAGGCGACCAGCCGCTTGCCGGTGACATGCGCAGCGGACGACGCGAATTTGCACACGAGCAGGCTACGGTCGCTCGCATACATCTCCGTCTCCGGAATGTCGGCGGCCGCGTAATGGTCGAGCAGGTTGCCCGGCGAACCATGCGCCTGATTTCGCGTGAGGAATCCTTTCGTGCGCGCCCATGCCGCCCATTCCTTGAGATAGGCGAGATGCAGGTCCGACATCGTTTCGCGATAATCCGTCTTCACGCGCGCGACCAGGTCGGGATCGCCCTGGCCGAAGAATGCCGGCAGTTGCGAGCGCAGATCGTAGCCACGCCGCGCCCCGAACTCGTCGAACAATGCCGGCGTCCAGTCGGCGGCGAAGTATTCGTAGGAATCGTGATACTGCGAACGCGGAAGCAGGCCGTGATAACTGGCGAACGCCATATCGAACCGCGTGAGATACCGGCGCATCGCCGCCGCGGAAAATGGATCGAGCACGCTGCCTTCGGCGCCGGGCGCGGCGCGCTTCACGCGCTGGATCGGCGTCATCCGCGACAAGGCAAAAAGCCGCCACTGGCCGGGCGGCGCGGTCCAGTCGAGTTGGCCGCTTGTGTCCGTCTGGTCCGTCAAGTCCAGCCGCTTGCCGGTTTCGGAGACAGCGATGAGCGACTGCAACTCGACGACAGCGCCCTTGCCGGCTGCGAGTTTGCCGTCACCATCGGCCTTCACGGCGGCGGTCACAGGCGCGTGTCGCGGCGGCAGCTTCACGGAAAAGCGCGCGCCGCCGGCGACGACAAAGTTCGTCGAGACCAGCTTCGACGACGCGATGGCGGGCGTGACGTTCGGCCCGCCAAACGGCCAGCCGCTGCCGGTGGTCATGTCCACGCCCATGCCGAGCCGCCGCGCTTCGGCACAGGCATGGTTGAGCATCTCCATCCATTTCGGGCTGAGATACTCGATGAACTTGTCCTCCCAGCCCTTCGCGCCGTAGATCGGAATGATGTGGACGCCGCCCCAGCCCGCGTCGTGGTAGCGCGTCAACTCCCGCGTCAGGTTTTCCTTGTCCACCGCACTGCCCATCCACCACCAGTAGCTCCATGGCCGGCATTCCTTCGTTGCTTCCGGCCACGCCAGCGAATCGGGGGAATCAGCCGCGGCAGCAACAACGACGCCGAGGACGAATGCTGTCAGACACGCCAGAATTTTCTTCATCTCCCGTTTTGCCTCTCCGTCGGCGGCGGCCGCCGATTTGTTCGCGACGCGCCGGACGCTTATTGGATCGCAAACTGTTTGCGAACAAGCTCTGCAAGCTCCACCGGGTTCGCTTGGTTCATGCGTTCCAGCACACGGAGCCAGCGATAGGACAGGTTGCCCGCCTCGATCGGCGTCTGATGCTTGAACAGATTATCGAACGCGCGTTTCCGTCGGCGATATTCCCGCTGGATTCTGTCGAACCGCTCCGTGAAGCCATCGAGATACGCCTGCGCAAACGCCGCCGGCTGTGTCAACATCGGCAGCCGCTTGTTGACCGGGCTGGCGTAAGCCGGCGCGGTCTCGGCGAGGCTGCGCCGGTAATCGGTGAACGTGCCCGTGTGATCCGCCACAATGATTTCGACGGGCATGCCGGCCCGATTCTCGACAACCACTTCGTCGCCGTCGTCAAAGATGACCTGTCCATTGAGCTGGCAACGGCCCACGATCCAGTTGGACACGGCCGTCTGTCCCAGCAACCGGGCGAACGTCACGGCGTAGGATTCATTGGCGAACTTCGAAGCTACAATTTTGTCCGTGGCGACACCGCCAATGAAGTCGCGCTCGAAGTAAGGCGAGTAAATGGTCAAGCCATGATAGCCCGTGCTCCTGCCGTAGTAACGCTCGCCCAACTTGTGCGTCGTGGTATGGGCTGGCAGGTTCATCCCCAACTGCCGACAGGCCAGCCGGCGGTTCAGGATGTAGTCCGTGTATTCCTCCGAAAACAGCATCGCGTCCAGCAGGCTCTTGCCGTCGTCCAGATGCTCGGCCACGCCCCACTTTTGCATCCGGATGATCTTCAACAGCGGCTGCAGCATGCCGGGCTGTTTGATCTCAATGAGAAATACACCACGACGACCTTGAAGCGGCTGGCGCAAGGACAGCGAACTGACAAGCCGGCCGATGTTGATGTATTCCACGTCGCTGTATTCGCGCAGGTAGTTGATGATGAACGCGCGGGCCTTTTCATACAGAAGCAGCTTGGCCCGTTGCTCCTCGTCGGACGGCACCACCGGCTGGTCCATCACGGAATCAAAGATCAGTTCACCCTCCTCGATCCGCCCGCCTGGCAACCACTCCACCTGCATGTAAAATTCCGAACCAAGACCCAGGAGTGATTCTTCAGAGACCGTGTCTTCCTTGAACCCAATCAGCGCCGCATACATCCGGTTGCGCCATTCGATCTGGTTGACATCATCCCGCCGCAACTCCGCCGGGACGGCGTCCTGAAATTGTTGCCGAAGTGCCTCGAACACCGCCTGCAACTGGTCCGCCGGCATTCCGATGAAATCATACGGCGCAAAATCCGCGGTGCCAAACCCCTGCCCGACCATGAAGAACGCGATCTCTGGATGACACAAGCGGTTGTATTGGGCCGCACCGTCTTTGATCTCCGCGAGCAACTGCCGCCGCTCGGCTTCCTCCACCGCGCCCAGGCCGGCAAATTCCTGGCACGTGAGAAATCGTGTGCCGAATTCGCGGTTGAAGTAGTAAATCTCGCGTCCGCCAATGCCGATCCGCGAGTCGAGGATCATCCGCTGCATGTCCGACGGCGAACGCGGCAACGGATTGATGCGCCAGCTCTCGCCGCGCCCCCGGATCGCGTTGCGCACCCGCTCATCGCGGACGCGGAGAAACTTGATCTGTTCCTTGGGCACGAGCTCCTGCACAATCTCGTCCGCCAGGAACGCCAGGTCCATCCGCGACGGGTCGGGCCGGATCAAAACCGTGCCTTCTTCCATCACGAGGTCCACGGAGTTGTCCAACTCGGCGACTTCTTCCGCTTCGGTCAGCGCGGGCTGGCCCACCGCAAGGCGCTGGTCGTTGAGGAGCTGCAAATACGTCGCGCGTTGCGTGGCATGAATGCCCGGCAACGTTACAATGGTCCGGCTGTTGATGAAAACCGTGGCGATCTTCGACTTGAGCTTGCCATCCGGGCTCGTAGCCGACAACGATTCGCCGATAATTCTGGGTGTCATGGAAACCTGACTCTGGGGCATGTTACCTTGTCACCACGGTTCACTGCCATATCAAAACGACGCGCCGTTTAACACACTCGCCGCACCTCCAGGCCGAGGATGGCACCGAGCTTCTCGATTTTGCCGGCGACGTGGCCGACGCCGATGGCGCAGTGGTGCGCGGGACCGGCCGTGGACCACGCGTTCATGAACGCCTTCGCGCCGACGCTGAAACGGTAGCGGCTGTTGGTGTTGCCGATCTGCAAGACCGCGCCGGCCACCGACTCGCCCTCCGCCATCAGCAGCGACAATTTGCCGCCCGCGCCCTGGACCACCGAAAGCAGCGTCACCGGGCCGTGCTTGACGGTCATCTGGATCGAAAGCCCCTTACCCGGCTTGCCGTGATACACCGGCACCGGCACCAGGCCGACGCGCCCCTCGGCAATCGCGAAATGCGCCGGCCCGTCGTGGCCGAGAAAGACCACGTCGTCCTTGAAATCGGCCAGATATAATTCGCTGAACGAGCCGCCGACACCGAAAAGGTCCATGATCTTCATGGCCTGCACGTTCTTGACCTCGCACTCGCCCGCCACAGGAACGCCGCGGCCAGTGAGCAACGTGTTTCCCGCAATCACGGAAGTGACGATGTCCTGATACGGGTTGCCCTCGACGCTCTCGTAGTAATAGGCCATCGAGCCGAGGTTGCGGGCGGCCACCAGCGCGTCGAGCGCGCAGGAAGTCCGGGCGGCGCGAACGATTTCGGCGGCTTCACACTCCGGCGACACGTCGAACTCGCGCCGGAACTGTTCGACCTTCTTCCCCGCCTCCGAGTCGGTCACGGCCTCGCGCAACCGGTGCAGCTCGCACATTTCCAGCAACTCGAAGTGGTTGCCGAACGCAACCGACTGCTGGGTCATGTCGCTGTAAACGTCGAGCATCCCGCAATAGTAGTGCCCCAGCACGCCGACTCGGTTCCGCCTCATGCCCGTCGCGACCTTCGCGGCGTCCGCCCAGTCGCGGATGTCCCGCCACGCCGCGTCGTCCTGGAGGTGGCCGGTGACGAGATGATAAGCAACGCCCGCGCGGTTGAAGACGCACGCGATCTCCGGCGCGGAACACGCCTGGCAATGTTCGAGCCAGACGCCGGTCATCAACCCACGGTCGCCGAGCGCGTTGAACTTCGCGTAGTCCAGTTGCGGCACGGGTTGGAGGTTGAGCACCACCACCGGCACCCCGACGTGCTGCACCACCGGCAATACCGTCGAGCTGAGCGCGTAGGTCGAAACGTAGAGAAAAATGAACTCAACCTCCTCGCGCCGGAACAGCGACGCCACTTCGCGCGCCCTGGCCGGATTGTCCACCATGCCGGCGTCCACCAGTTCGACCCCAAAGCCGCGGAGTTTGCCCGCAATCTGCGCTTGATAGCCCATCAGCCGGTCCAACAGGCCGCCAAACTGCGGCCAATAGGTGTCGAGACCGACGCCGAAAAGGCCGATGCGAGTTTTCTTCTGCGTGTTGTTGTTCATAAACACCTCCCAATCATCGCCAATCAACGGAGAGTAATTCGTATTCGTCCAACGCCGGCAGCCGAATGGAGACCACCTCACCGCTCTGCTCGTGGGACAACAGCTTGCCGCTCCAAAGCGCGTGAACATCGGAAACCCGTGCGCCCGACGGAACCCGCACGCGAACCACCAGGTTGGAGATCGGCTGCCAATCCTCGGTGCGGTCCAACGAGTCGCGCTGCTGGTTGAGAAGGTGCACCAGATAACGATGCGGTTGTTGATACAGCGACACACCGACAATCCCGGAAGCTTCGACGCGCACCGGCAGTTCGCCGTTCGCCAGCCACCGGACGGCGTTCGCAAAGAGCCGTTCGATTTTGGGAGACGGCTGCGCGCATTGTGCGGCGTCGAGCCGGCCGGGCAGGTAAACGGCGCGACCTTTGCCGAACGAATGCGTCACAATCGCGGGAACGGATTCGTCCGGCGCGCCGTCCGTCTTGAGCCACGCGGCGACGGAGGCCGCGTCCGCGCTGACGACGACATGAGGCTCCGTGTGCTCAATGCCGGAGCGGTCGCCCGCGATTCCTTCGTTCAACGGATGCTTCGCCGGTTCAATGACGCGCGCCATCGCCGGAAGCACGCTGCGGTAGTGGACTCCCAACACATCGGCGAGCGCAAAATCGTCCCGCCGCCTGCCCTTCTCGTCGTAAAGCGATGTTTCGTGCGTGGCGAGCAACCCGCCGCCGTTTTCAACGAAGCGCCGGACCGCCGCCACCTGCGCGTCGGACATGAGCGCCACATTGGCGAGGCAAAGCACCCGGCAACCTTGCAGCGACTCCTCGAAATGCGGTCGGTGCAATGTGACGACCGGCAGGCCGGAGCGCATCAGCGCCGAATACGCGCCAACATAGGGCGCAAGGAAGCGGTCCTGTTTATAGCTGACGCGCGGCGGGCGCGGCGTGGACGATTGCGTTTGCGAAGTGTGCAAATCGCGGGGCAGCGCCAGAAATTTCACCGCCGCCGTCGTCTCGAAATCCAGCTCCGCCGCGTGGCGGGCCATGAAGTCGAAGATCGGCTTCATGCCGGGCGTGCTCCAGAAGTTCGGATAAGCGCCGTTGGCCAGCCCCTGAAATGCGAGCCAGCGCGCCTCGTGCTCCGTGAAGTGGCGGTGCGGATAGATGTTAAACAACACCGGGACGTGAAACACGCTGGAGTAGCCGGCCATTTCGCCCGCCCGCCACGCCGTGTGCATCCACGGCCGCGGACTGTAAACCTCCGTGAGCGTCGCGTCGTAACAATCCGCGCAGTTCGATTTCGGATGCGAGTGGAATGTCGTCAGCGCGCCGGGCTTGGCGGCCTTGACCGTTTCGGAAAACGCGCGCGTGATGTCGCCGAAGGTCCGATACATCATCTCGGTCCATCGCCGGGCATCCGGGTCGTTTTCGACGTCGCCCACCGGCTGCGGATCGGAACCGAATTCCGCCCAGCACGCCCAGCCCATCCTGATCTTCGCGAGTTTTTCGACCGGCATCGGCTCCCCGAACATCTCCTGGTATTTTCGGCGGCAGTGCTCGCAAAAACAAAACTGCGGTGTCAGGCCGTCCACGTAAAGGCCGGCGGGTTTGTATTTCGTGAAAACCTCCGTCAACAAATCGAGGAGAAATTTCCGGTAACGCGGGTTGTTGACGCACGTGTAGCGCGTGTCGCCGCGATCGGCGCCATAAGCCCGGCGCGATGCGATGTGACCTTCTGCGTCGCGCACGGCGCAATCCGCGAACAGCGGATTGTCGGCGTACACGGCATTGGGATTCATGTAAAACACGATCTTCACGCCAGTCCGCGAACCTTCCTCAACGGCTTCGCGCAGGTAATCCAGTTGTCCGAGGCCCGGCGCGTGCGGTGCCACGTCGCTCTGGAAAAACGCCTCGCCACCCCAGAAGCAACCTAGCCGCAACGCTTCGCCACCGTTGGCGGCCACCTGCCGGACCAACTGCCGGATGTCGCCGGCGTGCCGGTGAGCCAGTTCTTCGCGCCAGGAATCCTTGGTATACCAGCGCGGCACGCGCATCCAGTCCGGCAGCCGCTTCTTGCCGGCAACAAGGGAATCTTCCGTCAACGCCGGCAGCGCAGCGGTTTCAACGCGCGGCGGCGTTGCCGGAAGCGAACGCAAGCGTAGCGCATATTCAGTGTCCTCGTCGGCGGGCGTGTAAGCGGTTTCATCCGTCAGACAGATCGCGACCAGCCGCGGATTGAACGCCGGTTCCGCCTGCCGCCACTTCATCGGCGCATACACCGTGGCGGCCGTGCGACGGGCGCGCACGCGGAACTTCCAGCGGCCCGATTCCAGCTTCACGGTTGAAGCGCCGGCAGCCAGATCGCTGAGCGCGCGCTCATCGCACAAAGCGCGCCACTTCCAGCCGCGTTCACCCGCCGGCTGGTTCGCCCAAACGCCCAACACCTTCTGTTCACCGCCGGTTTCCGCCACTGCGTCAAAAGCCTCCACGCCGCCGCTGGGACAACAGATGCGCGCCCAAAGCCGGTAGCTTCCAGCGTGCGGCACATCCACGACAAACGTGGCCGAACTCACCATCTTCTCATCGGGTTCTTCGATGGCGATGATCGGAACAAGGAAATCACCCATCGCTTTCGCGTCGCGCAGATTCACACTCGACGCACGAATCATCCACGGCGAAAGCTCCCCGGCGTCCTGCGCCGCCACCCAGACGCGCGAGGCCGGACACTCCGCCGCTGCGAAGCACAGCACCCCGGCCACTGCCGCTTGCGCGACAAGCCGGAGCGAATTGCGAACTCCTGCCTGGAACTCGTTCGTTGTCATGCTCAACCCTTAAGGCAAAAACAGCCGCGCAATGGCGTCGCCGACGCCTTGGCCGCCGGGCGGCGCCAGATGAATGTTGTCGGAGAACCAGCCGAGCTGCTTCATGGCGGCGCGATCCAGCCCGGCCTGCAAATCGAGATAGGGATAATGCTTCGCCTCGAACCATTCGGTCCGCTCCTTCCACGTCTGCGCGTCGGCAGGGCTGATGCCGTCGCGCGGGTCCCAACACTTGAAAAAGAAGAACTGCGTCGCCGGCACGGCGCGCGACACGCGCCGCACCAGCCGCTCGTATTCGTAGAGCCGGTTGGTGTCGCTCACCGGAGCGCTGCCGCCGCTCTCGGGCTTGGTCAGGAAGATGATGGTGTAGTCGGGTGAAAACTCGCGGAGGATTTTCTCCCAGCCCGGCTGCCGCCAGATGAAGTCGTGCGCCCAGTAGCCGCCGCGGGAAATGTTGTAGACAATCACGCCCGGCGCGGAGTTCTCGACGATTGCGCCATGCAGCCAGAGCGTGCCGTCGTGGACGCCACTGACGAGCAACGCGTGCCGGCCGTCGGCTGCCTCGAATTTTGCCAGCCCGATGTCCAGCGGCGCGCCGTTAGCCGCGGGGGCGACGGTTTGTTTGCGGTCGTCGAGCGAAACCGTGAATCCGGCCGCGCGATTCGCCACCGGTTCGCCGTCAAACGTGTTGAACGTGCCGCTGCTGTAAACGAGGGTGAATTTGCTGCCCCTAGCGTGCAGTTCGTAGGACGATTGCGGATCGTCGGCGGCGAGGAACATGCCGTTCCAACCGAGATACGGCCAGCAATCGCCGCGACCGCCCCACCCCTGCCGCCAGCGGCCCGTGATCTGCGAGGTAAAATCTTCCTCGTTCCAAAGCCAGCTTGGCATGCTGCCGGCCCTGGTTTGCGCGAAGGTCGCCCACAAAGCGCCCAGCCCGCCACTGCCGTAAGCGGCTTGAAGATTTTTGCGGAAATGGTGCGACCAATGAAAGCCGCCGTCGCTAAGGCTGTCGCCGATGATAAGGATGCGCAGCTTGCCGTCCCTGCCAAGGTGTTGCGCCTTGTTTTTGAACGACGCCATGAACGTGCCGGCGTTCTTCAGTCCTTTCAACGGATAACCGTCGTTCCACGCGGTCGCGTCGCCCGCGTTGGCAGACATCACCGCCGCAACCATCCACAACGAAACGAGACACGCAGCAACAATGGTTTTCATTCCGTTTTCGCCTTCTCCCAACCGGCGCGGCCGCTTACGGCACGCGCTCCAGTTTCACGTAATCGAGACCGGCCATGTAACGCTTGATCGCTTTCTCGTTTGCGCCAACGATCTCCAGCGTCAGGCGATGGCCGCCTTTCTTCAACTCGCGCACGCCGAGGTCGAGCGGGCCGGTCGGGACGACCTGCGAATTGTAGAGATCAAACGGCTGGCCGAGTTTTTCGCCGTCGAGCGAGAGTTGCACAATGCCGTAGTCGCGCGCCTTCGTGAGCTGGGCAATCAGTTTGTATCGGCCCTCCTCCTTCACGGGCACCTCCACCGTCAGCCGGTCGCCCGGTTTGCCGTCAATCCACCAGAGATGCGACTGGTCGCTCCACGCGCCGCCGAAGTGCGACAGGTCCTGCGGATGCGCCTGGCCGCCGGTGCGCTCGACGATTTTCAACTCCTCGCCTTCGAGCGCGCCGGCCACGCGCATGATCGGCGGCTTCACATACCAGCCGATGCGTTCGCCCAGCGGCACCGGCGTGTAAGCATCCTTCTGCCCCGCGGCCTGATACCAATACACCATCGCCGCGTAGAGCGTCGGCTTCTCGTTCTTGTAATACTTTTCGATGTCGGCTTCGTAGGCGGTGTGGAACGGGATGTTGTCGGCAATGTGCCAGCGGTTGACACTGATATGGCCGCGGCTGCCGCCGTCGTTGTGCGTCTGGTTATGATAGGCGTTCGTGAAAAGCAGCGGTGAACTCCATGCGTAGCCGAAGTAATCCTCCGAGCCGGTGCCGAACGTGGACGGAAACTTCTCGCCGTCCACGAAAAACTTCTTGTCGCCCTCGCCCCACCAGCCGCCGCGCGGGTTCCAGATGTGCAGCATCACGCCCACGAACCGCCCGCAGCCTTGCGTCTTGAGCATCGTCCAGTCAATTGCACGCCGCTCCGGCTCCTCCGGCAAAAACGCATCGCGATGCCACTTGGCGTGAAACCGCGCCAGCGTCTCGACCGGCCGCGTCAGCGGCGCGTGCCTCACGCCAAACATGACGGTCCGCTTCTCCTTGCCGTCGTTGACCAACTCGATGCGCGCCTTTTTCGCGAACGGCATATACCAGAACGAGTAAAAGCCGTCGTCGGTCATGCCGAGCGGCAGCGAGCGGTATTTGTTGAAACCCGGCGCGGAGCCAAAGAAATCGCCGAGCGGCGCCCACACCGCCGGTTGCGCGTCGTCGTCCCACGTGATACGCAAACAAAGTTCGCGCAGCACGTCGCGGTCGTCCGGCGCGGCAGGCAGGTCCAGCTTCGCGCGCAACGCCGTGATCGCTTGCGGGCCACTCAACTCCGCCACCAACGCGGTTTCACCTGCGCCCACGGCGATGTTTTTTTCCTCTGTGTTCTCGCCGGGGCGCGCGCCCGCCCGATCGTCGCCGCAGCGGTTCGCCAGACACTCGTCCACCTTCGCCAGCGCCGCCGTTTCCTCCACAGAAAGCTCGCGGCGGAACACCGGCAGCACCGTATCCTTCGCATACGTCGTATAGGTGAAATGGTAGTAAGCGCCCCAGCCTTTCTCGGCGACGATCTTGCACGATTTGCGGAATGGGATCGGCACGTAATTGTTCCAGCCGTTGGCCACTGTGTGGCAAACCGCCTTGCCGAGGAACGGCACTTCGGTGCCGTCAAAATATTTCTTGAACGGCAAATCCACCACCGGCTCGGCGGCACCATCGAGGAAGATCTTCACGCGGCCCTGCTCCGGCCGCGCCGACCAGATGCGCCAGATGACGCCGGGACCTTCCATCTCCGCGAAAACCGAGAGGTCGTTTTCCTTGCGAATGATGCCGCTGCCGTCGCCGTTGGCGTCCCACTTCACATACTTGCCAGTGGCCTCGTCGTATTTGCTGGCGCGGTCGTAGCTGGACCATTGCTGGCACTTCTCGCCCGGCGCGGGCAGCACCGCCAGCGATTCAAGATCGGTGAGCCGCTTGATCAAATCGAGGTAGGTGAACTGCTGCCCCGCCCACGCAGACACGGCAGCGCCAACCAACGTCAGGGCCAGGGCGACTTGCTTGCACCGGCTGAAAAAAACAATCGAGTGGATTAAATCTGATTTCATGGTGCTGTCCTGAGTCCTTTCCTCTTGTCGCAATCTTCGCCAACCTCCAACGCAAAGGCGCAGAGAACACAGAGTTCCGCAAAGCCTCTGCGAACCTCTGCTCCCTCCGCGCCTCTGCGTTTTATTCCGCAGCACCGCCCGCCGCCGTTACTTCTTCGGCGTCGCGTCAGCTTCGGTATCGCCGAGCGCCCACTGGATGCCGTCGAGGTAATACTGCACGATCATCGGCTCTTGGAACACATTCATGCCGTGGCCGAGCGAGCAGTAGAACAGCCGGCCTTTGCCGACGTTCTTGATCCACGAGACCGCGTAGTCGCCATCGTCGCGGCAGCCGCGCGGCTTGCCGGTCTTCGCGTCCGGCGTCGTGATGGCCTTGGAGGTTGCCTCATCCGAAAGGTCCATGCCGATCAACACGCGGCGGTCGGCGCGCGTGTAGGCGTTCTTGAACTGATAAATCTCGTCCTTCAACCGGAAGCCTTTGCCGTCAAACACGCGGCAGAGCGGATGGTTCGGCTCATCGAGCTTGAAGGCCCACTTGCCGTCGCTCTTGCCGCCCGGACCACCGCCGCCCCACGGGTGTCCGGCGAACTGGCCGCCCATCAACTGCTGGCCTTCGACCCACTTGTTGAAATTGTCGGTCGCGGAATGGATGCCAATGATGGCCTTGCCACTGTTGATGAAGTCGAGGATCGCCTGTTTATACTCCGGCGCCGGGTCAAGGCTGGTGGTGTTGCTAAACACCAATCCGTCATACTTGGCCAGATTCGCGGCGTCGAGCGCCTCCCATTCGCGACTGAAGTCGCACGTCCACGCGCCGGTCTTCTTGCCCATCAGTTCCAGACATTTGTTGCCGCCGGCAATGCCACTGCCATGGAAAAAGCCCTCGCAACGCCAGAACACCAGCAGTTTGTGCGCTTTCTTCGGCGTCGCGGCCTTCGCGGCCAGCGCCGCTTCGATCTTTTCCAAATCTGCGGGCGAAATCTCCGGCACCTTCGTCTTGTCCGGAGGCGGCGGCTTTGCGGCTTTCGGTTTATCCTGGGCTACGCACACAGTCGCCGTCACGCAAAGCGCCGCGACCAATGAAAAAATCGTCAAGGTGTTCTTCGTCTTCATCATCATTCTTCCTTTATCTACTGGCTTCCGGCTTCTGACTTCTGTCTTCTGTCTTCCTACTTCTCTTCTCTCACAACGTCCACGGCGCGCGCATGGATCGGCCCAGCATCCGGTTCGCAATGTCGTCGCCAATAAACCGCTCGGCTTTCGGGTCCCACTTCAACGCCCGGCCCAAACGGAACGCCACGATGCCAATCTGGCAGATCGTCGCGGTGCGATGACCAATCTCCGCCGTGCAAATCGTCGGCTTGCGCGATCGGATGCAGGTGAACCAGTTGTCGAAATGATCCTTGCTCTCGTAGAGATGGATGTCGTTCGGCCCGAACTGCGTTCCCGCAAGGCTCGCCGGCTCGGTTTGCAGCCAGTCGCCGCGGTTCACTGCAACCCAGCCCTTCTCGCCGATCCATTGCGTCGCCGAGCCGGGCACCTTGTTGCCGACATACATCTTTGCGCCGTCGGCGTAGGTGTAGGTGAGGTTCTTCACGTCCTTGCCGTCCGGCGGAATCACCTCCACCGGCCCCGTGTGATCGGTGCCGAGGCCCCATTGCGCGATATCGAAATGGTGCGCGCCAAAATCCGCCTGGCCGCCGCTGGCAAACTCACCGTAGCCGCGCCAGTTCGGATAGCTGTGCGTCCAGCCGTCGGGCGCCAGCGCCGAGTTATACAGCCGCCACGGCGACGGGCCGAGCCAGAAGTCCCAGTTCAACCCTGCCGGCACTGGCTCCTCCGGCAGATCGCAAAACGGCTTCGACGGTCCGCCGATGCTGACCCAGACTTCCTTCACCTTCCCGATGACGCCGTTGCGCACCAGTTCGCTCGCAAAACGGAATGCCCGGTTGCTGCGCTGCTGGCTGCCGGTCTGGAACACGACGCTGTTCTGCCGGGCCGCGTTGGCGATGGCGCGGCTCTCCCAGTTCGTCAGCGCCAGCGGCTTCTCGCAATACACATCCTTGCCCGCCTTGCACGCCGCCACCGCGATCAACCCGTGCCAATGGTCCGGCACGCCGATCGTCACCGCGTCGAGGTCCGGCATCGCCAGTAACTCGCGATAATCCTCAAACGTTTTGCAACCCTTGTATTCGCCCTTGCCCGCGCGCTCGGCGTATCGGGTGTTGGTCGCTTCGCAGAAATGGTCGCGCACGCCCTTGTGCACGTCGCACACTGCGAGCACTTGCACGTCGGCGCGGCCAAGACAGTAACCCAGATGTCCGCGCCCCTGCGCGCCCTGGCCGATGCTGGCGACGTTGATCCGCCGGCTCGGCGCGTTCGCACCCAGCACCGAGGCGGGAATGAGATTCGGAAACGCCAGCGCGCCCGCGGCGGTGACCGTCCCCTTCAAAAAATAACGGCGGGAAATCTTCTGGCTCATGTTCTGCCCGGAAAAACTAAATCGAGCCGGAACGCCGTCGCCCTACTTCTTCGGATGCTTGACCGTTTCGATGGCGTTCTCGACCATCTTCTTGTCTTCCGGGCGATCCAGCAACGGCAGGAGTTTCTCCAGCGTTTCGGTCTTCTTCTTCGCGTTCCATGTGCACTTGCGGTCGTTCAGGATGCGCACGATGTTGCGCGCGCCGAGGGTTTTGTGCTTAGCGTCGCTGGTCTTCGCAATCACGTCCACGATCGGCGCGACGGCGGCATCCGATTTCCAGTTGAACAGCGCGCGCGCCGCCGGGTCCTTCAACGCCGCCGGGCCGGAAGCGAACGTATCCGTGACGACCTTCAGCGACTCCGCGCCCGCGCCGGTGCTCGCCAGCGAAATCAACGCAACCTTCGTCGGCTCCGAGCAGCCGGAGGCACTGGTCCAGAGCTTAGCGAACCGCACGTCTTCAGTCCCGAGCGCCTGTGTCGCCTTCCAAAGGACCGAGGAGACCTTGTCCTTGTTGTCGGCCTTCTCCAGCAATGCCAGCAGCGCCGGCATCTCGTCCGCGCCCGCAAAACCGTCGAGCGCCTCCAGCGCCGCGCCGCGAATGTCGCTCTTCTCGCTGCCGGCCATCTTCATCAATTGCGGCACGACCGCGCGATCGGCCCGCGCCTTCAGCGTCAACGCCGCCACACGCACCTTTTTTGCGTCGGTGTCGTCGAGCATCTTTGTCATCGCTTCGTTGACGCCGCTCGCGTTGATCCGCCCCAGTGTCTGCTGCGCCGCAGCCGCCACGTCGCCTTCGCCCGTCGCCAGCGCGATGAGGTCGCCGACGACGCTGGAATTGCCGACTTTTTCCATTGCGAGCGCCGCCTCCACCTTCACCGCCTCCGTGTCGCTGCCCAGCGCGGTCTTCACCGCCGGCAGCGCGGACTTGTCGCCGCGTTCGGCCAGCGTGCGCAACACCGCCACCTGCACCGGCGCCGGCAGAGTGGGCAGCGCCGCGCAAAGTTCCTTTGTCACGGCCTTGCTCTCCATCCGCTGCGCCGCCTTCGCCGCCGCCAGCGCCACCGGCAACTGCTGGTCCTTGAGCGCGCTGCACATGACAAGCAAACCCTTCGCGCCACCGAAATCCACGAGGCCGTTCAACGCCGCGATCACCGCGGGCTGGCTCTTGCCTTTCCTAAACTCCTGGTCGAACACCGCCACGGCGCTGCCCTTGTCGCCGGCCTTGGCGAGATTGAACGCCGCGTCCATCAGCGTCCGCTCGCGCAGCGGCTCAAACTCCGCCGCCACCTGCGCCGATTTCAACGCTTCCACCGCGCCCGCGCCGCCGACGCGGCCGAGGGCTTGCAGCGACGCGCGAACCAAGGCGGCGTTGCCGGAACCGAGATAGCCTTTCACCACGCCGACCAGTTCCTGGTTGTGGCGCGCCGCGAGGGTGTTGATGATGCCGAGCTGAATCGTGCCGCTGGACGACTTCAACGCCGCGAGCAGCCCGTCGCACACCGCTTTGCACGGCAGATTTTCCAGCGCCAGCCGCGCCACGTCCGCCGACTTCTCCTCGTTGAGCATCTTCAGCAGCGGCGCAACGCACGCCTCCGAGCCGATGATGCGAAGCTGTTCGCAGACGAATTTCTTGCAGGCATAGGTCGCGTCGGGCTTGGCGAGGGCCGCCAGCAGCTTCGCCTCGATGGCCGGATACGCGGCGGGCTTGGCCTCGCGAATTTCCTGCTGGATGGCCGCGAGCATCTCGGACTTCTTGCCGAAATCGTAGGACGACAGTTCCGCGTAGGGATCGCTTTGCGCCGAGGCGGACAACGCCAGCGCCGCGAGGAACGAGAAGGTCAATGACAGGCATTTGTTCATGGCAGAAGACTCCTTTTTCAAACAAACCGCGGACGACACCAGTTTTTCAGATGGTCGCAACATGATTGAGCCGCGATTAAACGCGTGCCGCCCGCCCCTGTCAACGCTTTACCCTGATACAAAAGTCGGAATGGCCCGGCAAGCATAGCAACCATTGCCAGCCCACAATGGTGGTGGACCGCGTTCTCCGAACGCGGTTGTTGTTCATGACGGTTGCGCGTTCGGAGAACGCGCTCCACCCGATGTTTTCCATCTGCGTCTATCCGTGTCCATCTGTGGTTCCCTTTTCGCAAAAAGCAACACCGCGCCCGTGGCGGGGAGCGCCACGAGCGCGGTGCGCAAACGGCTTTCTAATGCTGATGCGGCGATCAGTTCTTCATCACCGCCGCGAGGTCGGCCTTCGCGTCGCCGGAGAGCCGCAAGGCGAACTTGTCTTGCAGGATCTTGAAGACGTTCGGCGTAACGAACGCGGGCGGGTTTGGCCCGATGGTGATGTTTTTCACGCCGAGCGAGAGGAGCGTGAGCAGGACGGCGACGGCTTTCTGCTCGAACCAACTGATCACGAGCGTGAGCGGCAGGTCGTTGACGCCGCACTTGAACGCTCCGGCCAGCGCCACGGCCACGGCAATGGCCCCGTAGGCGTCGTTGCACTGGCCCATGTCCATGAGCCGCGGCAGGCCGAGGTGCTCGCCGTAGTTGAAGTCGCGGATGCGATACTTGCCGCAGCCGAGTGTGAGGATGAACGAATCCTTCGGCGTGGCCTGAGCGTAGTCGGAAAAGTAGTTGCGGCCCGGCTCGGCCCCGTCGCAGCCGCCGATGACGAAGAAGCGGCTGATCTTGCCGTCCTTGACCGCCTGCACGATGACGGGCGCGGCGTCGAGGATGACCTGGCGATGGAAACCGATGGTGGAGGTGCGCACGATCTTCTCCGGCAGCGGCGCGCACTTGAGCGCCTTGGCGATGACCGGACTGAAGTCGTTGTCCTTCAAGCGCACACCGCCCGGCACGGCCGTGACGCGCGTCGTGAACACGCGATCCGCGTAGGTTGCCTTCGGGATCACAATGCAGTTGGTCGTCGCAATGACGGGGCCGGTGAACTTCGCAAACTCGTCCTTCTGTTCCTGCCACGCGCCGCCGTAGTGGCCGCCGAGGTTCGGGTGGTTGCGCAGTTTCGGATACATGTGCGCCGGCAGCATTTCGCCGTGGGTATAGACCTTTACGTTCGTGCCCTCGCACTGCTTGAGCAGATCGGCCAGGTCCGGGAGATCGTGGCCGGTAATGAGGATGCCGGGGCCGGCCTTGGTGCCCTCGGTGACGGTGGTGGGCGAGGGCTTGCCGAACGTCTCGACGTGGCCGGCGTCGAGCATCTCCATGACGCGAAGGTTTTTGCGGCCGAGTTCCATCGCGATGTCGAACAGGCTGCCGAGATCGAAGTTGACGTTGGTCATGGTCGAGAAAAGCGCCTCCTCGATGAAGGCGTTGACCGACTCGTCGGTCTTGCCGAGCCGGCGCGCGTGATGCGCGTAGGCCGCCATGCCTTTCAGACCATACAGGATAATCTCCTGCAGCGACTGCACATCCTCATCCTTGCCGCACACACCAGGACTGTCCGAGCAGCCCACGCATCGGAACGATTGCTCACATTGATTGCAGAACATGATTCAGTTGTTTCCTTTCACTCAGTTGATGGATCTCACGCGCACCTGCCGCAGTCATGCGGCCCCGCGAATGGACGCAGGATGGCAGAAGCACAATAGATGCGAATTGACGCAAGTCAACAGACCGCAAAATGCAAAAAATGCGACGTTCCCCTACCCGCGCCACGGACGCGCGCGCTGTTTCGGCAGGCTGGCGAGCACTTCGCTGGCGATCTTCACGTCCTCGGCGATCTCGAAGTCGAACATGCCGGCGAGCGAGAAGTCCGCGCCGTTCTCAAAGACGTAATGGAACGCGTTGCGCGGCGGAATCGCGCCAGCGGCCATCACCTTGAAGGCGATCCACGGTTTCTCGACCGTCCTCATGAACTCGGCGGTCTCCTGTGGGTGGCTGCACCAGTAGCCGGGAATCTCGGCGTTCGGCGCCTTGATCTCTTCCGGCTTCGGGCCGGTGCGGTAGTTGTGGTGGTGGAAGGTTTTGATGTAAAAATCCGCGCCGAACTTGCCTTTCTCGCTGGCCTTGATGACTTCGAGATCGTGCGCGCCGACGCCGGTGGGGATGCCGTGGTGTTTGATCACCTGCACCGCCTCGCCGATCAGTTCCGCCTTGCCCTGCTTGATCAGCGCGTCAGTCTGGACGCCCCACACGTAAATGGCATCGGTGCCGTCATCCACCATCTTCTGGACGGACTCGCGATACTTCTGCAAGCCCGGTTCAATCGGCGCGGTGGTGCAGATGATCCACTGCATCTTGCCGCCGTGTTCCTTGCGATGCTGCTGGAGAACCTTGAGGGCCGCCGGCACGGTGTGAATGACCAGCGTGTTGATGCCGTTCTGCTCGGCCACGGCGAGCGTCTCCTGAATTTTCTCGTCGGTGTTGTAGTGCCGTGTCAGTGTGTAAACGTATTTCAGCTCGCGGCTGTGGGTGAAATGCGTGAGGAGGTTGCCGCCGAGCAGGATGCGGCTCACGTCGAGACCGGCGATCTTGCCCTTGGGCAGCGTGCCCGCCGGCACTGGCGGATTGGCTGCGCCGGCGCCCTTGGCTGCCGCCCCGGATTCCACCGCGATGCCGCGCGCGCCTGTCGCCAACGCGGCCGCCGTCGTTGCCAGCACCGATCCCTTCACAAAATGCCGCCTGTTCATGTCTTGATTCATGACTGTCCTTTGCTGCCAGGTTACACGGTTGATCCGAGCGGGCCTGTTCTACTACAAGATTTCCGAAATATCCACCACCGAAGGCAACCGGCCGCTCTTCGCCGCAACCGCCGCGGTCTTGCCGGCGGCTTCGCCCATGGCCACCGCGTTGCCGGTGACGCGATAGCTCGAGTGCGCAATGAAATCGCCGCTGATGCAACGGCCCGCCATCATCAACCCTTTCACGTCCTTCGCAATGAGCGAGCGCAACGGAATATCGTAGGGCTTCGCGCGGAGGCCGGTCTTCTCGATGCCCTTCTCCTTCTTCGGATCGGTCGAGTGCACATCAATCCCGAACGTCGTGCGGCACACCGCATCCTTCTGCGTGCGCCCCTCGCGCAAGTCGTCCGTATTGACCGTGTAAAGACCGTGAATGCGACGGCCCTCACGCACACCAATCTGCTCGGCCGTGGCCACGATGTGGACGTTCTTCCACGCGCCGCCGAGCGAGCGCAGACCGTCAATCAGCGCGTGCAGTTCTTTGCGCGCCCGCAGCGTCGCCGCCGTCACGTCGTGCGCATGGGTGCCCTTCACGCCGTATTCATGGTTGGCCATGAGCGCAAACAAATCATCGCGGAGCCGGAAGATCGTCGGCTTCGCATACGACGGCGAGTGGCCGCCCTTCTCCATCTCCGCCTTAAGCCGGTCTTTTGGACCCGCCCAGTCCTTGGAGTCATCGTCGCGAAAGAACCCATCAATGCCCTCCGGCGTGACGCCCGAGATGATCGCCATCAATGAGAACGGTTGCGTGTCGCCCGTTTCCGGATGCCCCATGTCGAACCCGCATCCAGCCTGCGCGGCAAGATCGCCATCGCCGGTGCAGTCCACGAATATTTTGCCCGCAAACGCCTCCCGCCCCGACTTCGACTCCGTGATGACATGCGTCAGCCGCTTGTCGGCGTTCCTGACAGCCGCGCAGACGCGCGTGTGAAGCTGGATTTCCACGTTGGCCTCGGCGCACATCTCCTCCAAAACGATCTTCATCACCTCCGGGTCGTAGGCGTTGGTGGCATTGCCGCTCTTGGTGAAGGCCCGGCTGCCGCGCTTCTCAATCCGGTCCCAGATTTCCGCCATCAAGCCGCTCTTGTTCTTGTAGTCGAGGATCCAACTCAACAACCCCGCCGTCCAAATGCCGCCAAGACAGCCGTTCACTTCCAGCAGCCGCGTTCGCGCGCCCTTGCGCGCCGCCGCGACCGCCGCCGCCACGCCTGCCGGCCCGGCGCCGCACACCACCACGTCCCCATCGCCCGCGATCGGCACGTCGCGCGCCGGCTCGCAAACGACGCGGTCCACGCTGCGCGCTGACTCTTCACGCGGCGCCAGCGACACCACCGCGCCCAACCCGCCCCATCGAAGAAAGTCCCGCCGTTTCATTTCGGATATCTGAAGTTCAAAACCCGTTCGCCGATTGCGATCACGTCTTTCTTGTTGCAGCGCACGCCGTGATACAACAACGCCTGCGCCACCTCGCCATAATTGACGCCCTTCTCATGGCCAAGAAATTTCTCCTGCCCAAGGCCCGTGCGCGTGTTGTCGGCCACCTCCACCTCGCCCGTCGGCTTGATCCGCGCAAGCTCGCACTTCATCCCACGTTCGATGGCATTGGATACTTTTGCATCCGGGAAATACATCGAGCGAACCTCCAGCTTCAACAACGCCACGGCCTGGTAGCTGGAATCGAAGCCGCCGCGCTCGATGAACACGCCATCCTCGCGCTGGAGCGCCAGCGCCCGCTCGATAAAATGCCGGCCGATCTCCTTCAACCGCTCGTCGCCCAGCAACAAGCCCGTCAGGGAAAACGCGTTGGCGTCGATGCAAAGCCGGTTCGGTGATTTGCCGTCCGCGTGCCGTTCCAAGTCCTCCCGGCCGTCGGCCAGGCGCTTTGCCGCCAGCCGGATCTTCGGCATCAGTCCCGCGATACGCTCCTTGAACTTTGCGCCGAGCGGACTCTCGCGTAGCACCAGCAGCCCGTGACTCAGTTCGCACAGCCAGAAGGCGCTGTCGCTCGTGTAATACCACGGCTTCAGCTCCTGACCCGGCTCGGACGGCTTCAACTCGAAACTCCCGTCCGCCTGTTGATGTGCGAAAGCCGCATCAATCGCCCGCCATGACTCGGCGACAAGCCGCTCGTCGTTCCGCACGGCGCCCACGATCAGCGGCAGCATTGCGCCGCGCTGCAACGACACGCCCGTCCAGCCCAGCCGGTGATTCGAGCCGACCAGCCCGTTTGCATCCGGCGCGCCGCCGAGCTTCACGAAACGCGCAACCACCTCCGGTGGCAGCTTCTTCAACTGTTCGAAGCCCGACGCCAGCGCCGCCTGCGCGGCGACGCATGCCCAGAGCCCCAATGCGATGACCCAATACTTCTTCATGTTTTCATCCCGCTCAAGTCCACCTTCAACTCCTTGTTCGGTTTGATTCGCTATGGGTTCTGCTTCCGGAACGTCTCGTAGAGTTCCACCGCCTTCTCATCCGTCGTCTCGCCACAGATCATCAGCCGCGACTTCGCCTCGACCGACTCGCCATTCTTCAGGTCGCGGCCGAACAGCGAGAAATAGAGCGAGCGATGGCCTTCATCGTCCTGCGGGCAGGCAATCGCAAACGCATCCTCCGCGCGCGTCATCAGCACCGCCGCCAGCTTGCGCTCCGCATCGCGGCGGATCGCCAGCGGCGCGGCCAGCTTCGGTCGGATGGTCCACTCGACCGGGTTCGGCGGCCGTGTCCAGCGACCGTCCTGAATTATTTTCACCACCGCCTCGTCGCGCGGGAACATGTGCCACTTGGCAACCTCCTTCGACGCGCTGACAAACGCCGGTTTGTCGCCCGCATAAACGACCGTTTGGGGAAAGCCGTCGAAATACGACGCAAGGAACACCTCGAATCGTTTCAGTTCCTTGCGCGCCGTCACGCGCGTCGTCAGGTCCAGCGCGTTCGCTGCCGACCAGCGATAGACCGCCATCATGTCGAACGGATGCGCGTCGTCCGCCGTCCAGCGCACCTCCACCGCGCCGTTGTCCAGCAGCTTCGCCTCGCTGGCCCAATCCCACCCCGCCTTGCCGTAGCGGTTCGTGTCGTCGAGCAGGCGGTAGTGCGAGAACAAGCCGAGCGATTTCGTCAGCGCCGCGCCGCTCGCGCAATCGAACGCCGGGATCAATCCCTTGGACTGTCCCCCGCCGCGCAACGTGCCGCGGAGCGCGCCGGTGTCGAAGGTGAACTCCTTGCCCGCGGCGACGAAGCCCAGTTTATTTTCCGCCGCCATCGCGCGCATCACCGCGCCCGATGTCGTGGCAGCGAGTGCGCTGCCGATGAATTGCCTGCGGGAACAGCCATTGGTTTTTCTCATCTTGTCTTCTCCTTGTTTGTGAAGTCATGCCGCAACGAACTCTACTTTGCCGGCAGCAGCAGAATCTTGATGTTCGCGAAACAGATGTCGCCGTGATCGCCTTGCAGCGCGATGTGACCTTTGCTGTTTTTGGCAAACTTCGGCCACTTCACAAACTTGCTCGCGGCCACCCGCTGGTTGAAATCGTCGCTGCCGATTTCGAATTCGCAATACTTCACGCCGTTCATCCAATGCTCCACGTGCGGGCCGCGGTAAACGATTTTGACGTGGTTCCACTCCCCGACCGGTTTGGTGGCGTCCTGCGGCTTGCCGGTTTGCGGGTCAACGGGCGGCTGGTAGAGCGCGTAGGCCCAGCCGGATTTTTGCGAATCGCCTTTCGGGTCGGTGTTGTCGAGAAGCTGGTATTCGATGCCGGTGAACGGCGCGCGCTTCTCGTCCTCGCTCACGCGGGGCATGATGCCGCTGTTGGCGTGCGGCGGCACTTTGTAGTCCAGTTCGAAAATGAAGTTGTCGAACTCTTCGGTGGTGATGATGTCGCCAGCCGTCTTGTCCACGCGGCAGAGCGCGCCGTCCATGACCTGCCAGCCCTGCGAGATCGTCTCCTTGCCGAAGTTGCGCCAGCCGGTGGTGGTCTTGCCGTCGAAGAGCAACTTCCACCCGGCGGCTTTTTCGGCGTCGGTGAGCTGATTGAGGTTTGGCAAAACCGAAGCGGGCTGGCCGACTGGCTTCGCCGTCGGCGATGCGGACGACCCGGCGGCGGACGCGCAGACGCCGCCCATCGGATGATGGCTGACGGCGTCCCAGGCCAGCTCTTGCAGCAGGCGATTGAGTTTCCCCTTCTCGTCCTCGCTCAGGTCTTTCATCTTCGCCAAATCGCCGGCCACCGGCAGGCCGACGGGACTGCGGCGATAGATCACCGCGAAATGACAATAGCCGTCCAGCACTTGCAGGGGCGGTGCAGGATGGCCCCAAGGGTCGCGGAACAAATCCCACTGCTTCATCAGCCCCGGCGCCTGGCCGGCGACGATCTTCTCGCGCAACGCCACCGCAGCCTGCCCGACCGGCACGGTGACAATCACGTCCTTGCCAAGCCGTTTGTTGATGTCGCGGCAGTATTCATCCATGTCGTGATCATACCGCGCCTGGGCCTTCCGCAACTCCGCGAGGTCCGTGGCATCGTGGTCCACCTTCGGCGTCTTGCGCGTCTGCAACGGATAGACCGGCACATACTCGTCGTTGGGCAGCCAGAATTCCTGGACCGTGACCCGGAAGTTCGGGTTGTGGACCAAGCCCAACTTCGCAAACTTCTCGATGCCTACGTCGGGCAGCCAGATGGGCGAGAGCGTGAGCACGTCCACTTTGCCGGCGCTCAACGCGGCCTTGCATTGGTTCTTCTCTTCCGCCACGTCCCAATGCTGGTAGACCCGCGAGCCGCCGATGCCCGAGTAACCGACGGATTGATGGTCCGCAATGCCCGCCGCCTTGGCCATCTCGCCCACGATGCGATAAACGAACGCGTGAAAACTGTGCGCGCATGTGAACATGCGCTGGCCCGCCGTAATGGGCGCGACAGGCTGGTCAGTTTTTTCGCTCGCGCGGCCAGCCTGCAACGGTGCCAGCAGAAGGCCGGTCATTACGGCGACGTGAAGAGCGGTCGTTCTCAGGAGGGAGCCGGATCGGGTTTGTCCAAACATGGTGTTGTTTCCTTTCAGAACATAGGACTACTTCTGTTACGCGTTTGCGGCTGTTTCGATTCTCCCGCAGATGGCGACCCAAGCTGAATCCCGTTCGGCCTTCATTTCAGCGAGGGCCTTATCAGGCGGGAAGGCTGCTTGATAAGCCTCTAGCTGTGTCCTTCTCCAGTTGCAGTTGCGGACGAGAACCCAGAGGATTGTCACTCCTCCATTCGCGGCATCCTTCAGCAACGGGCCGAGCTCGTGCTCATGAATGAAGTCGGATGCAAGGAAATTTTGTGTGACGAGCAGCACCGCCACCTTCGTTGCGGCCAAAGCTTTTTTGATTTCGGCGAACGACTGCGAGCCAGGTTCAATCTGCGTGTCCGACCACACGATGACGCGATCCGCACGCTCCAAGGGTTTCAGGTGAGCGCGCAACTCATCGAGGAACTTCGTGTCTTTGTGGCTGTAGCTGACAAATACTTTGTTTCGTTTGATGGTCGGCATGGTGAGTTTCGGTTCGTGGGCGTTGTTCTTAGCAGTTGCTTCGGATGAAGCATTCAAGATTGGAGTCACGCCAGATTGAATGCTTCCGCCGGCCTCAATGCTGCCACCGGCTCTCACGGAGCCTGCGGTTTGGATGTTTCGCCCCGCTCGGATGCTGCCACCAGCCGAAATACTTGGAGTTGGCTGATCTTGGCTTGCATCAGCACCACTAGAATTCGAAATGGCATGTCGGTCGTTTGCATCAATGCGTTCTCTGAACAATCTCTCCCATTCCTCAGCACGTATAGCATACTGGGCACGAAACAGAGTTTGTTTTGAAGGCGGCTTCTCATAGACGCCAGGATCTGGATCGCTATACACATCGAGCCAGCCAAGCGACTCGCCCAAGAGCACCTTTTCTTCAATGGAAAACGAGGCAGCCGCCTTATGATGGAACACTGGGTGTCCATTCTCATCGGCATACTCTCTGGTGAACAACCCACAGAGAGACTTAGCCAGTGATTCCCCTTTGACTTTGTAGAAGACGGTTGAAGTCGATTCTTCGTGCTGTGTCGCGCCAGTTGAGGCAAACAGGTAGAAAATGGATTCTGATTCTTTCATTTCAAACCGATGCTTCCTTGATGCTGCCGCGGCACGGAGACAAGCTGATAGGAATTCTGAGTTTGGCGGTGGAACGTGTGGTGACGCTTTGGGCTTCGTTCATCGGTGCTGTCCTTAAAGTGGCAGCAGCGTAATCACAAACGACGGAATATTGAAGCTCGTTTTCACGCGAACATCCGGCGGTGGAATCATTAGCAACATGCGTGGCGGGCGGCAGCGTTGGTGTCCCGGCTTTAGCCGGCTTTGTCGCGCAACCGGAATGCAGCCGCCTGAAGGCGGGACACCAACCCGGCCGTGTCGCGCCTGCTGGCCGCGCCCGCCAATCGCTGAAACCGGTTTCCCGGGTTGAAAAAAGTTAGCGAATTATCTTGACAATGTGAGTGATATTCTCTAATATGTGCCCGACGATGAAAGGCACCAAGGCGGAAGATGGAAGCTCGGAGCAGACGGGCCGTCAGAAGACAGATTCCATCCGCGGCTGCAGCAGCATCGCTGCGGCGGGGACCTGTTGTCCGAAACCGGTGGCGCCGGCGCTACGGCAAATCTGCGAAACGAACCCAAATGATGGTCGCGATCAAAACCCAAAAACCTTGTTTTCCAATGGAAAATGAACATTTCGCGTTGGAGAGGTCCCGGTGAGAAAACACTTTTTTGCGAAACGAACCCAAATCGAAAAAATCAAGAGGCGTGATTGCAGTATGTTATGAACAACACCCGGCAGATGGAATAAAAAGCGAACCCAAATGTATCGGTCGAAACAGGTAAAACATTGCACATGAGGCAGTTGCGTCCGTATCCAAAACACGAAACCGGTTCCCGGAAGACGGGGCCAACCGATCGAATCCGACCCGATCCGACTCGATCCGACCGCAGCCGCAAACGAAATCCGCCCAACCGGGTCATAATGCACCACTCAGGATGCGGCGACATGATCCGACAAGGCGAAGATTCGTTGGCTGTGGTTGTGCCGCAGGACTTTCTGCGGATCACTTGAATCGCGATTGAACGAGCATGGGCCGAGCCGCCGCGCTCCATGCCGCACACCATCGCGTTACGATCACGCCACCGACTTACGTCGGCGGCTACGAACGCTTTCGTGATACACGCTCCACGCAACAATGTCATCACGGTGGGGCGAGACTCCGTCGAGCCTCTGCTCGCGGCTTTGCGGCGGAACGGGGAGGCTCGACGGAGTCTCGCCCCACCTTGCGCACTCCGCGTCACACGAACCACGAGTTATGAGTTACCAATTACCAATCACCAATCACTTCTTCCCCAGCCCCTTGAGCACGCCGCGCATCCACGCGACGCTGGCCTTGGTGTTCTCGTCGGAGCCGTGGCACTCGATGGAGACCGCGCCGCTCCACTTGGTCTTGTGGAGATACTCCATGCACTTCTTGATGTTCTCGGCGTTGACGCCGCCGCCAACGGGGACGACGGAGCTACCGATGCCGGTCTCCTCGCCGCGGACGGCGGCGGCCAGTTCGGGCGCGACGTCCTTGATGTGGAGATGCGTGACGTAGGGGCGCAGGGTCTTCAGATACTTCAGCGGGTCGTGGCCGGCGATGAAGCTGTTGCCGGTGTCGAAGTTGCAGCGCAGATACTCGGAGTCGAAATGCTTGAAGAGCTTGAGCATGAAGTCGGGGTCGTTGGTGTAGGGGCCGTGCGGCTCGATGTTGATGACGATCTTGTAGTCCTCGGCCCACGACAGGCATTGCGCGTAGTTGTCGCAGGTGACGCGGAAGACCTCGGCGCGCGTCATGCCCGGCGTCTCGAACGCGCCGTCCACGGTGTCCACCATCGGGCAACCCACGTCCGCGGCGAAACGGATGCTCTGCTGGACGTATTGGACGCCGTAGGAGGAACCGTTCGGCCCCATCATCGGATAGGAGCCGTCCAACTGCGTGACGTCCATGCCTTTCTTGTCGAGGTAGTGCCGCAAGGCGAGCGGGTTGGATTGGAGCGAGATGCCGGGGTCGTAACCGAGCGCCTGAATGAAGTTCTGGCCGTGGATGACGGCGAACTCGACGTGTTTGACGCCCACGGCGGCGATCTTGTCGCACGCGGCTTCGAAGCTCATGCTCAGCGGCCGCCAGTTGTCAGTGTGAAGTCCCAGTTGGATCATGTTCGTTCTCCTTTGTTGGTTGATTCGATTGCGGTCTTAAACTTTCAGTCCGGTCAGGTCATACTCCAGAGCTTTGTTTTCCTTGATCAGCTCGTCCATCGTCAGGCAACAACGGCGCGCGCAGGCCTCGCGTCCGAGCGCGGCGGTGAGCGCATCGTCGCCGGCCTGCTGCGGCGTCGGGTTGTCGAAGCGGCCGTTAACGATGTTGTCGTAGAAGGTCGCGATGTTGCGGATGGCGCCCTGGTCGTAAAGGCTCACGACCTCGCCACCGCCGTAATGCTTCGGGCCGCCGCGCAGGTAGGATTTGCCGCGGTAGCTGACGAGCGCGGTGGCGACGGTCCCGTAGGCGTCGAGTTTCAGCGCCCAATCGAGCTGGTTGCGCAGCGACTGGCAGCGGTGCGACCAGAGCAAGCCGTCGTCGAACTCGTAGGTGACCAGATAGACTTCGCGGAACTCGCCGCGCGGGTTGGGCCGAACGACGCGCGTGCGGCCGATGGCGCTCACCGGGCGTTTCCCGACGACCCAGAGCACGGCGTTGATGGAGTGAACGGTGTTCTCGGTGATCACGTCGCCCGAGAGCGCGGTGGTGGCCAGCCACCAACGCAGCCGGTCCTCGGCGGTCTTGATCGGCGGCTCGCCCCAAGGCGGCGAGAAGCCGAGGCTGTCAATGTGCCCCAGTTTGCCGAGGCCGCCCTCATGAATGCGTTTGACGACCTCGATGTTGATTGGGTCGGTCCACATCTGGTAGTCCACGAGGTAACAGAGCTTTTTCTCCGTCGCGAGCTTGCCGGAGCCCTGGACCTTGAGCGCGCCCGGCACGTCCACGGCCACCGGCTTCGCCGCATAGACGTGGCAGCCGGCTTCGATGGCCGCGCGGCCGTGGTCGGGATGAAAATGCGGAACGTTCACCACCGTCACGGCCTCGACGCCGCTTTCGAGGAGGCGCTTGTGGGCGCTCAGGCCCGAGAATCGCCGCGCCTTGTCCACCCCGAACTTGTCGCCGGCTTTCTAGGCGCGTTCGGGGAAATAATCCGCCACGGCGCGAATCTCATAGCCGCCGTGTTTCATAAACAGGTCGCCGAGCCACGAGCCGCGCCCGCCGCAGCCGATGAGGCCGAGCTTGATCTTGCGCGCGAACTCCTTCGGTTTCGCCTCGCTGGCGGGCGCGTCCGCGGCGGCGGCCGACAGCGTGTCGAGCACGGTCGCCGATGCGCCGACGGCAAGCGTGCCGCCAAGAAATTGGCGGCGGGAATAATCACGTTGATCGTTCATGGTTGTTTCTCCTTATGATCTGTTTCGTAACGGTCGTGCAACCGGTCGCCGTGGTCGCGGCACCATTGCTGGAGCAGTCGGCAGCCCTCTTCCAACTGCGCGCGATGCGCCTCATCGGCCAGGCTCTTCATCTCGCCAGCATCGTGCTGCGTATCGAAAAGCATTTCGCGCGGCTCGACACCGGTGCCCGCGACGTATTTCCACGAAGCCCGGCGGACCACCCGCGTGTTCAGGTTCTCGACCACCAGAAAATCCCGCCATGTCGTCGCCGGCTCGCGGCCTTCGGCGAGCGCCCGCACGCTGCAACCTTTGAAATCCGGCGGAACCGGCACGCCGGCGAAATCGCACATCGTCGGGATCAGGTCGAGACCACTCGACACCAGATGCTCTTGGTTCACCAACCCGGCCTTCGTTTTCCCCTTCCAACTCACGATGAACGGCACGCGAATGTCCTCTTCATACGGCGTCCCCTTCTGCTCCAATTGGTGCGAGCCGTCCATCTCGCCGTGGTCGGACGTGAAGATCACCAGCGTCTGCTCCTCCAGGCCGGACTCGCGCAGCGCCTTGAGCACGACGCCGATGTTGCCGTCAGCGCGCTCCGTCAGCCGCGCGTAGGCCCAGCGGTGCAGCCGCCAGTCCCGCTCGGTCCAGTGCTTGCGCACCCACGTGTTGTAAGGCGGCGGCCCGTATTTCGGCAGCTTGCTGCGGCAGCCGATTTCGTTTTGCGGAACGCCGAAGTTGGCCGGCAGCGGCGGGCACATGTTTTCGAAGAATTCCTTCTCGGACACGCCTGCCGGCAGTTTCATGGCATCGTCGAGGCAGGCTTCAGCCGGCGGCTCGTGGGGCAACCGGGCCTTCGCGAGCGGGCCGACGGCGGGATCCTTTCGCGTGTCATTGATGGCCATGTAGCAGATGTCGTGCGGGTTCATGAACGACGCCACCAGCAGAAACGGCCGGTCGTGTTTTTCGCGCAGGAACTTGTCGCACCGCACCGCCAGTTCATCGCGCGGGTCCGTGCCAAGGAACGAATCGAAACCATAGCGCGTGGCCCAGCCTTGCTTCGGCCCCGACTGCGGCAAATGCACCTTGCCGCCATAAACGGTCTGGTAGCCCGCCTGCCGGAAGACGAAACCCATGGCGTGATCGAAGACCTCCTGCGGCACCGCGTTGGTGATGTGACTGTTGTTCTCCATGCCGATGAAGGAGGGCAATCGGCCGGTGAACATGCTGAAGCGCGACGGCACGCAAACCGGATTGGCGCAATACGCCCGCTCGAACCGCGCGCCGTTGCGGGCCAGGCTGTCGAGGTTCGGCGTCTTGACGAACGGATTGCCCGTGCAACTCAGCATGTCCGCGCGCTGCTGATCGGTGATGATCACCAAAATATTGGGCCGGCCCTGCGCTGCCGATGTGTCAGCACCAGCCGGGCGCGATGCAGACCATGCCAGAGTGATGGCCACAACGCCCAAAAACGCGGCAACACATTTATTTGATTTTATCATCGCAAACATTGATGCCGCCCGGATGATGAGAAACATCTCACGGCACCGGGGACTTGCCGGCGGCCCACGCGGTGCCGCGGCGGAAGAGTTCGAGCACGGCCGGGTTGAACGCCTTCACGTCGTGGCCGAGCGGCGAGTGAAAGATGCGGCCCTTGCCGACGTTCATCACGAACGCCATCGGATGATCCTTCTTGTCTATCTTCGAAGTGGCCTTCGCGAGCACTTCGATGGACGGGTCACCCACCAGACACGTGTAAAGCTCGTCGTCGGTGTCGAAGTCCTGCAACCCTTTCATGATCGGATGATCGGGCTGGGCGATCTCGACCTTGAACGGCCCGCGCGGGTCGTGACCGCGCAGTTTCGGGTTCCAGACGCGGCCGGCGAGATTCACGAACCCCGGCCACTCCTGCCACGCGCCGCATGCAAAATGCACCAGCACCAGGCCGCCGCCGTTCTCGACAAACCGTTTGAGGTTCGCGCGCGCCGCCTCGTTCGGCCCCGGCGTCTTCCAGTTCATGTAGTGCAGGACCACGACTTGGTAACGATCCAGCGCCGTCGAGTCGAGAAAGTGCGCGTCCTCGATGACGCGCACGTCGGCGCGCGGGTCTTCGCGCAAACCCTGCGCGAGCACCGGCGCCGTCAGCGGCCATTTGTGGCCGGGATAATCGCAGCCGGTGACCAGCAGCACCTGCATCGGTTTCGGCACCGCCGCCGGCGGGCCGGCATACGGATAGCCGTCGGAGGATTTGGAGTCCGCAGCGAAGAGTGGCGATGAGGTTGTGGCTATGCCGATGAGGATGGTCAGTGCGATGACCTTAGCGAGTTGTGTTTTCATAATGATGTTTGGTTGCGTAATGCCTCGGCCATCAGAGATTTCAGTTCACCAACAGAGCGAGGTGGATTAGATGAGTGGAGCATGGCATGGCAGTTGGGACAGACTGGGATCAAATCCTTCATCGGATTCAAGTTATAGACTTCTCGACTTGATAATAGTCTCAAATGATGAACGTGGATGAAATCTTTCCCGATTCGTCCATATCGTTGCTCAAAGTTCATCAAACAAACGGCGCATGTTGTCCCGTGACGTTGAATGCATTCTCGTCTTGCCTCAGGGTCACGTTCGTAGGCGTTGACTTTGACTTCTCGAACGGCACCAGTGACATAGTCTTTTCCTTCGGGCAGCGTCTCGGGATGAATAGCTTCGGGCGGGAGTTGGACACGTTCGGGAAACAACGATTCCAACTCGGTGCGATGCTGTTCATGGCCTGCGATGGTTAGAAGCCTGCACCGCAGTTCAGTCGGATCCCCGGCTAGCCAAAGCTCCACCAATTTGTCAAATCCCGCCGCATCTAAACCAAAACGCCGAGCACATGCGTCCTGAATGGAATTAAGAGCCGATATGCGATTCCGAAATCGCCCAGCGGAAAGCTCGTTCTCAGCGACGCTATGCACCGCCCCAATGCGGAGAGACGTTGCGTCTCCGCCAGATGCAGCGCGTCTTGAATGGATCGCTTGAAGCACGGCCAACAAATCTTGAATGAGCGATCTCATACGCTGTCTATGTTGCTCCCTTCAGGAGTGCGCGTCGCTTCTGTAATTCGTTTCTGCGTTTCAATTCTCACTCAGATCAACTTCGTCACACCGGGCACATAGACGGGATACGTGCCGTCCGGTCCCTTCTCCACCGGCGGCTTCATGTCCAGGCGGCAGTCCTCGCACTTCGGCGCGTAGGCAAAGTCGGACTTGTTGATCTGATCCCATGTCACCTCGGCGCCGGTGTAGCAACTGATCTGGCCCATGATGCCGACCATCGTGCTGCGGGCCATGTAATCGCCATTGTTGATGGTCTTGCCGTCGCGGATGGCGCCGAACAACGCCCGATGCTCGGCATCATAAGGATCCGCCTTGCCTTCATACTTCCACTTGGTCTCGCCCTCGATCTGGCAGCGAGTCAGGTCGCAGCGGCCCTTGCTGCCGAGGATGATGCTGGAGACTTCGTTGTAGCAACGGACCTCGGTGCGGCAGAACGCATAGGCCCGCACGCCGTTCTTATAGTAGTAGATGACCGAGTGGTGGTCGAAGGTGTTGCCGTATTCCTCGCTGAACGACGATGAGCGTCCGCCGAGGCCGTGGCATTTCAAGGGCGGCGTTTCATTGAGCGCCCACGTCGCGCGGTCCATGTTGTGGACGAGCGACTGCGGCACGTCGTCGCCGCTGAGCCAGACGAAGTGATACTGGTTGCCAAACTGGCTTTGCACCTCGGTCCAGCCGGGCTGGCGGTGATAGACACCGTAGGGCGCGCGCAGGAAGTTTTCCTCGATGGAAACTATGTCGCCAATGGCGCCATCGTGGATGCGCTTCATCGTCTCGATGTAACCGTCGTGATAGCGGCTCTGGAGGCCGGAGACGACGCAGAGGTTCTTCTGCTTGGCCAGCTCACACGCGGCGGTGAGCGTCTTGATGCCGTGCGGATCAATGCCGTGCGGCTTCTCGACGAAGACGTGTTTGCCAGCCTGCACGGCGGTCATCGCGTAGAACGGATGGAACTTCGCGGCGTTGGCAATAAGCACCACGTCAACCGCTTCGAGGACGCCCTTGTAGCCATCCAGCCCGTCGAAACAATGCGCGTCGTCCACCTGCACCTGCTCGGGTTTTTGTTTCTTAAGAACCTCCAGCTTCCCTTTGACGCGATCCATGAAGATGTCGTGGATGGCGACAAGCCGCACGTCGGGGCCGGAATTCATCGCGTTGGCCGCCGCGCCGGTGCAGCGTCCGCCCGCGCCGATCATGCCGATTTTGATGATGCCGCTGCCCGCGGCGTGCGCGGACCGGCTGATGTCGAGAGCGCCGACGGCGACAGCCGAGACGGCGGCGGTGGAGGTCTTGAGAAATTGGCGGCGGGTCTGTTGGTTTTCGATGCTCATGGGATTTTCCTTTGAAGTGTGATGCGAGAAACGCGGTACGCGATCAGATGAGTTTGGTGGCGCCGGGAACATAGACGGGATAGGTGCCGTCGGGGCCTTTCTTGGTGGGCGGCTCCATGTCCATGCGGCAGTCTTCGGGTTTGACGGGGAAATGAAAGTCGGACTTGCAGATCTGGTCCCAAGTGACTTCCGCTCCGGTGTAGCAACTGATCTGGCCCATGACAGTCATCAGCGTGCTGCGGACCATGTAGTCGCCGTTGTTGATGACCTGACCTTTGCGCAAGGCGTCGAAGAGCACCACATGCTCGTGGCCGTGCGGCTCCGGGGCATGGCCTTCATACTTCCACTTATTCTCGCCCTCAATCGTGCAGCGCATCAGGTCGCAGCGGCCTTTGGAGCCGAGAATGATGCTGGAGTATTCATTGTAGCAGCGAACCTCCGTCCGGCAAAAGGCATAGACCCGCACGCCGTTGGCGAACTGGTAAACGACGGAGTGATGATCGAAGACGTCACCGTGTTCCTCGCTGAACGACGATGCGCGTCCGCCGAGGCCGTGGCACTTGATCGGCGCTTGTTCGTGCAACGCCCACGAGGCACGGTCCATGTTGTGGACAAGCGACTGCGGCACGTCGTCGCCGCTAAGCCAGACAAAGTGATACTGGTTGCCGAGCTGGCTCTGGAGTTCCGTCCACCCCTCCTGCCGGCGATAAACGCCATAAGGCTGGCGCAGGAAGTTCTCCTCGATGGCGACGATGTCACCAATGGCGCCGTCGTGAATGCGTTTGATCGCCTCCTGGTAACCGAGGTGATGGCGACTGTGGAGACCGGAGGCGACACAGAGTTTCTTTTGCTTGGCCAATTCGCAAGCCCTGGCCATCATCTTCAAGCCATAAGGATCAATGCCGTGCGGCTTCTCGCAAAAGACGTGCTTGCCGGCTTCGATGGCGGCCAGGGTGTGGAGCGGGTGGAACTTCGCTGCGTTGGCGATGAGCACCACGTCGCTGGCCTCGATGACGCCCTTGTAACCGTCCAGTCCCTCGAAGCAGTTCGAGTCCTTCACCTGCACCTGTTCGGGCTTCTGCTTCTTGAGCACCTCCAGCTTTCCTTTGACGCGGTCCATGTGGATGTCGCAAGCCGCGACGAGCCGCACGTCGGAGTCGGCATCCATGGCATCTTTGGCCGCGCCAGCACAGCGACCGCCCGCGCCGATCATGCCAATCTTAAAAACACCGCTGCCGGCCGCGTGCGCGGAGCGCTCGATGGACAGGCTGCTGGCGGCCGCTACCGCGGTGGCGGTGGTCTTGAGAAACTGGCGGCGGGTTGGCTGAACTGCAACTGGCTGGGTTTGGCGTTCCATGGCGTCTATACTCTCCGGTATGGGTGATGGTTCAAACACGGTTACGCGGCTCTGGCGGCGGGTTTTCCGCAGCCTAAAATCTCCAAGAGGCTCTTCACAATTTCGCTTTCCTCGCGGGGCGAACAGATTTGCGGCTCGAACATCGCGCGCAGCTTGATGCCCTCGATGGCTTCGAGCATCAGGTTCACGGCGCGCTCGGGGTCGTCAATTTTCATTTGGCCGGACAACGCGGCGGCTTGCACGAGCCCCATGTAAAATTCCCGCACGCTGTCGTAGAACTGCCCCCAGCCGCGCCGCACTTCCGGGTCGCGCAGCGACAGGCTCCAGATGTCCATCGTAAACACGCGGTTTTCTTCATCGAGCAGGCAGATTCTCACCGAACGACGCAACGCCCGCTCCAGCCGCTTCAGCGGATCGCGGACCGGCGCGATCTCGGCGTTCATCTGGCGGTGGGTGTTTCGATAGTAGTGAACGCAGGCGGCCTTGATGAGTTCGTCCTTGGATTTGAAATGCCAATAAACGCTGCCCTTGGTCACGCCGGCGTGCGAGGCCACCTGGTCAAGGCTGACGTTGGCGATGCCGTGACGCGAGAACATGGTGAAGGCGCTCTGCGCCAACCGCGCGGGCATTTGAGGAGAAGTTTTCGCCATGCCAAATTTCCGGTTGGCCGCGTACCATACCGGCCGGTATGGACAAGTCAATACAATATTTCAAGACCCAGCTTCGCGGAAATGACACCCGCGCCGTTACCGCGCGGCCTTGGCGACGAAATGATACCCACCGGATCCCACCTCCACCACCGTGCAGCCGCCTTCGCTTCGTAGAATCTTCACGCACGCCGCCTTGTCGAGCGGTTGGCCGTCCTCGGTGATGCTGGCGGCGCTCTTCGCGGGAATGAACACCATGGCGGTGGTGTTTGCGGGAATCGTCACATCGAGAACGAACCTCTCCCCCTCGCGTTTCCAGTCGCTGGCGATCCTTCCGTGCATGGAGTCGTGGCTGGCGCGCACCCATTTCAAATCGCCGACGGCCGCGGGATGGATGATGATCTTCTTGAATCCAGGCGCGGACGGATCGGAACAAATGCCGGCCAGCGCCTCGTAGAACCACGCGGAAACGTCGCCAAACATGATGTGGTTGAGCGACGACTTGCCCTCCCAATCCTCCCAGAGCGTCGTCGCGCCGCGCTTGATCCAGTTGCCCCAGCTTGGCGCGGTTGTCTGCGAAGCGACGGTGTAAGCCACGTCGGCGCGGCCGTTGTCGGTGAGCGCGTGCAGAAGGTATTTCGTGCCGAGAATGCCGCAATCCAAATGACCTTCATGAGCGGCGACGTTCGCCACGAGATTGCTGACGACACCGGCGACGTTCTGCGGCTCCACCAGTCCTTGATAGAGCGCGCAGCTCAGCGCGGTCTGGCTGCCCCCGCCGTATTGCTTCGTCTGCGGATCGAAGAACGCGCGGTTGAAAGCCTTCCGGATGCCGTCGGCCAGCGCGGCGTAACGCGCCGCGTCGTCTTTTTTGCCGAGCACCGCGGCGATCTTCGAGACAATCATCGCGTCGGCGTAATAGTAACCGGTGGAAGTGATGTTGACGGGCGTTTTCGTTTTCGCCGGACACCAGTCGCCGAGACCGATGTTGACAATACCGTTGGCGGCGCGGCTTGTCAGGTAGTCCACGTAAAGTTTCAGACGGTCGTAATGCTCGGCCAGAATCCGCCGGTCGCCGCGATACTCGTAGAGATACCACGGGATCAGGACGTAGGCCGAATCCCACGCGGGGCCGTTGCCCCATTTATAACCCCATCCGCCGGTCGGCACGATGCCGGGCAACTCGCCGCTGGATCTCTGCTCGTCGTGGAAGTCGCTCATCCATTTCGTGTAGGACGCCGACGGCTCGAAGTTGTAGAGGCCGGCCTCGGCCGCAAGGTGCGCGTCGCCAGTCCAGCCGTTCTTTTCGCGGTGCGGGCAGTCGGTCGGATGTCCGTGGAAATTGTTGACGTAGGACCATCGCGTGCAACGCTGGATATCGTTCAGCAGTTCGTTGGAACACTCGAAGCTGCCTGTGCTCTCCAGATCGGTGTGCACCGCCAGCGCGCTCAGGCTGGCCGGCGTCGGCTTGCCCGGGAAGCCGGTGACCTGCACGTATCGGAAACCGCTATAGACGAATCGCGGCTGCCATACTTCGTCGCCCGCGCCTTTGAGAATGTAGCGGTCCACCTGAAACTCGCCGTCGTAGGTGTGCTCCTTGATCTTTTTCTGGTCCACCGTGCCGTCGGCGTTCAACGACTCGCCATACAGGAGCGTCACGGTCGTGCCGGCGGGACCGCGGACGTTGAGTTGTGCCACACCCGCGATGTTCTGGCCGATGTCAAAGACAAACACGCCCGGCTTCGGTTGCGTGAGCGCTACGGTCTTCAACTTCTGCGTTGCGCGAATCGGCCGCGCCATCTGCGCGGAGAGGATTCCTTTCGGCGCTTCGACAACCTGGGCTGCGATCCAGGTTTTGTCTTTGTAACCCGCCGTGTCCCAACGCGGCATCTCCAGCCGTGCGTCATAGGTTTCGCCATTGAGCAGCGCGTTGGAAATGATCGGACTGGTGGCAAACTTCCACGTCTCGTCGCTGACGATGGTCTGCGTCGTCCCGTCGGCAAACTCGACCGCCAGTTGCAGGATCATCCTCGGCCGGGCGCGCCACGCCGCCTCGTCGAAATACCACGCGGCGTCCACCGTGTAGTTGAACCAGCCGTCGCCGAGAATGACGCCGAGGGCATTGGCACCAAGCATCAGTTGTTTTGTCACGTCGTAGGTGACGTAAAGCGCGCGCCGGTCGTAGCGCGTGAACGCCGGGTCGAGCACATGGTCGCCCACCTTTTTTCCGTTGAGCCGCAACTCATAGTAACCAAGGCCACAGATGTAAACCGTCGCGCGCCGGACCGGCTTATCGACGCGGAACGCCTTTCGAAACATCGGTGCGGGTTCCTCCTTCTTGTTCTTCGTCGCAAACTCCGCCGCCGTCGGCGAGCCGATCCATCGGCCCGTCCAGTCTTCCGGCTTCAGCAAGCCCATCGTCCACGACGCCGGCTCGCTCCAGGAGGACTCGCGTCCATTGCAATCCCACACGCGCACTTTCCAAAAAGCTTTCGTCCCCGACGCCAGCGGCTTGCCGGCATACTCGATCTGAACGCTCTCGTCCGAAGCCACTTTGCCGCTGTCCCAGAGGTCGCCCTTGTCCTTGGCAAGATTGTCCATCGCTGACGCGACGAGAATCCGATACGCCGTCTGCTTCTGGCCGCGCGTTGCCGATTCCATGACCCAGCTCAATCGCGGCTGGGGCACGTCGATGCCGCGCGGTTTGACAAGGTATTCACAACGGAGGTTGGTCAGCGTCGGCGTCTGATCGGCAGCGGCGATGCCAGCGCCTTGCAACAATGCCAAAACACTCGCGACTGCCACCAGGGTCTTCACTGTTCGTGAGTTCATGCCGCCGATTCTAAAAGACACGACTCCGGGCGTCCACAACGATAGTGCCTCGAAACGGGCGAGTCGTTGAAACGATTATCGTTTGGACAGCCGGAACTGAAAGCTCCGCTGTTGTTGTCGATACCGGGCAGGAATGACTTTCACTTTCCAGCAGATTCGATATGCCCGATGCTTGGTTTACGCCCGGCGCTCAGAGGATTCAGCAAGTAATCAACCTCCGCATGCCAGGACAGGTCTTTCAACTCCCTGCCTTTGCCGATGCCCGCGAAGGAAGCGGTGGGATTGTAGGGATAGTCCGCAGCGAAGGCCGGTTGCGCGTAATCCGCCGGCGAGAAGCCGCCGATGGCGTGTGCGTCCATTCCGAGGCGGATTTGCCATTCGCTTTTCCCGTTGGGAACCTCGAACAAGTTTCTGACCTGCACCTTCGGCGCGTGAGTGACCGAATTCCAGTAGAAGTTGTAGTCGAACAGGTTCCCGAAGCAATGCGGCTTTTGGCCGTTGGTCAGACCCATAAGAAACACACAAGGACCGGTTGCCTCGGCGGTGTTCTGGACGACGACGTTGTTGAAAAACATGTTGCTGTAGGCATACACAAAACCGCCATTCCAGGAACGGTCAAGCCATTGCTTCTGCTTCTCGTCTCCGCGCCGCTCCTGCCACTTGGGCAGATCGGTGGCCTTACGGTTGTAGGTGGCGAGTTGGATGCCGACACCGCGATTATCCTTCAGGAAATTGTTGACGACCCAAATCTCCGTCGAGTTTTGCACCGAGATGCCGATGCAATGAGGACGCTGCGTTTTCCCGTACATCGTGGGCACGCATTCCTGCGTGTTCTCGACGATGTTGTAACCAATGTAACTGTGGAAGGAGATTTCGGCGCGGATGCCTTCGCCGTAGTTGCCCGATACGTAGTTGTATTCAATGACGTTGTCGGCCGGTCCGCAATCGAGCCAGATGGCCACGCCACCGAGATTGCCGATGAAACGGTTGCGCCGGATGATGTTGGCGTTGCCGACAATCTTGGTGCCGCCGGTGCCCCATTCCTTGTAGCCGGCGAGGTCGTTGCCTTCCACGAGGTTGTTTTCGATCAGGTTGTCACCACCGCCAACGGAAAATCCAAACTGGCCGTTGTGGCGGCAGATGTTGTCATGGATATGCGAATGCTTCGTCTGGATGGCCAGCCCCGATCCGGCGCTGGAGTATTCGAGCAGGTTGTTGCGAAACTCGATGCCTTCGCCGTTGAGCGCGACCATCGCGTTCTGATAGGTGTTCCGGACCCGTCGGAAAATGAAACCGTCAATGACAACGTGGTCGCCCCGCACTTTCAGCAAACTGGTTTTGACCGTGATCTCCGTCACCGCGGTGTCGGGATTTTTTCCTTGGGGAAGTTTCAGCGCATACCGCGCCGGATCGGTCAGCGTCGCCGTAAAACTGTAATCCGTCATCGTGCCATAAGCCGTGTCCTCTTTCAGGTGGGCGCAGCGTTTGCCATCCACAAACACCTGCTCCAACCGCGGCGGCATGTCCCATCGGCCGTCGTCATTGTTGTAGGGCGCTGGCGTCCCCAACTCTTTGCCCCAGACATTGTGCGCGTTGTCGAGCAACCGCCAGCCGCGCACGCGCTCCGCGCCGTCGAGAATCACCTCCTGCTTCTTCGCGGCCTGAATGACGATGGGCTTGCCCGGCGCGCCCCGCGATTTGAGCACAAGTTCCCCCGAATAGACGCCCGGAAGAACCGTTACGGTGTCGCTGGGCTTGGTGGCACAATCAATCCCCTTCTGGATTGTTCGGAACGGCTGTGCGGACGAACCATTGGCAGCATCCGAGCCGTTCGTGGCGACATAATAATCGGCGGCGGGCAAAAAAAGCGTGCCCAGAATCAAAAACACGAAATAGATTTGGGTTTTCATCATGTCAGGGTTTGAGATGCCCCGTCAGGCAACCTCTTGTTTCCATCTCAGAATGTTTGGAACAAATCCACATCGGTCCAGTCCTTGATTTCATCGGCGGGCCTGTGCAGAAGCGGATCAATCAGTTCCGCGAAAGCCTTGCCGTCCTTGCCGGCATCGCTGTTGAACAGGGCCGCCCAATTGATGCCGTCAGCGCGGCAAACCAGCAACGTGGAACTGCCGGCCAGCCCGCCGCCATGCCATTTGGTGTATCTGCCCGCTTGCCCCGCGATGGGCCGAACGTCCCAGCCGCACGCGTAGTAAACCTCCTTCGGCCGGCCGTTGGCCAGATGCCCCACCGCGCCCGGCGGCGGCGCGAGCATGGTCTGGATGCTGGCCTCGTTCAGGATCGGGCATTTTGTCGGGTCATCCATGGCAACAGCGAAACGAAGCAGGTCCACCGCGGAGGCGATCCAACCGCCGTTGGCATCCATCGTTTCAATACACTCGACCCCGTAAGGCAGCGGCACCTCTTTTCCAATGAACGGGCCGGAGATGGCCCGGCCGGTGCGCCTGCCGCTGTCGTAATATTTCACTTCGCCCGGAGCGCGGTCCCTGAGGAGGTTTTTTCCCAACTGCATCCGGCGAATGCCCATCGGAGCAAAAATCTGCCGGGACACAAACTCATGGTATGGCTTGTTCGTAACCGCTTCGATCACACGCCCCAGGACGCAGTATCCAAAGTTGGAGTATGCGTAGGCCGTGCCAGGGGCGAAATCCAACGGCTTGCCCATGGTGTATCGAATGATCTGCCGGGGATGAATCGGCAGGCGGACCCGAAACGCCCTGGCCACCGTTTCAGCAGCCTCAGCGCCCATTGGGTCGAGCGACTTGTCGCGATCCCATCCCGCCGTGTGCTGCAAGCAATGCCGCACCTGGATTTCATGCAAGCGCGGGTCCATGCGCGCTCCGCGTTCCAAGAACGGCTCCAGTTTCAGAATCTCGAACACCCGGTCGTCGAGCTTGAGCCTGCCCTTCTCAACCAGATGCATGACGGCCGCAGAGGTGAAGGGCTTGCTTATGCTGGCAATGCGAAACAGAGACACGGGCAGGACGGGTTGCTGCTTTTCGAGATCGGCGTGACCGAAGCCGCGGGCGTAAACCAAACGACCATGATAGGCCACGGCCAATGAAGCGCCGGGCGGCTTGTGCTCGCGCATGAACTCCGTCATTAACTCGTCATAGGCAACCAGCTTCGGTCTGGGGCCGGTCTTGACCTGACCAAAAGACCGCTGTTGCCAAAGCCACAAAGCCGACCCCACGGTGGCTGTTGCCAAAAACTGCCGGCGGGTAGTGGTGCGCAAACGGTTCATCGGAGTTCTCTTGGCCACGCTTCAAAATACCATGCAAACTCACGCTCACCGAGCGCGCGATAAACAACGGTGGCGTTGTGCGCCGCTCCCGCGACCACTTCGTAGTCGTGTTCGATTTTCAGTTGTGTGAGGAATTCGTGCAGCGCCTGGTTGTTTGGTTGAAGCGAGTCTTCGCTTCCCACTGCAATCCGCACCTTGGTCTTGCCGCGGATCGCGTCGGCGTTGTGCCGAATCACCGTGGCGAGATCATTAGCCTCGAAATAACTTTTCTCGGCGCTCAGCATCATCTTCCGGCGGCCGCCCTGCGGAGGCTTCAGCGGGCCCCATTCCACCGAGTCGGTGAGCGCGCCGGATCGGACGCTGACCAAGCCGAAAAGGTCCGGATGTTTGAAGCCGAGGTGCGCCGCGCCGTAGCCGCCCATCGAAAAACCTTCGACGGCCCGCGCCTCGCGTTTCGCCATCGTCCGATACGTCTGGTCCACGTGCGGAATCAGTTCCTTGGTGATGACACCGTCCACCGGTTGTTTGCCGTTTTGGGAATCGCAGTAGAAACTGGCCGTCAGTCCGTTCACCAGCACCGCGATCGTGGCGGGCGCTTTGCCGGCGCGGGTGTATTCGTCCAGCGGTGTGACGAACACGGCGCCGGCGCGCGGATTGCCGCCGTAGCCGTGAAGAAAATAGACCACCGGATAGCGCCGCGTGGTATTGGTTTCGTAATCGGGCGGCAGATAGATCAAATAACTAACCTCGCCGCCAACGAGCTTGCTGGTAAAGGTCCGATAGTGCGTCCCCGCCGGCTCGTTCTGATTTGGATCGAGCCAGTGGACTTCGGCGTTGGCTTTCTGGTCACCCTGTTTGTCGGGCGCAGTTGACGGCTTGCGAGTGTCATTTTTTCCCTCGGCGGCAAATGCCAGCATCGCGAAAGCGAGAAACGCGAGGACGGCGGGATATGTTTTCATCATCATGCAAACGAACGCGATTGAAGCTGCGGCGCGGTTTTCACTTCCGAAGATACTTGTCAAAGAAAGCCGTGAGCACTGTTCTCATCGGTGCAGTTCACGAGGGATTCTTGTCTACCGGGCCTTGTCCAGCGCTTCGAGACTTTTGCGGTGGAACTCGAAGACCTTCGTTCCCAACTTCCGGTAGTAGAGCGGCGACTCGTGCGCCACGTCGGGAACGATTTCGTAATCGTGTTGGATGCCGAGTTCCGTCAGCAATTCGTGCAACTCCTTGTTTCGCGGCAGCAGTTTGTCCAGCGAACCGCAGCCGATGCGAATGTGGGTCTTGTCCCGCAGCTTGTCCGCATTCTTGCGCGCCAGCGTCAGCGGATGCTCCGCCACGCGGCGCTCGTTGTCGCCGCCGAACACGCCAAACATCGGCCCCTCTTTGGGAATGTCCGACAACGTCGGATCAATCAACGCGCCCGCATTGATGACGACCGTCCCGAACAGTTCGGGATATTTGAAACCGAGGTGCGCCGCGCCGTAGCCGCCCATCGAGTAGCCTTCGATCACGCGGCCTTCGCGCCTGGCCTGCGTGCGATAAGTTTGGTCCACGTGTGGAATCAAGTCCTTGATGATCACGCTCTCGACCGGCCGCCGGCCATCCACCGAGTCGCAGTAGAAACCTTTCACCATGCCGTTGACCATCACGACGATGACGGGCGGCAGCACGCCCTCCTGGATGGCTGCCTCGACACGCGGGACAAACATCGTCGCGCCGGCCCGCTGGTTGCCGCCCATGCCGTGCAACCAGTAGATCACCGGATAGCGTTTTTGTTCCTGCTCGTAACCCGGTGGCAGCCAGACAAGATAGCTGACGTTGCTCCCGATCACTGTGCTCTGAAAGGTCTTGTATTGCGTCCCGTTGGGCGCCGATGTGTTGGGATCCAGCCACGCGGCGGGCGGCATGAGACGCATGTTTGGCGGCCGGTGAACATCCGGTTGCGTCGGAGGCCGCGGGGAGGGTTCGTTGTCTGCGGCAACGGCGTTCGCCGTAACAGCGGCGCACGCGCCCATCACCCAGAAAACCGCAACGAGGTTTTTGAACCGGTTGGACCCTTGCATAAGCATTTTCCTTTCGGCGCGACCGCGAGCCGGGTAGGTTTGGTATTTCAACACCGGCCAAAAGTGAAAGTTGTCAAGCAAGGGGCGGCCGGCGCGAACGTCAGGCGCTTCCGCCGCTTCATCGCGCCACATCCGCGCCAATGCGCAATAGCGTGCGGCGAGTGGCGACATCCGGATAGTCGGCGGCGAGTTTGCGAATGGCGACGGCGTTGCCGGCGTCCGCAAAACGCTCCAGCGCTTCCGCCGCCGCGTGGCGCGTGTCGGGAGCGTTCTTCAAGTCGCCGATCGTTTTCAACAACACCGGCGTCGCGCGCGCGTCGCCAATCTGGCCGAGCGCCCACGCGGCGGCGGCGCGCCAACAGGGCGTCAAGTCGTTGTGCAGGAACATCACGCCGGGGCCGAGCGGGTCGGGACTTCCGTGCGCAGCCTCCGACAACTCGCGGTCCAGCGCGGCCATCAGCGTGTCCACCGACTGTGGGTCGCCGAGGTTGCCCAACAATCGCGCCGTGAAGAAACAAACCCAGTTCTTGGTCGGCAGCTTCTGGACGACCGGAATGCCGATGTCGAACACGCGCGGAATGTCGTTGGGCTTTGCCCGGTAGGCGTCGAAGACAGCGCGGACGCGCGGCTCGTATTTCCGGTCGCGGCAAACCAACGACAGGATTTGCGCCGCACGAATTTCGGGATCGGGCTTGCCGCCCCACGCGCCGATGGTCATGCCGATCGCGTCCTCGATCTCCTTCGTGCGCGTGGCGTGCGCGTCGCCCAGGATGGACAGGCAGGTTTCCACCACGGCCATCCCGGCACCGCTGCGGCGGATGACGCGGCCGAAGAGCGTCTCGCAGTCGTCGTTGCACGGAAACAGCGCGCGGTCGAAATCCGTTGGCACCGAACGGATGATGTGCGGAACGATGCTGCCGGCCCTCGTGGACCCCATCGCATCCAGCGCCTCGACGATGAGATAGTGCACCGGCGACGCGTGGCAGGCCATCAGCGCCGGATGGTCGCCATACCAATACGTATAGAGCGTGTAGTCCTCCAACTGCGCGAAGGCGTTGGTCAGCGCCGCCTCCGCTGCCGGCGTGGCGATGCGGCCGAGCGATTCCGCCGCAGCCTCGGCCAGGAACAGGTTGCCGGTGGCGGGGTGGCTGTGGACGCGGAGCGTCTCGGCGAGCATCGGCATTGCCTCGGTGTCTTTCAGACAGCCGAGCGCGCGCGTCGCTGCCTGCAACGCGCGCGGATTGGCCGCCGCGAGCGCGTTGAACTTCGCGCCGTCGCCCAGATGGGTCTTGCGCCATTCGGGATACGGATTGTTGCCGCGCTCACCGGCCACGTATTTCCGCAAAACCACCCGCGCCGCGTCGCCGCCAATGTGCCCGAGCGCCACCGCAGCGCGCCGGACCACGTCGTGGTCGCTGTTCTCCATTCGCCGCGCCAGTTCCTGTTCGATCTGGTCCCAGTTGTTGGCTCGCAACCAATCGCGCCATTTCGCGGCCTGCCGCGTCCGTTCGTCGGCGGCAACAAAGGCGTTGAAGTCCGACGCGTGACCGGTGAGGTTCTCCAGCGCCACCGACGCCGCCTGGGCCACGAGCGGTTCTTCGTCGGCGAGCGCGGCCAGCAACGGCTCGGCCGATTCGCGCGTGCCGCAATCGCTCAGTGCCATCGCAGCGGCCACGCGCGCCTCACGGCTCGCATGGCGCAGGCATTCCGCGAGCGCCGGCGCGGCCACAGGTTCACGAAAAATCGCCAGCCGTTGCGCCGCTGTCACTTTCAATCGCTCATCCGCGCCGCGCAACTGCGCAATCAGCGCCGCCACTTCCTGCGCGCCGGTGATTTGCGCGTCGCCCGTCATACTGTGACGGTTGATGCCGGCGATTTCGCGAAATCGGTCCAATTGAAGCTCCATCAATCCCGTGACGGCGGGATTGTTGCCGCGAAACCGGAGCGATTGCCCCTGTCCCAGCAGTTTCAGCGGCGGCGTCCGCATCGCCTGCATTGTCGCGACGGCGTGCGGCGGCGATGACTGGCGCGACTGGTGGCAACCGAGGCAGCCGCGCCGCTCGCCGGGGCGGACGTAAATCCACGACATCTCGTTCAACTCCGAGCGGCCTTCGCCATCCACCGCCTGGAACGCGATCGGTGTGTCCGCCGGCACCTCAACCGCGAACGATCCGTCCGGCGCGAGCGGCACGGTGCCGAGTTCCGTCGTTTCGTTGCCGGCGTGGACGATGTAGGAATGCGACGAGCGCACGGTCAGGCCCTTGCCGGCCAGCACGCGGATGGCGCGCACGTGCGACCAGCCGGCGGTGGTGTTCTTGGTGAACCGCGCGTTCTGGCAAAAGAGCACGCCCGTCGCGCGCGGGTTGTCCGCGTCGGCCGGTTCCATTTTCTGCGCCAGCACCGGCGGCCGGGGCCGCGCGCCGAGATAAACCGGCGAGTGCAACGGCGTTTCCTCCGAGTTGAACACCACCACTACCTTGTCACCCGTCTGCGGGTCGAGGATGGCGAGTTTTTCGTAACTGAAATCGTGAACGGTCCGCTTCTGCTTTTTGACGACCCTCTCAACGGGAACCCGCCGCGCCACCGTCACGAGCAGCCGGCCATCGGGCAGCGCCGCGACATCGCCTGCTTCCACGCCGACGCGCTGCAATTCCTTCGCCTCGCAGCCCGGCCGGCCAATGTCCACGCCCGTGCCGGACAGATACGCGACGCGACCGTCGGGCATCGGCGCGGGACTGCCGCAGTTGAACGCGCGCAACCGGCTGCCATACTCCGGGCCGTTGTCCAAACCAAATTCCGTATAGCCCTCTGTGCCGTCGGGATGCACCGCGTGCAACAGCGTCTCGACCTTGCCACGGTCGAAAAAGTTGTCGGAGCGGATGAACAGGATGCGGCCGTCGGCGAGCACCTCCGGCTCGTTGTCGAAAATAATGGTGTTGGTGAGCGGCCGCGCGTCGGTGCCGTCGGCGTTCATCGCGAAGAGCGCGCGCGACGGTGGGCTGTGGTATTCCTCAAACGTGCCGATGCGCGTGGAGACGAACACGATCCGGCCGTCCGGCAGTTCCGCCGGGTCAATGTCGTGAAACGGCCCGTCGGTGAGCCGTTGCGGCTCGCCGCCCGACGCGGGCACTTTGTAAATGTGGTAGAACGCCTCGCCCTCGCGCGCCATCGAAACATAAATCCACTTTCCGTCAAAAGACACGCTCGGCGAGCCGATGGCGCCCTTGCCGGCGTCGAGCAACACCTGCGGTTTCACACCGGGCCGCGCCGGTTTCAACACGAACAGTTTGTGACCCACCTTCATCGGGGCGGGCAGGTCGTGTTCGGGAAACGCGCGCGAATTGCGCGGATTGAAAATGGTGACGCTCAGGCTGTCCGCGCTGGTGCCGGTGTGCGATGGCGGCCGATACAGGCTGCAATCCTCGCCTAGGAAAGCCACCGCCTCCGGCCACGGATAATCCGCGGGCGGAACGATCTCCACCACCGGCTTCGGCAGCGCCGCGCCACCCCGGTTCGCCGCGACCTTGTGCGCCTCGATCTGCGCGCGCACCTGCCGCCGCGCATCGTCCATCGGCGCGCTCGCGCGCACGGCAGGCGGCCGTGCCACGATCTTCCCCCACGGCCCGATGCCGTAGTCGCCCACGACGTGGGCGGCGCGCCACCGTGTGTCATCGAGGCCGGGCTGCTGCCATTTCGGCAACACCTTGTCGAGGCTCTTCCACGGCTCGCCGGTCACGCAAACCACCTGCCGGCCGTCTGCCAGTTGCGCCACAAGCTTCACCAACAAGCCGGCGGGACCGGGCGCGGTGTTGATCGCCTCCACCGCCAGTACGTTATTTCCCGGCACGAGCATGTCGGCCACGTCGAACCGTTTCGCCTTGTGCCATGCGTTCGGGTCCGACTCGCTTTCGCCCGCGAGTCTGCCGTTGACGCAAAGCGTGTACAGGTTGTCGGCGGCACAAATCACCTCCGCCGATTGGACCTGCGCCTTCTCCGGCAACGCGAACGTCCCTCGAAAGTAGTCCGTCCCCGCCGGAAAATTCTGCGACGACGGCATCGGCTCCGCGGAAAACCAAATCCACTTCGCGCCATCGAAGCCGAAGGGCTGGGGCTGGGCCGCCGCGGCCAGACCCACGCTCGCCACTACCGTTAGTACCGTTGCAAGTTTGATTGCATTCATCTTGTGCGCAGTTTCTTCGATCACGGATTCTTCGATCCCGCCGGCCGCTCCTCGAACGGCACGGTGACGTCGAGATCGTCAAGCACCGTCACCCGGTTGATGCTGCCGGCCAGCTTCGGGTTATGCCAGCTCCAGAGCAGCTTGCCGTCGGGCGCGAACATCAACACCTGATGTCCCTTCTCGCTGTCCTGCGCGCCGTGGCCGGTCCAGTTGGCGATGACGATCCGTCCGTCCTTCAGCGGATGCATGCCTGCGAAGAAATGAAAGCCGAGTTCCGCCGGCCCCGGTTTGCCACCCCAACGTTTGAATTCCTTGCCATCGGCGTCGAGTTCCACGATGAACGTGCTGTAACCGCCCCCGGCCAGCAGATGACCGTCCGGTTTTTCCAGAACCTCGTAGAAATGACCGCCGTCCTTGATTTCGATCTTGCGCAGGATTTTGCCGTCGAGGTCGCCTTCGATGATGAAGGTCTTGCTCGCGCCAAAGAGCAGCGTGCCTTTGCTGCTGAGCCGGAACAACCGCAGCGTGTTCAACCCGTCAAACGTCGCCGTGCGCAGCGGTTTATTGGCCTTGTCCAGTTCGTGGAAAACGATGGCGGTCGTCTTGTCGGCGTTCTTCTTGTTGCAGCCGACGATGGTGCGGCCGTCGGAAAGCCGCCGCACCGACTCGATGCCGGTCAGGCTCGCGTCATTGAACTCGGCCGTCTTCTGCCGCGTGTCCCAGTCGAACTCGCAAAAACCTGACTTGGTGCTGACGAGCACGCGGCGGTTGCCGATGAGTTGGGCGTCGCGCCAACGGTCGGGAAACGGAATCTCCCAGCTCTTCGCCGTGTCGTCGAGGTCCACGCAACGCAGGCGCTGCCTCGACTCGTCCACCAGCAGCATTTTGTGCGGATGGTCCTCGGCGGCGACCGCCACGACACCGGCAAACGCGATCAGCCCTATCAGGATGCTTCGATTCATAAGATGCAGCCGCGCGGTCATTGTTACCCGTTTCTCGCCGCTAAAGATTCCCATTCAACTTGAGAACGGCTCCTTCTATTCAGTTTTCGTTTTGAACAGCTGAGGATGCATGTTGGGCATAAACTAACAAGATGATACAGTGGATTCTACCTGTATTTTCTCAAGAAGTGCCTGTATTCTACGGTCGTGAATTGTTTCGACCCCTCGCGTCCGGATTTCATGCCTTACGGATTCCGATGTGTCCGCTGGACACCCAGGGTGATGAAACGCTACGACCGGCACAATGAGATTGAACTGATCTTTCTCGAAAGGGGCTCCTTTACACAGTTCCTGGCGGGTCAAAAAGTGACGATCCGGGCAAGGCAGTTGAATGTGTTTTGGGCGGCCACGCCCCACCAGACCATTCAGTTTGAAGGGCTTGCTGATTTTTTTGTGGCCACCATTCCGCTGGTTTGGTTTCTCCAATGCAAATTCCCGGACCGGCTTGTGCAGCCGCTTCTTCACGGCCAACTCGTGTGCGAACCCAATCCGCAGGAAGCGCGGTTTGACCAGGAACTGTTTCAACGATGGCTGGATGATTTGCGGACGGACAAACCGGAGCTGAAAAAGATCGTCTTGCTCGAAATGGAAGCGCGCCTGCGACGGCTCGCGTATTCAGTGCCTGAAGACACCCCGTCACAACGAAAGAAAACTTCGCGACAGGTTTCGCTCCGCGAGGGGAATCTGAGCAAAGTCGAACAAATGGCGGCTTACATTGCCCAGCACTATACCGAATCGCTTGCGGTGGAGGACATCAGTCGCAGTGTGGGATTGCACCCGAATTACGCCATGAGCCTTTTCAAAACAACTTTCGGCACCACGCTCATCGCGTACCTGACGGAATTGCGGCTTTCGCATGCCCAACGATTGTTGACCCTCACGGACGATACTGTCCTGGACATCGCTTTAAGCTCCGGCTTCAACTCCATCAGCCGATTCAACACCGCATTCAAGGCCAATTGCGGCTGTTCTCCACGCCAGTATCGCAATGCCAACCAGATCAAGCCGTAAGGATTGAGACCCGTCGTTCATCAGACAGGAATGTCTGTTTCACGACGAACTTCGGTTCTTGAATTCAATACGGATTGAGCATGTCCTTCACCTGCTTCGTGCCCCAGATGTTGACCTCCTCGATCACGCAGTTGTCCGGCACGTCCACGCAGTGGACCAGCGTCCGCGCAAAGTCCGCCGCGTCGGGATAACCCTCCTCCCAACTGTCGTCAATCTTCGCCGCCTTGCAGAAGTTCGTCCTCGCCGCGCCCGGCACGAAGCTCGCCGCCTTGCCGCCCCACTCCGCCATCTCGCGGTGCAAACAACGCGTGAAGCCGACCATGCCGTCCTTCGCCGCCGTGTAAACCGCCCAGTTCGCCCACGCATGATACGCGCAACCGCTTGAGACGTTCACGATGAGACCGCGCCCGCGGGACCGCATCACGCGCACCGCCTCGCGGCAGCCGATGATGACCGAGGCGATGTTCACGTCCAGCACCTGCCGGATGTCCTCGTCGCTCATGTCCTGCACCGGCGCAATCTTCAGGCCCGCGCCGTGATTGTTGATGAGCACGTCCAAGGTGCCGAACCGGTCAACCACCCTTTTCATCAACCGCCCCCAGTCCGCCGACACCGTCGCGTCCGCCTGCATCGCCATCAACCGCTCCCCGACGCCGAGCGATTTCTCCGCCGCCTTCAGCCGCTTCACATCGCGACCCGTGATGATGACTTTCGCGCCCATCTCCAGCAACAGCCGCGCTGCCTCCAGCCCGAACCCGCTCGAACCGCCCGTGATGATGATGACCTTGTTTTCGACGTAGTGTTTCATGTCAAAGTTCCTCTATCTTCTTCGCGTCACGCCGCCACTCACTGCGCGGCGGGCTTGTTTTTTACAGTATTCATCCCCGCCGTGCCAGCGCGGATATTGTGGAATGTCCCCCGCTATCGTTGACCCTGCCGCCGGATTTGCTACACTCCGCGGCATGGCACGCAAGAAATCCGAAGCCGTTCCCACTCCCGCCGCCGCTTCGCCGTCCGTTGCAGGCCGGGTCCCCGACCCGGCACCCGCCGCCACCGCCACGACTCCGGCACCACGTGAGGGCACGCGGCCTACAGCACGCCCGTCTTCGCTGCTCGACACCCGCGTCATCTATTGCGGTGACAACCTCGAACAACTCCGCAAGCTCCCCGACGCTTGCGTGGACCTCATCTACATTGACCCGCCCTTCAACTCCAACCGAAACTACGAGGTTTTCTGGGGCGAGACCAAAGAGAAGCGCGCCTTCGAGGACCGCCACGAATCCACCAAGGCTTACATCGAATACATGCGCCCCCGCTGCGACGAGATGGCCCGCGTTCTCAAGAAGACCGGCTCCTTCTACTACCACTGCGACTGGCACGCCTCCCACTACGTCAAGGTCATGCTCGACCAAATCTTTGGGGAAAACTGTTTTCGCTGCGAAATTATTTGGAAACGGACGTTCGCGCATGGAAACGTAGGCAGGAATTACGGCAACATTGCAGACAGCATTTTCTTCTATACGCGCAGCGACGACTACTGCTGGAACCAACCGTGGGAACAACTCACACCAGAGGAAATCGAGGAGAAGTATCCGAATCAAGACGCTAACGGTCGGCGCTGGCAATCAGTAACACTTCGTAATCCTGGGGTTCGTCCGAATCTCCACTATCCATACACGGCGAGCAACGGCGTTACTTATCAGCCGCATCCAAACGGCTGGTCATGCAACTTGGAACGGATGAAGAAATACGACACAGAAGGCCGACTGCATTTCCCGACCAAGCCTGACGGCGCGCTCCGGTTGAAAATGTATGCTGATGAAAGTCAGGGCGAGAGATTACAGAACATTTGGCTCGATGTTTCGCCAATTGGCGCGAACGCAGCGGAAAGACTTGGTTACCCCACTCAGAAGCCAATAGCGTTGCTTGAACGAATTATTCAGACCAGCAGCAACGAAAACGACATCGTGCTCGATGCGTTTTGCGGGTGCGGGACGGCATTGGTGGCGGCGCAGAAGTTGAAGAGGCAATGGATCGGCATAGACGTCTCGCCCACCGCCTGCCGCGTCATGGCCAAGCGATTGAAGGACAAGAACGTATGCGGCATGAGGGAGGACGAAGATCTTTGGGCCATCGGGCGCGGCTTCATCGTCCGCGACATTCCTTTGACGGAGGAAAAATTGCGCGCTTATCCGCCGTTCGAGTTTGAGAACTGGGCGGTCATTGCGCTCGGCGGCAGAAAGAACAAGACCCAGGTCGGCGACAAGGGCATTGATGGCCGCATCTTCCCTGTCACCGCGCTGGACAACGTCCGCGAAGCCGGGGCGGATGAGCTGGCGCTGCAAGAGCACTTCTATGCGATGCAGGTGAAGCAGAAGGACAAGACCGGACGGCCGGACATTGACTCCTTCGAGACGGCCATGCGGCGGGCGAAATGCGAGAAAGGCTTCTTCGTGTCCTTCGACTACTCCAGCGACGCGATGCACGAGATTGACCGTTTCTTCCGCGAGGAGCACCGCATCATCATCCCCCTCACCGTCCGGGAGATTCTGGACGAGGAGATCGCGAGGAAGCTGGCGTAAACCACAGGCGGTGAAACTGCGGGCGGAAGCGGCGGGGGGAAGCTTTTGAGACGGGAGATGGGAACTGGCAGTTGGGAGTTTGGGCGGCGGATGCGGCCGGGAGGTTGAACCGGCTTGGCGGCGGAAGCCAGAACCACCCGTGCCATCCTGTCGAAGGATCGCGCATTCCTGACAGGTTTTTCAAGCCGCCAACGCCCTGTCAGCGCGCTGCTTGTGATTGCGGCTCGGCCGCGCCGGGTTCATCCGCGGCTTCCCCTCCGGCCTTCGTCGCGCCGCCTCCCGCCCAAGCCCGTGAAGCGGCCCCTCCGCCAGACCGGCCCCGCAACAAGTATAGCAATTTTCTCTTGACATAATAGAGAATTTATCATATTGTTCACCTTGCAATGAAGACCGCCGTCATGCGAGCAGAGGCCGTCCCGCCGGAGGCCCCCAAGGGCCGCCGGAAACAATCTATGGATTGCACAGCGCGGCGGAGCCGCAACCCAAGACGGTGGGGCGAGACTCCGTCGAGCCTCCTTTTTGGGCGTGTCGAGCTTTCAGACTGCGGAGGCTCGACGGAGTCTCGCCCCACCGATCATAAATTTTCGGAAGCGCCCCAAACGGCGTCCAGCCGCCAGGCGCTGGCGGAGCCGATCATGGCCGGTCTGGCGGGCACGCCGCCTCCGGGCCGCCGAAAGTGGCAAAATCGCCCTCCATATGGACGGCGGCAGCCGGTGGCGGGGCGATCATCCTCCCCCTCAATCATAGGGGTCGTTTTACAAAACGAACCCATATGATGGCCCCGGTCAAAACTGAAAAACGTCATTTTCCTATGGAAATCGTCTATTTCGATGTCCAGGGGTGGGGAAATCAAAAAGGTTTTTTTACGAAACGAACCCAAATGATTCAGCCCCGCCAATCGGTGTTTTGCCGGTTACTACCATGCCGAAGGACCGCTCATTCCTGACAACATTTTGCAGCCACCACCGCGCTGTCAGCGCCCTGCTCGTGGTTGCGGCTCCGCCGCGCTGGGTTCAATCCGTGGCTCACGCCGCGCAGAACCGGCTAAAAACCATCTTTCCGGGCTTCCATCCGCGCGGCGTTCCTGTAAATATCCGGGCCACGATGAAAACTCGCTCCAGCCTTCTGGTCCTCCTCTCCCTCACTTGCTCAACGCTCGCGCTGGCGGCCGATGCGCCGTCGGGTCTGCAATCGCTCCTCCAGCATCCGATCATCGGCACGAACGTCCCGATGGCGGAGGTGCAGGCGTTCACGGAGGTGCGCGTGCCGCCGATGCCGGCGGTGAAGTCGGCGGCGGAATGGCAAAAGATCGCCGACCGGCTGCGACGCGACATGCTGGAGCGCGTGGTCTTCCGCGGCGAGGCGGCGGCGTGGCGCGACGCGAAGACGAAGGTGGAGTGGTTCGACACGATGGAAGGCGGGCCGGGCTACAAGATCCGCAAGCTGCGCTACGAGGCGCTGCCGGGGTTGTGGATACCGGCGCTGCTTTATCTGCCGGACAATCTTACAGAGAAAGCGCCCGTGATGCTCGCGGTCAACGGCCACGACCCGGTCGGCAAGGCCGTGGGCTACAAACAGATTCGCTGCATCAATCTCGCCAAACGCGGCGTCATCTCGCTCAACGTCGAGTGGTTCAACATGGGCCAGTTGCGCACAACGGGCTACGCGCACTCGCGGATGAACCAGCTCGACCTCTGCGGCACCAGCGGCATAGCGCCGTTTTATCTGGCGATGAAACGCGGCGTGGACGTGCTGCTGTCGCTGGAGCACGCCGACCCGAACCGCGTGGCCGTGGCGGGCGTCTCGGGCGGCGGCTGGCAGAGCATCTTCATCAGCGCGCTCGACACGCGCATCACGCTCGCCAATCCGGTGGCGGGCTACTCCAGTTACCGCACGCGCGCGCGGTATCTCACCGACCTTGGCGATTCCGAGCAAACGCCGTGCGACATGGCGACCGTGGCCGATTACACGCACATGACGGCGATGCGCGCGCCGCGGCCGACGCTGCTGACCTTCAACGCGAAGGACAACTGCTGCTTCGCCGCCCCGCACGCGCTGCCGCCGTTGCTCGACGCGGCCCAACCGATCTACACGATGTACGGCCAGACCTCCGCCCTGCGCTCGCACATCAACTACGTGCCGGGCACGCACAACTTCGAACGGGACAACCGCGAGGCGCTTTACGGGATGATCGGCGATTTCTTCAGCGGCGACCCGAAGTTTGACGCGGTGGAGATTCCCTGCGACGCCGAGGTGAAGACCAATACGGTGCTGACCGTCGAGTTGCCCGCCGACAACGCGGACTTCAACACGCTGGCGCGGGCGTTGAGCCGGAATCTGCCGCGCAACCCGAAAATCCCGGAGGCGAAGGGAGCGCTGGTCCGCTGGCAGCAAACCGGCCGTGCCAAGCTGCGCGAGGTCGTTCACGCCAAGGACTATGCGGTCGTCGCGGAGCGCGCCGGCGGCGAGGAAAAGGACGGCGTGAAGGCGACGTTCTGGAAACTCAAGATGAGCGGTGTCTGGACGGTGCCCGCCGTTGAGCTGACGCGCGGCGCGACGAAGGAGACGGTCATCCTCGTCGCCGACGAAGGCCGCAAGAGCGCCGCCGCCGAGGTGGAGCGGCTGCTTGCGGCCGGCAAACGCGTGCTGGCGGTGGACCCGTTCTATTTCGGCGAGTCGAAGATCGCGCAGCGGGACTACCTGTTTGCGTTGCTCGTGGCGGGAGTGGGCGAGCGCCCGCTCGGCTTGCAGGCGAGCCAACTGGCCGCCATTGCCCGCTGGTCGCAACGCGAACTCAAGAGCGGCCCGGTGACGCTGGTCGCGTGCGGCCCGCGCTCCAGCACGTTCTCGCTCATTGCCGCCGCGCTGGAGGAGAGAGCCGTCGCGGGCGCGGAGCTTCACGGCGCGCTCGGCAGCTTGAAGGAGGTCATCGAGAAGGATTGGACGGTGGACAAGACGCCGGAAATGTTCTGCTTCGGCCTGTTGGAGGCGTTCGACGTGCCGCAACTCACCGCGCTGGTCGCGCCGCGCAAGACGGTCTGCACACCGTAGCGGCCCGGCCACTACGATTTCAGGACGGTCGCGCCCGCGCCGGGGCGGGAGACGAACAGCGTCGCTTCGATGCCCGTGCGCTTGCGATAGGCTTCGGCAATTTTCCGCGAGATGTCGGCGACAGCCGCCGTCTTCACCAGGCTCACGGTGCAACCGCCGAAACCGCCGCCGGTCATGCGCGAACCGATGACGCCGCCGGCGGAACCAATCTCCTGCGCGATCTCCACCGCCGCGTCGAGTTCTGCGCAACTGACTTCGTAATCGTCCCGCAGCGCCGCGTGGCTGGCATACATGAGCCGGCCCGCGGTCGGCCAGTCGCCGGAGCGAATCGCGACTGCGGCGGCCGGTGTGCGCTCGATTTCGCCGATGACGTGCCGCGCGCGCCGGAAGACTGTCGTGTCCATCTTCGCACGGGCCTTCTCCAGCATCGCGGCGTCAGCTTCGCGGAGCGACGGCACACCGAGGATGCGCGCGGCCTCCTCGCACTGCTTGCGGCGCTGGGCGTAGCCGCCGCCGGTTAGTTCGTGTTTCACATTGGTGTTGACGATGAGCACCTCGACGCTGGGATCGTTCATCGGCACCAACTCGGTCTTGCGCGAGCGGCAATCGAGCAGCAGCAGGTGATCCTTCCGGCCGAGCGCGGAGATGAACTGGTCCATGATGCCGCACGGCATGCCGGCGTAGTCGTGCTCCGCCTTCTGGCAGAGCAACGCCTTCTCGACCGGGTCAAGTTTGTGGCCGGTGACCGTCTCGAGCAGCGTGGCCGTGCCGACTTCGAGCGCCGCACTGCTGGAAAGGCCGCCGCCGAGCGGCACTGTCGAGAGCATCAGTGCGTCGAGCGGGCCGGCGTCCACGCCGCGTTGCTGGAATCCGGCGAAGACGCCGCGGATGTAGTTGGTCCAGTGTTTCGGTTCGCCCTTCGGAACTGGCTTGCTGAGCGGGAAACTGGCGCTCTGGCGGGTGCGGGCACAGTGCCAAGTGACCAGCGGCTGGCTTGCGCCGGCCGGCCGGTCCGCCGCGATGACCGTGTAACGCTCGATGGCCATCGGCAGGACGAAGCCATCGTTGTAATCGGTGTGTTCGCCGATGATGTTCACGCGGCCCGGCGCGGCAGCGATCCAGCGCGGGGCGCGACCGTAGTGTTGTTGAAACTGCCTGGCCGTTTCGTCGCCGAGTTGTTGCAGGGAAATAGCTTCGTCGCTCATGAATCCTGAGTTTGCTGGTTGGATGATTCCGATGCCGGTCGCCGACGCTTAGAGCGACCAGCCTTTGCGATACTCGCGGCCGAGATACGGCAACGCCGCCTCGGTCTTGACAACGCGTTGGACAGGGTCGCATTCGATCTTGAAGCCGACCTTGCCCATTTTCTCGGCGATGGCGCCGAGGAGCATCACCTCGGTCAGCGGCCCGGCGTATTCGGCAAAGTTCGATTTCGGAAAGTTCCACGGCTTCTCGCCACGCGCCGCCATCAGGAATTCGGCGTGATGACCGGGCGACGGCTCGATGAAGTTCGGCGAGGTCTTGCCCTGCCGGCCTTCGAGAAACGCCTTCATCGAAGATTCCGGAATCAACCGCGGGCTGTCGCCATAGTCACCGGCGACCAGCAACTTGCCCTTCGTGCCGATGTAGAGATTGCCGCTGCCGGCCAGCGTTGGTTTCTTATTGTCCGGGCCCTGGCGCGTCGGATCATTGAGCAATTCCTCCGGCGTCTCCGGCTTGAGTCCGCCGGAATACCAGTAGGCGACAAAGCCGGGCCGGCTGCCTTTCGCCGGGAACACCCACTTGAACTTCGTCTGCTTCGAGAAGATTTCCCTTCCGCCATAGCCTTCAACCTGGAGCAACTCGACATACTCCGGATAGTCCGGCTGCAAGGACCAGAAGACGTTGTCCCACGTGTGGCAACCCATGTCGCCGATCGCGCCGCAGCCAAAATCAGTCCAGCCGCGCCACTTGAACGGCACGTAGGGCGAACGCGAGTTGCGCCGGTCGTTCTTCTTCTTATTGCCATCCTTCTTCTCGCCTTCCTTCGCGGGCACCTCGGTGTAATCGCGGAACGCCGCCGGGCCGAGCCACGAGTCCCAGTTCAGGCTCTCCGGCACGGGCACGACCACTCCCTTGTCCACCTGGCCCTGGGGCCAGACCGGACGGTTGGTCCACGTGTGAACCTCCTTGATCTCGCCGATGGCGCCGTCGCGAATCCACTCAACGATCTTGCGGTTGCCGGCGTTGGCGTGGCCCTGGTTGCCCATCTGCGTGGCGACTTTCTTTCGGGCGGTGGCCTCGGCCAATGCGCGCGCCTCCTTGATGGACCACGTCAGCGGCTTCTCGCAGTAGCAATGCTTGCCCGACTGGATGGCGCGCATCGCGGCGGCCGCGTGATTGTGGTCCGGCGTCGCCACAAACACGGCGTCAATGGACTTGCCCATCTCGTCAAACAGCTTGCGGTAGTCGGTGAAACACCTGACCTCGCCGTAGTCCTTCAACTCCTTCTCACGAACCCGGTCGAGCGCGCGCTGGTCCACATCGCAGATGGCGACCAGCCTCTCGCTTTTCGCCGGAGCGACGTGCGCGCCGCCCCGGCCGGCGACGGCGATGCAGGCGGTGGCGATTTTTGAGTTCGGCGAACGCTCCGGCAAAATCGCCGGCGCGTCGGCTGCGGTGAGACGGCGGCCCATCGCCGCCGCGCTCGTGGCGACGGCAGCGGTTTTCAGGAATTGACGGCGTGACAAGTGTGTCATCTTCGGAATCTCCTGCAATAAGTTTGGCGTGGCAGATTACCCACGCCCCCCGACGGAGTCTAGCAATTCCCAACGCAACGTCGGTCGAAACATTCGCTAGACAAATCCGCCGCGCTGCGGCGTCAATATACGAACATGCCGGCCGACACCGAACTCGAGCGCCTTTACGACGGCCATGCGCAGGCGTTGTTCGCGTTTCTGTTGAACTTCACGCGCAACGAAACCGACACGCGCGATGTCCTGCAGGAAATTTTCCTCAAGCTCGCCCGCCAGCCGGCGCTGCTTGACGGCGTGCGCGATGAGCGGGCGTTCCTGATCCGGCTCGCGCACAACGCCGCGATTGACCTGATGCGACGGCGCGGCACCCGGCAGAAGAATTACGACCAGCTTGCCGCCGAGTCCTTCCAGCTTTTCGAGCCAGCCGCGTCGCCGGACGAGCAGGCGTTTCGCGACGCGCTGACGACGGCGCTCGGCGAGTTGCCACCCGACCAGCGCGCCGTCGCGCATCTCAAACTGTGGGAAGGGCTGACGTTCGAGGAGATCGCCGACCGGCTTGGCCTTTCGCAAAACACCGCTGCGAGCCGTTATCGCTACGCCGTAGACAAATTGCGCGAGCGGCTGCGTCCTATCTACGAGGAACTGAAATGAACAGCGATGACTTTGAGAAGAAACTGGAGCATCAGCCGATACGCGCTGTTCCCGCCGCGTGGCGGGCGGAGATTCTGCGCGAAGCTGTAGCGGCGGCCTCCGACCGCCGAAGCCTGGCGCAAGACAATCGGTGCTCGGAACCCGCCGCTACAGTATGGTGGCGCGAACTGCTCTGGCCGCGTCCGCTGGCATGGGCCAGCCTCGCGGCGGCGTGGGTGATCATCGCCATCCTGCACACCGCAACGCCCGCCGCGCCGATGCTGGTCGCGCAGCAAACGCCTTCATCGCGCGAGGCCATGCAGCGTTTCGCCGAGCAACGCCGTGAGTTGGCCGTGCTGCTGGACTTCTCCACTGAAACCGCCGCTCCGCAAAAGACGAAGTCATCGGGACCGCACAGCGAACTCACGACACCACCCGCCAGCGCGTAACGATGCCAACCCATTGAAAGGAAAACGCCATGAGCTCACCAACCAAATCCAGAGCCGCCAAATGGCTCGGCCGGTTTCTTTTCGCGCTCGCCCTCCTGGTCACGCTCATTGCCCTGCTCTACGCAGAGGAAAACTGGCGCGGAGAGCGGGATTGGCGCGCTTACAAGCAGCAGATGGAGGCGAAAGGTGAGAAGTTTGATCTGGCTGCCTTCATTCCGCCGCGCGTGCCCGACGAACAAAACTTCGCCATGACGCCGTTCCTGGCGCCACTGTTCGATCTCAAACCCGGCACACAGGAAGCTCGCGACACCCATGCGTTTCAGCGCGTCAGCAACTTTGCAAAATCGCTGCCCGCCGGACCCGCTCAAGCCCGATGGGCATGGGTTGGTCAGACCGAGAAAACGGACTTGGTGGGCTGGCGCGCGGCCTTTCAAAACAACAGCGGCGACAAGCTGGTCAAAGCGGAACGACACAGCGACCAGGAGCGCGCCGAGGCCGCGCCTGCCGTGCTGGCGGCCTTGAAACCATACGAAGCGGTGATCGAAGAATTGCGCGCCGCGAGCCGCCGGCCGTATTCGCACTTCAATGTCAACTACACCATCGAGAATCCTGTCGCGCTCGTGCTCCCGCATTTGCCAGTGCTTCCCAGAACTGTTCGTATTTTGGAATTGCGGGCCACATCGGAACTGGCGCTGGGCCGGACGGCTGAAGCCTTCGACGACCTTGGCCTGATGTTTCATGTCGCCGATTCGCTCCAAGACGAGCCGATACTGATTTCCCACCTTGTGCGCATCGGCTGCCTGAAATTGGCAACGCATGTTGTTTGGGAAGGTCTGGCCGAACATCGCTGGTCGGACGCGCAGGTGCAGACACTTCAAACTCGATTCCAGAGCCAGGACTTTCTCGCCGACTACACGCGGGCGGTTGAAGGCGAACGTTGCGCGTTTGGAAACGCATTGTTTGAATTCTTGATTAAATCACCCAACAGGGGCGACTTCCTCAGTGCAGTGGGGGGTGGCGCTCCGTCCGCCACCAGCAGTTTCCTCGTCGGCATGGTCCCTCGCGGTTGGTGGCGCTTCGAACAACTCAGCTACCACCGCATGCTTGACGATCTGTTCCTGCCGACGATCAACTTGGCGGCAAGGCGGGTTTACCCGAAGCTGATCGAGAAACAAACAATTGCTTTGGGAAAATCCAGCAATCGCCCGTTTGAAAAAATAATGCGCCATCGTGTGCTGTCGTATTTGCTTCACCCGGCTCTCAACTCCTGCCTGAGGCGGTTCGCCAATGCTCAAGTGATGGCGGACGAAGCCACGCTCGCCTGCGCCTTGGAGCGATGTCGGCTCGCGGATGGCAGGTTCCCCGAAACGCTCGACGCACTCGTGCCGCGCTTCATCGCGAAGCTGCCGCACGACATCATCACCGGCGAACCGCTAAAGTATCGCCGCGACGGCGACGGCTACGTCCTTTATTCCGTCGGCTGGAACGAGAAGGATGACGGCGGAAAGCCCAGCGAAAAAGGCGACTTGGAGCAAGGCGACTGGGTCTGGCAATCTTCAGTGAACACGCCCTGAACCGGAAAGATGCAGTTACAATCTTCGACCAACTCCCCTCACCCTGGCCCTCTCCCCTCGCCAGCGAGGGGAGAGGGAAATTGGTCGCACCAAACTTCGTGCGCACCAAATGGTTCGCCCGACATCCTTGCGAAGAATCTCTCCCTCTCCCCGCCTCTGCGGGGAGAGGGCCGGGGTGAGGGGCCGCGGCCATTGCATCGTTGCCAAGCCGCTTCAGGCTCGCGCAAATTGGTCACTTCGCCGGCGGGGCGGAGAGCGCGCCGATGGCCTTGTTCAGCGCGTATTGCGCCTTGTTGAACTCTGCCACCGCTGTGAAATAATCGTTTCGCGTCCGCGTCAGTTCCTGCTCCGCCAGAATGTTTTCCAGCACGTTGGCCACCTCGAACTTCTTGCGCTCGCGGCTCAATCGCAGATTTTCCCCGGCGGTGACGAGCGATTTTTTCGCCGTGGCAAGCTGGTCGGCCTGCGACTCCAGCCGCGTCTGCGCCTCCACCACCTGGCGCGCGACCTCGTCCTTGAGTCTTTCCTCCAGCAACCTCGAACTGCGCAGCCGCGATTCGGCGGCGTGGATGCGGCCGAAGTCGAACAAACCGCCCGGCCCGACGCGCCAGCTCAGGCCGGCGTAGTAATCCTCCGAACCGCCAAAACTTGACGGCGCGCCGGCGGTATTGCCGCCAAACCCGCCCGCAAACGCCTGCGCGCCGAGGGTCGGAATCATCGGTCCATAGACCGCGCCGTCCTTGGACTCGCGCGCCGCGCCGATCAGCGCCCGGCTCTGCTTGAGTTCCGGCCGGTTGCCGAGCGCCTGCCCCACCAGGGCGTCGAGTGTGGCGTTCGTCTCGACCAACGATAACGGCGCAAGGTCGGCTTCGCGTCCGATCAATTCCACCGTCAGATCGAGGCGGAGGATTTGCGACAGCCGCGCCGCGGCAACGCGTTGTTGCTCCTGGGTCTGCCGCAGCGTCAGCTCGTTTCGCTGCGTCTCTACCTGCACGCGCAACTCGTCGCCCTTATAGGCGATGCCGATCCCGACAGCCCGGTGAAGCTGGTCTTGGTAATCCTGCGAAATCCGCACCGCCTCGCGCGCCACGCCGACGGCCGCCTGCGCCTTCACCAGATCGAAGTAACCCTGCGCCGCGGCGAGTATGGTGTCCTGGAGTTGCGCATCGAGCGCGTGATCGGCGGCCCTGACCAGTTGGTGCGCGGCGAGCGTGTTGTAGAGCGCGCCGCCGATGTCCACCTGCGCGGCCAGCGCCGCGCCCGCAGTGTAGGATTGAAAGTGGCCATCCGAAACCACGCCGGACGGCACCGACTGCGCCATGCCGTTGTGCTGCCGGTAGCCCGCGCCCGGCGACAGCCACGGAAAGAACTGCTCGCGTGCGCTCTCGTGGTTGGCCTTGGCCTCGGTCAGTTTTTCGCGGGCGATTTTGATATCGAGGTTTTGCGCGCCGGCCAGTTGCAACACGGTCGGAAGGTCAATCGGGTGAATCTTCGCCGCGTCGCCAGCGGACGAAACCGCGACGGAAACTGTCAGCATCGCAACCAGCGCGAACGCGTTACCGGCGGGCAGGATACCCGCGCTCCCAAGGGAACCGCCACGCTTCACGCTCCACGCTTCACGCTTCACGTTCATTTCGCCTCCGTCACGTTGACCGCCTGCCCGTCCTGCAACACCAGCTTGCCGAGCAACACCACCGGCTGCTCGGCTATCAACCCGTCCAGGATTTCGACCGACACACCGTCTTCAAAACCCGCTTTGATCGGTTTCTTGCGAACCTTCCTGTCGGCATTCACGACGAAAACGGATTTACCGGCCTTCTCCACCAGCACCGCTTCGGCCGGCGTCAGCAAGGCGTCGGTGTGGCGTTCCGCGCCGATCTTGACGATGGCATACATGCCGGGCCGCAGTTCGCGCTGCGGATTCGGCAAATCAATCTCCGTGATCATCGTGCGCGTCGCGCTGTCGAGCACATACTCGAAGCGCGTCACCCCGCCGGGAAAAGTTTTGCCGGGCAATTCCTGAAAACCGATCTGGACCGGCGTGTCCTTGCGGACAAACGGCACCTCCGGCTCCGGCACGGCGACATACACGCGCACGACGCTGAAGTCCGTCAGCGTGACCATGGCGGCGTTTTGCGCTGCACTCCCGAAGGTCGCCGCCGGGATGAAAGCGCCCGGGTCCACGAACCGCCGCGTGATGATGCCCGCAAACGGCGCAGTGATCTTGGTGAAGCCGAGCAACGTTTGGTCGCGCTCCAGGCTGGCCTTGGCAACCTTCAGCCTGCCCAACGCATCGTCCACCGTCTGCGGCACAACCAGCTCTGGCGCTTTTTTCTGCGCCTCCTTCACGCGCCGGTAATCAATATCGGACACCTCGACCTCGGCCCGTGTCTTCGCGATGTCGGCAAGCAGTTCGGGCACTTCGATGTCGGCGAGCAGATCGCCCGCCTTGACCTCGTCGCCTTTGTCCACCGCGATGGTTTTCAAATAACCGCCGACCTTTGCGTAAAGCGTCGCCTGCTGCCACGCCGCGACATTGCCCGGCAGCGTGACGCTGCGGGTGATCTCGCCGCGGCGCGGATGGATGAGTTGGACGTTGACCGGCGCTGCCGGCGACGCGGCCGGGTCTTTGGAGCCAGCGGCCCGGTTGCAGCCGCTCAACGCGAACGTGGCGGCGATCAAGGCGGCGGTCGGCAAAATGATCAAACGACATTTCATATCACTTCCTTGTGTTTTCATTCGAAGGTGCGGATTGGCTGCTCGCCGGATCGTCCGGGTCGAGCGACGCGGAGCGGCGGTGGGCGCGCGACTGGACGATGGCGAACACCGACGGCAGCACCGTCAACGTCGCGAACGTCGCAGCGAACAGACCGCCAATGACCGCCAAACCGAGCGGCGCGGTTTGCTCGCCGGCCTCGCCAAATCCGACCGCCATCGGCACCATGCCGGCGATCATCGCGCAGCTCGTCATCAGGATCGGCCGCAAACGGCTGCGCGCGCCCTCGACGCCGGCATCCTGCGCGCTCGCGCCGCCCATGCGACTGCGCTCGGCGAAGGTGGTCAGCAGAATCGCGTTCGCCACGGCGACACCGATGGCCATGATCGCGCCCATGAACGATTGCAGGTTCAGCGTCGTGCCGGTCAGCCAGAGCATCGCGACGACGCCGGCCACCACCGCCGGCGCGGTGGAAACGACGATGAAGGAAAGTCTCAGCGATTGGAAATTCGCCGCCAGCAGCAGGAAGATCACCACGACGGCAAGCAACAGGCCGGTGCGCAACCCGTCGAGCATCTGCTGCATCGGCACGATCTGGCCGCGCACGGTGACCGTGACTTTCGGCGGCGGATCGCCGACTTCCTTCAGCGCCTGCGCCAACTGCCGGCCCACCGTGCCAAGGTCGGTCCCGGCGATGTTCGCGGTCACCGTGATGGTGCGCTGCATGTTGTAGCGCTCGTAAAGACCGACGGCCGTGCCGTTGGTGACGGCAGCGATGTTGCGCAGGAGAACCGCCTGGCCGTTGCGTTTCGCGATCGGAATATTTTTCACCTCTTCGAGCGAAGTCGGCGCTGTTTGTGGAATCTGCACCTGGACCTGATAGGCGACACCGCTGACGGGGTCGGCCCAATACACCGGCACCGTGAAACGGCTCGATGCCGTCGCGGCCACGAGCGAGCGCGACGCCTCGTCCATTTTCACGCCCATGAGGCCGGCGCGCTCGCGGTTGAGCGCGATATCCACCGTCGGGTAGTCGAGCGACTGGCCGAACTGCAGGTCGCGCAACGCGGGGATGGCCGCCAGCCGGTCGCGGATTTTTTGCGCGTGCGCGAAGTTGGCGGCGAGATTCGGGCCGCTGACGGCGACTTCAACCGGCGTCGGCGAGCCGAGGCTCATCACGCGGCTGACGATGTCGCTCGGCTCGAAGGAGAATTTCACGTCGGGCATCGCCGCGGCGAATTTCTGCCGCAGCCGTTCGGTCAGGTCGGGAACGCGCACGGGCGCGCCGGGCTTGAGTTGCACCTGGAGCACCGCTTCCTCCGGGCCGCTGTTCCAGAGGTAGATCAGGTTGATGGGATAGCTCGCCCCATGAACGCCAACGAAACCGAGCGTGATGGCGACGTTGTCCGGGCCGACTTCCTGCCGAATGAGGTCCAGCGTCTTGAGCGCGATCTGCTCGGTCTTCTCAATGCGCGTGCCCGCCGGCGCGCGCAGCCGCAACGCGAGCTGGCCCGCGTCCACGCGCGGGAAAATTTCCTCACCGAGCCGTCCGCCAACCAGCACGATCACGGCCGCCGCGCCCGCCAGATAAGCGAGCACGACCAGCCACCGCGCGCGCACCACGCCGCGGGCGAACGCTCCGTAAAAGTTCTGAAATTTTCCGAACAACGTGCTGTCGTGAACTTCTGCCGCGTGGCCGCGCAGGAACCACACGCTCAGAATCGGCACCAGTGTGCTCGACAACAGATACGATGCGATCATCGAGAACCCCACGGCCAGCGAGAGCGGCACAAACAGCGCTTTCGCCGCACCGGTCATGAAGAACGTCGGGATGAACACCGCCAGGACGCAGATCATCGCCAGCAGGCGTGGCACCGTGGTCTCCTGCGTGGCATCGAGCGCCGCGCGAGCCAGCGGCCGGCCGCGCGCGAGGTGGGTGTGGATGTTCTCGATGGTGACGGTGGCCTCGTCCACCAAAATACCGACGGCGAGCGCGAGGCCGCCAAGGGTCATGAGGTTGACGGTCTGGTGGCTCACCCACAACGCGAACACCGCCGCGAGCAGCGCCAGCGGGATGTTGATGACCACGATGAACGCGCTGCGCCAGTCGCGTAAAAACAACAGCACCATCAGGCCGGTGAGCACCGCGCCGAGACAACCTTCGCGCAGCAGGCCGCCGATGGCGCCTGTGACGTGCGGCGACTGGTCGAACTCGTAGCTGATCTTCACGTCGCCGGGCAGCACGCTTTGGAACTTCGGGAGGTTTTGTTTAACGAGGCTGACGACGGACAGCGTGGAGGCGTCGGCGCGTTTCGTGACAGGGATATAGACCGTGCGGCGGCCGTTAACCAGAGCGAAGCAGGTAATGATGTCCGAGCCGTCCACCACGTCGGCCACATCGCGCAGGAAAATCGCCGGATAAACGCCGGCGCGGACGGGCACGGCTTCGAGATCCTTGATGTTCTTGACCACCGAGTTCAGCGGCACCATCGGGTAGCTGTCGCCGAGGGTAACGTTGCCGGAGGGACTGATGGTGTTGGCTGAGGCCACGGCGGCGACAATCTCGTCGGGCGACATGTCGAACGCGCGCAGCCGGTCGGGCTTGAGGTTGATGACGATGCTGCGGGCCGCCCCGCCGAACGGCGGCGGAGCCGACACGCCCGGCAACGTCGCAAACAACGGCCGCACCAAGTTGAGCGCGGCGTCCTGCATTTGGCCCACGGTGCGCGTCTCGCTGGAAAGGACAAGGTTGCCGACCGGCACACTCCCGGCATCGAAGCGCATTACAAACGGCGGCACCGTGCCCGGCGGCATGAAGGCGCGGGCGCGGTTGACGTATTGGACGGTCTCGCTCATCGCCTGGCTCATGTCGGTGCCGGGATGAAACTGCAGTTTGATAATCGCCGCTCCCTGGATGGACTTCGACTCCACGTGCTCGATGCCGGTGATGTAGAGGAAGTGATACTCGTAGTAATAGGTGAGGTAGCCTTCCATCTGCGCCGGGTCCATGCCGCCGTAGGGTTGCGCGACGTAGATGGTCGGAATGCCGAGCGGCGGAAAAATATCGCGCGGCATCTGCCGCAACGCCAGCACGGCGCCGAGCGCGACGGCGACCACGGCGACCACGATGGTCAACGGACGGCGTAAGGCAACATGAACGAGGTTCATTTTCTTCCCTCGCCGGTTTCAGCCACGACTTCCGCGTGAAGCTCCCGAATCTGTTCGCGAACGAGATCGAGCACCTTTCGGCCCTCGGTCGTGAGCCGGTAATCCCTGCGCGCCCGCTTGCCGCCGCGCGGGTCCGCCTTCCCTTTGAGCCACCCCAGCCGCTCCATCCGCTGAAGCAGGGGATAGAGTGTGCCCGGGCTGATGTCGTAGCCGTGGTGGCGCAACTCATTGATCATCCACTGGCCGTGAAGCGGCTCCTGGCCTGCATGGTGCAACACATGCACCTTCCAAAAGCTCAGCAATATCTCGCGGTTGATTTCCTTCATGTGGTTCCGTGATTATTACGAACACCGAAGTCGAATAACGTAGTAGCACACGATGGCCTTTTGTCAAATGACCCCCTGTCTGCCACAAATAGCCCCCTCTAATTTACCCTATTAGTGACCATGGGTTTCGGAAACCAGACCCGGCAAGGTCAGCGCGTGGAATCGTCCGCGGAGCGATTCGAACGGGAGACGGTTCGCTTGTCATCCCCTGCCCCCAAAGTCCGCCCACTCCAAAAACGAAGAGGGACAGCGCACTGCGCTGTCCCTCTATCCGTTTCAATCTATTTCCAACCGCCGTCGGCTCGCGCCGGCCCGCTCATACTGTCCACGGACTGCGGTAGTCGCGGGTCAGCCACTTCGGATCGCCGGTGCCGCCAACGAAGTCAAACTCCTTCGGGTTCCACTTGATCTTCTGGCCGTGGAAGTAGGTCAGGTTCATCAAGTGGCAGCAGATGGCCGAATGCCCGCCGACTTGCTCACTGGTGATCGGCTTCTTGCGGGACTTCACGCACTCCAGGAAATCACCGAGATGGCTCTTGCTTTCGTAGAGTTTGATCTTCGCGTCTTGCAGGAAGGCGCGCTCCGCTTTCTGCACCTGGGCCATGCAGGAGGTCTTCTTGTCCGCCTCGCTGTCCTTTTTGCCGGTGTAGGAGGCGATCATCTCGTTGCCGCGTTTCATCGTAAACTTGCCGCGGTTCACCTGCACTTCGCCTTCCGTGCCGAAGAAGTGGACGCCGAAGCCATCCTTGTGTTCGACGGTGATGCCATTGGCATAAACCAGTTTCGCGCCGCGCTTGGCGTCGGGCGTCGCCGGCGGCAACGCCTCCACCGGGCCGCTGTCGTCCATGCCGAGGCCCCATTGCGCGATGTCCAGATGGTGCGCGCCCCAGTCGGTGACCATGCCGCCGCCGAATTCGCGGTATTTGCGCCACGCGGGGAAGTGATCGTGCATACCGCGCGGGCTGAGCACGGAATTGTAGGGACGCACGGACGCGGGACCGAGCCAGAAGTTCCAGTCCAACCCCGGCTCCATCGCCTCTTCCGGCAGGTCGCAGGGAACGGCCGGATCGCCAAATTGACACTCCACATGCGTGATCTTCCCGATGGCGCCGTTCTGCACCAGCTCGCACGCAATGCGAAACTCCTTGCTTGACCGCTGCATGGAGCCGGTCTGGAGCACCCGCTTATTTTCATCCACCGCACGCATCACCGTGATCGCCTCGTGGATGTTGTGCGTCAGCGGCTTCTCGCAATACACATCCTTGCCCGCGCGCAACGCCGCCAGGGTAATGATGGCGTGCCAATGATCCGGCGTCGCAATGCATACCGCGTCAATGTCCTTGCGTTCGATGATTTCGCGGAAATCGTTATAGGCCGTGCAACCAGCCGTGCCGACCTTCAGTTCCGGCCGTGTCGCATAATAGTCGTCCACCCGCTTCTTGGCGTTGTTGCGGCGGGTGCTGTCCACATCGCACACCGCCAGCACGTGCGTGTCCTGTCCGAGAAACCCGCCCAACAAACCGCGCGATTGCTTGCCCATGCCGATGAAGCCCATCGTCAGCCTGCTGTTCGGTCCGCTCCCGGCGGCCCAGAGGCGCGAGGGGAGGATGAACGGCACGACGGTGGTGGAAGCGGCGATCTGCTTGAGAAAAGTCCGGCGGCTGGTCTGCATATTGTTGTCCTTCTGGTTGAAACTCAATGGCTCAAAAAAACGACGCGCGAGGTTAGGTCGCGGGTCGCGACAACTCAAGAGGAAATCGCCGCCCGTTGCCGCCGCGCTTTGCCTCAAAAAGATTGTTACCGAAGCGGGGGGGGGGAACTGGATGAGGAATCTGGTCGTTGCCTCAAAAAGGGTGTTACCCAAACCGGATGCATCCCGACATGGACAAACAGACCAA
>Ga0114951_10000192_pt1 | contig 87277 bp, 70 predicted proteins | sample AM7aDNAmetaG_FD_88677 | JGI IMG/M metagenome (GOLD analysis project Ga0114951, IMG submission 88677) | Freshwater microbial communities from Finland to study Microbial Dark Matter (Phase II) - AM7a DNA metaG | ecosystem: Environmental > Aquatic > Freshwater > Lake | place: Finland: Lake Alinen...
ATATAACGAGGTTAATCCCTTCAATTCTTTGAGGACAGAAACATCGCTCAGATTATTCGATCTTAAATCTAACGAGGTTAATCCCTTCAATTCTTTGAGGACAGAAACATCGCTCAGATTATTCGATCTTAAATATAACGAGGTTAATCCCTTCAATTCTTTGAGGACAGAAACATCGCTCAGATTATTATAGCTTAAATCTAACGAGGTTAATCCCTTCAATTCTTTGAGGAAGGTATAAGCCGGCAACCAGGAATTGGAAAAGCTTAAAAAACTTACATGGGTGAACGACCGCAAAACCTGGTCCCCTAACAGGTAAACAGGGTAATAATCGAGGCTCAGCCCGGTAACATTGTTATTCCCATCCAGCGAAAAGGCACGGTTGGCATTAAGATAACCCATCCATGGGGTGCCAAACTTTTCTTTTTCCCCGATTTTTTCGAATGGTACCTGTTTCAGGGGGATTCCCGTTATCCGTTCAATTTCATGAATTCTTTCGAGGTCTGTTGCCATAATCAGTTTTTATTGCAGCCTGGATTATTATAGATTATACGAAAGGGCTGTTATCGTAGTTGGTCTTTGATTTAGAGACTTTTTAATTTGTTTTTAAATCCCGTCAGGGATTTTATCCGGGTAGAAAACACAACGATATGCACTGTTTCGTCCCGTACAGGACGAAATGGCTCCCGGGACATTCGATTTCTACCCATAATATGTGCCCACGGCACAGGGTTACACAAAACCGGTAAAAAATTAAAATTTAACCAGACTCTATGCAATTGAAAAGCAGCACCGCAGTGATACAATGTCAAAAGATCCATACCCAACATAGAGGTGGTTTTGAAAATGTGATGGTAAATTTAAGATTAAAAGTGAAAACCAGGGTAGTTCAGGGAAATGGCTGGAGAACTTTTTTTTCAAGGACCCCTCCCCGGCCCTCCCCTTGGAGGGGAGGGAGCAGGTTTTCCAGGATCAATAACGATTTCGGAATGTATTTAGGAGTCAATAATTCCGTTAATTAGAAGTTTTCAACAAATCAAAATAAAACCCTCACTTTTTATCAATTCCCCGATTAAGAAGAAAATGAGTTTATTAATTCCAAAGACGTATGGCTTATATCGGAAGAACCCGCGAACCTGCATTTCTTTTTCATGCAGATCAAACAACCGTTGATCTGGCAAAAAGACTTCGGCGAAAGATGACGCCATCTGAAAAGGCATTATGGCAGCGCCTGAAAACCAAAAAAATGGCAGGATTAAAATTCAGACGACAGCATCCCATCAGATTCTATATTGCCGATTTTTATTGTCATGAGGCGAGACTGGTGATCGAGGTCGATGGTCCGATACACGACAGCATTGGTCGTCGCGAACATGATCAGCAACGGGATGGCGTAATGGAAGATTTTGGAATAATGATCCTCCGGTTTTCCAATGATGAAATCAGGTACCACCTACAGAAAGTACTGAAAAAAATAGAGGAAGTTTCAATCATGCGAACAAGAAAACAATAGAATTCCTGCTCATTGGCTGGCAAATCGTCTCCCTCCCCTCCAAGGGGAGGGCCGGGGAGGGGTCATTTGCATTAAGAGGAGTCCCGGGGAGGGGTCATTTGCATTAAGAGGAGTCCCGGGGAGGGGTCATTTGCATCAAGATGAGGGGCCTAATCCAGGAGGAAGTTCTAGCAATAGCCACTACGCCAGCTTCTTCCCCACCTCTCTTAACATCACCTCCGTCATTTTCGGGAGGTCGTATTCGTAGAACAGCCCCCAGTCGCGCTTGGCAACAGAGTCGTTGATGCAGGCGGGCCATGAGTCGGCAATGGCCTGGCGGAAGTCGGGCTTGTAGGTGATCTCGAATTCGGGGATGTGCTTTTTGATCTCCTCCGCCAGGATCTGCGGGGTGAAGCAGATGCCGGCCACGTTGTAGCTCGAGCGGAGGGTCATTTTCGAGGCGTCGGCCTGCATCACGTCGATGGTGGCCTTGATGGCGTCGGGCATGAACATCATCGGCAGGGCCGAATCGGGGCCGAGGAAACACTCGTATTTCTTGTGCTTGATCGCTTCGTAGAAGATCTCGACGGCATAGTCGGTGGTGCCGCCGCCGGCTTCGGTCTTGTAGCTGATCAGCCCCGGGTAGCGCAGGCTGCGGGTGTCGACGCCATATTTGTTGTAATAATATTCGACCCACCGTTCGCCGGCCAGCTTGCTGATGCCGTAAACGGTGTTGGGCTCCATGATGGTATATTGCGGGGTGTCAAGGCGCGGGGTGGAGGGACCGAAAACCGCGATGGAGGAGGGCCAGAATATTTTCGGGATCTTCAGTTCGCGGGCCAGTTCGAGTACGTTCATCAGGCTGCGCATGTTGATATCCCATGAGGCCAGCGGGCGCTTTTCGGCATTGCCCGAAAGGATAGCCGCCAGGTGGTATACCTGGGTGATCTTCTCGTGTTCGAGGATCAGGTGAAGTTTGGAGGCGTCGAGCACGTCGAGGATCTCGAACGGGCCGGTGCCGGCCACTTCGGGCGGGGCGGGACGGATATCGGTGGCTATAACCTTTGATTCACCAAAAATTCTGCGCAATTCGAGGGTGAGTTCCGAACCAATCTGGCCTGAACATCCGATAACGAGGATCTTTTCTGACATAAACCGGGAAGTTTTAATTTGTCCCGCAAAAATAGGAAGATTTATTGTGAAAAAATTAGCAGACAGCTGCTGCATGAAAAATTATTGCTTGAACATTTTGCCCTGCAATTCCTTGCAGATCTGTCCGGATGTGTTGACTTGCCGCCGGTTTTCATGGTTTTGACCCCTCAATTCCGTTTTTCGCCGGGTTTTTCTTGCTTTTTCAATGGATCCTGTGAAAATTTGCCATCCTGAAATATCAAAACCAAACCGACATGGGTAAGAAAATCATCATCATCGGCGGGGGAGTTGCAGGGCTCACCGCCGGAATTTACGGCCAGCGCAGCGGTTTCGACACAGAGATCATCGAAATGCACACCGTTCCCGGCGGGCAATGCACCGCGTGGAACCGCAGGGGTTACCGGTTCGACTACTGCCTGCACTGGCTGGTGGGCACGGCCAAAGGCCCGTTCCATGAGATCTGGCGCGATACCAACGTGCTGAATGACCAGGTTGAAATCCTCGACCACGATGTCCATACCCGGATTCTCGCAGAGGACGGAAGCGATTTTATCATTTATACCAACATCGGCCGGTGGGAGAGGTACCTTATGGAGATGGCCCCGGAAGATGCGAAAGCAATCCGGAAAATGTGCGGCGACATGCGCAGGGGTATCAAACTGGAGCCATTCCTGAACCCTCCCGGGTTAAGGAAACCGGGCGAATACCTGAAAGCGCTGGTTAAGATGTTCCCGGCTTTGAAGGTGATCGCGCAGAACGGCCGGAAAACCTGCCGGGAATACTTTGCCGAGCGTAAGTTTAAAAACCGGAAACTGGCTTTTTACCTTGACTCCATCTTCGGCGACGAGGAGTTCTCCGCGCTGGCGTTCCTGATGATGCTGGCCTGGTTTAACCAGCGCAACGCCGGGTATATCATCGGGGGAAGTTTGCCGCTGGCAAAAAGAATGGCCGATTGCTATCTGTCGCTCGGCGGAAAATTTTCCCTTGGAAACAAGGTGGAAACGATCGTTGTTGAAGGCGGCAAAGCCCGCGGCGTAACCCTCGCCGACGGCACCGTGTTAAAAGCCGACTACGTTATCAGCGCTGCCGATGGCCGCTCCACCCTCTATTCCATGCTCGGGGGCCGCTTCCTGCCGCCGCCCGTAAAAAAGGCCTATGATTCCTGGAAACTTTTTACACCGCTTGTCCAGGTTTCGTTTGGTATAAGCAAATCGGTGCCGGAAAAATTCCCGGTCATGGCCATCCTGGCCAAAGGGAAGACAATTGGATCAACCACGCTGAAAAACAACTTCGTGCTGATGAACTATTCCTTCGACCCAACCATGGCCCCCGAAGGAAAAACGGTCATCATCATCAGGTTTGAAAGCCCCTGGGAAGTATGGCAAAACCTGGAGGGAGTGGCTTATAAGGAGGAAAAGGATAGGATCAGGAAGGATGCGGAGAGGATGCTTGAACAACAGTATCCCGGGATCGGGGATTTTATAGAAGTGGCGGATGTGGCCACCCCGAAGACCACCGTGAGATACACGGGCGTTTGGAATGGTTCATACGAGGGATTTATCCCTGCCGCGAAAAACTTCGGAAAAACGTTGGACATGACTTTGCCGGGCCTGGATAATTTTTTCATGGCCGGGCAATGGATCTACCCGGGCGGGGGGCTGCCTCCTTCGGCGCAGTCGGGCAAGTGGGCCATCCAGCTCATCTGCAAAAAGGAAAAGCAATAAATACCCTTTTAAATTATTCCTACCTTTGCGACAGAATTGCATGTCGTATGGAAAACCAGCTTAACCTTTACAATACCCTCTCCCGGAAGAAGGAACTTTTTGAACCCATCAACCCGCCCTTTGCCGGCATGTATGTTTGCGGGCCCACTGTTTACGGGGATCCGCATCTGGGTCACGCCCGGCCGGCCATTACCTTCGACCTTGTATTCAGGTACCTGCTGCACCTGGGATACAAGGTTCGCTATGTCAGGAACATCACCGATGTAGGGCATCTTGTGGCCGACCTCGATGAAGGGGACGATAAAATCGCGGTGAAGGCACGCCTCGAGCAACTGGAGCCGATGGAGATCGCCCAATATTACGCCGACCGCTATTTCATCTTCATGGATTCGCTGAACGTGAAGCGCCCGAGCATCGAACCGCGGGCTTCGGGCCACATGATCGAGCAGATCCGCATGGTCGGTCAGATTCTCGATGCGGGCTATGCCTACGTGGAGAATGGTTCGGTTTATTTCGACGTGGAAAAATACAGCAAAACATTTGAATACGGGAAACTCTCGGGGCGCGTGCTCGACGACCTGATGACCAACACCCGTGCCCTGGAAGGGCAGGATGAGAAACACCACCCGGCCGATTTCGCCCTCTGGAAAAAAGCCCAGCCGGAGCACATCATGCGGTGGCCGTCGCCCTGGAGCGAGGGCTTCCCGGGATGGCACCTCGAATGTTCGGCCATGAGTACAAAATACCTTGGAAATTATTTCGACATCCATGGCGGCGGGATGGACCTGCTTTTCCCGCACCACGAGTCGGAAATAGCACAGTGCCAGGCCGCCATCGGCCATGAGTCGGTAAAATACTGGATGCACAATAACATGGTGACCATCCAGGGACAAAAAATGGGCAAGTCGCTTGGGAATTTCATTAACCTGGAGGAGTTTTTCACCGGGTCGCACCGTCTGCTCGACCAGGCCTACAGCCCCATGACCATCCGCTTTTTCATCCTTCAGGCCCATTACCGCAGCACCCTTGATTTCTCGAACGAGGCATTGCAGGCGGCGGAGAAGGGGTTGAAAAAGATGCTGGCGGCGTATGAGACATTGGGGAGGATGATAGCAGTTAATCCCTCACCCCCGACCCCGCTGAAGGACATCAATCCCTCACCCCCGACCCCTCTCCAGGGTACAAATCCCTCACCCCCGACCCCTCTCCAGGGCACAAATCCCTCACCCCCGACCCCTCTCCCAGGGGGAGAGGGGAGAGTTGCGTTGTTGAGGCAGGAATGTTATTCGGCGATGAATGATGATTTTAACAGTCCGATGGTGATAGCCAGCCTGTTTGAAGGGGTGCGCATCATCAATTCGGCGGCGGACAAAAAGGAGACTTTATCTCCGGATGAACTGGTTGTGCTGAAGGAGATATTTGACACCTTCTTATTTGATATCCTCGGGCTGAAGGACGAAAAGGGTAATGACCAGCGCGAAACGGTCGACGGGCTGATGCAGCTGATCCTGGCCATCCGCCAGAAATCGCGCGAAACCAAAGACTGGGGCACGTCGGACCAGATCCGTGATACGCTGCAGAAGCTGCATATTACTGTGAAGGACGGGAAAGAGGGATCAACATGGGAAACGCTTTAAATGAATGCAGGAATGCAGGAATGCATGCAATGCAAACAATGAAAACAATGTAAACAATGCAAACAATGAAAAATTTTTATTTTTTTGTTATTTCGCTGCTGTTGCTGGCGGGTTGTAATTCCAAACAGGAAAAGATGAAGAACGAACTGACTGATTTTATACACAAGCATGATTCGGTGCTGATCCCTTTGTACAAGGAAACAGCGCTGGCGTCGTGGAATGCGGCGATTTCGGGGAAGAAGGAGGATTTTAAGATTTCCGAGGACCTGAACCTGAAAATGATGGCGCTCTATGCCAATAAGGCCTCGCTGAAAAAGCTGGAGGAGATCAAGGTTTCGGGGATGATCACCGACAGCCTGCTCAACCGCGAACTGGACGTGCTTTACCGCTCGTTCCTGATGGCGAAGGCCGACACGGCGAAACTGAATGCCATGGTGCGCATGGGTACCGTGATCGAACAGAAATATGGCAATTTCCGCACGGAGGTGAGGGGAAAAATGTTGTCGGACAATGATGTGGAAGATATCCTGAAAACCTCCAAAGATGTCGGTTATCAGAAGGAGGTGTGGGAAGCGCAGAAAAAGATCGGCCCCGTGGTGGCCGATGATATCAGAAAGCTGGTAAAACTCCGCAACGAGGTGGCAAAGGACCTTGGATTCAGGAATTACCATGAGATGAGCCTCACGCTGAGCGACCAGGATCCTCACGACGTTAGCAAGTTATTCAACGAACTCGACAGCCTCACCAAAACTGCTTTTGCGCAGGTCAAGGGGGATATCGACACCTATTTCGTCTCTTATTACAGCCTGAAGAGCCGCGATGAACTCATGCCCTGGAATTACCAGGACCGCTTTTTCCAGGAAGCCCCGAAAATTTATGATGTCGACCTTGACAAATACTACAAGGATAAGAACCTTGAAACCCTCACCACCGGCTTTTACGAGGGGATCGGCCTTCCCATCGGCGATATGATCAAGAAAAGCGATCTTTACGAAAAACCGGGAAAGAACCAGCATGCCTTCTGCACCGACCTCGACAACGAAGGCGATGTGCGCGTACTATGCAATATAAAGCCAAACGCGAAATGGATGAATACCATGCTCCATGAGTTCGGGCATGCCGTTTATGACAAGAACATCGACACCGGTCTGCCCTTCGTTTTGCGCGACCCGGCGCATACCTTCACCACTGAAGCCATTGCCATGATGTTCGGACGTTTCTCCAAAAACCCCCAGTGGATTAAAGATATGACCGGCATTACGGAAGCGGAAAAACAGAAAATTGCTGAAAACAGTTTCAAGAGCATGCGTCTTGAACAGCTTGTCTTCAGCCGTTGGGCGCAGGTGATGTACCGTTTCGAAAAGGGGATGTATGAAAATCCCGAACAGGATCTCAACAAATTCTGGTGGGACCTGGTTGAAAAATACCAGCTGCTCAAACGCCCGGCCGGCCGCAATGAACCCGACTGGGCCACCAAGATCCACATCGCCACCTACCCGTGCTACTACCACAACTACCTGCTGGGCGAACTCCTTGCTTCACAGCTCTATTATCATATTGTAGGAACGGTCATTAAATCGGACGACTACAAATTCCAGAGTTTTGCAGGCAATAAGGCGGTTGGCGCATTTTTGAAGGAGAAAATTTTCATGCCCGGCAGCCGGTGGTACTGGAATGAAATGATCGAAAAGGCCACAGGCGAAAAGCTCACGGCCAAATATTACGCCAAACAATTTGTACACTAACCCCGGAATCCAGGGGCATTATTTATCCACGTTAAAAACAAGTTCACTATATGAAAAAAAATAAAATCATTTTCTGGACTGCAACGGTGATCATTTTCCTGTTTGAAGGGGTGATGCCGGCATTAACTTCTCAGACGGAAATGGCCAGGCAAGGCATTCAGCACCTGGGATATCCCGTCTATTTCGGCATCGCGCTCACCGTTTTTAAAGTCCTGGGCGCATTGGCGCTGGTAATCCCGCAAATCCCCGGTCGTATAAAAGAGTGGGCTTATGCTGGCTTTGCTTTCGACTTTCTTTTTGCATGCATCAGCCATTGGGCGGTTGACGGGTTTGGTGGCGAGGCCATCTTCCCCCTCGCAGTACTGGGAATCCTGGTAACGTCTTATATCTTTTATCATAAACTCGCTGAACTATGACTGAACCTCACACTGGAAAAGGGAAAATGAGCTTCTTATTCCTGAATATTCTTTTGATCGCCGGTGTGATTGCCATTGTGTTTACCCTCCTTTACATTCTGCTTCACCTGGATCAATCCGACAGGATTATCCTGCGGTGTGTGCCGGTGATATTATCGGGGTTGGTGCTGGTTTTGATTTATTTCATCGGATCGTCCAGGAAGTCCGTGCAAAGAAATTCCGGGAACAAATTCAACGGCTCAGCCCGTCGATAGCATCCCTGTATTGTTTTTCAGTTACCTCCTTAAAATCCAGCTGCGGTTCGGGACTGGCTGAGATTACCGTTTCCCTGGTTGCCAGAAAGAACCTGTTTTGCCTGTGCCTGGTTGCAACGATCGTTACCTTTTCATTTTGCGGGACCCCAGGGAATGCAAATTTCCCGTTTCTGATCCATGAAGGCGTGAGAACCACGCGGACGTTCCGGTAGATCATCGCCATATCCGATTCTTCAGGATGGTCATCCTCAATATTGAACGTTATCAGCGGATTGCTGAAGATGATAAAGCGGTCGCAGTTCAGCCACCCGAGTTTTCCGGATATCAGGATATGAACCGTCCTTTTCGACAATAAAGGTAAGGAAGACTGTTCCCGAAATACCCAGCTCTTTCGCCTCTTTTGGGTACCGGATGTTATTGATGAAATTGGCATACATGGCGGTCTCGCCTCCCGGGTATCCAGGCTGGTCTTCGACCACGGTAAAAATCTCGTTGCAGGGTTCCGGCGTGGCTGGTTTCCAGGATATTTTCCCGTTTTCATCTTCATACCCGTCGAAGAGCCGCATTTCCTTCGTGTCACCAGGATAGGGAAAGCGGAGTTCAAAGGACTTTCCCGGGACCGGAATGCAGGTTTTCCCCTCCGAGGTTGCCTCGAGATAGACCATCCAGTAGGGTGACGGGTGTTTTTACCTCTTTGTTTGTTCCTTCAAAGATAAATATATGGGCCGGGAACCTCAGGACGGTTCCTTCCTGCAGCCTGATCGTGGTGTCATGATCATTCCTGAACACGATCTGCTGGAATGGTTTTTCCAGTTGCAATGGCTTATCAGAGGCTGCCAGGCAGCTGTTCCCGGCAGTGTCGGGGGATGCTTTGACAGAAACGGAAGGGATCACCCTTCTGCTGTTTCCTGGTAAAGGCTGCAGGGAAGACTGTGTCCCGGTTGCCAGCGGTGTTCCAACAACTTTTTCAGAATTTTGACGGGGGATGTCGTGATTCTCTTCAGTTGTTTGCCCGGGGTTTGTCGTTGTGTTGCATGCATTCAATATCACCAGGCCGATGAAAAATAATTGTTTAAGGGAGCTCATTTTTATGGATTTTTCCAGTAGGATGCATTTCTGTGAGAAATTCCATAATAGGCGCAAAAACAGACGCCAAGCATAACAAATGGCTTATTATATTGCGATCTCCTTTTTCGCCTTTGTGTGTCCTTTTTCGCCTTTGTGGTTAAATGCATGACAAGTATTACGGTTCCTATGTTGATCAATCAATATATTTAATAATTTCACAAACGATGTTCCTGGAGAACACCAGGGAAAACAATAAACGGTAAAAGCATGTTCCTGAAATTGAAAAGCAGGTTGGGTCTGCTTTTCGCGGTGGCCTTCAACATTCTTAAGGAAGAGGAGGAGGCAAAGGATGCCATAATGAAGGTGTTCGAAAAGCTGATGATGCGGCCCTCGTTTGAAGATGTCAGGAACTTTAAATCATGGATTTGTACCGTTACGAAGAACCATTGCCTGATGGAACTGCGGCACAGGAATGCTGAATCAAGGGCTGTGGAGTGAACGCTGGCCGCGCTGGAGCAGGATTTGATGGAATTTTCGCTGCCCGGGGATCCCGGTTCAAAGGAATGGCCGGAGATGAAGGCGGAAGCATTGCCGGATGCGGTCAGCCGGTTAAACGCGGAGCAGAAAATCTGCATTGAGCTCTTTTACCTTGAAAACAAATCGTACGCGGAAATTGTTCAGTCGACCGGGTATGATCTGAATTACGTGAAAAGTTATATTCAGAATGGAAAGAGAAACCTGAAAAAAATGCTGGAAGATGGCGGCAAACAAGATACATAGCGAACTTTTCACAGCGAGCGGGTGCTGCAGCGAAACCGCCTTGCAGCGGCTGGCATCGGGAGGGCTTGACGCTGAACAGGTTCTCGGGGTCAGGGCGCATCTTGCAGAATGCGACCTTTGCCGCGGGGCTGCTGAGGGACTTAAAGAATATCTCCTCCATAACGATATGGCGGGCTTTGATGCACAGATCGCTTCCATGAACCTGCAGGTTGCGGCAAAGTCGGGGTACCGGTCCGGGCCCGGCAATACCACTGTAAAGAAACCCGGTTCCGGCTGGTTCTGGTTTTTTTTCACCGCAGTCATGGTGCTTTTCGTGGTGTCGGCCATCGTGACGATCCGGTTTTCTATGGTTCCCGTCCGGGAACAAACCAGGCCGTCAGTTCCGACATCCCGGCCAGCATTGCCCGGTCAGCAAACCAACCCTGCACCAAAAGCACAGGGACTTAACTCCCCGGCGGACGTAACCCCGGCTTCAGCGCCAAGCCAAAACGAGAGGGCCGGTATGAAACCGAAAGCTCAACCTACGCAGGGCGGAAATGCGCCTGGAGCAGGCTTGCATCTGCAATCTGGAGGCGACCCGACCCGGGTTGCATGGAACCCTCCCATAGAGGAGACGAATCCGGAGCAGGAGGTCCTGGAAATGAACCCGGGAGGCGAGGTCTATGTCGTTGTTGAGCAGCAGCCGCAATACCCGGGGGGAGAGGAGGCCCGGTTGAAATTTTTCAGTGAAAACCTCCATTATCCTGACCAGGCAAAAGAGCAGGGAATCCAGGGGAAAGTCTACGTGACTTTTATCGTGGAAACAGATGGTACTGTTTCCGATATCCGTGTGGTGCGCGGGATCGGGGGCGGGTGTGATGAAGAGGCCCTCCGGGTGGTGAAAATTATGCCCAGGTGGAATCCCGGTTCGCAAAGAGGTGTGCCGGTAAGGGTTCAGTTTACACTCCCGGTGAAATTCACCCTGACGGGGTCCACCACCCTGACGGGGTCCACCACCCTGACGGGGTCCACCACCCTGACGGGGTGGTCGGTGAACTTATCCGTCATTTTTCATACTTTTGCAAAAAACCTGAGAAATGAATTTTATCGAAGAGCTGCGCTGGCGTGGAATGATCCATGACCTGACCCCCGGAACTGAAGAACAATTGCTGAAAGAGATGACTCCCGCCTATATCGGGTATGACCCTACCAGCGATTCCCTGCACATCGGCAACCTGGCCTCGATCATGATGCTGGTCCACCTGCAGCGGGCCGGCCACAAACCCTTTGCACTGGTCGGTGGAGCAACGGGCATGATCGGCGACCCTTCGGGAAAATCCGAAGAACGGAACCTGCTTGACGAACCCGTGCTCAGATACAATCAAAACTGCATCCAGCAACAACTTGAAAAATTTCTCGATTTCAATTGCGGGGAAAACTCCGCTGAGATGGTCAACAACTACGACTGGACCAAAGATTTCAGCTTTCTGCAATTCCTCAGGGATGTAGGCAAGCACATTACCGTAAACTACATGATGGCCAAGGATTCCGTGAAAAAACGCATGGAATCGGGAAGCGGTATCTCGTTCACCGAATTCAGTTACCAGCTCGTACAGGGATTCGATTACTGCTGGCTTTATGAACATAAGGGCGTAAAGCTCCAGATGGGCGGCTCTGACCAATGGGGAAACATATTGACGGGAACCGAACTGATCCGCCGTAAGCTGGGCGGAGATGCCTTCGCCCTTACCTGCCCCCTCATCACCAAAGCCGACGGCGGCAAATTCGGGAAAACCGAATCAGGCAACGTGTGGCTTGATCCCAAAAAGACATCGCCCTACAAATTTTACCAGTTCTGGCTGAATGCCAGTGATGCCGATGCAGCGGAGTACATCCGGAAATTCACCCTCCTTTCACGAGAGGAGATTGAAAACCTCCAGGCCCTGCATGAAGAGGCGCCGCACCTGCGCATCCTGCAGAAAGCCCTTGCAACGGAGATTACTATCAGGGTACATTCGGAAGAAGACCTGCAGGCTGCGATCGAAGCTTCAGAGATCCTCTTTGGAAAAGGAACCGCTGAAACCCTGATGAAACTGTCGGAAGAGACGCTGCTTTCTGTTTTTGAAGGTGTGCCGCAAAGCGGAATAGCTAAAAGCGAAATAGCAGATTCGCTGAACATCGTCGATTTCCTCACGGATAAGACAAATATTTTTCCATCCAAAGGGGAAGCCCGCAGAATGCTTAAGGAAGGCGGAGTGCAGGTGAACAAGGCTAAGGTTGATGAATCCTTTGCGATGAGCCCTGCCTGCCTGCTAAACGGGAAGTATATCCTGATCCAGAAGGGGAAGAAAAACTATTACCTTGTACAGGCCAATTAATACCGGTTCCCGCTTTTTAAAAACCTTGACGCTGTCATGCTGCCTCAGCCTCCTGGTCTGCATCCACCTTTCGGCGCAACCGCTCCAACGGAAAGCCCTTTTCCTGGGAAACAGTTATACCTATGTGAATAACCTCCCGTTCCTGGTTGCTGCACTGGCGCATTCATCAGGCGATTCCCTCTTTTTCGGCAGCCATACGCCCGGAGGATATACGCTTGGCTGGCGCCCCGATGCGCATGTAGCCGATTCGGTCAGCCTGGCTATGATCAGTGGCTACAGCTGGGATTTCGTGATCCTCCAGGAACAAAGCCAAACGCCGGCCATCGCACGCCTTCGCGACAGCTGCATGTACCCGGCCTCCATGGTGCTACATGATTCCATTAAGTCGGCAAACCCCTGCAGCCGGCTCCTTTTTTACCTCACCTGGGGACGAAGGTTCGGGGGCACCCAGTGTTTCACTCCGAACTATTGCAGTCCGGCGTTTGCCGATTTCAACCAGATGCAAGATTCCCTGACTGTGGCCTATAAGAAAATTGCCGATTCACTCTCGGCCTGGATAGCCCCGGTTGGTGAAGCCTGGCGGATTGTTATCAATAATACCGGCATAGTGCTGCACGATGCCGACGATTCCCATCCAAACCTGAAAGGCTCATACCTGGCTGCCTGCGTTTTCTACGATGCGATGTTCGGGAAACACTCCCACGGACTTTCATTCACAGCCGGCCTCACTGCCGATACCGCCGCCTTGCTGCAACACGCAGCCGATTCAATCACCTTCAGCTACAGTAACTATTGGAACCTGAACAACGACATTCCGGCATCAGCTTTTACAACGAATGTTTCATCCGACACACTTTTCACGCACAACCTCAGTTCCGGGGCAGCAACCTGGCTCTGGAACTTCGGTGATGGCCAAACATCAGCCTTGTTTGAACCCGTACATGTATACCAGGCCGCGGGATCATATCCTGTCAAACTGAAAGCCTGCAACATTTGCTTTTGCGATTCGGTGGTTCACCATGTAGTAATAACAACGGTCGGGGTTCATGCCCACAGGGCGGAAACAAAATTAATAACTATGACGGGTCCCGACGATTCAGGGGCCATCCGCTTCGTGAATTACCAGGGGGACGGATCACTTTCTTTCTACGCCGCAAATGGCGAAATCACAGGAACATGGCCCGTTACGGCAGGCATGGCGAAGGTTGCAGGAAATAAAAGCGGCATCTGGTTCTGGCTCCTGACAGGCAAAGATTCAAAAATCGTTGCATCCGGTAAAACAGCCCGCTAACCGGGAAAAAACACTTTCCCTATTTTGAAAAATCTTCTGCTTCGTGGAATGTACAGTCGATTACAATATTTCCTGTGGAATTGATAAATCCCCATTTGGTGCCTTTCCGGATGAGGGAAAACCCGTTGATAAATTCATGTGCAAGATCAAACTGGGGATTGATCACATAATTGCCGGTTTTGCCGATAAAGCCCCATTGGGTTCCTTTTCTAACGCGGGCGATTCCGCCATTGAAATTTTCAGCGTTGTCAAACTGCGGATTGATCGAATAACTCCCCGAGGCATCAATGAAACCCCATTCCCGCCCTTTCCTGACGCGCGCAAGCCCTTCGGCAAAATCACCGGCATCATCGAATTGCGGGTTGATGATCCAGGTTCCTTTTTTATCAATATAACCCCATTGCCTCATTTTTTTCGCCCGTGCCAGTCCGTTAAAGAAATTACCGGCATCCTCAAACTGGGGATTGATGGAAAATGTACCCGACTTGTCAATATATCCCCAATCGCCTCCCTTCCTCACGCATGCCAGATCACCGTCAAAATCACTTGCCTCATTAAACTGTGGATTAATGATCCATTTTCCAGCGCGATCAATATAACCCCACTCCCTGCCCAACCGGGCACGGGCCAGCCCTTCTGAAAATTGTGCAAGCTCGGCAAACTGAGGATTTACCACGAAATTGCCTTTGGTGTCGATGATTCCCCACTGGGACCCCTTTCTAACGATGGCGATGCCATCGATAAAATCACCTGCATCATTGAACTGCGGGTTTATAGCAAAGATTCCCGATTTCACGATATACCCCCATTCCCTGAATTTGACAACCCTGGCAAGTCCCTCGCTAAAATCTTCAGCCCGGTCGAATTGGGGATTGATGATATAAGTGCCTTTTGCATCGATGTACCCCCAGTCACGCGATTTTTTTATCCGGGCCAGGTTACCCGAGAAGGGTTTGGCATCGTCAAACTGAAGGTTGATGACATATTTGCCTGTTTTATCGATATATCCCCATTGATTGAACACCCTCACAACGGCTGATATATCGCTGGCCGCTGTTTTTGAAACCGGGGCTTCGGCAGCCGGGGTTGAAGCGGCAGGCTTGGCTTTCCCTGTTTTTTTGGGTGGCAAAGGAGCCTGGCCATAGACCGACGAAACAAGCATAACAGCAATGACAAAAATCAATTTTCTCATAAATGGCTGATTTAAGTGATAATACCTAATGAATCCGATGGTAAAACGGAGGGTAAATATATATAAAAAAATCAAATGTTAAAAAAAACGCACCCTAAATTTGTATCGGCAGCCCTGCGTCGCTGTTTCTCTGCCGCATTATTTATTTAACTTTGCGGGAACATCAACAATCCATCCTATGATTTTATCTGCCTGCGGCCTTGTCTGTTCCGACTGTGAATTTTATGGTACCCAATGCAATGGTTGTCATGCTGTGAAAGGGGAAACCTTCTGGGCAAAGGAGCATGTGCCATCAAAAACCTGCCCGCTGTACGACTGTTCTGTCAATAAGCTGCACTACAGCGATTGCGGCAAATGTGCCGATTTACCCTGTACCATGTTCCGTGAGATGAAAGACCCGAACTCCACCGAACAGGAACATCTGCAAGGGCTGATCGACCGTGTAACCCGGTTGACAAGCGGGGCGGATATCCTGTAACAGTCAACATGGTCAGGAAAAGCAACAGGGAGATCATGAAAAAAATGAGCTGGTGTTTCACCGTGATTTTATTTGTGCTTTGCCTGTTCCCGCATTCTCCTGTGCTTGCACAAAACAGCAATATCCCCGAACAAGTTCTTCTGTCAGGGTCCAGGTCGGCAGTTGGCCTGGCAAGCGATTCTTCCGTTTTGATCAGCAGTTACCTGAACATGGCCGATCCGAGGGACGAATGGACAGAATTGCTCGTTGTTGCCGATAACATTGATATGCGGAACTGGTCGCTGCAGGACAACAATGCTGCACAAACCACCTTCCAGCCAGGTATAACATTCAACAACATCCCCTTCTGGAACAACATGCGCGCAGGGACCATCATCATGATCTGGCACAGGCAGGTTGGTTCATCCGGGACAACCCACCCAACCAACACGGGCAAGTCGTATGGCTATGTGGAAGTTTCTGCAAATAACGTTTCCTGGTTCACCGGCGGTTCATTCGGAACAGCCCCCCTGTATGCGGGCAATACCCTGAACATCGCGGCTGCCGGTGATTTGCTCGAGTTGCTGAATGCCTCAGGAACGTTTGTTCATGCCCTCGGGCACAAAGCCGCTTTCGGAACAAGCTGGCCCCCGCTTTCATACCCCAAACTCAACCACAAGGCCGGCCTCAACGATGGCGATGCGGTTTTTGTTTGCCCGGGAGGCAAGGTTGATGAATATGGATACCTTTCCCCCCAGGATGGTACAAATTATACAGCGAAAAGCAGCACAGACCTCTCTTTCGGACTTCCAAACTGTACCTCCACTTCCAGTGCCAACAGCGATTACTGGCGGCTGGTACGCCAACCCCGGTGGGTTAATCCCCAGCTCACTGCAACGGCCAATGCAGGCAATACCCAGGTAACCCTGGCATGGAATGCCGCCGAAGATCCATTCCCGGGCGACGGGGTTGAGGGATACGTCCTTTTAAAGAATACCGTCAATGTTTTCGGGACCCCGGTCGACGGGCATACTTACGGGCCGGGTGATCTCCTTGGCGGAGCCACGGTGGTCGCCATCCTGCCCTCTTCCCAAACCCTGAGCTTCGTGGATAATTCGCCGGTACCCTGTGCCACCGGGCTTTACTACCAGGTTTATGCCTTTCGCTACGCCGCTGATCCCATGGGCAATGACTACAACCAGGCACGCGGCAGGGCTTACAACGAAACCTCCTTCGGATCGGTGCATGTCACCAATCCTGTTGCGGTTACACCGGCTTCGGCAACTACCGACCGGGATAATTTCTGTGCGGCTGATCCCGGAAACATAACCCTTTCGGCCTACGGCGGTTCCGGAACCACGCTGAAATGGTATACAGGTGGCTGCGGAGCCACCCTGCTAGGTACAGGCGGAACGCCGAATAACAGCATTACGATCCTTTCGCCCAGCGTTACAACCACCTACTACGCACAATGGGAGAATGCCTGCGGCGTTTCGGCATGCGCCCAGGCTACCGTAACGGTTTTACCTGACGCTCCCGTGCATGTTGATATTACGGCCAGCGCTAATCCTGTTTGTACCGGAACCGCTGTTGATTTCTTTGCCTCCCCAATAAACCCGGGAACCGCGCCGGTGTACCAATGGGAAGTCAACGGGAGCATTGCCGGAGCAAATAACACAACTTATTCCTATATCCCCCTGGATGGCGACATTGTAACCTGCAAACTTATTTCCACCGCAACGTGCGCCACCGGTAACCCTGCCGCATCAAACGCCCTCACCATGTCGGTAGGGTCGGCATTCCCTGTAAATGTGACCATCAGCGCCAGCGAAAACCCGGTGTGCACGGGGACTTCCGTCAAGTTCACGGCTGATCCCTACAACCCCGGTACTGCGCCTCAGTATGAATGGAAGGTTAACGGAGCGCCGGCGGGGACCAACAGTCAAACCTATACATACATCCCGGCAAATAGCGACATTGTATCCTGCAGGCTCACTTCAAACGCCTCATGTGCATCAGGGAATCCGGCATCATCCAACAACATCGTCATGCTGGTTGGCTCAGCACTTCCGGTCAGCGTCAGCATTACTGCCAGCGAAAACCCCGTATGCACTGGTAAACCGGTACAATTCAGGGCAGCGCCCATGAATGCCGGGAGTGCCCCGGTATATCAATGGAAAGTGAACGGGATGAATGTGGGCGCCAGCAGTGACACCTTTACCTATGCACCGGCAGACGGCGAGAATGTGGAATGCATCGTTTCGACTAATGAACCATGCATTTCGGGTAGTCCGGCCACGTCCAACATGGTCGTCATGGAACTCACTCCGGCGCTGCCTGTCAGTGTGACCCTTTCTGCCAGCCCGGGCATCTCCGTATGCGAGGGAACTACCGTGACCTGCACGGCTGCACCGAGAAACGGCGGTATTTCCCCTTCATTCCAGTGGTACCTCAATGGAAATGAAATGGGAGGAAACGGACCGGTGTTCATGGATGACCCCACCAACGGCGATGTGATCTATTGTGTAGTGTCATCCGACCTGACCTGTGTTCAAAACAACCCTGCCATCTCCGATACCCTGAAGATTACCATCTCATCCTCGCTCGAGGCAACGGTGGCCGTAGCGGCAAACCACCTGCAGATCTGCCCTGGAACCCCGGTGACTTTCAAAGCTGAGGCAAACAATGAAGGACCGTCACCGGTTTACGAATGGCTGGTCGACGGTAACCGGGTACAGCAGGGAAACAACCCGGTTTTCAATATCAATACCCTGTTGCCGGGACAACCCGTAACATGCAACCTGACTTCCTCTCTTTCCTGCGTTGCACAACCTGTCGTTTCTTCGGTTCCGGTGGCTTTGAAAGCCGCAGCAGGTCCAACTGTGGACCTTACAGATAAGGATTTTTTATGTGCCGGGATAAATCCTCCCCTGGATGCCGGGGAAAGTTTTGCCGGCTACCTTTGGCATGATGGCAGTACAAGCCGGTTTATGGACATTACCGGCGAAGGCATATACCGGGTCGTGGTGACCGATTCGCTGGGATGTAAGGCAACCGACTCCATCCTGGTAAAGGATTGTACCAAAAACCTTTATGTTCCTGATGCATTTACCCCAAACGGGGATGGCCTGAATGACGTTTTCAGGGTTTTCGCGAACCCTGATGCGATAACCGGATTCAGTATGCAGATCTTCAACCGCTGGGGCGAACTGATCTTTGAATCAAACAACGTGGCCGCAGGCTGGAACGGGATAAAACAGGGGCAATACTGCCCTGCCGGATCGTATATCTGGAAAATCCGCTACAAAAACAATCCCGGAACTCCTGCAGATAACCCTGTGACCGACCGGGGAATTGTTGAACTGGTTAGATAACCTGCTAATTTACTACATATGCATACCATGCTGATTTTCGCCATTGTTTTCATCAACCTCGCCATGGTGCTCTATACCATCGGCGTTTGGGCCGAACGGATCCAGCTTCGGCTGAAATGGTGGCACACCCGGCTCTTCTGGCTTGGCCTCGTGTGTGATACCATCGGCACCAGTGCCATGGCCGAAGTCGGAGGGGCCCTGTTCAAATTCAACTTCCACGGCATTACCGGCATGACGGCCATCGTGCTGATGCTTTTTCATGCAACCTGGGCCACCTGGGTGCTTTGGCACAACGATGAAAAGCGCATCGGCACCTTTCACCGCTTCAGCATCTTCGTATGGATCATGTGGATGATCCCGATGATCGGGGGGATGATCATGGGAGCAAGGGTTTAGGCAGGGAGGAAGTGAGGTAGCGAGGTAGCGAAATACGAACTCCGCAGGAGTTCCATTCCTGTGGCTTGGAGGTTGGGTTTTTGTTGATGTTGTTTATCGAAGGTTGAGTGATGTTTGACGAAAAACATTTTTTATGGTACGCGGCTGTAGTTTCTTTGTATCGTTAAACAATTAAATAAAACGACACATGAAAGCGAAAAACATTTTATTGACAGGGTTGATCATTTTTGTTCTCTCCGGTTGTTTTGTAAAATCACTACATCCTTTCTACAAGGAGGACGAACTAGTATTCAAGCAAGAGTTACTGGGAACCTGGACCGGGAAAGATTCCTCAGAATGGAAAATTGAGCATGGCACCAGGATCAGCGGGCTGTTTAAACCGGAAGTTCCGGAAAATGCCTACCGGATTACCTATTCAGACAAAAAAGGAACTTCAAAATTCTCCGTGCACCTTTTTAAACTGAACAACCGGTTCTTTCTTGATTTCTATCCGTTGGAAGTGGAGGGAGGTACCGAGCTGATGAATTCCCACCTGGTCCCGATGCATACGGTCGCCAGGGTTGACCTGGCATCAGGGAAGATGATTATCCAGTGGTTCAACGAGGAGTGGCTGATCGGTCTGTTCAAGGAAAACAAGATCCGCATTGCGCATGAGAAAATTCCTTACAGCGATGATAAAGCCAACAATGACAACTTCCAGGTCGTTCTCACAGCCTCAACCGATGATCTTCAGAAATTCATGCTTAAATATTCCGATGATCCGCAGGCATTCAAAAAAGACTTTACTTTTGAGTTGACAAAAACCGATCTGCGATGAATATGGACTTTCTCCAGAAATCTGTCCCGGGCAGGATCATCCAGCACCTTGCTTTCTGGGGATTGTCCTGGTACATCCTGGTTCATGTTTTTTCCAGTTCAAGTGAGATCCAGCCGACCGACCGCATCTATACCCTGGTATTCCTGCTTACCATTGCCCTTGGAGTTTATGTTAACCTAGTCATTTTAATCCCCTGTTTTTTAAACAGGGGAAAATACTTAATCTATGGCGTGTTACTGGTTGCCTGTATTTTTGCAGGCACCATGCTGAACCAGCTGACCTTTACGCACCTGATTGATTTTTTCCTCCCCGGTTACTATTTTATCTCCTATTTCAGGTTTGCCGATATTTTGAAATTCATGGTGGCTTTCATCGGAATTACCAGTCTTTTCAAGCTATCGAAAGGATATTTCCTGTTGGTCGAGACCAGGAGTCAGTTGATGCAGCTTCAGAAGGAGCGGTCGGAGGCGGAATTGCAGGCTTTGCGGGCCCAGGTCAACCCGCATTTCCTGTTCAACAGCCTCAACAGCATTTACGGACTTGTCCTCAGAAAGTCCGATAAAGCACCGGAAACCATCCTTAAACTGTCGGACCTGCTTCGCTATATCCTTTATGAAACCCGCCGGGATCGTGTTCCACTGGCCTCCGAACTGGATCACATGCTGGATTACATAGGTCTTCAGAAGATCCGCTCCGGCCCGAATGCCACCTTTGATGTGAAGATCAACGGGGAGCCGGGAACCCGGGAAATAGCGCCGTTGCTTTTCCTTCCGTTGATTGAAAACAGTTTCAAACACGGGATCAAGGGTGATACCGGGCCTGCATTTGTTACAGTTGTGTGGACCATTGACGAGCGCTCCATCCTGTTTGTGGCGGAAAATAACAAGGGCCAGGCTGAGGATATCCATGATGATGACCGGCACGGGATTGGGCTTGAAAATCTCCGGAAACGGCTTGCCATGACCTATCCGGGCAAACACCGGTTTGAAATATCCGAGACGGAAAATCGTTTTAAAGCAGAATTGCTGATCTTTACAGAAAATGAAACTTAAATGCCTGGTGGTCGATGATGAGCCCCTGGCCAGGGAAATCCTGGTGCAGTATATCTCCGACTGCCCTTCACTGGAACTGGTGGCCGAATGTTCTGATGCCCTGGCTGCCGGCGATTACCTGCGTGACCATCCGGCTGATCTTATTTTTCTCGATGTGAACATGCCCCGGCTATCGGGCACCCGGTTCGTAAAAACCCTTACCCAGCCGCTGCTCGTCATTTTTACCACCGCCTACCCCGAGTTTGCAGCCGAAGGTTTTGAATCAAACGCGGTGGATTACCTGCTGAAACCCATCTCCTTTGAACGGTTCATCCGGGCTGTCAACAAGGCAGCGGAGTGGGCGGAGTTCAGGAAAAAGAAGGACCAGGAGACAAGCGGATCCGATAATTCAGATAGGGATTTTATCCTCCTCCGTGCTGATAAACGGATTCACAAGGTCAACTTTGACGACATCCTCTTCTTTGAATCAACCGGCGATTACATCCGCGTTCACTGCCAGGATAAAACCCTGGTTATCCATGAAACGTTCAGGAACCTCATGACGCAAATTCCTGAAAACCTGTTTATCAGGGTGCATAAATCCTTTATCGTCTCCTTTAACCGGATCCGGCTGATTGATGGGAACCAGGTGGATGTTGCGGGTCAGCTGATCCCTGTCGGGCTGGTATACAAGGACGGGTTACTTGAAAAATTAAACCTGAAGAGCCGAAACTTATGACGAATCCCGCGGATCCAATGAAAATCCTGGTTACCTGGTATTCAGAAACGGGCAACACACGCAAGGTTGCCGATGCCATTTTTGAGGCGCTTGCGGGAGATAAAACCATGATACCGTTCAGTGAAGTTGAATCCCTGGGCGTGTATGATCTCACCTTCATCGGATTTCCGGTAAAACGTTTCGGGGTTCCCGGTCCTGCCAGGGAATTCATTACCACGCATGCGGCTGGGAAAAGGATCGCGCTTTTTGTCACCCATGCCATGCCTTCGGATAGTGAAGATCCGCAGCAACAGGCTTTATTGGAAAAGGAGTTGGCCAAATGCAGGGCAGCCTGTTCAAAAAGCGAACTGGTTGCATTGTTTCATTGCCGGGGGGAATTGTCTGAACAGCTTGCTGATGAACTCCGTTCAAGCAATATCCCGGTGCTGATGGAATTTGCCGGCATCCGTAGCGTTACCCTCGGGCATCCCGATCAGTCCGAACTTGAAGCGGCAAGGGCTTTTGCCCGCCTCACCGCCCCACCCTGACGGGGTCCCTCACCCTGACGGGGTCCTCCACCCTGACAGGGTCCTCCACCCTGACGGGGTCCTCCACCCTGACGGGGTCACCCACCCTGACGGGGTCACCCACCCTGACGGGGTCACCCACCCTGACGGGGTCACCCACCCTGACGGGGTCATTTGCTTCGGCTGGCCTGGATCACGAAAATAATGATCGGAATGAAAATAAACCCGAGAAATACCGGGACAAACCATACCCCCATGCCGGTCGCAGCACCTTTTGCCACCTGCAGCGTTGAAAAACTGATATACCAGAAACCCCAGATGACGCTGGTCTTAAGCACCCTTATCAACCGGGTAGCCAAGGTGTATTGCCGCCTGGCATTTGCCGGGGTGATTTTAACAGTGAAGTTGAACGTGTGCGGCACCATGTTGATCAGCGTGAGCAGAATGTAAACGAAACATGCTATCCCCGGCAGGATCAGAAACGTAGACTTCCCCCCGAATTCATCCGCCTGCCCCGACCCGTTAAAATGGGTCGGCAGCGTATCAGGTAAATGAGGGAAATTGTAAAGCGTAAAACCGATAAAAACCATCAGGCCTGACACAGCCACTGCTTCAATCAACCAGTCAACAGGTCCCATAGCCGGTTTTACCATTGGCCGGTCGGGATCCCTGCGGTATCGTGCAAATAAACCAAAATTGCCACGGTTAAATATCATTTCTTGTCTTATTAAAAACTGTTTTCATTTCTTTGTCCTCCTCCTTGCCCCGGGCCAACGGTTTCCGTTTGGCCTCTTTCAGCGCCTTCTCTATGATCCACTCAAGTTGCCCGTTCACCGAACGGAACTCATCATCCGCCCATTTCTCAAGCGCTTCGTAGATTTCCGGATTGACCCGGAGCATAAAAACCTTTTTAGTGGCCATAAAATGCTACTGATGAAGTGTTCCTGTGTTAACCACCGGGGTTGTATCTTTGTCGGAGCAAAGTACCACCATCAGGTTGCTGATCATGGCAGCTTTCTTATCCTCATCCAGCTCGATCACATTTTTCTTGCTGAGCTGATCCAGTGCCAGTTCGACCATGCTCACAGCACCCTCCACGATCTTTGTCCTGGCTGCCACCACCGCGGTAGCCTGCTGGCGGCGCAACATCGCACCGGCGATCTCAGAAGCATAGGCCAGGTAACTGATGCGTGCTTCGAGCACTTCGATCCCCGCCATGGTGAGCCGCTCCGAAAGTTCCCGTTCAAGGGCGAGGTGAACCTCTTCTCCTCCGGCACGCAGGGTGATCTCCTTCTGCTCATCGTCAAAATTGTCGTAAGCGTAATGACCGGCAAGTTTTCGGGTAGCCGATTCGCTCTGGATATCGACGAAATGCATGTAATCGTCCACTTCAAAGGCAGCCTTGAACGTGTCGCGAACCCGCCATACAAGCACGCATCCGATCATGATGGGGTTGCCCAGTTTGTCATTTACCTTGATAGGTTCACGGTTCAGGTTACGGGCACGCAACGAAATTTTCTTCTTTACATATAACGGATTGATCCAAAAGAAGCCATTTGATTTAATGGTTCCCTTGTATTCACCGAACAGAACGAGCACCGACGATTCATTGGGGTTCACGACCATAAGCCCGACTGAGGAAAAGGTCCCCGCAATGATGCAAAGCATCGAGAAGACAATGCCTGGCACCCACTGGTTGTAAAATATAAGCCCGCAGATTCCCAGGGCTAAGAACACTACCACCATGAGAACACCAAAGTATCCCGATGAGGTTGAACTCACTTTTTCTTTTTCCATACTGTTTGAATTAATAATATTAAAATGATATCAAAATGATTTTGCAATAATACTGCAAATTTTGCCTGATGTCAAGTGTTTTTGAAAAAAAATGGGTGGATTCAAAAAAAAACAGGTAGTCCTGTTTTGAACTACCTGTTTTCCAGGAAATAACAGATTGAACCTTTACTGGATCCCAAGCTGGTTCAGGATGAATTCAAAATCGACCATGATGTTGTCGATACGCTGCCGGGTAGCCTGGCCCGAACCATGGCCTACATTGTAATCGATGAAGAGCATCACAGGGTTGATCTGGCCAGGGTTATTCTGCAGGGCTGCGGTGAATTTCTTGGCATGCAGCGGATCCACGCGGCTGTCGTTGGCGCCCGTCCTGATCAGCATCGTGGGGAGGTTGATTCCCTGGCGGATATGGTGGTAAGGAGAATAGGCAAGCATGTTCCTGAAATCCGCCTCATTGTCGGATGAGCCATATTCGGGGATCCAGTAACGGGCAATCAGGAACTTATGAAAGCGGATCATGTCGAGCAATGGCACCCCGCAAAGTACCGCTTTGTAAAGATCGGGCCGCTGGGTAGCAATGGCGCCCATCAGCAACCCACCGTTGCTGCCTCCCTCGGCTACGATCCTGCCGGGATTGGTATATTTTTCGCGGATAAGCCATTCGGCACAGGCGTTGAAGTCGTCGAAACAGTTTTGCTTCTTCAGCAGCATGCCGTTTTTGTGCCATTTTTCTCCATATTCGTCGCCCCCTCGGATGCCGGGTTCAACAACCACGCCGCCCCGGTTGATGAATGGGGCGTAGTATCCGTAATACCCGGGTGAAATGCCGATGTTGAAGCCGCCATAGGCCGTGAGCAAAACAGGGTTGTTGCCGTCCGGAACCATATCTTTCCGATGAACAACCAGGCAGGGAATCCGGGTGCTGTCTTTGGAATAGTAGAATTTTATCTCTCCCGTGATGTTGGTCATATCGACGGGGATCTCCCTGAAATAATACAACCTCCATTTGAAATCGGAAGGCGACGCGACGTACATTTTCCCGGGCGAAGTAAAGGTGCTCATGTAAATATAGACAGAGTCTTCTTCACGGTCGAAATTGACATAATCGACATTACCGGTTTCGGGCAAATCGATAGGTTTGATCTTTTTTCCATCGGCCGAGAAAAGCGTGAGCCGGCTCTGGATGTCCATTTTATCCTGGACGATCAGCCTGCCATCTTTTAACACCTCCACGTTCTGGATCACGGTGGGCCCTTCGGGGATCAGGGTCTGCCAGTCGTTGTAACCGGGTTTGTTTTTGGTTGCAACCATGAACCTGAAGTTGGGCGCATGGTCGTTGGTGAGCACGTAAAGCTTTTCACCGATGGCCCAGGGATATGCCTGGAACTCCTTGCTTTCATAAATGAGGCTTCCCTCTTCAGCAGTACCGGTCTTCTTCATCCGGCAGCTGTTCGAATTGAAATTGCTCTCACCGAAAAAGGAGACATCACTGTACCGGTTGTCATAGATGAACCAGGAGTTGGTTGCATCCTTCGTGGTTCCTATAAACTGAGCCTTTTCAGCAGGATCGCCCACTTTCCAGAGGTAGGTTTTCAGGGGGAGCTGCTGATCGACATCCTTCTGGCTTCTGATGGTGAAATAGGCATGCTGCTGGTCCCTGGTCCATTGGTATCCGAAAATATTTTCGAGGGGCGGATAAAGGATCTTCCCGGTCCGGGTATTGATGATGTAGGTAGTGGAAATTTCCGCTCCGCTTTTCTGGACGCTGATGGCCGCTTGCTCGCCGTCGTAGGTATACTGGACGGAGGTGGTCGAGGTTTTTCCTGAAGTGTCGAGTTTCACCGGGTCCCAGATCTGTATTTTTTTCCCGTCAAGGATGGTATAGACCGAGGTTTGCTTATCTCCCTTCTTTTTGATGGTCTGGAAAACCCTTTTCCCTTCCTTGCTCAACGGACCTTCGAAATCCATGTCAATGTAGGCGGCAACCTCGTCGCGTAGCCCCGGGTGGTCCTTCTGGGCAACTTGCAGGTATTGTACCGTATAATCATGCTGCGCCTTTGTCCATGCAACCACCTTCGGATCGGTTTTATCCTCCAGCCAGCGATAATTGTCGGTCAGCAGCACCCCATGCAGGGTATCCACAACCGGTTTCTTCGCCGTTTGAGGCGGCGTAAACGGCCCCTGTGCCAAACCTGCAAACTGCAGCCCGGCAAACAAAATAAAAAAAATTGTTCTCATTGTCATCATTGTTTGCATTCCTGCATTCCTGCATTACATTTTAACGGCTCTCAGCACCAGTTGCCCGTTCTTCCCAGTAACCCTTACGAAATAGATCCCGGCAGGGAGCGTGGAGAACCCGTCAAGCCTGAAGGATGAAGCGCCGCCTGTATTCAGGTTGATCGTTTGTATAACGTTTCCGGTAACTGAAAGCAATTCAACAGAGATCTTATCCTGGGTTCCGCCGGCACATTTCAGCCAGGTAGTCGTGGTAAAGGGTACGGGAGCGAGTGAAAATGTTTCCTGTTTCGATTGAACCGGGTTGACGCCCAGTTGAAGATGAGCATTGAAAATGTTGGGAATTCCGAATCCCAGGAGCGTATCAGGGGAGGTGGACTTTGATGCCGTGTTCCTGACGGCATTGCGCAGTTGTTCTGCCGTGAAGGAAGGTGCTGATTGCCACAGGCAGGCCAGCGCGCCGGCCATGATAGGGGAGGCGAACGAAGTTCCATAGCCGTTGCCAACACCGCCGCCGCTGCCCACAACGGCCGTTCCTGATCCTTCGGCTACGACATCAGGTTTGATCCTGCCATCGGAGGTGGGACCGGTTGAGCTGAACGAAGCATAAAAACCCCCGGCATCCACGGCGCCAATGGTAAAAGTGCTGTCGTTATCTGCAGGAACACCGATATATTGCCATGAACCGCCGCCGCTGTTCCCGGCAGCATTCACCACGAGAATTCCACGGCTTGCTGCTATTCCTGCAGCACGGCTGCCCGGGGCTGTATTGCCATTCATATCGGCATAGGAGTGGTTGTAAACCGGGTTGTCGAAAGTGGTATATCCCAGGGATGAGTTGAGAACATCAGCGCCGACACTGTCGGCAAACTCTGCGCCGGCAGCCCAGTTGTACTCTTCGGCAAGCACCTCAATGTCGGCATCTTCGGTGCGCAGCAGCCAGAAAGTGGCCTGGGGCGCGGTGCCGACCATCTGCCCTGGCAGGTTGGCACCCATGGTGGAGAGCACGCTGGTGCCATGTGAATTCATAAAGTCGCCGAAAACGTTGTTCCCCGGAACCTCGAAATCGCGGGTTCCCAGGATCTGGTTGTTGTGCCAAAGGCTGTCGAACGCGGCGATCTGGTCAACATGATACCAACCGGCATCGAGCTGTGCAATCATCATGCCTGAACCTGTGTAACCCAGGTTATGCAAGGCATCCAGCGAAATCATGTGCGTCTGGTTATAAGCCTGTCCGTAATTGAGGCTCGATGGCGAACTGGTGACCATGGGATTTGAAGCCATGGTGACCGCATATGGAGGAATCCCGGCCGACCCCATCATGCCGGGTTCGCCGGAGGTATGTACCGGGCTTTTCTTCGCAACCTGGTCGAGGTGGTCGACGAAGGGAAGCGCCGCAAGGGCTGACAAAACCGAGGGGTTATTCGTGGCCACAACGGCGGCATTGAACCATTTCAACGAATAGTAAACGGTAGCGCCCGTTGCCGCCACCTGCGTGATGTACGACGGCGTGACCGGAAGATCCTTCATGTCGAGCGCAATACCGCTTTTCGTGCGGCGGTTGAGCGACCGCTGGGTCAGGAATGCCGACGGGTTCGACAACGAATAGGGGTTGTTGTTTTTATCCTTAAAAAAGACCACATGTTTTTCTAGCCCCTGGGCAAAAAGGCCAAGCGAAAACATGATTGCGGATGCTATGACGAAAATTTGTTTCATGATCATTGGAAATTAAGAGATGTATTTTTTACAAAAGTAATGTTTATTCCTTTCAGGGTTTCGATCCCATGTTAAAGATCAGTTCACCCCCGACCACGAGATCGGCATGCTCAAGAAACATGGTGGTCAGTGGTTTTCCGTTGAGGGTCATCGACCGGATGTAGGTATTTTTTTCGCTTAGGCCCTTTGCCCTGACCACCAAGGTTTTTCCGCCGGGCAATGAGATAGTGGCTGAATTGATGCCGGGCGCTCCAATGGCGTATTGTGTGGTGCCAGGGCATACCGGATAAAACCCGAGCACGCTGAAAATATACCAGGCGCTCATCTGCCCGCAGTCATCATTACCGCACAGGCCATCCGGCTTGTTGAGGTACATGGTTTTTACGATTTCATGGATGCGTTCCTGCGTTTTCCATGGTTTGTCGGTCCAGTCGTACAGGTAAGCTACATGGTGGCTGGGTTCGTTGCCGTGAACATAATTCCCGATGAGCCCGGCCCGGGTTACATCTTCGGTTTCATTGAAATACTTGTCATCGAGGTACATGGTAAACAGGGAATCGATGCGCCGGATGAACGGTTTTTCCCCGCCCATCATCCCGATGTAATGCGACACATCGTGCGGTACAAAAAAGGAATAATTCCATGAATTTCCCTCGATGAAACCCTGCCCAAGGGTACGCAGCGGATCAAAGGGGGTTTTCCAGGTCCCGTCGGCCTTTTTTGCCCTGATAAAACCGGTGGATGGATCAAATATATTCCGGTAGTTCATCGAACGTTCCCTGAACAAAGGTAATTTGTCTTCAGCCACCTGTTTAACCTGGTCGGAAGCATCCGTTGAATTGATGATCGCCCGGGCGAACTGCGCAACCGTGTAATCATCGTATGCATATTCCAGCGTTACGGAGGCCGAATTGGGAGATTTTTCATCGGGCACGTAGCCATTTTTCATATAATCGGCGATGCCATCGTAAAGTTTGTTAGATGCGGTGGTCACGCAGGCCCCGAAGGCTTTACCGGCATCAAATCCCCGGATGCCCTTCACATAGGCGTCGGCGATCACGGCAACGCTGTGGTAGCCGATCATGCACCAGTTTTCGTTGCCATGGTGCGACCATACGGGAAGCATATGCTCGGGGCTCTGGTCGAAATGTGCCAGGAAGGAGTTCACAATGTCGGAGGTCATCGCGGGATAAAGCAACGTAAGCAGCGGATGTTCGGCCCGGTAGGTGTCCCAGAGGGAAAAGATGGAATAATTGGTAAACCCCGAACCCTGGTGTATCTCCTGGTCGATGCCACGGTATTGCCCGTCGATGTCGTTATACACTACCGGCGATTGCAGCGCATGATAAAAGGCGGTGTAGAAATTGATTTTACGGTCGTCCGATGCTTCTATTTTGATCCTGTTCAGTTCTTTCTCCCAGGTGGAGAGCGCACCGGCCCTGGTCTTTTCAAAATCCCAGCCGGGAATCTCCTCCTGCAGGTTTTTAAGGGCGCCCTGCATGCTAACGGCCGATAGTCCGATTTTAATTTTTACCTGTTCGCCCTGGCTGGTGGTGAAATCGAAGTGGGCCCTGATCTTTTTCCCGGCCATCTCCGGGAAGTTTTCCTGCTGGTTGAATCTCCTCCAGAACCCTTTGTACACCAGCTGTTCGTCATTCCTGAACCCGTAGCTTATAAACGGTTTTGAGAAACTCAGAGCGAAATAGATGTACCGTGTACGCGCCCATCCCCGCGTGATGCGGTACCCGGTTATGAGCGTGTCGTTGTGAACCTGCACGCACGCCCATAAAACCTTGCCATCATAGTTGTAGATGCCATGAAGCATGTCGAGGATGATATGCGCACTGTCGCTTTTGGGGAAGGTATACTGGTGAAATCCGGCACGGGCCGTGGCGGTAAGTTCTGCTTCCACATCCGGGTCATCGAGGTGAACCCTGTAATAGCCGGGCGATGCCTTTTCGGTTGACTTGCGGAAGCGTGAACGGTACCCCGTTTCAGGATGATCAGCCGTGCCGGGATTGAGTTTCAGTTTCCCGACCGTGGGCATGATGAGGAAGTCACCCAGGTCGGAGTGACCCGTGCCGTTGAAATGGGTGTGGCTGAAGCCCACGATGGTTTTGTCGAGGTACTGGTAACCGGCACAATAACGGTAAACACCGGGATTGTATTTGCCATCCTTTTCATAGGGGATGGTATCGGTGTCGGGGCTCAGTTGTACAAACCCGAAAGGAACGCAGGCCCCGGGGAAAGTGTGTCCCATCTCCTGCGTGCCGATAAAGGGATTCACATACCCGGCCGGGGAGGTTGATTGTCCTATCAGTTCAGCGGACAAGGCAAGATAAAAGATCAGGGAACACAATAGTTTCATGGCAGGTCAGGTAAAGATTATTATCAGCAGGTAAGGTACTTATCAGCTTTCTTCCTTAAAGTACAGTTTGTAAAAATTCAGTTGTTTCTCCTTATCAAACCCTTTTTCCACCATTTTTCCCTCCCCATGGACATAAATATGGAAATTCTTATCCAGTTTGATAACACTTTTCATGAACCGCGACTGGCTTTTCACCGCGTTGTCGGAGATCTGGAATTTCTCGGGAATATCAAGGTCGTTTTCTTCGCTGAAGGCGGTCCTGTATTCGGAAAAGGAGTTGATCACGGCCGGTGAACCGAGTACCTGTTCATTGAATTCCTCCATCTCGAAATCATCGTTTTCTTTGAGGAATTTCATCGACCGGTTCAGGAGGTCGGCCTGGTCGACCCTGGAGACATCGAAATCCTCGGGCAGTTTGTCGGAGACGAAGCGCCTGCAGAGGTCCATCACCGCTTTTGTCTTGTAATAGTCGTCGGACCGTGGTTTTACCTGCAGGAAGTCATCGCGCCAGTACTGGGCTTCGCTTCCTTTGTTCAGGTTGTCGACGATGGCCACCGCATACCCTTCCTCCCGCCCGGTGTTGAATACCAGGCATCCCTTGTCGAGTTTGTTGATGTTGATCCCGTCGTCGTGCCCGATTTCGAAGGAGGTGCCCACCGGGTATATTTTCAGGTAGGTTTCCTTTGACTCGGATTTGAAGAGCCCGACGGCATTCACCGTTTCATCCCCGATCCGGCATCTGTCAAAGTATGCTACATAGAATTCACCGGTTTTTATTTTCGGATGTGTGGAATGCCGGTAGAGGTGCCTGGCAAGGCATTGCGACTGTTCAGGCAGGCTGGCCGGATTTTCAAAAATGGCGGAAACGAAATGATAAACTTCGTTCAGTCCGAGGTCGGAAGGATGGGTCAGGTTGTAGAACTCGCCGGTTTTGAATGGCGTGAGGAAATATTGCAGCAACAGGGGCTTTACGATTTCACTCACCTCCAGCAGTTTATCCGACAGCACCATGCCCTCATCCGCCGATTTATTGCCGATTTTATGCAGGGTAAGCGCTACCAGGCCCGCTTCATCAAAATGCATCATGGCATTGTTTTTTGGAGGGTCCAAAAGTAGCGATTTCTATCCTTATAAATAGAAAATCAGGAACAAGGCCGGGATGATGATCCCAATGGCGGTAAGCCAGGCTCCCCGGCCCAGGATGCCATTTTTCCCTTTCAGGACGAACATCCCTGTGACAGCCAGGAAAATCAGCCCGGCGGCAAAGAGATCGGAGAACCAGGTGTATAATTTTTTCAGGCTGTTATAGTGCAGCAGGTTCATCTCCTTGATCACATACCGCGTTGTTTTGCGATCCATCTGGGCCTCCCCGGTATGCATGTCTACATAAATGAAACCCCGGGTTAGAAAAATCTGCACATACCCGTCGCCGGTGATATAGCTCTTGTAGTGTTCCTTCTCCTTCACCTGGTCAAGTACCGACCATATCCATGTCTGGTCAGCTTTCCCGTTTTTCGGAAGCGGAACCCTCAGGTCGGTGCTCGAGGTTCCGTAATCGGGGTGTTGAAAATCTCCTGCCCTGAAATGGTTGAGCACAATACCCGAGATGGCATAGATCAGGGTCATGCCAACGCACAAATAGCCGATATCGCGGTGAAGCAGGTTGTTCCACCGGCGAAGGGTTTTAACCTGCATGGTTATTTCAGTTCGATGAATTTACCGGCTTCGATGGAGAAGAATGACAAATGGTCTTTTCCTGATTTTTTCAGATCATCGCGCAGCGAATTGATGTTTTCGAGTTTTTCCTTTACATCCTGGTCCTGATGACCGGCAGCGCCGGTATGCACGCCAACAGCATGATTTGGATCTGGTTTCAGCACTTCGGCTTCCCATTCGTTGAGGTATTTGGTGTCGATGCGTTCCTCTTTCAGGATGCCGAAAACACGCACGCGGCTTCCCGTCAGCGATTCGTCAAACTTTACGATGCCGGCACCGGCTGTGACCTGTACCCGGATGCTGTCGGTACCGTCGACAAGAAACATCCTTTTCCCGCCCTCTTTACAGGTATGAAAAACGGTTCCTTCAATGATAACCGGCTTGTTGATGCAACTGTCGGCCTGCTTTTCAAATGTGAGGACTTTCAACAGCGTTGTGTCGTTTTTTCCTTTTTCAGCCGGGTTTTTTGTTCCCTGGTTGCAGCCGACGACCATGATGAGTACGATGAAAATCAGTGGGATGAATCTCTTTGTCATAAAATTTGAATTGGTTTGATTTGCAAAGATCGCACATTGTTGGGAATTTTCAAAAGGGGATGATGTGGTGATGTGCTGATGTGCTGATGTGCTAATGTGCTGATGTGCTAATGTGCTAATGTGCTGATGGGCTGATGGGCTGATGGGTTTATTCAGGCGGGGGCGGAGTGGCAGGGCAGGGTGAAGGTAAAAGTGCTTCCGTAGCCGAGGTTACTGGTGACGAGCATGGTACCCCCGTTTTTTTCGATGAATTCCTTGCAAAGGATCAATCCCAGCCCGGTGCCGGTTTCATTTGAGGTGCCCTTGACCATGGTGCGGGTTTCTATTTTAAACAGGTTCTCCAGGATGTTTGCAGGAATTCCCATGCCATTGTCCTTAACATAAACCAAGACACTTTCCCGGTCCTGAAGTTTCATACCGATGGTGATGGTTCCGCCCGGGAATGTGAATTTAATGGCGTTTGATATCAGGTTTCTGACCACGGTGCTGATCATGTTGCGGTCGGCAAACACCGTGAAATCTTCTTTGCCAAGGTTGATCAGGGTGATGTTTTTGCTACTGGCTGCAGTGTCAAACAGGCTGAGATTATCGGCAATTATTTCGTGCAAGGGCAGAATGGCAGGTTCAAAAGGGAGACTGCCGCGTTGTGCGCGTGCCCACGTGAGCAGGTTCTCGAGAAGGTCGAACGTTTTTATCGAAGCCATCTTCATCTGTAAAAGTATTGTTTTCCGGTCATCATCCGGGATGTCGGAATCCTCGCCGGTAAGCAGGTCAAGGAAACCCAGGATCGAGTTGAACGGATTCCTCAGGTCGTGCGCAATGATGGAAAAAAACCTGTCTTTTGCCGCATTGCTTTCAATCAGCTGCATTTCCGATTCCCGTAATTCTGCTGTCTGCACGCTGACCTGTTCCTTCAGTTGGTTTTTATACCTGTTGGTCAGGATAAGCCGGGAAATGATATAAATTATACCCGACAGGAGGAGAATGCCAAGGCAGAGAATCCACCAATGTAACCAGAAGGGAGGCTGGATGATAAATGTGGCTGAAACCACCGGTTCGCTCCAGATCCCAATAACGTTTCTTGCTTTAAGGAAAAAACGGTATGAACCTGGATTAAGATTATTGTAGGTGTACTGGGCGCCGGTGTAATGAATTTCGTTCGACCAGCCTGTATCGGCACCTTCAAGATAATACCTGACAAACACCTGCCGTTCGTTGATCATGGAGATCACCCGGGTATTAAACGACAGGTCATTTGAGGCCCAGGGAAATTCTTTTGCCCGGTCGGGGAAAAGTGTATCTTTACCAAGGATGCCCGGGAGGAATTTCACTTTCGGAGGAGGAATCTCTCCGGGTTTATAGTCAAGTTCAGGCCGGAAGATGCTCACGCCGTTGTTGGTGCCGAGCCAGATATGATGGTCATTGTCAACAAAACCGGCTGCCCTGTTTATATCCTGGCCCGATAATCCGTCTTTGACGGTAAAATGGACCATGGTCTTGCCATTCCAGCAATAAACGCCGTTATCCGTTCCAACCCAGAGGGTCCCCTGCGGGTCCTCCAGAATCAGGTACACTGGCCTGTTGATCATCAACCCGTCGCGGTTCACCTGTTTCATTTCCCGGCCTTCAAGTTCAAATAATCCGGCAGCAGTGCCTACAAGTTGCCGTTGCTTCGAATCGGTAAAAAAGGCATATGAGCTGTTAACAAGCTGGTTGTCAGGATTAATGAAAACAGTAAGCTGGCCACCTTTCCATTTTAGCAGACCCATCGACAGGGTTGCCATGTAGATCGACCCGTCGCGATCAGGGATAATTCTGCGAATGGTATAACTTTCATTTTTCCCCAGGTCGATTTGCCTGAACCTGCCGTTCGCAAATTTAAATAATCCGCTGGTCGTTCCTGCATAAAGGTCTCCTGAGGGGGTAAAGGCCACGGTATAAGCTACGCCGGATAATCCCTGTTTTTCACGATACCAGGTAACATGCCTGTTCTTGTCCAGGTGCGCAACCCCCAGACCACATGCAGCCAGCCATATATCTCCCCCGGAACCTTTCTTCATGTCGATAATCCTCGATTCGTTATTGTTCACGATCTTGTGCGAATCAAGAAACATTTGAGTCATGTTTTTGCCGTCGAAAAATGTCAAAACACCATCATGGCCAAAAAGGTACCGGCCCGGACTAATCTCCATGGCTGAAGCAACTTCATTGGCGAAGAGACCATCTTTTTCAGTATAACTGGCAAACCGTTCCGACGGGATCTTGGTGATCCCATGAAAACCTGCAATCCAGGTATTCATTTCCCGGTCAACCAGAACAGAACTGGCACCTTCCGAGATCAATCCATTGCTGCGGCCAAACTTTTCAATACTGTTGGAAGCTTCAATGTAAGCATAGATTTTAAACGCATTGCCAAAGTATATTTTCCCGTTCCTGCCTGCATGGAGAAAACACTTCCAGCCTGTGTTATGCAAGGGCAGGGGAAAGCCTGATTTGGCAAGGGTGAATTTGCCTGCCGATATATTTCCAAGCCATCCCCTGCCAAGCAGCCAGAGTGTTTTTCCTTTTCTTTCCATTGCGAAGATATTTCCGGAAAGCAGGTGCCTGTCATCCTGAACGGGGTTAAAGACACCATCGTGCAGGCAGAATAACCCTGATGGAGTGGCTGCATAAATGTTGCCTTCAAATCCCCGTACACTGTTAATCCTGTTGTCGGGCAATCCCTCCGCCATGGAGTATATTTTCCACTGTTTATCCTCCATCTTTACAAATCCCTTGTCTGCCGTGCCTGCCAGGACCACAGGCACTCCATTTTCGTAAAAAACGTCGAACGAGGTAAATGACGATTGAAATCCATCCGGAAGCTGGCCGTCACAAAAAACATTCTGCCATTTTCCCCCTTTCAGCCTGGAAACAAACATGGCGCCGCTTTCAGGCAGCGCCCAGAGGCGTTCCTTTTCGTCAATGTTGAGAAAGGCATAACTTGTTGATCGTAATCCGTCGGAAACATTGTAATTGGAAAAACTGGTGCCATCGTAAGATGAGATTCCCGACCGGCGGGCTATCCAGAGAACTCCGGCCGAATCCTGCACCATATCGAACACCATGGAGTTGGCCAGGCCGTCGGCTTCGGTATAGGTCATGTTCTGATATCGCTGACCCATGGCATCTCCGCCTGCCGTCGAGGCCAGTACCATCAGCATCATTGTAAGCCTGATGACAACCGGGTAAAAAAGCTTGGACTTCATAAAACCATATCGGACCCAAAACTACAACATTTACGGGAAACCTCATGTGACATTGCTGAATTCCGCAATTTTATTTTATATTGTAACCTTCAAAAAGGTGCCGGCAAGGTGATTTATTATGCATTTGTTCAGCAGTGCTGTCTGATCAAACACCTGAGTATGCCTGCAACATTTTCTCAACCGGATTTCAAATTTCCGGGAATGTCTGAGAATAAACGGCGAAATTCATCCATTTGCTTATTATTTATATAGATACGTCAAATACACAGTTTATTTGCCTATCTTTGCACCGGCTTTTGAGTATTCAAAAATCCACAAGGCAAGCCATTCAGTCGTTATCACCTCCTCGAAGTTGTATCGCCGCCGGTTCCTTCTCGTGATTGAAGCTTAAAATCACCAGTCTCCCAGTATTCATTCACTAATTACCTACATGAAAAACATTTTTGTATCAAATTTGAGTTTCAGGATCAACGATGAGGATCTGAAACAGGCGTTTTCTGACTATGGTGCCGTAACTTCAGCAAAAGTTATCAAAGACAATTTTTCAGGAAGATCAAGAGGATTTGGCTTCGTGGAAATGACCAATGACGAAGAGGCCGCCAAGGCCATTGAAGAATTAAACAATGCCGAATTCGACGGTAAAGTAATGACCGTTTCGGAAGCACGCCCCAAGACTGACCGCAAACCTGGTGGTTTCGGCGATTCACGCGGCGGTGGCGGACATAGCGACTCACGCGGTGGCGGCGGTGGTTATGGCGACAAATCGCGCGGTGGATTCAAAAAGAGGTTTTAATTAAAAAAACCGATTGCATTTTTTCTGGAATGCAGTATTATTCGTAGGTGCCTCCGGATTTTTTCATAATATTGTTTATGAAAAACCGGGCGCTTATGCGTAACGTCAACCTCACGCTTCTCTTTTACTTTTTACTGCTTCCCGGCGTTTTCTCCCAGCCGAAGCCCGATTACAACCATTCCTACGCTGTCGCCAGAGCAGCACCCGACTCGGTAGGGAAATCCCTGTTATCACTTTCCGGTTATTTTCATGCAAACCTTCATGGTTCACAGGAGCTTTTAAGGGCTTTCTATTTCTGGACGGCCAATGAAATTGTGTACGATGCCGAGAACATGTTTACCTTCAGTTCGGCCGATGACCCTGACAAAATAGTTGCCCGTACCCTGCAGGAACGCAAAGCCGTGTGCCAGGGCTATGCCGAACTCTTTCATGAACTGTGCGAACATGCCGGTATCGAAAGCTACATAGTGCTTGGGTATACCAGGCAAAACGGGCAAGTGGTCAACATAAACCACGCCTGGGTGGTAGCGCGGATCGATACAAACTGGTGCTTTTTCGACCCCACCTGGGGCAGCGGGTTTCTCAACAACGGCAAATTCACCCGGAAATTCACCAACGAATATTTCATGGTGAAGCCTGAAGTTTTCATCAAAAGCCACATGCCTTTCGACCCGCTGTGGCAGTGCCTGAACTACCCGCTGAATTCAAGGAACTTCATCCAGGGAACTTTTCCCGGCAAAGACACCAGTGTTTTTTTCTCTTTTCCCGACAGCATTGCAGCCTATGAGCAATTGCCAAAGGCCGGCAAATTTGAAGCGGCCCTGCGGCGCGTGGTGAAAAACGGGGTGATCAGCAATTCCACGTTTGAATACCAGCGATACCTGCAGCAGAATGTCGAGATTGAGGCGATCAACAGGCAGAATGAGATCCAGAACCAGCTGGTGAAACAATTCAACGAAGCAGTAAACCATTACAACCTCTCGTCGCTCCTGTTCAATGATTACATCGATTACTGGAACCACCAGTTCAAACCCGCACGTTCCGATGCCCGGATCAGGAAAATGATCGATACATGCAACTACCACCTCGGCCAAAGCAGGAAAATGCTTGAAACGATCAACTCTAAGGAGGAAACGCTTGCACAGAACATCCTGGTTCTGTTAAAGGCGGTAGGAGAAAACCAGAAACATGTTGATGAACAGAGCGCCTTCCTGAAGGAATATTTCACAACACCAAAGCCTTTTCGCGCGGCGATGTTCCGGAAACCGGTGAGCAGCGGGGGGGGAAGGAAGTAGGTGGACAGGTGGGCAGGTGGACAGGTGAACGGGTGAAGGGGTAAACGGGTGAACAGGTAAACGGGAAGGGTTGGCGGACAATAGTATTTAAAAACTTTTTAAAGATTTTTTTTATGAAAAGGAACCAGTACTTTATTATTCTTGCGGTTATTTTGGTTTTCAGCGGATCAATGCTCTACCTCGCCCACCGGGGGAAAAGTGCGCAGGGCCTTATGGTTGTCAGTCCGGCCTACCGCGAATATGTGCAGGCATTTACTTCGGGAATTGTCTCAACACATGCGGTGATCAAGGTAAGGCTGGCAAATGATTTTGGCGATACGGCATCGCTGAACAAGCCGGTAGGGACGCCGTTTTTTAAATTCACGCCGTCCATTGCCGGAAAGACCTACTGGACTGACAGCCGGACGCTTGAGTTCCGGCCCGACGAACAGCTTCCGCAAGACCGGTTGTTCACGGTCGAATTTGACCTGTCACGCCTGGTGACAGTTCCCGATTCCCTTAGAACAATGGCCTTCCAGTTCCGGACCATGGCGCAGGAAATAGAAGTGACGGTCGATAATCACAAAGCCTATGCCCATGCCGATCTGACACGGGAGCACCTCGACGGCACCCTCCGAACATCCGATGTGGCAGATCCTGTTCAGGTGGAGAAGGTTTTAACGGCAAAACAGGAGGGAAGGCTGCTCAAAGTTTTATGGACACACGACCTGAAAACCGGCCTCCACAGTTTCCGGGTTGATTCGGTGCGCAGGGGAACCAGCGCGGGGGAGGTGAAACTCGCATGGGACGGTTCACCGGTTGATTCGAAAACCGATGGCAGCCTGAAAATTGAAATCCCTGCATTGGGCGATTTTAAAGTTATATCCATACGCAACTTCCCCGATGAAGAACAGGCCATCCTGGTGCAGTTTTCCGACCCGTTAAAAACCGACCAGGTCCTCGACGGCCTCTTCAGGGTTGGGAAAATCACCAACCTGAGGTATGAGGCCGACGATAACCTGCTCTATATCTACCTCCGGGAATCGGAGGCGGTTAAAACCAGGGTAACGATCGAGCCTGCCGTTAAAAACATCAACCAGGTAGCGCTGGGAAGGAGAACCGAACAGGAAATCGCCACAGGTAACACCAAGCCAAAGGTGCGGTTTACTGGCGACGGCGTCATCATGCCGGGCACAAACGCCATGCTGCTTCCCTTTGAGGCGGTCAACCTGAATGCAGTTGACGTGAAGGTGATCCGGATCTTTGAAAAAAACATTCTCCAGTTCCTGCAGGTCAACGATCTGAACGGAAATAACGAACTCGCCAGGGTGGGCCGGTGCGTGCTGAAGAAAACAGTTCCGCTCACCGGGGTAGCCGATTATGGAAAATGGAACCGCTATTCCATCGATCTTTCAAAACTGATGAAGACGGAGCCGGGAGCGATCTACTCGGTAAGCCTTGGATTTAACAGAGGTTATTCCACCTATCCATGCAGCGAAAAGGATTCTGTGAAATCATCGGCCACAGGCATGATGACCATTGAAGATCCGGAAAAGGAAAATGAGAACGGACAGAACTGGCAGTATTACAGCACCTATTCCGACGATGAGGAGGACAATGGCAGCTGGGGGAATTATAACTGGCAGGAGCGGAATAATCCCTGCAAGCCATCCTATTATTACAACAGGGACATCACCCGGAATGTGCTGGCCTCCGACCTTGGCATCATAACCAAATGCGGAAGCGACGGGAATTTTCATGTTTATGTCACCGATATTGTTTCCACCAAGCCACTTTCGGGCGTTGATGTGGAGTTTTACAACTACCAGCTGCAGCGGCTGGGTAAAGCCACAACCGATGGCGAGGGCATGGCCATGGTTCCGGTCAGCAAACGGCCTTTTGCCCTTGTGGCACGGTCAGGCAAGCAAACCGGGTACCTGAAACTGGGCGAAGGAAATGCGCTCTCACTCAGCATGTTTGATGTAAGCGGCGAACCCGTTCAGCGCGGGATCAAGGGATTTATATATGGGGAACGGGGCGTGTGGCGGCCCGGGGACTCGGTATTCCTCACATTTATCCTTGAAGATAAGGCGCACCAGCTGCCCGAACACCACCCGGTAACCATGTCGCTCTACAACCCGGCCGGGCAGATGATCAACCGGCTGGTGAGAATGAACCCGGTAAACGGTTTTTACAACTTCAGCACGGCAACTTCGTATGATGCGCCCACGGGCAACTGGCTTGCCAAAGTGAATGTGGGCGGGGTGGAATTCCAGAAAACCCTGAAAATAGAAACAGTCAAACCCAACCGGTTAAAGATCGGGTTCGATTTCAAAACCGACATCCTGGTGAAAGACGAAGTGCCTGCCGCACTGCTCGAGGCTTCCTGGCTCACGGGCGCCACCGCACACAACCTCAAGGCCAAAGTGATGCTGACGCTGACGAAATCGGTTACGGCTTTTAAAAATTTCCCGGGATATGTTTTCGACAACCCCACCGCAGGATTTGCGGCAGAAAACATCACAATCTTCGACGGCAGGCTCGATGCCAATGGCCGGACCCTGGTCACGCCGAAGATCCATGTCACCAATATTGCCCCCGGGGCGCTCAAAGCCAGTTTTGAGACCATGGTCTTTGAAGATGGCGGTGATTTCAGCATCGACCGGTTTTCGATTCCCTATTATCCCTACCAAACCTATGCAGGCCTCAGCATTCCGGCATCCACAACCGGCGACCGGGTGCTGTATACCGGCAAGACCTACAACATCGATCTGCTGAATGTAAATGCAAAAGGGATTCCCGTTCCCTCGAACCGCCTCAAGGTGGAGGTTTACAAACTCGACTGGCGCTGGTGGTGGGACGATTCACAGGCCGGTTCCGCCGATTTCATCTCCACCTCCTACATCCGGCCGATTGATTCGGGAACGATAAGAACGGTGAATGGCCGCGCCACTTTCCCGTTCGAGGTGGGCTACGACAATTGGGGCCGCTACCTGATCAAAGTCACTGATAAAATGTCGGGCCATGCTGCCGGGAAAGTTGTCTATGTCGACTGGCCGGGCTATTTCCGCATGCCTGGCGGGGAGAAGCAGGCCGCTGCCATGCTCACGCTGACCGTCGCCAATAGCCAGTACCAGGTCGGGGAGAAGGTTAAACTGACCCTTCCCGCTTCGCCCGACGGGCGTGCGCTGGTCACCGTCGAAACCGGGTCGAAGATCCTGAAATCATGGTGGGTGCCTACCTCCAAAGGAAGTACCGATATTACTTTTGACGCCACGAGTGAAATGGCCCCGAACTGTTACGTCTATGTCACCCTCATACAACCGCATGCCCAGGTAAAAAATGACCTTCCGATCCGTCTCTATGGCGTGATCCCGGTGAAAGTCGAAGATCCCGGCACTCACCTTAAACCGGTGATCGCCATGCCCGACAAACTGGAACCCGGGAAGAATGTAACTATACATGTTAAGGAGACCTCAGGCCAGGCCATGACGTATACCGTGGCCATGGTGGATGACGGGCTGCTCGACCTTACCCGCTTTAAAACGCCTGATCCGTGGAGCGTTTTCTATGCCCGGGAAGCCCTGGGCGTGAAAACCTGGGATATGTTCGACCAGGTGATGGGGGCGTTCAGCGGCGAGCTGCAACGGATCCTGAGCATCGGCGGCGACCAGGAAGCTGTGAACAAGGGCGGTCTCAAGGCCAACCGCTTTAAGCCCATGGTTAAGTTTTTCGGTCCTTTCGAATTGAAAAAGGGCCAGACAGGCACCCATTCGTTTATCATGCCCGAATACATCGGCTCCGTGAGGGTGATGGTGGTGGCGGGACACGACGGCGCTTATGGCAGGGATGAAAAAACAGTGGCCGTGAAAAAGCCGCTGATGGTGCTGGGAACCCTGCCACGGGTGCTGGGACCCGGCGAATCGGTCACCCTGCCGGTGAGCGTGTTCACGATGGAAAAATCGATTAAAAATGTCAGGGTGGAGTTGATAACCAGCGATCTCTTCACGACCACGGGCGGAAATACCCGGCAACTTACGTTCAATGCGATCGGCGACCAGCTCGTTTCCTTCGATCTGCATGTTGCCCAGGCTACGGGGATTGGGAAAGTCCGCATTGTGGCCACCAGCGGGAATGAACGGTCGGAACATGCCATCGAAATCGCCGTTCGCAACCCGAACCTTCCCGTAACCAATGTTGTTGAAAAAGTGATTCAGCCCGGGAGCATGTGGACAACCGATTTCCAGGCCCCGGGCATCCCCGGTACCAACAAGGGCATGGTGGAACTTTCGGCCATTCCGCCGCTAAACCTTGACAGGCGTCTCGGGTATCTTATTCAATATCCTTACGGATGCATTGAGCAAACCGTTTCATCGGTTTTCCCCCAGCTTTACCTGGCCGGGCTCATGGATCTATCGGATGCAACGAAAAAAGAGACGGAACAAAACATCCGGGCGGGCGTCCAGCGGCTTAAATCATTCCAGGGTTCCAACGGGGGGCTGACCTACTGGCCCGGGTCATCCTATGCCGACGACTGGGGCACCAGTTATGCAGGCCACTTCCTGCTGGAGGCTGAGAAGAAGGGATTCACCCTGCCGGTTAACTTTTTAACAGCATGGAAGGAGTTTCAGCGGCAAAAAGCTGTTTCCTGGGGTGTGAATGCAGGTTACGGAAATGATGACCTTTCACAGGCATACCGGCTCTTTACGCTGGCACTGGCCAGGGCGCCTGAACTGGGCGCCATGAACAGACTGCTCGAGAAATCCGACCTGTCGGTTGCGGCAAAGTGGCGCCTGGCCGCTGCCTACGAATTATCAGGAAAGCATGAGGTTGCCTTGCGGTTGGTCGGCACCGCCTCCACGGCCATCAAACCGTATCGCGAACTCTGGTATTCGTATGGGTCCGACCTTCGCGACAAGGCCATGATCGTCGAGGCACTTTGCCTCCTGAACATGCGTACAAAAGCAGCCCCGCTGGTGAAGGAAATATCGGCTGCAATGGCTGGCGGGGAATGGTACAGCACCCAGGAAACCTCCTTTATCCTGATGGCGGTTGCTCAATTTTCGGGTAGTTCCGAAGGCAGCGGTATCCAGGCAACCCTGCGCCTCAATGCGCAGCAAACCGATGATCTTGAGTCAAAAAAATCCCTCCTTACCAGGAAAATCGATGTAATACCGGGGAAGAAGGGGATCTTACAGGTCGCCAACAAGGGAAAGAACATCCTCTTCGGCAGGCTCATCCTCACCGGGACCCCTGCAACAGGCGATACCACATCGGCTTCCAGCAGCCTGAAGATCTCCGTTATCTACAAATCGATGAAGGGCGATGTCATCAAACCGCAATCCCTTGAGCAGGGCGAAAGTTTCATGGCTGAGGTAAACGTGGTAAACCCCGGGCTCAGGGGCAAATACCAGCAGTTGGCCTTATCGCAGGTATTCCCTTCAGGCTGGGAGGTGATCAATGCCAGGAGCAGCGACCTGGCCCAGTCAACCACGGCGGCATCCGCATTCGACTACCAGGATGTGCGCGACGACAGGGTGAATACCTTCTTTGACCTCGTTGCCGGCCAGACCAAGACTTTTCGCGTGATGCTCATGGCAACCTACCCTGGCAGGTTCTACCTGCCGGCTACACGATGCGAAGCCATGTACGACAATTCGATCAGTGCCAGGGTTCCCGGGCGATGGGTGGAAGTAACCCGGGCGGCAAAATGAACAGCCTCCGAAGGTGGCTGGCATACCTGTTGCTGGCAATGACAGGGCTTCTTTTCTGGCTCTGGTTGCCACGGCCCCTGTTCGATGATCCGCTTTCGACCGTGCTGCTCGACAGGAAAGGGGAACTGCTTGGCGCTAAAATTTCACCCGATCAGCAATGGCGGTTCCCCGAATGCGATTCGGTTCCTGAAAAATTCAGGCAGGCCATCGTGTGCTATGAGGACCGTTATTTCTACCACCATCCCGGTTTTAATCCCGTGTCGCTGCTCAGGGCAGCCTGGCTCGACATTAAATACAGGAAAATCGTCAGCGGGGGAAGCACCATCAGCATGCAGGTGATCCGCCTGGCGAGGAAAAACAGGGAGCGGACTTTCTGGGAAAAGGGCAGGGAGATCCTGCTTTCCGTTCGCCTTGAGCTGACCCGGACAAAGAAGGATATTCTGCGGATTTATGCTTCGCATGCGCCATTCGGCGGAAATGTGGTAGGGCTGGATGCCGCTTCCTGGCGCTACTTCGGCGTCGACGCCCGGCACCTTTCCTGGGCCGGGGCTGCCACCCTGGCGGTGCTGCCAAACAGCCCGGGGCTGATCTATCCCGGCAGGAACCCCAGGTTTTTAAAAGCAAAACGTGACCGACTGCTGGATCTTCTTTTAAAGGAAAAGGTGATTGATGCAACGACCTGTGAACTGGCAAAGGGGGAACCCCTGCCCGGCAAGCCCTTCGCACTGCCCCAGTGGGCGCCGCACCTGCTCGGCCGTGCTGTAAGGGAAGGCAGCCGGGGAACGAAGGTTGCCACCACGGTTGACCTGGCACTTCAAAAACGGGTTGCCGAAATTCTCGACATGCACAGCACCCGGTTTAAAGCCAACGAAATCCATAATGCGGCAGCCCTGGTGCTGGATGTGAAAACCGGGAATGCGCTCGTTTACGCGGGGAATTTACCCCGGACAACCACGGCAGAACATGGCAATGATGTCGATCTCATCCTGGCGCCGCGCAGCACGGGCAGTATCCTTAAACCATTCCTGTATGCATCCATGCTGAACAGCGGATTGCTGCTGCCCAACACACTGGTTCCCGATATCCCGGTACAGATCGGCGGGTTTATCCCCGAAAATTACAACCTCACCTACGACGGCGCCGTTCCTGCAAAGCGGGCACTTTCTCGTTCGCTCAACATCCCGGCGGTAAAAATGCTCCAGACTTATGGTTACGACCAGTTCTACGCCCTGCTGCGGAAGATCGGCATGACGACCCTGACCTTCCCGGCCGACCACTACGGGTTGGCGCTGATCCTGGGAGGCGCAGAGGCCGACCTGTGGGACCTGGCAGGGATCTATGCCTCCATGGCCCGCACACTGACCCGGTTTACCGACAACGGATCAACCTATTCAAAGGCTGATTTTCATCCTCCTTCATACCAGGAAAAAGACGAGCCTGGAAACAACAGTCATGATGACCAGGCTTCCTGGTTCGACGCCGGCTCTGTCTGGCTCACCCTGGAGGCCATGGTGGAGGTGGCCCGCCCCGATGAGGAGTTTCAGTGGCAGCAATTCTCATCATCCGGTAACATAGCATGGAAAACCGGCACCAGTTTCGGCAACCGCGATGCCTGGTCGATCGGTGTCACCCCTGAATATGTGGTGGCCGTTTGGGTCGGGAATGCCTCCGGTGAGGGCAGGCCCGGCCTGACAGGCATCAGCATGGCCGCGCCGGTGCTGTTCGATATTTTCAAGGCCCTTCCGCCCACAACCTGGTTTAAAACACCCGCAACAGCCATGGTCAGGGTGCCGGTATGCCGTTACAGCGGATACCGCGCCACCACCCTGTGCGAGTTCACCGATTCGGTTTGGATACCCAAACAGGGTGTCAAAACAGGGCCCTGTCCGTTTCATCATCTTGTACACCTTGATCAAAGCGGGAAATGGCAGGTCAACTCCGATTGCGAATCGCCCGGCAACATGCAGCATGTTTCCTGGTTTGTATTGCCACCAGTGCAGGAATGGTATTTCAGGAACAAAAACCCCTTTTATAAAGTCCTTCCCCCATTCAGACCCGGCTGCGCCGGCGCCGGCGACCGCAACAACATGGATATCATCTACCCGAAAAACGGCAGCAAACTCTACGTTCCTGTTGATCTCGACGGGAAACCCGGCAGTACGGTCTTCAAGGTGGCCCATCGTAATGCTGCCATGAAGGTTTACTGGCACCTCGACGATCAGTTTATCGGGACCACGGTGCAGATCCACCAGATGGCGCTGTCGCCGGGTCATGGAAAGCACCGGATTACGCTGGTGGATGAGAACGGGGAGAACCTGGCGATATGGTTTGAGGTGATCAGCAAGTAGACTGTCTGGCGCCTAGTGGGAATTCACAATCCTGGCTGCCGTCACGGTCCTGGTAAAGAAGATGCCGCTGTACCTGTCGGCGGTGCCGGCAGGAAAGAGGAGCAGGTAGTTGTCATAATCAACCGCATCGGTATACTCGGATGGAGGGTTGTTCACCTCATGCAGGGCCAGGCCGCTGCCGGTATTGTTCAGCATGCCGCCCTTCTGGTAATAGTGGTTCAGCGAACAGATCATACCTTTAAGGCTCAATTCCGGGTCGTTGTTCAGGTAACAGGCAACCTTATTCTTACCCTTATAAGGCATAAGCATGTTGTGGATGTTTCCGCTCAGGGTGATCGTTTTCCATGACGGATGTTCCGCGATCTTTTCCCTGATTTTCAGGTACATCAGGCTGTCCCTGTCAGCCGGGTTTTTGCATTCCCCGCTGTTGACATCGAAAAAGAAGATGCGCACTGCCGGGTTCCCGGTCAGCGATGAGATTACCTCCGCCCAGGCATGCGATGCCCTGCCATCTGTCGACGCTTGGGTAAAAAAATCAGACGAACTGACGGTACTGTCGGCCGGGTTGTTAAGATATTGTGTCATCTGCCCGACGGGTATTTCCATCCCGACCATGACGCTGTCGCCCATGCCTGTCATAAGCCGGGCCAGGCCGGTAATAAGCTTTGCAGGTTCGTTTGTACCGTGCATTTCGCCTGCCATGATCACCCTGTAGCCCGACAGCGCACTGTAAACCTGCCTGTTCAGGGTTTCCGGCCTGTCTATTTTAATGGCATTGTTTTTAATCCGGGTTGCCGGATCCTGTGCTTTGGCTGCCAATATTGAAAGGGAAAAGGCCAGGATAAAGAGCCAATTTTTTTTCATTGTAGTTGAATTTTGTACCCGCATTGAAAATAATCACGCGGGAAGGTTTACGGAAGTTATTGTTTTCCGATCAGGTAACTGTATGGTTGCATGACCAGTTGCGTTGACAGTGTGATGGTTCCCCCGTTAATAACATCTGTCCACGAAGTGTTGGTTAACGGGAATGGTAACGCGAAGTTAATCGCGGAATTCCTGAGGTTTGAAAGCACCAGTACTTTTTCTCCTGCAACCTCTTTTGTAAAAGCGCAGATATCGGCACTGCCATATGTTGATAGCAGCCCCCGCCTTACAGCCGCGCTGTTTTTCCTGAACAGCAGGATTTTTTCATATTCTGCTGTAATCGCGGGATTCAGGGTCCAGTTGATTTTAGCCCCGGTAAAGGGGAAAACGATCCTGAAAGGTGTTCCAACCTCCTGCCCGTTGTACACCATCGGCACGCCTTTCATGCAGGCTGTCACGACAAACGCGGCCATGGAGCCGCTTTTTCCCCCGAACAGGTCAAGCGGCGTGCCGTCGGAACCATTCACGTCATGATTGGTCAGATACCGCACGACCTGCTGGCCATTGGTTGCGTTTGAGAACTCGATATTGTTCATGGTGCTGATCAGCATAACGGAGTTGTTGCTGTTGAATATGGTTTTCATAAGGCCATAATAACTGAACCCGAAATTGTAATCAAACCCGGCGGTAAAGTTGGCATCCCGCTTTCCTTCAGCCAGGAGTAGCAGCTTGTGCGTTGTAATGTTCCGGAGGGTATCGATGGCCTGTTTCCAGAAATCAACGGGAGGGCCGTCGGCATAATCGCACCGGAAGCCGTCGACGTTGGCCGTCAGGACCCAGTATTTCATGTTTTTGATCATTTCGAGGCGCATGGATGCGTTGGTGAAGTCAAGCTGCGCCACATCGTTCCATCCCATTCCCGGCGGGCTGACGATATGCCCCGAGCCATCCTGCAGGTACCATGACTTGTGACTGCTGATCCATGGGTTGTCCCATGCCGTGTGGTTCGCGATCCAGTCGAGGATGACGCCCATGTTCCGGTTGTGTGCGCCATCCACCACCGCCCGCAGATCCGACAGGGTGCCGAATTCGCTGTTCACCGCCCTGTAGTTTTTCACGCAATAGGGCGAGTTGACTGAGTTTACGGTTCCCACCGGATAAACCGGCATCAGATAAATAATATTCACACCCAGTGCTTTAATGGAATCAAGGCGTGCGATCACGCCCTGGAAATTGGCCTGAAGGCTGAATGCCCTCATGTTGACCTGGTAAATGGCCGCATCCTCCCGGTCGGGCATGTTGCCGAACGGCGTGCCATACTGCACAGGTATGGTATCCGTTACCGGCGGGATCACCGGTGGAATGACCGATGCTGACTGTTTCTTGCTGCATGAACCAAGGATGCAGGAAAAAGCGAAGATAAGGAGAAGTTTATTCAAGGTAGTTGAGTTTGTAACATTGCCAGGTTTGATGCCGTTCACCGGATTGCTGTTTTGATTTCATGGGTGCCGGTTTTCATTATCGTTATTTGTTTGTTCGTGACTATTTTTGTTAATAACGTTGTAAAATGCATTAAACAGAATTCCCATGGTGAGGAGGCAAATACAAAGAATTCCGATCATCGAGGCGGGTATCCACCATTCGTTTTTGTCATAGAGATCATGAAAAAATCTGTAACCGGTTAAAAAATTGTTTGGCAGGATGAGCGCTGGCAGCATTGAAAATATCCATTGAATCGCCAGTAAAAAGTTGGCAGTTTCCCTTGATCTGACCTTTTTCATGTACCTGAACAGGTATCCCCCGGTTATTTTATTGAACAGGAAGGCGATGGATACAAGCAGTATGACCAGTAAATAGAGAATCCACCGGGAGGCGTAGTAGAAAGAAAGGATGATCAACAGGGTCATCATGATCAATATATCAACGTTGTTTTTCCTGCATTTCCCTTCAGTGCAGATGAAGAATTTGAAAAGTTCCTAAAAAACAATAAAGTTACAAAAATTCCACTTCGAGAGCCTCAGTGGCTTGCATCGCTCCACGTCCCACGTCCTACGTCCCCACGTTTTTCCTACCTTTGTCATCCAAAACCACCAACCTATGATACTCGTAACCGGAGGTACCGGCCTGCTGGGCTCCCATCTGCTTTTTGACCTTCTGAAGGCAGGGAAAGAGGTCAGGGCCATCAAGCGTGCCAACAGCGACACAGCCATGGTTCGCAAAGTCTTTTCCTATTATGCCGGCAACCCGGATGAACTGGCAGCGAAGATCTACTGGGCGGATGCCGACCTGATGGACTTTGGCGCCATTGAAGACGCGATAGAAGGGGTCACGGAGATCTACCACTGCGGTGCCGTCGTGTCGTTTTACCCGAAGGATCACAAAGCCATGCTGAAGGTGAACATTGAAGGTACGGCCAACCTGGTGAACCAGGCCATTGAGAATAAAGTCGCGAAATTCTGCTATGTCAGCTCGGTAGCCACCCTTGGCAGGGCTGAAAACGACGAGGTTTCAACAGAAGAGACCTACTGGGTTCCGTCGAAGAAGAATTCGGTTTACGGGATCAGCAAATACGGAGCCGAGCGGGAAGTGTGGCGGGGCATGGAGGAGGGGCTGAACGCGGTGATCATCAACCCGTCGGTCATTCTTGGCCCCGGCTTCTGGCAAGATAATTCAGGGTTGTTCAGGTTGGTATACGAAGGCCTGAAGTATTACACGCGGGGCGTAAATGGCTACGTCGACGCCAGCGATATCACCAAAGCCATGATCAGCCTGATGGACAGGAATATCTTTGGGCAGCGCTATATTTGTTCGGCTGATAACGTATCGTACCAGGATTTTTTCACCCTCATTGCCAAATACCTTGGCAAACCCGCCCCCACAGTCAATGTGCCCCCCTCCATGACCTCCATGGCCTGGCGGGTGGAAGCGGTCCGGGCGTTCCTCACAGGCTCAAAACCTGAAGTCACGCGCGAAATGGCAACCACCACCTCGCAAATCTACACCTATTCCAGCGCCAAACTCTGTAAAACCCTTGACTTTACTTTCCGTCCCGTGGAGGAATCCATTCGGGAGATCTGCAACATTTACCTTTCTGAAAATAAATGAAAGCAATGCAAACAATGCAGACAATGCAGACAATGCAGGCAATGCAGGCAATGCAGGCAATGCAGGCAATGCAGGCAATGCAGGCAACGCATTAGATGCATCCCAGAGGTTTTTATACCTTACTGCCTCACCCCATGCCCCTTCTCCGCCCGGAGAGGGGGAGGTTGGTTGTTGAATGATTCCTGAGAAAGGTTCCAGGTTTTTCAGGAGTGGCAATTAAAAGAATGGAAAATTAATTTTTTCCCTAAAACCCCAGCAGTCTTCTCATTGTTTGCATTGTTTGCATTGTTTGCATTGTCTGCATTGTTTGCATTGTTAACATTGCCTGCATTCCTGCATTCATTTAACAAGGTTCCTGTAGTGAAAGTACCTGGCTACAATGTCATTCACAAAGCCTTCTGTTTTGTAGTCGATGGGATTTGAATCAACCGTGTCGGGTTTGACAATGGGATGTTTTTTTGAACGGCGCAACAGGTAATAGTCCACGTGGCCGTTCCACCGGTTCTTGTCTTTCCCGTATTTTGCTGCTTTTTCACGTGCGGCCATTACCCGCCCGATGCCCACGTTGTAACAGGCCAGTACAAAACAGATTCTGTCGACCGGGCTGATGATCTCGTCGGGAAGTTGTTTGTCAAGGTAATCGAGGTATTTTACCCCGCCTGCAATCTGCCGTTCGGGCGTTGCCTGTTCATTGATGCCGAATTTTGCCGCAGTTTCAGGCATCAGCTGCATCAGCCCGCTAGCGCTTTTTGCAGAGACCTGCCCCGCGCGGAAATTCGACTCCTGATAGATCAGCGACGCTACGAGCCGCCAGTCCCAGTTGATCTTCCTGCACTGCAGTCTGATGGCATCATCGTAAGGCGACAACTTGCTGCCGTATACAGAGAAGTAATCGCTGTTAAGAAAATTTGCGATCCGCTGGTTGTCGAAATAGTCGAGATAGGTCTGTTTCAGTTCCCCCGATTTTTTGAATTCCGAAAGCCATGCGTCCACCTCCATGCGCAACGAGTCAGATGCATGGCTTAACCCCCACGAATAGGAGAACAGGGGAAACGCCAGTACCGAAATGTCGAGGTTGGTGTAATAACGATGATAGACCATGGCCACATTTTCCTGGCAGATGGCAAAACGGATCGCGCCGGTTGACACTCGCCGGATAAGCTCTTCCTGGGTGATGTCGGAGACCTCTTTCAGGATGGCTTTCTTCCCGGTTTTTTTATAAAACGAATGGTACATCGAGGTGAGGAATGGGCTGGTGCGGACATAGACCGTATCGGCCGGAAACTCCTTCAGAGATTTAACAGCATTGACCTGGCCCTTTTTTGAATCGAATGTCTTTCGCTGAACCAGCACCAGCCGGGTTTCCATGAATGGCAGGGAGTATTGCACATAATCCCTGCCCTCGCGGGTAACGGGAAGGTTCAGGGCCATCAGGTCGGCTGCATGGTTGCCAAGGTAATAGTTCAGTTTGGAAATGTCGTTGCTGGCGATGATCCTGAGCGGAACGCCCAGGTAATCGGCAAACGACTCGAGCAGTTCAAGCTGGTATCCCATCGGCTCGCCCTTGTAGATAAAGTAATTAAGGGTGTTTTGGTCGGTAAGCGCAATGAGGTAGCCACGTTCCCTGATCCGGCGAAGTGCATCTTTCTTTTCTTCTTCCTTGTGAAACAGGCTCCGGGTGACAAAGAAAGCAATGGCAACTACCGCCAGGCCCAGGAGAATGGCCCTGAGGATAATGTATTTCCTGGATGTTTTTTTCAATATGTTGGGTTAAGCGACTTTGCGGTATCTCCGGATGGCAATGCTGATGATAACAACGGCATAGATCACCAGCGACCAGAAGTGATGGCTTATGTCGGCAAACGTGGACCCTTTCAGCAACACCATCCGCATGATTTTAATAAAATACATCACCGGATTCAGCCTGTCAAGGTTCTGGGCCCACTCAGGCATACTTTCGATTGCCGTGAACAGTCCGCTCATAAGGATAAAAACCACCATGAAAAAGAACGAAACCAGCATGGCCTGCTGCTGCGTGTTGGTGATGGTGGAAATAAGCAGGCCAAATGACAAAATTACAAAAAGATAGACAGAAGCCGACATGAAAATTAAACCAAGGCTTCCTTCCATCGGGATGTTGAACAATAGCTTGCCGACCGTTAGTCCGAAGGCAAGTTCAAAAAGGCCGATGATCCAGAACGGAATGAGTTTCCCGGCTATGAACTGGATCTTTTTTATCGGGGTTACGTTGATCTGCTCGATGGTACCGATCTCCTTCTCCCGCACGATGTTCATGCCCGAAAGAAGCAGCCCGATGATGGTAATGAGCAAAACCAGGATGCCCGGAACCATGTATGTTTTGTAGTTGAGTTTAGGGTTGTACCAGTAGCTGTAATCGGTCTGGATGTTCCTTAAACCGGCCATCTGGGCGGGATTGGCATTCTCCATCACCAGCTCGCGGTTGTAGTCAAAAAGGATCATGGTCGAATAGGCATTGACAAGCCCGGCCGTTTGCCCGTTGATGGCGTTGACCACAAACTGCACCTTCGCATGACTTTCCTTAACCAGTCTTTTTTCAAAACCGGCAGGAATCTGCAGGATCATGTCAACTTTTCCCTGTTTCATCTCATCCTCGGCTTCCCTGTATGAAAATGAGGTGCTCTGAACCTGGTAAAACGGCGATCCCTGGAATTTGCTGGTCAGCTTTCGGGAGGTACCCGAAAGATCGAGGTCTACCACCGAAATGCGGATATGCTTCATTTCAAAGGTGGCGGCATTGACCAGGATCACCAGCTGAACAATGGGCACCACAAAGATGATCGGCAGCATCGATTTGTTTCGGAATACCTGCAGGAACTCTTTCTGGATGATGTAGAGGATCGTTTTCATCAGGCGAGGCGAACGTTGAATTTTTTGATACTCAGGGTGAGGAACAGCGAGGTAAAGCCGGCCAGGATCAGCGTTTCGCGCCATACATATACTATTCCGTTCCCCTGGAGCATGATGCTCTTTATGATGGTGATGTAGTATTTCGGGGGCATGCAGTAACAAAGGATCTGCAGAATCCAGGGCATGTTTTCAACCGGGAAGATAAATCCGCTGAGCAGGATGGTGGGCAGCATAAGCACCACCAGGGAGATAAGCATGGCCACCTGCTGGCTGCTGGTCATGCTTGATATCAGGATGCCAAGGGAAAGGGCCATGGTGATGAAAAGGAAGCTTTCGAGCAGCAGCAGTGCTACGCTGCCGCGGATGGGAACGCCAAAAACCGCGTTGCCGAGCCCGAGGATGATGCAGGCGTCGACGAAGGAGAGAAACACATAGGGAAAAACTTTCCCGATGATGATCTGGGAAGGCCGCAGTGGTGAAACAAGCAATAATTCCATGGTCCCCAGCTCCTTTTCACGGGTGATAGACAGGGAGGTCATCAGGGCGGAGATCAGCATGAGCAGCATGGCCATAAGCCCCGGAACAAACATGTAAACCCCTTTTAATTCCCCGTTGTACATCATCCTTACCTCCGGGATGATCTGGGATGGAACCTGTTTGGCGTTCATCGAAACGAGGTAATTGGTGATGATCCCGGTGGCGTAATTCACCAGCATGTTGGCGGTGTTGGGATCGGATGCATCGCCGATAATCTGGATACGGGCAGTACCCGTTTTTTCAAGCTTCCCCGCAAAACCCGTCTCAAAGACCAGGGCCAGTTTGACCTCGCCCTGCCTGAAGACAGGTTCAATTTCTGAAACAGAGTTCAGGTTTTTTTCAAGGATAAAGTACCCGGAAGAGAGTATTTTGTCAGTAATTTTCCGGGTTGCCACATCCTTTGAAGGATCATAAATGGCAATTTTCGCATCCTTGATCTCGTTGGTGAGCACATAGCCAAACAGCAGCAACTGCACGGCAGGCATCCCGAACAGGATCAGCAGGGTGCGGTAGTCCCTGAAAATGTGGTAAAACTCCTTGACGACAAACCCCCTGAACCTTTTCATTTCATCTCCCTGTTTGTGATCCTGAAATAGAAAAACCGGGAAGCCGATATAAGCAGCGGCAAGCCCATGGTAACATAGAAATTATAAAGCCACTCCCTGTCGATTATATCAAACTTTCGCAACAGGACTCCGCCGGTAATCATGATGGACATCATCAGGTAACTCCGGAAATTGAAAAAAGAGAAGGCGCACGGGTTGGGGATGCTTAACCCCCTGATCCGGATGATGTGCTTCCTTGAAATTTTTGAGAACAACACCAGGTAAAACAGCCCCCCGAAAACCACGCCGCCAGCCAGCCGCCATCCCAGGTAATGTCCATGCTGCATCAGGTAACTCAGCCCCCGCCAGGTAAGGATCCCCCCGGCCGTAGTCCATGCCAAACCGGCAATAATCAGCAAATTTTGCTTACTCACCGAAGGCTTGTATTTTTCTAAAAACTCCATTTTAAATACTAAATTCAACGTCTAATATCTTCCACCACGTCCCCCTCTCCCTGGGGAGAGGGGGTGCAGGGGGTGAGGTGTTTTTGAGGCGAGGGGGACCCTCACCCCCTCGCCAGTTTAATGAAAACATCATTCATCGACGGTGCGCCGAACTGCAGTTTCAGGTTGTCGGGCGTATCCATGGCGGCAATGCGGCCGTCGACCATGATCGATACCCGGTCGCAGTATTCCGCTTCATCCATATAGTGGGTTGTCACAAAAACCGTGATCCCCCGGTGTGCCGCTTCATAGATCATGTCCCAGAACTGCCGGCGGGTGATCGGGTCAACACCGCCGGTGGGCTCGTCAAGGAATACAATTTTAGGATTATGAAGTATCGCGACCGAAAAGGCAAGTTTCTGCTTCCATCCCAACGGGATGTCCCTGATCAGCTTATTGCGCGAATTCTCAAATCCCAGCCGCTCCATCAGCGATTTTGAGCGGGCGTCGATCTCCTTTCTCGACAGGCCGTAAATTCCGCCGTAAAACCTGATGTTCTCAAACACGGTAAGGTCGTCATAAAGTGAAAACCGCTGGCTCATGTAACCGATGTTCCGTTTTACCTTTTCCCGCTGGGTATAGATATCGAACCCGGCAACAGAAAGTTCGCCGGAGGTAGGATAGGATAACCCGCACAGGATTTTAATGGTCGTAGTCTTACCGGCACCGTTGGCCCCCAGGAACCCGAAAATCTCCCCCCGCCTGACCGAAAAGGTAAGATGATCGTTGGCTGTAAATGAGCCAAACGATTTCACGAGGTCCTTTACGATGATGATGTTCTCAGGGTCGGTCATCTGTTCAGGTTAGGCGGTCATCAGTTCCATGAAGCAGTCTTCGATATTCGCTTCAATCGGGGTAATTTCAACCGATTGGTGGTTTTTTGCCTTTAACCAGGCAGCCAGGTCAGCCTGGTTTGCAGGACCTTTGAAGGCAACATGGGCCGATTGCCCGAAGGCATATACACTGTGTACACCCGGGTAATTCCTGAGCTCGCCGAGCAACTGGTATATGTCGCCGGCTTTCACCGAATACAGGGTCAGCGGGTAGTTCCTGATGACCTCCAAGGGTGTGCTGATGGACATGATCCTGCCGTTTTGCATCAGCGCAACGCGGTCGCACAGGCTGGCTTCATCCATGTATGGGGTCGACACCAGGATGGTGATCCCAGCTTCCTTCAGCCTTTTGAGCATCTCCCAGAACTCGAGCCGCGACACGGCATCCACGCCGGTGGTTGGCTCATCCAGGAAAAGGATCTCAGGCTTGTGGATCAAGGCGCACGAAAGCGCCAGTTTTTGTTTCATACCGCCCGAGAGTTTCCCTGCTTTCCTGTCTTTAAATGGTTCGATCTGCTGGTAAATATCCTTGATAAGGTCGTAGTTTTCGTGTACAGTCGTGCCAAAAATGGTGGCAAAGAAGTTTAGGTTTTCCTCGACTGTGAGGTCCTGGTAAAGCGAAAACCTCCCCGGCATATAGCCGCTCATATTCCTGATCCGTTTGTAGTCCTTCACCACGTCGCACCCTTCCACGGTGCAGGTCCCCCTGTCGGGCAGCAGCAGCGTGGTAAGAATCCTGAACAGGGTGGTTTTCCCGGCACCGTCGGGGCCGATAAAACCAAACAGTTCGCCCTTGCCGACGTGGAACGTTATGTCGTCAAGGGCAACTGTTTCGCTAAATCGTTTGGTCAGGTTATCAACCCGGACGGAAACAGGATGCATCGCTATTTTTGTGGAGGAGGAGTGGTCTTGGTCCAGTAGGTGTTTCGTCCGAGCAGCGAAAAGCCTACGTAACCGCGGACTTTCAGCTTGGTAGGGCTTTCGAACTCAATGTAGCATTTGTATGTTTTCCCGTTTTTAGGGTCATAGATGGTTCCACCCGACCACTCCTCTTTTCCGTCGAAGGAGAAATTCTTCATATTTACCATGCCGATCAGGGGGGCCGTTTTTAGTTTTGCGTCCGGGTTTTCTTTATCCGTGCGGGGCAAACCGCTTACTTTGTCGGTTGGCTCCTTGAGCCATACAAGCTTTCCGAAGTATTTCCCGTTCTCCTTGTAAAGCTGGATCTTGCCCGTGGCCTCCTCGTTCAGCCAGGTTCCGAGAATATCATCCGCCTTGTGAGCCTGGGCGTACGCTGCCATGCCCGACCATGCTGTCATGGTCAGCAATAATAAGAATGTGGTGATGGTTTTTTTCATGGTTTTTGGTTTTGGTTAATGTGATCTCAATTTTATCTCTCCCGGCATGCCGATCTTCAACGTGCCGTCATTCCTTACCCTGATCTTTACGGCATAAACGAGATTGACCCGTTCTTCCTTGGTTTGTATGGTTTTGGGCGTAAATTCAGCCGTTTGCGAGATCCAGCTGACAATGCCTTCTGTTTTTGAATTTGTCTGTTCATCCTTGTCGAACCGGACCTCCACGTTGTCGCCGGTTTTGACGAGCGGCAATTGCGCCCCGCTCACGTAAACGCGAAGCTGCATTTCACGCAGGTCGGCAATTTTGTACAACGGCTTGCCAAAGGTAGTAACCTCGTTGTTCTCTGCAAATTTTGTAAGCACGGTTCCTTTCACCGGGTTGACAATCCGGCCATTTTTTATTGATTCGCGGAACTGCGCGATCTGCTGCTCAGTGCTTTCCATCTGGTTGTCAATACCGGCAAACTGGGTTTTAATGGAAGCAACCTGCTTTTCGATCAGGCTGAGGCTTGAATTAATGTCATCGAGCTGCTTTTGCGTGGCAGCCCCATCTTTGAGTAAATTAATTACCCGTTTTTTTTCAACCAGGATGTTGTCGCGGTTCTGCTCCTGGATTGCGATCTGTGCCAGGAGGTCCTCTCTTCGCGAACCTGTTACCTCCTTCTGCCCGATGGTCTGAAGCTTTTTCAGGTGCAGGTCGGTGGTGTCGATAAAGCCAACCAGCTGGTTTGAATCAAGCAACTGCCCTTCCTCAATGCTGAACATCATGATTTTTCCATTGGCAAGAGAGGAAACCGTGATCTCGGTTGCTTCGAATGAACCATACGCGTCGGGTTTATCTTTGTTGTTGCTGCAGGAGGCTGCCAGAACAGCAAGGGGAAGGAAAATGGCAACTAACCGGTTTTTCATAGTATTGTGCATTTGTGGTTATCTGAAACGGGATCAAAGTTTGCCCAGCGTGAACAAATACGAAAGCTGCGCCCTGACCAGTTGAATTTTGTGTATTTCCCTGTTCAGTTGTGATAAGGTTTCTTCGTTCAGGCGTGAAATATAATCACTTGCCGTGATCACCCCGTTATCAAGCTGTGATGAGGCAGCCCGGGTAATTTTTGCGCGCAGGGCGATGATCTGGTCATCCTGCGACAGCAGTTCCGTCAATTTTAATACGTCGCCGATATCTTTTTGTGAACTGATCCTCAGGTTTTTTTCAAAGGTCTCCTGCTGCGTTTTAAGCAGGTCGTTCTGGATGGCAAGGATCTGTTTTTCATTTTTATTCTGGTTCCAGTTCCACGGGTTCCAGGTTAATTTTGCACCGACAACCCACCAGGGTTTGAACTCATCATCCAGCATGTTCAGGCCCGGCCGGCCATAACCCGCCTGGCCATAGGCGAAAATTTTCGGGTTCCACTTCGTGGTCACCATATTTTGCATCAGGGTGACTTTCGACCGCTGAATGTCGAACAGTTCATTTTCAAGGCGCTTATCCTCGAATGCCATTGCCGGCAGGGTCACCTTTGGGAGGACAAGTGCCGTGTTTTCAGGGACAGGGGCCGAGATCAGTTCGGAAAGCATCTGGCAGGACGCGCTCCGGTCCATGCGTGTTTCGGTAAGCTGCTGGTCGATCCTGACCATTTCAGCCTGGAGCAGCGACCCGTTCATCTCCAGCGATGCGCCGTTGAGGATGGCCGACTGCACCTCTTTGAATTTCACCTCGATGCGTTCACGGTTGCTTTTTAACAGGATCTCGTTCTGCCGGAGCAGGATAATGCTGAAGTAGATCTGGTTGACCCGTTCCTTGAGTTTGTAGAGCTCAATTTCCACCCCTTTCCGGTCGGCGCTGAGGTTCGATGCCTCAACCTGTTTCTGGTAATGGGTCACATGACCGTCGTAGATCATCTCGTTGAGGTCGAGGGTAAGCTTGTACCAGTCCTTGCTTAGCGTGGGCATGTTGAGTGCCGGCAATCCTTTCGGAAGGGAAATGGCCACCTTGGTTACATCCGATTGAAGGGAGGCGTTTCCGTTCACGTTGACCTGGGGCAGGTAGCTTTTATTCAGGTTCTGGATTTTCAGGGTGTTTGAATTATCCATCATGTCGAGCTGGCGGCGCAGCGGGTAATTCTTTTCTGCCTGGCGGTAGCAGTAATCCAGGGTGATCGAATCCTGTGCCTTGATCGTACAGGGCAGGAACAACGAAAAGAGTGCCGCCGGCAGCCACAAATGCCGGATGTTACTTGCTGTGATTCTGCTCATAGCCTTTTAAAGCATTTAAAATGAACTCAGGTACCGTTGTCTGCCGTTCCTGGTAAAATTGTCCCAACTGGTCATTTGAATAACCAAAGATAGTCATGATAAGTGGTTTGGCCAACACGGGAAAAACACAAAGCGAAAGGATGTTGATCAGGAGGTGGAAGGGTTCGATGTCAATATGAAGTTCTTCCCTCACCTGGTTGCGGAGCTGATCCATCAGTTTTTCCGGCGAGATCTTTTTCTTTGCCAGCATGCTTTTAATCTGTTCGGGTTTTTCATATAATCCATTCAGGACAAACAGCGGGAGGTATGAATTCTGCGACAGGAAGGTGATGTAAAAATTGAGGAAAAGTTCAATTTTTGACACGAAGGTGTTGTCCGACAATATGACTTCGTTCAGTTTGGCAAGAAGACGGCCGAAAGCGTCCTCAAAAACCGCGTTGAAAAGGGTGTCCTTATTCCGGTAATAATAGTGAACCAGTGACTTGTTCACCCCTGCTTCATTGGCGATCTCCTGCATGCGCGCACCATCAAAACCCTTGCTATGGAAGACTTTCTTAGCAGCTTCCAGGATCCGTTCTTCGGTGGTGGATTTATTTTTGTCCATATGGTTTAACCAATTGGTCAAAATTACAGCAAATTTTTTTCACGGCAATAGGAACACGCAAAATTTATTTAGGAATTTTTATTTTCTGGCCTGGTTTCAGCTTGGTGCTGGTTTTGATGTTGTTGGCGGCCTTAAGCTGGGCAACCGTAACGTCGTGCTTTTCGGCAATATCCCAGAGGTTGTCGCCTGGTTGGATGATATAGGTGGTAGATTTTGCAGCGCCCGCGGGGGTGGCTTTTCCTGTTTTTGGCGCAGGCTCGGGTTTGGCATTTTCGGTGGTGGGCGAAGCGGCTGAAACAACTTTCAGTTTCTGTCCGACAACGATCTTCTCACCCGGCAGGTTATTCCATTTTACCAGGTCGGCCGTAGTGCAATGGTATTTAGTGGCAATGATGAAGAGGTTCTCGCCCGCAATCACCACGTGAACTGTGTTTGCATGGGTTTCAGCATGTTCGGCATGTTCGGCAGTTTTTGAGGCGGAATTCACATTATGTGCCACAGGGGAAGTGACTTTTGCCGATGTATCCCTGGGTGCAGGGCTTGGAACATAGGTGGAAGTCGCTCCCTTTTCGCCCCGGTCCTTTGCTGACTTGGTATAGACCATGATTTTTTTATTCGGACGGAGCGAATTTTTCTTCAGGCTGTTCAGGGATTTTAGATCTCCCACAGTCATGTGGAATTTCTTCGCGACCGAGGCGACCGTTTCGCCGCTTTTTACCGTATAAAGCTCGGTTTCACGGTAGTTTGTGAATAACATCTTCTGCAGTGAATCCTGGGTTCTGCCACTCTTTGTTTCAAAGGCATACAAAGCACTTTCATTGTTGATGAAGTTCCCGATGTATTTTTTCCGCAGGCGCAGTTTGTAGGGGTTTTCGGGCGTGGCAGGAATGAACCAGTGTTTGAACGACGGATTTAAAAACTCTATTTCATCCATCGGGATGTTCAGCATTTCTGAGATCTGGTCGAATGCCAGCGGGCTGCGCACAGTCACGGTATCCACTTCATAATAGAGAATTCCCGGGTCGACAGGGAAGATCTTATGCTGGCTGGCATAGGTCATAACATAGCTGGCGGCGATGAATGCGGGGACGTAGGAGGCTGTTTCCCTGGGCAGGTACTTTTTTACAGCCCAGAAATCTTTAACACCTCCTGATCGGCGGATGGCCTTGTTCACATTCCCTGCGCCGGAGTTGTATGCGGCCAGGGCCAGCGACCAGCTGCCATAGATGTCGTAAAGGTCGCTCAGGTGTTCGCAGGCGGCAATGGTTGCTTTATACGGATCAAAGCGGTCGTCAACGTATGAACTAACTTTCAGCCCGTATCCCTTTCCGGTGCCGAACATGAACTGCCAGAGGCCTTTGGCCCCGGCGCGCGAATTGGCGGTAGGGTTGAGTGCCGATTCGATCACAGCAAGATACTTGAGTTCAAGCGGCATGTTGTACTTATCGAGCTGTTCTTCAAAAAGGGGGAAATAGATATGGGAAAGCCCGAGAATACGGGCGGTAAGCTTGCGTTTCCGTACGGCGTATAATTCAATGAATTTTTTGACTTCCGGGTTGTAAACAAACTCAAAGGGAGACTGGTCGTTCATGTGCGAAATGCGCGCATGGTAAACGGAATCGGAGAAAACGGGAACGTCGTTGTCGGTGTAAGTACTCCAGTTCTGATACTGGTTGGCATTGGGAAATTCAGCATCTTCAAAAATTTTAAGGCTGGCCAGGCTGTCGAGCATGCTAACCACCGGGTCGTCTTCGATTAAAACGCGTTTTCTGAAAAGGGAATCATGGCGAATAGTATCCTGTGCGGCAAAAGAAAATGGTATTATGGATAAAAACAAGATAATAATTTTGACCTTTCTTAACATCATGAAGATAACATTTTAGCTGATAATGAATTATAGAATAACTTCAGTTTTTCAGATTTATTTTAAAAATTTTCAACATGGATCGTGACTTCCATGTGGTCAAAGGCTTTTTTTATTTCTTCTTCTATCTGGTCGCAGATCTCATGAGCCTCCCTTACAGTCATATCCGGGTCGAGGTTCAGATGAAAATCAACATACTTGTAATTTCCCGCCTTTCGTGAACGCAGATTATGGAAGGCCATATCCGCCGTGCAGTTCTGCCTGATGATGCTGGCGATCCGCTCAGTTTCCCCGGCCGGCAACGACTGGTCAAGCAGCGGGGCATATGCATTTGAGAACAGGTTATACGACTCCTTCAGGATGAGCAAGGCGACCACGATGGCCACAACCGGGTCAATCCATTTGAACCCGGTAACCCACATCAGGAATAAGCCCGTGGCAACGCCAAACGAGGTGTAAACATCCGTTTTAAGGTGTAGGGCATCCGCTTCAAGTGCCACGGAATCCGTCTCCTTGGCCACGCGATACAATCTTCCGGAAACAAAGATATTGACAATTGCCGATATAAGCATCACCGCGAAGCCGTACCCGATCTTTTCGACAGGTAACGGGTCCATGATCTTTTTCACCGCTTCAAAGATGATCCAGAAGGCGGCAACGAAAATCAGCAGGGCTTCAACCACCCCGGAGATGTTCTCAAATTTTCCGTGGCCGTAAGGATGCGTTTCGTCGGCCGGGGTGTCGGAGATGCGAACTGAAAAAAAGGCAATGACCGAGGCAAGCAAGTCCATAAAGGAGTGAATGGCCTCGGAAATGATGCTTACCGAGTGGGAAAGCACCCCGGTAATAATTTTCAGAATGATGAGAAAGGTATTCGAAAAAATTGAAAGCCTGGCGACCTTGACTTTTTTATTCATCCGTAATTAAATTTTAGCAAATTTAATGATTTTGACAGAACACTGAAAATGTTAAATTTGTGTCATAAATTCCCCAGCGATGAAAAAGTTGTTTTTCCTTTTTTTCCCGGTTATTCTGGCAGTAACAGTGGCAAATGCCCAGGATAATTTACCGCTTAAGCGCCCGGCCCTGATGCATGAAATGACCCCGGATGAGCTGTTGCATAAGGCTGAAATCGGCAAGAACTTCGTTGAAACCGCTCCGCCGGCCGGCCCTATGAGGAATGTCGCTGAATTCGACAGGATGCAGGGTGCGCTTGTACGCTACCCGTTCGGGATTCCCCTCACGCTCATCAAGGAGATGGCTGCCGACGTCATGGTCACCACCATCGTTGCCTCCGTGGCACAGCAAACCACCGTCATAAGCCAATACCTGGCGGCAGGGGTTGATACCAGCCATTGCAATTTTCTTATCGCACCCTCCGACAGTTACTGGACGCGCGATTACGGTCCCTGGTTCGAATCCGACAGCGCCAGCCAGGTGGGCATCATCGATTTTCCGTATAACAGGCCGCGGCCCCTCGATGATGAAATTCCAAAATTACTGGCTGCCATGCTCGGGATTTCGTGGTATGGGATGAATGTTACCACCACCGGGGGAAATTACATGACCGACGGGTTTGGCCTATCTTCATCCACCGACCTGGTATGGAATGAGAACCCGACCCAGACGCATGCGCAGATCGCCCAGAAACATGCCGACTATCTCGGAATTTCTAATTACCAGGTAGTTCCCGACCCGAACATCTCCACCACCATCGATCACATCGACTGCTGGGGAAAATTCCTGGCGCCCGACAAGATCCTGATCCGGAAGGTCCCCTCATCCAATTCATCCTATACAGCCCTTGAATCTGCAGCCAACTACTGGGCTTCACAGGTCTGTTCCTACGGCTACAATTACAAGGTATTCAGGGTGATGACCCCGTCGGACCAGCCCTACTCCAATTCGGTGATCCTGAACAACAAAGTGTTGGTTCCTTTCATGGGCAGCGCCTGGGACGACAGTGCCAAAGCGGCCTATGAGGCTGCCATGCCGGGGTATTCAATCAAAGGATTCATTGGGAATCCGTCAACGCCGTGGATTTCGACCGATGCGCTGCATTGCAGGGTGATGGGGATTGCCGACCTGGGCCTGCTCTATATCAAGCATGTTCCCATCGCGGCTTCACAACCCTGCGAGACCGATTACATCATCGATGCCGATATCCTGGCATCGAGCCATCAGCCTGTGAAATACGACTCCGTACTTGTTTTCTACAGTGTGAATAATGGAACATATAAAACCGCGCATATGTCGAATACCTCCGGAAGCCATTACAAAGGCGTGATCCCTAAACAGGTGGCGGGCAGCACGGTCAGGTATTATCTTTCGGCCGCCGACCAGTCGGGACGTCATGCCACGGCCCCCTTCATCGGCGCAGCCGACCCGTTCCAGTTCCATACGATCTATACCAACCTGGCACCGGTACCAGATACTCTTTGGTTTATCACGGTCAACGATTGCATGCTCGGAAAGATCACCCAACTCCATAATTACCTCAACTTTGCGCTAAGTCTCAATTATGTTCAGCAAACCGGGGTGCACTATCCCTGGTTTGTTGATTCCATGTCGGTGAGTTCACTGCCTCATGTGGTCAACCCGGGCGACAGTGTAGCTGTCAGGGTGAAAATGCACATCGTGGTTAAAAACCCTGCCAACCAGTTTGTTGTCGACAGCCTGCATTTTACCACCTCAGCCGGAACCTATCATGTGATCCTTATGATCAACCCGCAGTTGCTGAACGCCGTCGATCAAAAATCGCAACTGGCAGAAGCCGGGAACAACTACCCCAATCCGTTCAGCAATGAAACGGACATCCCGGTGGAAATAAGAGAACGAGGGCCGGTTACGCTGGAAATCACGGACACGCGGGGTGTGAAGATCCGCACCCTGTTATCGGCTGTGGTTGACCCAGGAAAGAGGATTTTAAGATGGGACGGCACTGACAGTTATGGCAACAAACTTCCCGGCGGACTTTACCTATACAGGCTGGTGACCGGGAACAGCGCTGAAACAAAAAGGATGGTACTTATCCGGTAATACGTTTTTCCGGCCGCATCTGGGGGAAGAAAAGCACATCCTGGATCGACTGTGAGTTGGTCATGATCATGGTGAGCCGGTCGATTCCGATGCCCAGCCCTGCAGTAGGAGGCATACCGAATTCGAGTGCGCGGAGGAAATCCTCGTCCAGCACCATCGATTCGTCATCTCCGCGTTTTCCAAGTTCAAGCTGCGACTCAAACCGCTCCCGCTGATCGATGGGGTCGTTGAGTTCAGAGAAGGAGTTGCACAATTCCTTCCCGTTGCAGATCGCTTCAAAACGCTCTACCAGCCCCTCTTTGCTGCGATGTTTTTTTGCAAGCGGCGACATCTCCACAGGGTAATCGGTGATAAAGGTTGGTTGGATCAGGTAGGGTTCGCATTTTTCACCAAAGATCTGGTCGATGATCTTGCCTTTGGCCATGGTCTTGTCGATCGGCACGTTGAGCGATTTGGCAATGGCTACGAGTTCCTCTTCGGGTTTTCCGTCGATGCAGATTCCGGTAAAATGCTCAATCACTTCGAACATGGTGAATCGTTTCCAGGGCCGCTTGAAATCGACCATGTTTTCGCCCACCCTCACCTGGGTAGTTCCATGAAGATCCATGGCAATCTTTTCAACCATTTCTTCAACAAGGTTCATCATCCAGTCGTAATCCTTGTAAGCTACGTAGAGCTCCATCTGGGTGAATTCGGGGTTATGGAAGCGGTCCATCCCTTCGTTCCTGAAATCCTTTGAAAATTCATAAACACCGTCATACCCGCCAACGATCAGTCTTTTCAGGTAGAGCTCATTCGCAATGCGGAGGTAAAGCACCATGTCAAGGGCATTGTGATGCGTCTTGAACGGCCTGGCTGCGGCGCCGCCATAGAGCGGCTGCAACACCGGGGTTTCCACTTCCAGGTATGACTTTGCATTCAGGTAACTGCGCATCGAATTGACCAGGATACTGCGTTTGATGAAAACGTCGCGGACTTCCGGGTTCACGATCATGTCGAGGTAACGCTGGCGGTACCGTTGTTCGGGATCGGTGAAGGCATCGAACACTGCGTCTTCCTTTTCCTTTACAATGGGCAGCGGGCGCAACGATTTGCACAGCAGCACGAGCGACTTTGCATGGATGGTGATCTCGCCCATCTGGGTGATGAACACGAACCCGGTGATACCAATGATGTCGCCGATATCGAGGAGCTTTTTAAATACGGTGTTGTAAAGGGTCTTGTCTTCTCCCGGGCAGATGTCGTCGCGCTTCACATAGAGCTGAATGCGGCCGCTTTCATCCTGGAGCTCAACAAACGATGCTGCTCCCATGATGCGCCGGCTCATGATGCGCCCGGCAATGCTGACATCCTGGTACAAGCTATTGTCAGCGGGAAAGTTTTCCTTTATCCCGGCTGCTTTAACGTTTACTTCAAAGGTATCGGGGGGGTAAGGGTTGATGCCAAGCCTTATCAGTTCATTCAGTGAATTTCTGCGTATGGTTTCCTGTTCTGTTAATCCTGTGCTCATATTGCCAAATTTTCGGCAAAGATACAGATTTAGGCCATAACATCGTGGAGGATATGATGCGACTGCAGCCCCATGAAGCCCGGGAGGTGCAGCCGGTAGTATAACAGGATCGTTTCAAGAAGCGTGTCCCGGGTTTCGGGCGGCACCAGACCTTCCTGCACGTGGTCGCACGCCTCAAGCATCGAATTAAACAACCTGCTGTTCTCCGGGCTGAGGTAGTGTTGGTGATCAGGGATCGAGGCCTGGAAAAACCCTTCACGGAGGTTGAAATAGGGGAGTTGGGCTGAATAGTTTGCCATGGGAAAAATTCCCAGGTAATGGCAGAACCGGAAAGCAAAGGTAAGGTGAAAGCTGGAAACCGTCTCCCGGGTTGCGTCGAGCTGAACGCATGAATTCCAGAGGAACTCAAACAAATCGGGGTTGGCTTCCTCCTCCCTGACGGTTTTATAAACCAACTCGTTGATAAAAAGTACCACGGAACTTTTTCGGATATCGAACGGGATTTCCAGGTAAGGATGTGCCAGGTGGATCTCCTTTACATGCTGAAGACTCTGCTTTTCCTTGTGATAAACCACGAGATCGAGCAACGTCATAGGCTGGAAGAGTGCGGGTTTTATTTTTGACCGGGCACTGCGGATTCCCTTGATAAGGTATGACTGAATGCCGAAAAGTTCGGTGTAGATCTTAACAATTACACTGGTTTCCGAATATTTGACAGAATGAAAAACAATGCCTTTTGTTGAATGAAGCATCAGTGGATGATGAGAATTTTCGTCACGACTTTCTCTGTGCCGGTGTCATTGGTTGCATATACCAGGTATACACCGGTATCAGCTTTTACGCCATGGAAATTTTTCCCGTTCCACACTGCCTGCCCGCCTTCTGCCCGGGTAGAATAGATCAAAACTCCGTTTACATCGGTAATCCTGACCTGTGCATTGGTGACCAGTCCCTTAACGGCGATGAATCCGTCAAAATCAGACTTGACGGGGTTGGGGAATGCAAACACATTTGAATTGGTATCGCCGCCTGGGGTTGCGGTGCTCCTGAAGGAGATCACGCCCTTGTCGGTGCCGAAAAACACATCGCCGGCCTGGTTCAGGGCTATGCATGTGATGCGGTCGGATAACAGGGGGCTGTTTTCGGCCGTGAAGTGGTATATCTGCGTGGTGCCATCTTCCGAAAAGAGGAATACCCCCCCGCGGTCGGTACCGATCCATTTCCGGTTGGCCCCGTCGACGGCAATGGCGGTCACGGTTTCATTTTCGAGAAGATACTGGACATTGAGTCCCTGGGTAACAAGGATCTGCTGGCAATCAAAATTCTGCCCGGTGAAAATATTTTCGGGGGTATAAAAAACTGCAACACCCTTATCAGTACCAATCCAGATCTCCCCCTTGTTGTCTTCGGCCATGGTGTAAACTGAAGTGCCGGGAATATTACCGCTTCCGACTGCCGAATTCAACAGTACAGACTGATCATCGGCAGGATTGTTGGGCGTGCCATTATCGGAAAATACGAGAATCGCGTTTGGATTTTGGTTTCCATAACGCATCTGGATCCAAACCTGCCCAATTTTATTGACAAGGACCTGTCCAAGGTCATTTTCATTGATGATCGGGATGGTGAACCCGGTCCAGATATCCCCTTTTTTCATCGAGAGGCACCGGTTGTTGTGGCAGGTTACAGCCCAGAGATTCCCGCTGCCGTCAAAAGTGATGCCGCCCACGCGGATATCGGCCGTATCGGAGGCGGTGTGATGGCCCAGTGTGCTGTTGCTTTCGGTGAACCTGCGGATCACCGAATCGTTGTACAATTCAAGGACGCCGCGCCCGAATGTTGCTGCGAATACATGTTTGTTGTCGGCGGGATCGATGGCAACGCTGACCACATCGTGGCTGCCAGCCATCACCGGGTTGTAGTAGCCGGAGATATTTTTCCAGTTGGTATTGTCGAAGTGATAGATCTGGGGAGAAATGTAGATCGGGCCGAAGGATGCATCCCGGCCGCCGGGAGCGATATAGAGGTCGTTGTCCCTGCAGGTCATGCTGAAAGCCAGTTCGGTAAGGGGACCACTCATGTTGTAAGGGGTTACCGTACTGGTTGCCGGGTTAAAGCTGGTCAGTCCCGAGTAGGTGTCGCCGACCCAGAACCACCCGTCCTGGTCGCTGATGGCATCTTGTGGGAAATTGGACCCGGGAACATTGTTGAATGCCGTCAGATCATTGGTGGTTACGGTTACCAGGTAATTGTACGATACCAGCAGGTGCGTGGCGTCCGATTCAAGGTGCATTACCGGGTTGTAGGCCCCGCGCAGCCACCGGCTCCATGCCCCGTCGGCAAAAATGCAGATCGTGTCGGAAGCGGCAGACCCCTTTTTCTTGTTGACAAAGACCTTGCCGCCAAAAAAGGTGATGGTGTTGTAAGTCGCTGCCGTATCAATCTGCGTATCCTTGTGCCATGAGGCGAAGTTGGCCAGGTTGGGGTCGTTGGCGTATGCCTTGTAGATCCCTTTCTCCGAGGCGGCAAACAATGAATCGTGTGAATCTTTCGTCAGCGCCAGTACGTTCACCTGGCTGCCGTTCTTACCGATGTAATAAGTGTCGCGGATCTCCTCTTTGCTGATGTCGAGCACCACGATCCCGAACCCGCACGACAGATAGGCGTCTTTCCCGATGAAATAGATATTGTTTATCGTTTTATTCCCAAGGATGGTTTTTCGCTTGATATCCGAGATGTTGATGATCGTGTTGTTCTTGATCAGGTCAATATTGGCATTGCTGTAAGCGATCACCAGGGTTTGATATTCCTTGTTATAGCTGATGGTGCTGATCCCGATATCCGACAGCCCGCTTATTTTCGTGATGCGGGTGAGGCTGTTGTCTTGCTTGTCGTAGTAAAAAACGGCAAAGGGCGTGGAGACGTAAATCCTGGTCCCTGCATCAGCCAGGGAGTTGCAAAGCGTATAGGGAAGTTCGTCCCTCCATTGGCCGATTGGGACTTGCTGGGCAAACAGCCTGTTAAATCCGGCAACAAACAGAAGACAAATGAAAATGTATCGGGTGGGTTTCATAGCGGTAGGATTTCCGGGATTACCAAAAATAACTTATAAATTACGGATTTATTGTGGAAACCCGGCAGTTTCAGACGATCATACCGGCTGCTACTGTTTCGTTCGAAGCTTCGTCAATAAGAATGATGCTCCCGGTAATGCGGTTGGTCGTGTAAGGGTCGCAGAACAACGGTTTGGTGGTTCGCAGTTGTACACGGGCGATGTCGTTCATTTTCACAACCGTAGCCCCGGTTATTTGTTCCAGCGTACTGATATTCAGCACGTAGTCGATATCCTGGATAAGACATTTCACATCCCGGGTGGTGTTTTTCAGAGCATATCTCCCGTGCAGTTGCATGGGTTTGGGGTTCATCCAGCAGATCATGGCACTGATGTCGCAGCTTTCAGCCGGAATGTCATCCACGCCCACGATCATATCCCCGCGGCTTAAATCTACGTCATCCTTCAGGGTGAGTGTGACTGACATCGGGGGATGGGCCTCCGTAAGCGGCCCGGTGAGGGTGTCAACGGAGGTGATCTCTGTTTCGATCCGCGATGGCAGTACCATCACCTTGTCGCCGGGGTGAAAAAACCCGCCTGCCACCCTTCCGGCATAGCCGCGGTAATCATGAAATTCATCGGATTCGGGTCGGATAACGTATTGCACCGGGAACCGGGGATGCACCAGGTCGTGGTCCTGGCTGATGGGGATGGTCTCCAGGTGATGCAGGAGGGTGCCTCCGGAATACCAGGGCATGTTGACCGAAGGTTTCACCACGTTGTCGCCGTGCAGGGCGCTGATGGGGATAAAGCGCATGTCCTGTTCAGGGAATACCTGATTGGCAAATAGCTGGAATTCGTCAAGGATCGACTGGTATATGTCCTGCCGGTATTCCATCAGGTCCATTTTGTTGATGCAAACAATGATATGAGGGATTCCCAGCAGGGATGCAAGGAAGGCATGACGGTGTGTTTGCTCGATCACCCCGTTGCGCGCGTCGATCAGCACGATGGCGGCATTGGCGGTGGAAGCGCCGGTTACCATGTTCCGGGTGTACTGTATATGCCCCGGCGTGTCGGCGATGATAAATTTACGCAGGGGGGTGGCAAAGTAACGGTAAGCCACATCAATGGTGATGCCCTGCTCTCTTTCGGCACGAAGTCCGTCGGTGAACAGGGCCAGATTAAGGTGTTCGCTGCCCTTTTGGATGCTCGCGCGCTTCACGGCGTCGAGCTGGTCTTCAAAAATGGATTTGCTGTCGTACAACAACCGGCCGATGAGGGTGCTCTTCCCGTCGTCAACGCTGCCTGCCGTGGTGAACCGCAGGAGCTCCATATCAAGATATGCTTTGCTGGAGAATGTCTGTTCCATTAAAAATACCCCTCTTTTTTCCGGTCTTCCATGGCTGCTTCTGAGCGTTTGTCATCATATCGGCCGCCACGTTCTGTAACACGGGTGGCGGCAATTTCCTGGATAATATCTTCGACACTGTCGGCAAACGAAAGCGTAAGTCCCGTGCAGGAGATGTCGCCTACCGTGCGGCAGCGCACGCGCCTGAATTCAATCTTTTCAGAGGGTTTCATCTCCATAAAGGGGGCTGCAGCCAGCCAAACTCCGTCGCGGTAAAACACATCCCGTTCATGGGTAAAATAGATGCTGGGCAGGTCGATATTTTCAGCAAGGATGTATTGCCACACATCCATTTCGGTCCAGTTGCTGATGGGGAAAACCCTGAAATGCTCGCCCATCCGCTTTTTCCCGTTGAACATATACCAGAGCTCCGGGCGCTGGTTTTTTGGATCCCACTGTCCGAACTCATCCCGGTGCGAAAAAAAACGTTCCTTGGCCCGGGCCTTTTCTTCGTCGCGGCGGGCACCGCCGATGGCAGCATCAAATTTATTCTGCTCGATGGCATCAAGCAACGTTACTGTTTGAAGGACATTGCGGCTGGCATTGATCCCTTTTTCTTCAACAGCCCTGCCTTTATCGATCGATTCCTGTACCGAGCCAACGAGCAGGCGGGCATTCACCGTTTCGGCCAGCCGATCCCTGAACTCAAGCGTTTCGGGGAAATTGTGCCCGGTGTCAATGTGAAGCAAGGGAAACGGGATCCTGGCCGGGTAAAATGCCTTTAGGGAAAGGTGAACCAGAACAATTGAATCCTTCCCGCCTGAAAAGAGGAGCACGGGGCGTTCAAATTGCGCGGCGACTTCCCTCAAGACGTAAATTGCTTCGGCTTCCAGCTCCTTGAGGTGAGTCAGTTTATTGTTGCCCATTTCTCTTTATTTCCTTAGGATTTGCCAAAGATCCGCTGTAAGAAGGTTTTATTTTTTTGTGACGATTCACGGTCGTCGGAATAATACCCGTATCCGTACCCGTGGCCGTAACCCGATCCGTAACCGTACCCGTAACCCGATCCGTAACCATACCCGTAGCCATACCCATAACCGTAACCGTATGAGCTGCGGTTCAGTTTGACGTCGTTGATCAGGATGGCCAGGTTTGAAATGCCCCGGTGTTCCATGTCGCGGATAATGGATCCGAAGATCTTTTTATGCGTGTAGCCCTGCCGTACCAGCACCAGGTTGGCATCGGCATGTTTCATCAGAAGGAACGCGTCGGTGACCAGTCCGACCGGGGGCGTATCGATGATGATATAGTCGTAAATCTCTTTCAGTTTGGTGAACATTTCCGAACACCGGTCGGATGCGATCAGTTCGGCCGGGTTGGGAGGGATCGGTCCCGACATGATGATGTCGAGGTTGTCGATGCCCGAGAATTGGATAATGTCTTCCAGTTTGCTCTTGCCGATGATGTAGGAGGTGATCCCCTCGTTGTTGGTGAGACCAAAATCCTGATAAATTTTAGGTTTCCTCAGGTCAAAGCCCATGAGCAGCGTTTTCTTGCCATACAGTGCATAGATGGAGGCCATGTTGATGGAGACGAAGGTTTTACCAGCGCTCACCATATCGGCGGTGACCAGGACGGTTTGTTTTTCCTTGCCTTGCAGCAGGTAGTTGATGTTGGTTCTGACCGAACGGAACGACTCGGCAATGGTTGATTTGGGGGAGTCGATCACCACTACGGTACTTGGCTTGTCGCTGTGGATAACATGCCCGAGGATCGGGAGTTTGGTCAGTTTCTCAACATCTTCGCGCTCCATGATCTTATCGTTGAAATAGTCCTTCCCGAGGATATAAATGATCGGAAGAATGATCCCAAGAATCAGGGCGATGACGTAGTTCAGCGTTTTCTTGGGGAATACCGGGGCAACGCCTACGCCGGAAGCTTCATCCACGACCTCGTTGTCGGAAAGATTGGCTGCCAGGGTGATCTGGGCTTCCGACCGTTTTTGGAGAAGATAAGTATAAATGGCGTCGGTGAGTTTGAACTTGCGTTCAATCCCGAACAGCACCCGCTGAGTTTCAGGAAGGACACTGATGCGGGTATTGATGACGGCGACACGGCTGTTCACCTCCTTCAGGGCAATATCGTTCGAGTTGATAGCACTCTTTACATTCTCATAAAGGGCATTCTTGGTGGTGGCAATCTGCAGGTCAATGGCCATCAGGCTGGGATTCTTCGATTTCGAGTACTGCGAAGTCTCCGTGCGCTTCATGTACAGAGCCGTTAACTGCATGGTCAGGTCATTCAGTACGGTATTGTCGATTCCCATGGATGCCGGCACGATCAGTTCATCGAGCTTCTGGTTCTTTTCGATATACTCCTTCATGTTCTGCAGGTATTTTGATTTTACCAGCAGGATCGCCTTTTCATCCTGGAGCTGCATCATTTTTTCAAAAACCGATTTGGCTTCGTCATCCAGGTTCATGATTTCCTTGTTCGTTCTGAACACCATCAGGGCCTTCTCGGATGCATTGAGAGAATCGGTAATGCCCTGCAGCTCATTGTCGATGAAGGAGATGGTGCGGATGGCTACCGTATTTTTCTTTTCCAGCCCCTTGGCGAGGTACTCTTTGGTGAGGGTATTCAGGAAGTCGACCATTTTGTCAACATTTCCTCCCTTGAGCTTGATTTCAACAATGGAGGCCTCCTTGTTAATCGGTTCAATGTTAAACGATTTAAATTCCGACACCAGGGCATTGTAGTTGTTGAAGATGAATGAAAAGGACCGTTTTGGATCTCTTTTTTCGTTGAAGTTGTCGGTCAGAACCACTTTGAATTTAAACTGTTTGGTCTGGATGTCCTGCCCGTAGGAGAACGTTTCATCCAGCGAAACATTCTCAACACGGCCATCTATGGTCTTCTTCTTCGAATAGTTGTAGAACTTGATTGCCTCGTCATTGGTTTCAAGCCTGAAATTATTTTTCGAAAGGAGGATGATCTTGAACCACAGGTTCACGGGCTGGGGATAGGCGGTATCGAGAATTACCTTGAATGGGCTGTCGTGATAAAGTTCCTTTGTTACAAAATTGTCTTCAACGGTATAGGAAACCTCGAAGCCGATTTTTGTGACAGCGCGGTAGGAGAGGGTGTACGACGACAAAACCCCGATCTCATTTTGCAGGTTCTGCATGCTGTTGAGCATCCCCATCCCAAGCAGATCCTGGGGATTCAGTTTATTTTCCGATTTGTCCTTGACCAGGATGGTGGTCTTAACCTCGTAAATGGAGTTGGTGTATTTGTTGAAGATAAATGCAATGATGAGGGCAATAAATATGGTAACCGCAAAGAAATACCAATACCGGTAAAACTTGAAAAGGATAATCTTGTAATCAACCGGTTGCTCTTGTTTGTTGTAATCCTGAATGTTCTCGTTCACGGGAAAAAGTATTTTTACAATTTGAAGTAATTGATCAGTAGCAGGGTCGTGGTGACCGATGAAAGAATAATGGCCCAGGGGAAGGTCGAGCCCAGTCCCCATCGCTTATATCCCAATGGGGCAACATAAATAATATCGTTTGGCTGCAGGTAATAATATTCTGAATTGAGGAGCTTGTCGCTGGTAAGATCAAGGTAGTGAACCTGTGAACCTCCTTTTGACTGCCGGATAAGCGCCACCTTGTTGCGGTTTGCAAATTCCCCCATGTCGCCGGCCATGGAAACGGCTTCGAAGATGTTGATATCATCCTTGTAGATGGTAAACTCCCCGGGCCTGATGACTTCTCCCACAACGGTTACCCTGAAATTCACCATTTTAACGACCACGGTGATCTCTTTCAGGTATTCGCTGATCAGTTGCTGCAGGATGGTTTTGATCTGCTCTACGGTAAGATCCCGTACATAAACTTTCCCGACAATGGGAAAGTCGATGTTGCCATCGCTGCTTACACTGTAGCTGTTCAGATATATGGAGGCGTCGTTGGCGTAATCATTGAAGGAACTTGTACCGGATTGCTTGTTGAAGAAACTGAACGCTTTTTCATCCAGGGCAAAAACACGGACATACAGGTTGTCTTTCGACTGGACCTTGTAATCGACATTGCGCTTGTTTGAGTGAAAGGAGGTCGTGTCCTGCTCCTGTTGTTTCTGAAGATATTTGATCTTTTTCTGTGGAACGCACGAGGAAAACAAAACGGTGACTATAAAAAAGAGTGCTGCAAGCTTTACTGCAAGCGTAAATGGTTGTTTCATACAGGCCTAGAATTGAGCGTGCAAAGGTACGATTTTTTTTCAAATCCTTTATATGCCAAATTACTGGTTTACTGATTAAACATTAAAATCTGCATGCTCGCCGCGTAAGGTTGCTGACGTGGTACCCGTAATCTTAACCTGCAAATATTCACCCGGGAGGTACTCCATCTTATTGAATACCACAACCTTGTTTTGGGATGTCCGGCCAAAGTATTCATTTTCCGATCGTTTGGATACACCCTCGATCAACACTTCAACGGTTTTCCCGATCTCTTTCCGGTTGCTTTCCAGGGAAAGTTTTTGCTGCAGGTTGATGATCTCCGTCAGCCGCCGCTCCTTGACATCCTCAGGGACATTGTCGCTGAGCGTATCGGCTGCAAGGGTTTGAGGCCGTTCGGAATATTTGAACATGAAGGCCGCATCATAGCCTACGAGGTTCATCAGCGAAAGTGTCTCCTGGTGGTCTTCCTCGGTTTCATCACAGAAACCGGCAATGATGTCGGTTGAAACGGCACAGCCCGGGAGTATCTCCCTGATAGCGTGGATGCGGCCGAGGTAATCCTCGCGGGTGTATTTCCGGTTCATCAGGTCAAGCATGTGGTTGCTCCCCGACTGCACCGGCAAGTGGATGGCCTTGCACAGGTTAGGATGCCGGGCGATGGTATGAAGCAGTTCATCGGAGATATCCTTGGGGTGCGATGTGGCGAAACGGATGCGCATAAGCGGGCTAACCAGCGCAACCTGTTCAAGCAGCCGGGCAAAGTTGATCGACTCCCCGCCGGATTCCCAGCAATAGGAGTTGACATTTTGTCCGAGCAGGGTCACCTCCCGGTATCCTTTTTCAAAGAGGTCGCGTGTTTCGTTGACAATGGTGGCTGCATTCCTGCTGCGTTCCTGCCCGCGGGTAGATGGAACCACACAATAGGAACAATAATTTTCGCATCCCCGCATGATGGAAATGAAGGAGGAAATACCATTTGAATCAAGCCTCACGGGTGTGATATCGGCGTAGGTTTCGTCGGTCGACAAAATGGTGTCGATGGCCGTCCGGCCGGTTCCCACCTGGGCAAGAAGCTGCGGCAGGTGGCGGTATGCATCGGGTCCGGCAACCAGGTCAAGCAACTGTTCTTCCTCCATCAGGGCGACTTTGGTTCGATCGGCCATGCATCCGAGCAAGCCGATGACCAGGCTAGGGCTCTTTTTCCTGAAAGATTTGAAATACTGCAGCCTTTTCCGCACCTTTTCTTCGGCATGTTCGCGTATGGAACATGTATTGACAAAAATGATATCCGCAGAACTTATTTCCTTTGTTAATTCGTAGCCATCGTCTGTTAAAATGGAGGCAACTATCTCGCTGTCAGAAATATTCATCTGGCAGCCATAGGTTTCTATATATATTTTTTTATTTTTTTTCACGTTGTCAGAATACCTTGTGGTCGGATGACCGGTTAAGCATAAAAAAGAGGGGCAAAGGTAAGGATTAACTTAATTGTCTTACTTTTGCATCGGATTTTGAGCACCAAATACGGTATCCGAATGACGAAGAACTTAGTAATTGTTGAGTCTCCGGCCAAAGCAAAAACCATCGGAGGTTTTTTAGGGAAGGATTTTACGGTAAGATCGTGCATGGGACATGTTGTTGACTTGTCGAAGAAGGATCTTGGCGTAGATATTGAGAATGGATTTATTCCAAAATATATTATTTCCCCCGAAAAGAAAAAGGTAGTTTCCGAACTGAAAAAGCTTGCACTGGCATCGGAGTGTGTATGGCTGGCATCTGACGAGGACCGTGAAGGAGAGGCCATTTCGTGGCACCTGATCGAAGCGCTCGGACTGGATGAAAAAAACACGAAACGGATCGTCTTCCATGAAATAACCAAAACGGCCATCCAGGAAGCCATCGAACACCCGCGTTCAATCGACAAACACCTTGTTGATGCCCAGCAGGCACGCCGTGTGCTTGACCGGCTTGTCGGGTTTGAACTTTCCCCGCTTCTGTGGAAAAAGATCAAACCGTCGCTTTCAGCCGGCCGCGTTCAGTCGGTAGCCGTGCGCCTGATCGTTGAGCGCGAGGAAGAGATCAAGGTTTTCCAGAGCACCTCCGCCTTCCGCATTGTTGGTGATTTCGTCGTCAAAAACGGGGAAAAGCTTAGCCCTGTAAAGGCTGAACTGAACAAGCGCTTTGCAAAGAAGGAAGATGCCATAGCATTTTTACAAAAATGCATCAAGGCAGATTATACCGTTGAAGAGGTTGATACCAGGCCGACGAAAAAATCGCCTGCCCCTCCCTTCACCACATCTACGTTGCAGCAGGAGGCTTCGCGGAAACTCGGATTTTCGGTTGCGAATACCATGCGTGTGGCCCAGGAGCTTTACGAATCGGGAATGATCACCTACATGCGTACCGACTCGGTCAACCTGTCGGATATGGCACTGGCCATGTCGCGTACCGAAATAACAGCCTCTTTTGGTGCCGAATATGTCAAAACCCGAAAATTCACCACGAAGACCAAAGGGGCGCAGGAAGCCCATGAAGCCATTCGTCCGACCTACATGACCAACAAAACCATCGAGGGGGACAAATCGCACAAGCGCCTGTACGAACTGATCTGGAAACGCACCATTGCCTCGCAGATGGCCGACGCCGAACTGGAAAAGACCAATGTCACCATCCGGGTTTCCACAACGGCCGAAAAATTTGTCGCAAGGGGAGAAGTGATCCGTTTCGACGGCTTCCTGAAGGTCTACATGGAATCGACCGACGAGGAAGAACAGAATGGCGAGGAAGGAATGCTCCCGGCCATGAATACCGGCGACCGGCTGGACCTCAGTGAAATGAATGCCCAGGAAAAATTCACCCAGCAGCCTTTCCGTTACACGGAGGCCATGCTGGTGAAAAAACTAGAGGAGCTGGGCATCGGCCGTCCGTCAACCTATGCCCCAACCATTTCCACCATCCAGAAACGGGGATATGTCGTCAAGGAGGACCGTCCAGGTTCGCCGCGTGCATACACACTGGTTACGCTGAAAAATTCCGCCATCCGTGAAGAGGTGAAATCGGAAAACGTGGGATATGAAAAATCAAAACTCTTTCCCACCGACATAGGCACCCTGGTTAACAACTTCCTTGTTGAGCACTTCAACAACATCCTCGATTACAATTTTACAGCCAATGTTGAAGAGGAATTTGACGAGATCGCCGAAGGGAAGATGGTGTGGAACCAGATGATCAAGGAATTCTATTTCCCCTTTCACAAGCAGATCGAGGGGACCCTCGAAAACACCGGGAAGGTAAGCGGCGAGAAATTACTGGGAAAAGATCCAAAAACGGGCGAAAATGTGTTTGTCAAGATCGGCAGGTACGGCCCCATGGCACAGATCGGGGATGCCGACAACGAGGCGAAACCGAAATTTTCATCGCTGAAAAAAGGCCAGAGCATCGATACCATTACCCTGGAAGAGGCGCTTGACCTGTTTAAACTTCCCCGCACACTGGGGGAATACGAATCCGGCGAAGTGGTTGTTTCCACAGGCCGTTTCGGACCATATGTGCGTCATGCATCCCTCTTTTACTCCCTGCCCAAGGATGACGATCCCCTCACGGTCGAACTTGACAGGGCCATCGAGATCATCGTGGCAAAACGACACACCGACAGTCAGAAGATCCTGAAGGAATTCAAGGATGATAAAACCCTGATCCAGGTGCTGAATGGCCGGTACGGAGCATATATCTTCTGCAACAAGGCAAACTATAAAATCCCGAAGGACAAGGATCCAAAGGCCCTGACCCTCGAAGATTGCAAGACCATCATCAGCGAAACCCAGCCCTCAAAGTCCAAATCAAAGAAGAAAAAGTAATGTCCCATGGATATTTCTGATTTTTTTGAACCCCTCGACCTGCGTGAATTTCCCGACAGCGGGGCATCCGCCGGGCAGTCCCGCCTGGGAAACCTGATCCGCATTTATGCTGAAGAAGGTGATTTCCCTGATTATTCCACCTTCGATATCGCATTAATCGGTGTTACCGAAGACCGGAATGCAGTTGACAATGAAGGGTGTGGAACGGCACCCGATTCCATCAGGAAATTCCTTTACAAACTCAATCCCGGGCCCCATGCCAATAAACTGGTCGACCTGGGTAATATCAAGAGAGGATTCTCCGTTTCCGACACCTATTTCGCGCTGAGTTCGGTGATCGCCGAGATGATTTCGTGCAACGTGATCCCCGTTGTTCTGGGAGGCAGCCAGGACCTGACTTATGCCAATTACCAAGCCTACCAGAGCCTCGGGCAGATCATCAACATTGTAGCCGTTGATCCCATGTTCGACCTGGGCCGGTCGGAGCAGGAACTCGGCGCCCAGTCGTACCTGAGCAGCATCATTCTCCATCAGCCCAACTACCTGTTCAATTATGCCAATCTCGGTTACCAGACCTATTTCATTGACCAGGACGCCCTCAAACTGATGAAGAACCTGTTTTTTGACACCTACAGGCTGGGCATTGTGCGCGAAAGCATTGAAGAGGTGGAACCGATCGTACGCAATGCCGACATGCTCAGTTTTGATATCTCCGCCGTGCGCAACTCCGATGCCCCGGGCAACGGCAATGCCACGCCCAACGGCTTTTATGGCGAAGAGGCCTGCCAGATCATCCGTTATGCCGGGTTAAGCGATAAACTTACCTCCATCGGGTTTTATGAGGTCAATCCCACACTTGATCCAACCGGACAGACTGCCCACCTTGTCGCCCAGATGATCTGGTATTTCATTGATGGATACTATTGCCGTGCCAATGATTTCCCTTTTAAAAACGAAGATGATTACCTGAAATACCGGGTCAGCATCAGCGACCACAAGGAGGAGATCGTGTTTTTCAAAAGCAAGAAAACCGACCGGTGGTGGATGGAAATTCCCCTGCCCACCGAACAGCGCATAAAATATGAGCGCCACTACCTGGTGCCATGTTCGTACAGGGACTACCAGGTTGCCTGTGAAAATGACATTCCCGACAGGTGGTGGATGGTGTACCAGAAACTCATGTAGTTTTTACCGGGAGCAACCATTGGGAGGATCATCAGAGAACTACCCGACTCTGTCGGGGTTGGCTGTCACAAAGCTTTTCCAGCCTGTGAACTTCTTGCCCGGTTCTGTGACATTTTTCTGAAAATAGTGGCACACTGCGGCAGCCACACCATCGGTAGCATCCATTGTTTCAGGCAGATCGGTGATGTGAAGGAGGTTCATCAGCATGGCCGCGACCTGTTCCTTGGAGGCAGCACCTTTTCCCGTAATAGATTGTTTTATTTTACGCGGCGAATATTCAAAGATCGGCATGGATCGCGAAAGGGCTGCGGCAATGGCAACTCCCTGCGCCCTGCCAAGTTTGAGCATCGATTGCACGTTTTTTCCGAAAAATGGCGCTTCGATCGAAAGTTCATCCGGGTGATATTGTTCGATGAGCGAGATCATGCGGTCAAAAATAATCTTCAGCCGCAAGGGATGATCGTCGTATTTGTTTAATTTTAACACGCCCATTGCGAGCAGGCTCATCTGAGTTCCGGTAATGCAGATAACCCCGTAACCCATGATGGTCGTACCGGGATCGATGCCTAAAATGATACGTTCGCTGGCCATATTAAATAATGAGAAACCTGCCAAAATTACGGAAAATAGAGAACCTGCTGATCCAGGTGGTGATATTTGCTGCAACTTATATTTTCATCTACCGGCAGGTCTTTCATAAAAGCAACCTGCCCGAACTGTTAAAGACTGTTGAAGATGATCTTAGGAACCAGGGATTTCAGAGCCGGCTTGCTGTTATCCTCGCCCTGATGGTTGTCAACTGGTGCATTGAAGCGTACAAGTGGAAATATCTTATCGGGAAAGTTGAAAAGGTCAGTTTTTTTAAAGCATTCCAGGCGGTACTGACCGGTGTCAGCATCAGTTCGTTCACGCCAAACCGGGTCGGGGAGTTCTTTGGAAGGGTTTTTATCCTGAAACAGGCCAGCCATATTGAAGGCATACTCATCACCATGGTTGGAAGCGTGAGCCAGCTTCTGGTCACCATCATCCTTGGTTCGGCTGCCCTGCTGGTATTCATACCGTACCACCTGCCCGACACCTTATACAGCCATGGCTACCTCTTTTACGGGATTGTTGTTATCGTCATCCTGTTCGACCTGTTGCTGCTCGGAATGTTCTTCAACCTGTCGGTTTTATCATCACTCAAGGAACGCATCCTTCAGAAAGGGTTGCAAAAACTGCGCAGGTTTTTCCATGTATTTGCCTTCTACCGGAACAGGGAACTGGCCAGGGTGATGTTGCTCAGTTTGACAAGGTACATGGTTTTTACGGGACAGTTCTTCCTGTTGCTCCGGTTGTTCGATGTTGCGATTCCTTATTTGCATGCGATGATGCTGATCGCCCTCATCTATTTTATCATGGCCATCATACCTACCATTGCCCTTACGGAACTTGGTATCAGGGGATCGGTGGCGTTGTATTTTTTTGGATTGTATTTTGCCCAGGTGCATATGAATGGCGGAACCCTCAACGCGGGTGTTTTCGCAGCATCCACGATTTTGTGGATGATCAACCTCGGGTTCCCTGCGCTGCTCGGAACAGTTTTTGTTTTCCGGTTGCAGTTTTTCAGGAAACAGGGCTGAAATGACCGGGAATTGCTCCAGGGGAAATTAGCGTTTTGGAATCAGTTTAACTTTTATTTATTGATCACAATTGTACAGTTGTCGTGAAAAAATATTTAAATACCTGTAAATGACCCCTCCCCTGACCCTCCCCTCCAAGGGGAGGGAGATGCTTAACCCATCGTTGTTGCGGGAATTGCTTTGTTTTCCTTTACCCATGATAGAAATTTCCTCAATGGTTTAAAAACATGCTTCAGATGATGATTTCCTTCCAGTCTTACCTCCTTCTCAGGAGGTTTTCAACAAGATCAGCGGTTATTGGCTATCCTCGACAAACCTTCTCCCTCTCCTTCAAGGAGAGGGTCAGGGGAGAGGTCATTTACAATAATATGAATATCCACTGGTATGATTCCGATCAATCAATTTTATTTTTAATAGGTTTTTGCGTAAACCTGTGCCGTAGGCACAACATATTGGTAGCAAGCGAGTGCCCTGATAGCCATTTCGTCCCTTAGGGACGAAATGATGCGAATCGTACGGTTTTTCTACCCATTTAAAATCCCTAAAGGGATTTAAAACAAAATAATACAGTCTGTTAATCTTTATAATGCTTACAGGATTTGAACTTGTTTTTGGCTCGGTGATGGTTTTGATGATGTTCATTTACATGGGAATCATCATGGCATTTACCCTGGGGTTGGTGCGTGCAGCGAAATCTTGTCCTGATGCAGCAGGCAGGCTGGACAAGGCATCAACCGGGAAGCCGGTGCTGTTTGTATCCGTGATCATCCCTGTGCGCAATGAAACCGGGAATATCCGGGGAATCCTGGAAGAGATGCGAAGGCAGGATTACCCGGCTGATCTTATGGAGATACTTGTGACGGATGATTTTTCTGAAGATGATACCCTTGAAGTTGCCGGCCGGTTTGCAAAGGAGTTTCCCGGCTTCCCCCTGGTTCTGATCCCTGCGGATTCGCCAGACCTTAATGGCCCGGGAAAAAAGAGGGCGGTTGCCAGGGCGGTAAACCTTGCCCGGGGCAAAATCATCCTGTGCACCGACGCTGACACCAGTCGTGGTCCCGGGTGGATTTCTTCGATGGCAGGTTGTTTCGTTCATGCAGACACGCAAATGGTCCTGGGCCCGGTTGTACTTGACAGAGGCAATAACCTGCTTCAGAAAATACAGGCAATTGAATTCATGGGCATCATGGGCACTACGGCAGGGTCAGCGGAACTGGGCTGCCCGGTGATGTGCAACGGGGCCAGCCTTGCTTACCGGCGCACGGCATTTGTTAAAACAGGGGGATATGGCAGCAATGTTCAGTTTGCCTCCGGTGATGACCAGTTCCTGATGGCTGCGGTGCGCAAAATGTATGGGAAACAATCGGTGGTGTTCAACCTGGATCCGGCAGCCGTGGTAAGCACCGGGCCGGAAGGCACCCTGAAGGGGTTCCTGAATCAGCGGATCCGGTGGGTTTCGAAGAGCCGCGGCTACAACGACCCGGTGGTGATCGGTGTCGGGATGGTTACCTGGTTCGTTCATGTTTTCCTGCTGGCGGGGCTCGCTGCAGGCATGCTATTCCCCCGCATCCTTTGGCTGTCGCTGGGGCTTTGGATTGTCAAGATGATGGCGGAGTTCCCGATGGTGTGGACCATGAATCGTTTTTTCGGCAAGCGGAAACTGCTCCGGTATTACCTTGCAGCACAGGCTTTCCAACTCGTTTACGTGGCCCTTGCAGGAATGCTCGGGCTGTTCCTTCCTTATCGCTGGAAAGGCAGGAAACACTAAACGTTTCGTGACTCAAAAAGCATCTCCGCGATGGCAAGATCGTGCGGATGGGTGATTTTTATATTGAAGAGATCGCCATCGGTGAGGTGGATGGTTTCGCCCAGGCTTTCGAGCACCATGGCGTCGTCGGTGAATTGAGGCTGATAGTCCTGTTCATAAGCTTTTTTCAGGATTTCGCATTGAAATACCTGTGGCGTCTGGACCACACGCAGGTTCCCCCGGTCGACCGGCATGTTTGTTTCTCCCGATATTTTACGGATCGATTCATTGACGGGAATCACCGGGATGCAGTTCCCGTAAAGCCCGGCGGTTTGAAAAGCCCTCCGGATCAGGTTGGTGGAAACCAGGGGCCTCGCCCCGTCGTGTACGGCGACCAGCCCTTCATCCGAAATTGCCGGCAATGCATGTTGAACCGAATGGAAGCGGGCTTCTCCGCCGGCCACAAGCTGGTGAGGGGCGGTAAAATGGTGTTCCATGCAAAGTTCCTGCCATTTTGCGAACTGGTCGCGGGGTAGCACAAGAACCAGCGAAATTCCGGGGATGGCGTTCATGAATGCCGTCATGCTGTGCATCACCATTGGCTTGCCGGCCAGGAGCAGGAATTGTTTAGGAACGGCATTGTTCATGCGGGTTCCTGTTCCGCCTGCAACGACAATGGCCGAGTTTTTCAAAAAAGAGGGTGTTGGATTAGAGGATCAGCATCGGGTTGCCATAGGTGAAGAACTTGTACTTCTTGTCGATGGCGATATCGTAGGCTTTCATGAGCAGGTCATATCCTGCGAAGGCAGCAACCATCATCATCATGGGCGACTGCGGCATATGCAGGTTGGTGATCATGGCATTGGCGATGCTGAAATCGTAGGGAGGGAAGATAAACTTGTTGGTCCACCCGCGATAGGGTTTCAGTGTTCCGGCGATGGTGACGGATGATTCGATGGCCTTCATGGTGGTTGTACCCACGGCGATGATGCGGCCTTTGCGGGCCATGGAGCGATTCACGATCTCGGCGGCTTCCGGTTCGATGATCATCTCTTCCGAATCCATCTTATGTTTTGTAAGATCCTCAACATCAATGGTCCGGAAGTTGCCAAGTCCGAGATGCAGGGTGATCTCAGCAAAGGAGACGCCCTGGAGTTCCAGCCGTTTCATGATCTCCCGGCTGAAATGCAGGCCTGCTGTCGGTGCTGCAACAGCGCCTTCATGCTTTGCGAAAATGGTCTGGTAACGTTCTTCGTCCTCAGCCGTGGCCGAGCGGTTATGGATCTTGGGCAGGGGTGTTTCGCCCAGCCGCTGGATGGTCTTTTTAAATTCGTCGTACGGACCGTCAAACAGGAAGCGGATCGTGCGGCCGCGCGAGGTGGTATTGTCGATCACTTCGGCCACAAGCGAATCGTCGTCGCCGAAATAGAGTTTGTTCCCGATGCGGATTTTGCGTGCCGGGTCAACCAGCACATCCCACAGGCGTGATTCCCTGTTCAGTTCGCGCAGCAGAAACACCTCGATCTTGGCGCCGGTTTTTTCTTTTTCGCCGTAAAGCCTGGCGGGAAAAACCTTCGTATTGTTAATGATGAACACATCGCCTTCGCCGAAAAAGGTCAGGATGTCTTTAAAATGTCCGTGTTCGATGGTTTGCGCCTTGCGATCCAGAATCAGCATCGGCACGTCGTCGCGATGTTTTGAAGGATGACTTGCAATCAATTCGGGAGGAAGGTGGTAGCGGAACTGAGATAATTTCATGGTATTCTGCCGGTTAAAAAGGGGTGCAAAGGTAATGATTTTTTAGGCACAAGTCAAGGGAAAAAGGAGAATATCGAATATTGAATGTTGATCAGTATTCGATATTCAACTTTTTTTATTCAAAAAGGCCCATAATCCCATGGACATCGCCAATATGCAGGTGATGCGCATGGATCCCCAGCGAATGCGCGCTTTCCACGTGCATGAGCGTGTCGTCGATGAACAGGGTTTCGGAAGGAAGGAGGTGGCTGTCGTTCAGAACATACCTGAAAATTTCAGGATCCGGTTTCTGGAGGCCGATGCGATAGGAATAATAGGCCTTTTCAAAAAGACCGTCAAAATCGTCGTATCCCGTTTGTTTCCGGAAGGTTTGCACGTATTGCAGGTAATGGATTTGATTGGTATTGGTGAGCATAAAGATCCGGTAATTATTCCGTATCTTTTCCAGCATGTCGATCCTTTCCCGGGGGATATCCAGCAGCAGGGCGTTCCAGGCATCGTCGATCTCCCGGTCGGATACCGGCTGGTCGAAAAATGGCCTTAGGCTGTCGCGGAATTGCGCGGGCGTTAACTTTCCTGCTTCAAGTTCTTCGAAAAGGCGTTTTGACGCAGAAGCGGGATAATCCGGGTCATCGATCTTAAACCCCATCTCTACAAACCGGTTTTCGGTAATCCTGACGTCGATGTTGCAGATCACATTCCCGAAGTCGAAAATGATGTTGCGGATGGGATCCGTCACGCGATCTCCGTCACCCGGTTTTTGATGCACGGTATCGGTGTTCGGGTTCAGCGGTGCCGGGTGAGATATTCTGGAAAACAGGAGGTGCATAGGCAGCAGGAGTAATAGCAGTATTGATTTTGCAAACTTCGCAAAAATTATCTACTTTTGCACTCCTCAAATCGACAATCGACAATCGTAAATCGATCATTGAGCCGGGCCCATAGCTCAGACGGTTAGAGCAGCTGACTCATAATCAGCTGGCCACAGGTTCAAGTCCTGTTGGGCCCACCAGAAAATCAGCCACTTACACGTTAAACTGTGAGTGGCTTTTTTCTTTGGGACACACAGCGGTACACACAAGCCCATAACATTCCATATGTCAAGTAGATACTGCATGTTCCAAATGCCAGCTGATTATTATATTTTTTATAATGCAGATTATCAGGGTTTTAAAACTTAGGCCAGTTGATCTTTTTAGTTCTGGGCGGGCTTGTTTTATACAAGAAATTTCATGAATTTCTTCATGCCAATTGTGAGGATGGATCATTGTTGGCGTTCAACGGAGGTAATTGGATCTTCTTAGTCTAAATATCATTGTTCGAACTTCCTCAATCATCTTCCCCCAAATAAGGAGGAGGTTTGAAATTTCATTTAGGAATATATGCTTTTATATCCAATATTTCGTGTGGAGGGAGTTGTCTTGCCGCTTTCAATCTTTCATCCTCGTCTAAAGCCCGTTTTAAAATTCCCAATTCAAAGCCTTCAAGTAATTCGGCTTCAGAATCGTAACTGATTGTGGGTAAGACCCACGGGTATTTTTGCAAGTCGCTATACATTGAGAATGGCTTTTCATCTTTTTGCAATATCGTAATAAACGGAATTTGATAATTAGGGACTGTTGCCTGGAGTTCCATTGGGGCGCTTCTGGGGTTGGTGATATCAGCAATAACGAACTTTGACAAACCAGCCAAAATCATAATTGTTTCTGTAACATTTCTGGCATCAACTTTTTCAAAGTCAAACATGATGGGCACAAAATCCTTTTCCCGTAATTTGTCACGAATAGCATCCAATATTTTTTTTCTCTCGGGGGTAAATCTTCCAAGTATTAACACTCCCTTTTTTGCTATAGTACCTATTACGTCACGTAATTTTTTGTTACTCAGTATCAGGTAAATTAATTGCGCAACCTCTATGCTGTCAACAGTTATTTCTGGTTCATCAGGTGGCGTGATTATCAGGTTTTTTTGTTTTAATCCTTCATTCTGGATCTCAAAATTAACTGATTATGAAAAAAACAGAATTGCTCAAAAGTAAGATGTCCCGTATCCCTTCGGCCACGAGCATCTTGCCCAGTTGAACGATCATGACCAACTTGCGGCCAAAAAACACCATGACACTTCAGGACAAACGCACGATGATGCTCACCCTGGTTGAGCAATGGCGTCAGAGTGGCCTTAGCCAGACAGAATTCGCACATATTCAGAACATCCCCACGGTAAAATTGCGATATTGGATCTATAAGCTCAATAAAGCCGAAAGTGCCAACCCGGGATTCATCCAACTCAACGGTTTGGCTTCATCGGGCATCAGCATCCGTTATCCCAACGGGGTTGAACTGATACTGCCAGCACAGGTGCCTGCCGGATATCTAAAAATGCTGA
>Ga0114951_10000193_pt1 | contig 87131 bp, 67 predicted proteins | sample AM7aDNAmetaG_FD_88677 | JGI IMG/M metagenome (GOLD analysis project Ga0114951, IMG submission 88677) | Freshwater microbial communities from Finland to study Microbial Dark Matter (Phase II) - AM7a DNA metaG | ecosystem: Environmental > Aquatic > Freshwater > Lake | place: Finland: Lake Alinen...
TCAATATTGGGAGAACTGCCTCTATCCGAGTCTTAATAATGTCATTAGTTTCCATTGTCGTTTTCGACAAAGATAACTAAATAAATTCAATTATTGAGCATGTTATATATTGACAATTCCTTACTTGATCGAAAGGGACAAGCAATTTCAACAAAAATTTATCGTCTGATTGAAATATTGACACCCTTGTTTTCACCTCCAAACTTGTTGATCCGATAGGTAAACGACAGCATCACAAACCGGCCAATGCTATTGGAACGGATCTCGCGGAGGTAATTGAGCTCGCTGAAACGTTGTACTATCCGGTTTTTGTCGAGCAGGTCGAAACCCTTGACAGTAATCGTGCCACGCTTGTTTTTCATAATAAACCTGCTGATTTCGAAATTGACAACCGGAATGGTCAACGATTCGCCAAAACTTTTGTTCGAATAGTTGGTAATGTCGCTGTTCACCTCAAAATTCCATTTGTCGTTGGGGGTAAAACAGGCCATTCCAAACCACGAAATATCAAAGTAATTGTTGTTCAGGGACTTCTGCAGTGAGTAGGTCGAATGGGTCAGCGTGGCTTCAATCCCGGTGCTTACATCCCATTTTTCCTTTTTCCGGTTGTCGAAGCTTAGCGACCCTTTGTGCGTGAAGTTGACATTTTCATTGAATGCCTTGTTGATCAGGTTGATGCCTTTCGACCATCCTTCGGCAATGTTCAGGTGCATTTTGATCCCCAATGGACGGATGGGTGTAGAAAAGTCCACATTTCCGTTGAGGTCGTAGTCATTGTCAACATTGGTGAGGGTATTGACGAAACTCAGATTCGGGTTGATCGTGCGGTCCCAGTTGATCTTATTTTTTGTCAATGTGCCACTTAACGAAGTCATAACGGAGGTGAACGAAAATTGGTCGAAGATCATCCAGTGGGCATTCATCCGGTGGCGAATTTCGGGCTTCAGATTGGGATTGCCATAATAAATGGCCAACGGATTGAGGTTGTTCACCACAGGCAAAAGTTGGGAAACTGTTGGAAGACTGACCGACGATGAGTAAGTCGCCATTAATCTTCTACCTGTCTGGTATTCATATTCATACATAAAATAGGGAAGAAGATTGAGATAATTTTTGCTGCCCAATGTTGATTTGCTCAGGGTATTTTCGAGTTTTCCATTCTCAAGTTCCAGTGCAAGGGTAATTTTCGTCTTAGTCGTGTTGCGGATCAAGCTGATCTTGGGCCTGATCCAGTTGTAGCTCTTGCGAAATTCTGGGCTTAACGAATCGATCACAAGGTTATTTTGGAGCGGAAATCCCTGCGTACGGTCCAACGATTCAATAGTACCGCCAATGGTGACCTCAGGTTCCAGGTACAACCTGTTTCCAATTTTTTGTGTCAGGGTTGACCCTCCTGACCACGAAATATGATCGGTGATGTTGTCCTGAAACAGGTTGACCTGCCTTTCATTCCAGACACTGTTTTGGTACATGCTTGTCAGCGTGTTGATCAGGCTTTTGCTGGTTCCTTTGTTAATCATGAAATCACCTGAAAGTTTGAAGATGGATTTGCCATGGTTCAGTTTCGAAATGTACGACCCACTGGTGATACCCGAAAATCCATCTCCGCTACCGGAAGTCTGATTGACCAACGCGTTGACCGGCAACCCATTCTCATTGCTGAAAACATAAGAGGACCTATCGTTGTTACTATTTGACAATGAGATATTTCCATCAATAATGATATTTTTTGTGGAATCGATACGATTTCGCCATCCAAAATTGAAATTGTGGCCGTAATTTTTATCCGTTTCCGAAAGGGATTCGTCTTGTTCAAACGATTTGTTTGCAACATAATTCCAGCTCTTTGTGGTTTGTTCGAGTTCTTTTTTGGAGGATTTGCCCAAATAGGAGATAAAAACCCTGTCGTTAGGGGTGGTGGAGTAGGAAAAATTCAAACCACCTGCTCCTGAAGTATTCAGGCCTGAAACAGGTTCGCCAAAGTTGACCGGAAAGCTGCCATCGGAAGTGATGTTGATCCGCGTTGAACCTCCGCCATTGACCATCATTCCCATTCCGCCATTGAAATTCATGTAATCGTTGAACGAAAATCCAAACTGATTCACATTGTTGGTCATACCCAAAACAGCCGTTTGGGTTTTGTCGGTAAACCGGTACGCCTTGCCGTTCGCCTGATAATGACTGTTGACATCACCACCTGCCATTAGGCTTCCAAACACTCCTTTCTTCTTGTCTTCCCTCATTTTCAGGTTGATCACCTTTTGCCTTTCGCCGTCATCAATGCCTGTGAACATCGCTTCTTCCGACTTGCGGTCATAGACCTGAACTTTGTCCACCGCATCGGCAGGGACATTTTTCGTGGCCACTTTAGGGTCGTTTCCAAAAAATTCTTTTCCGTCAACATACAGTTTTTTCACATCCTCACCCATGGCTTTAATATTCCCTGCCCGATCGACCTCCAATCCCGGAAGTTTTTTCAGCAAGTCTTCGGTCACGGCATCGGGTTTCATTTTAAACGCGGCAGCATTGTATTCGATCGTGTCTTTGTTAATGGAGATCGGGACATAGCCACCGACCACATTTACCTCTTTGATTTGCTGTGATTTGACATTCAATGTTATTGCCCCAAGATTATTGTCAGTTACCGGCACTGAAATCTTCTTGTAAAGTGTCTGATAACCAATAAACGAAACTTGAAGGAGATAGTCCCCTTTTTTGATGTTCATGATTTCGAAATGGCCTTGTTTGTTGGTAATGCCAAAGGTTTGCATCGTCGAATCTGCCGGATTTAGCAAAACCACTGAACTATAGCACATTGGAGAACCATCGTTTGAAAATACATCCCCGGTTAACGAATGGTTTTGGGCAAAACTGGTCCAAGCGAAACCTGAAAAGATTACGGCCAAAAGGATTTTCATTTGTCGATCATTATTTTTGGATACGAATAAACACGGCGTTACCCCTGGCACCACCCGCAGGGCCGCCCATCTCTTTCATTTTCTCTTCCACGATCTTATCAAACTCCTCGTTTGTGACTTTTTTCCCCTTTTCAGGAATCACAATTTTATCCTTGGCAACCGGGGATAAATCGATGGTTTTGATGATTGTGACGTTCTTCCCCGAGTCGAGTTCGACAGATAAGATCAATCCGGGCAAACCTCCATATTTACCGGGTCCAGTCGAAACGGGAATGACCGGTGTAAACCAAGCCACCACTTTTTTGTCACCATCGGTGCATGTTGCTTCCTGACAAGGGTATTCCTGGATCATTTTCTGATTGCCGGTCATTTTCCATGAATAGGAGATGTCCCTGTCTATCAGGAATGTACGTGTCATAAACTCCTTCATTTCAATCTGCTTTTTCCCTGCAATGTCGGTATAAACCTTATTCTCAGGGTCTGCCATACGGACCATCACAGTGGCGCCTCCGGATTGCATGGTGACATCTTCCTGATCGGTTGCTTTTTTATTTTCGTACAAGGATTGATGACCGTTAAAGTAAAGGACCTTTGCCGATTTCCGTTCTTTGGGCATCATAGCGGCAAATTGCGCCGCCTCGCCCTCCATTTTGATCTCCATTTTGATTGTTTGCTCATATACAATGGTGCCGGAGGTGTTGTCCTGCGAGAAGGAGAGATACCCCGCCAACATTAACCCGATCAATAGCACAGTTTTCTTCATTTCTTTTTGTTTAATTTGACGGTAAAATAAAGGATTTTTATTCCAATTTTTAGTTAAGGAGTTGTTAAAGTTGACTTTTGCTCTGGTTAATATTTAATAGATTCTTCTTTGAGTCAACTCGTCTTTACCGGTTTAATGAACCAGATACGAACTCCATTTTAAAATTACCCGATAAATGTCCACCCTTTTTAATTTCGGGTCGCGGTCCTGTAAAGAAATGGCAGGAACCCGGTCCGTTAAGGCCGGCAATTAAAAATTGGATCTGGCTCCCGTCCACCCATGACCTTGCACTCTGTGAACCATCGGACTGAACAATGATTTCGGAATTCTGATTGTTCCTCAACGATGCCTTGAAAATGTGATCTTTGGTACTCCTGAAATCGTTGGTACCCAATTTATTGGCAAAGTCCTTCCAATCTCCGGACGGAGCTTTTTGAGGTACTTCCACATATTTCAAATCTACCGGAAGTGCTTTTGCCGATCCGTTTAAACGGTTAATATCTATTTCGGGATAAACAGTCCATAAACCCTTGCGGTCCCAGGTCAATTCGTCGAAAGAGCGTGGAAGTGTGAATAAAATTCCAAACTGCCTCAACAGGTTTTTGCCCGTGAAATTTACCAGTGCTTTAAAGTCGTAACTGACAGATAAAGTGCCATCGGAATTAAAAACAAGATCTTGTGAACCATCAAGCTTGTTCTCAAAAATTCCGTTGATGCTCACATGAACCGAACCATCCGAATTTTGAACAGCACTGATTGAATTGACTTTCAGAATTTCGCTCAAATTGTAATCAAGCGGTTTGATATCCTGGGTATAATTATTTACTGCAATTCCTGGCGCACCTCCGTCATCACCGTTAAACGGGATCAAGGTCATCTTTCCTCCATTGGTGATATAGGAATCGCTTGTCGTTGAGGTACAACTGAAAGTTCCATCATTTTTATTAACAGTAAACACAAGCTTGCCGGATTGAATATTGAAACTATTTGTGTTTTCTGTCAGAACAGGGTGAACTTTTATTTTGGATTTTGTTGGAAGTTTTGTTTCCCCAATCTGAATGATTTCTTCCTGGCAAACAAATCCACGCGGATCGGTAAAGGTCAGCTTTAAAAGACCAGACTTTGCGGCACCAGCCATATCCAGAATAGCAGCACCCTTTCTTAATGCGGCGATATTGGCATTCACTTTGAACACCCGAGAACCCATTTTTGCCTCTATTTTCAAATCATTAATATTCAATGTGTTGTATCTGTTTTCAATTTCTAATTTCAACTTTCCATTGACTACTTTGGCCGTTTCAAGATTTGTGATGATCACCGGTGCATACGATTTTTTCATACCGATGTACTCCGGTTTTTCACGACGCCAACCATCAATCGGCCCCCAGGGACCATAACCGCAGATCTGGTTTTCGGACAAATGAAAAATATCGTCAACACCCGACCAGATGGCACCGCCCAAACAAGCTGGATACCGATAGACGGAGTCCACCATTTGTTTGAGGGTATTTGCCCATGCATCGGAACGAACCGATGGATCGGTCTCCAATTCGCGGCGGGCATAACACTGCACGTGCATGTATTCGCCGAAAAGGGTGGGACGTGCTTTTTCCTTTTCACATTCTGCAGGTCCGTTCAAACCGGGATAGTGATAATTGGCAACATCGGCCTGACTTTTTGCGTTGTTGTAATTGCCCCAGCATTGGTCGTGAAAGGAAGTTGGCCGTGAAGTGTCCAGTTTTTTGACCTCGCTCAGGACCCTTTCCCACAAAGGGCTCCATCGGCTTTCATTTCCCAGCGACCAGATGATGATACAAGGATGTTGCCTTCCAGAGAGTACGTTTTCCATATTTGCCCGAACCATAAAAGGCAAGTATTTTGTGTCGAGATAATTCCATGTTTTCCAGATGGGACTTGCGCCATGTTCTATCCAACAAAGCGAGGATTCACTTTCGACAAACATCCCCAATTCGTCGCAAGCCTCCAGAAATTCTTCGGAAGGTGGATAATGCGAAGTGCGGATATAGTTGCAATTTCCTGCCCGGAACAGCTCCACATCCCTGCGGCAAAGGGCCGGGTTCAGGCTGCGACCGGTCAAGGGATAAACTTCGTGCCGGTTCACGCCCCTAAGTTTTGTGGGATTATTGTTCACAAACAATTGATTGCCAAGAATTTCCACCTGCCTAAACCCAATTTTCTGACGGTTGCATTGAAGTACTTTGCCATCAACAACAAGAGAAGTTGTCAGGACATACAAATTGGGATGTTCGGGATCCCATTTTTGCGGTGAATTTACCTGTAGTGAACAATTTATTTCACTACTACCCTGTCCAACAGGAATTTGAAAGGATGACTTATCAAGTGTGACAGTTTTACCATTCGGATCCACCAATTCAAAATGAAGCGAAGCCTGATTTAAAGTTGGATTACCAAAGTCAATTTTGCTTTTTATATTCAGCGCAGCATCTTTGAACATTTTGTCAAATTGGACACTCCATGAAAAATCTGAAATAGGAGTTGCAGGAACCGTAAAAAGTAGCACTTTTCTGAGGATTCCCCCAACCGGATGGGCCGCATATTGCGAAGTACAAGCCAATTGGTCTGAAATAGTCTCGCACTGTACATCCACTTCGAGGGTATTCTTCCCACTTTTCACGGCATCGGTAATGTCGAATTCAAAGGCAACAAAACTCCCTTCGTGCATTCCGACCGTTTTGCCGTTCACCTTGACCACGCCATTTGAACTGACCCCATAAAAACGGATTTTGACACGGTTGCCCTTCCAATCTTCAGGCACTGTAAACGATTTCCAATAGGTTGCCGTCTGGCCTTTAACAACCCGAAAGCCTTGCATCTCCCACTCACCGGGAACCTGGATATCTTTTGCTTTACTAATATCCTGATTCACAGGATTGAATTTCCATGTGCCATTCAACTCTGAAGTTTTTGCTATTTTAGTCCCTGTAACTGATTCAGGATTAGGTGTCAAAGTTGGGACTTCAAAATTCATTGAATGTACTATCTGCCTCAACGAATCCAAATTTTGGGAATAAGCAAAATTTGAAATAGATGGGAAAAGGGAAATAAATAGAAATAAATGGAAATAAGGAAATAGGGAGATAGTTGGAAATAAAGAAATAAATGGAAATATTTTATTCGTTCTTCCAATATAATGGTTTTTCATAAAGATTTGATATTAAATAGTTTGTGATGATATTGGTTCCTGGATCTTGAAAACATGGGTGCTGGACCTTTTTGGGGAAAAGCATTGAAAAAGTTAAAATCAATATTGAAGTCAAAATGATATACTTCATAACCAATGATTTAATGACGATTAAGATTGTCACATATAACCTCTGCGAAAATCAGCGTGATCTGCGGGAAATAATTTCTAAAATTCTCCCGCAGATTTCGCTGATTAACGCAGAATTCGGAATTTGTTCATCCTTTTTATAAAAATAATCAGGAAGTATTTACAAAATCCTTTTATAACTGATCAACAGCGATGCCGGTTTCTGCGGGATCGTCAGGTCAAAATCCTTCATCAGTTCAGCTCCCTTCTTCTGGATCCGCAGTCCATAATCTTCATAAAACAATTCATAAGTAGAGTCGGGTTCAAGTCCATGGAGTTTGGTTTTAATTGTTTCGCTGACGCTTCCACCCCTGCGGAATGCAATCACGATCCCATCCGACTGTTTGGTCCTGTTCAATTGATAAGCCAACCAGACATTGTCGCTCGTATTGTTCCTGCTTTCGGTCAATGGGTAATAATCACCATAAAAATAGGGACGAAGTTCCTTATAATCCTGGATCCGTTTCTGGATAGCCGGGATTGGTTCCGACTCCCTTCCTGTCACTTCCCAATTCAAAACAGCAGTGCCACCCAACCCCGACCTGAAAGTGTAACTGTCTGTCTTGTAGATTGCTGTACCATGGATTGGGAGATAATAATTCAAACCGTAGGTATGGCACTGATAGCCATTGGGTTCGCCATACTGGTAATCGGTTCGCCAAAGCGGTGCACTTCGCGAAGTAGTTTCCAAGTCGATGCGACGTCCCCCACTGGCACAGTTGTCGATCAACAGTTTTGGGAAACGAACCAGCAAACTGTCCCAGTAAGCATAAAGACCCTCAATATGCCTGATTTCAGGGATCCCGATGCGGTCGGGCTTGTTTCTTGCTTCCCAATAGGGCATCGGGTCAAAATTGAAATCCTGACGGTAGTAGTCGATCCCTTCTTTTTTGATCATGTCCGAAATATGGTTGGTCAGCCATAAACGGGCAGCGGCATTCCCAAGATCAAAGAGGAAATTGTCGTTTCCGGGAAGTTTAACGAGCCATTCAGGATGCTCCCTGTCGAGCTCGGTTCCAGGGCGCACACGTTCGGGCTCGAACCAAACCATAAATTTGGCCCCGACAGCATGGACAGCATCTGAAACAGGTTTCAGTCCATTAGGAAATCTTTCCTTATCGACCGACCAGTTGCCCACATTCTGCCACCATTCGCCATTCTTCTTGTCCCATCCACATCCAGTGTACCATCCCGCATCAAGCCAGAAAAGTTCAGGAAGTGCCTTGAACTGTTTGCACCTGTTGACGATGGCTATCGCGTAATCGGCTGTTAAACAATTGTATTCGCCACATGGGGCGGGATCGCCATAATCGAAGCTTCCCGAAAGAGGATATTCTGCAAATGTCCCGTTGATTTTCCGCGAATGGTGGTTAAGGACAAACTGCCTGAACAGGTTATGGCCCTTCATTTGTTCTTCCCCGTTCCAGAACAACAGACAAATTTTGGGTGTTCGGATCTCCTCCTTTGGATAGAGGGTCAGCTTCATCCTTTCCATACCCGACTTTAACGAGATCGTTTTTTCATCCGATTGAAGCACATTGGCAAACCATTTGCCTGTCCACCCAACCGCCACAATGATTCCCTGACTTGGAGAAGTCCCGATATTGAAAAATGGGAAGGCGGTATTATCGGATGAGCGGCCACCAGTAGGGGTCATATAAATGCTTTTGCCAATTTCAAGCTTTTTATCAACAGGCTGGAAATCATTTCGTTCAGCATTGCTCCCTTTGCTCTGACGCAGCAGGAACGCAACCTTCTCCTCGCTGCTAAATGACTTGTCAATCACATTGGCTTTCTCCAGTAAAGGCGTATTCTTAGAGGAGTTATTGTAAAAATGTAATGTCCATTCCACAGCTGGGAAATCATTAAATAGGATTACGTTACATTTCACGACAAGGTTACTTTGCGGGTCGGTGTAGGTATAAACGGTCTCCTCGACATTGGGTGCTGCACCTTTACTCTTTTCGGTGCCATACTTCCAATTTTTAATGAAAGCATCCGACTTTTTCCCACCATAAACGAACGAAAAAGGTGGAATACTTCCTTTAGCAAATTGCTGTTCCACCCACTGCCGTACGTCTGAAATGTTGACTGGGGTTTTAGCCTGTATTTGTCCGTATGTTGAACCACTAATTCCCAAAATAGTGGTAACAATCAACACAATAAGCAAATGGCTCAAACTGACTTGAATTTTGATTTTGGCTCTTTTCATCTTCCTGGTAGTTAATTGATTATACAAACATGGAAATGGAGGTACAAGATAAGTAATGTTTTTGTAAATTTGGGAAAAAATAAAATTATGGAAATGCTTGTAAAAGATAGTTTTAATACTTTGTCGAATGCACAGTTTGAAATTCTTAAGATGTTTTCAAAGCCTATGAACAATAAGGATCTCACTGAATTAAAGCAACTTTTAAAAGATTTTTTATCCAAAAGAATTGATGATGAAGTCGATGAAATTTGGGATGCTAGAGAATTAAGTCAGGAAAAATTAGACAGTGTTTTGAATACACATGTGAATCGTCACAAATGAAAATTGTTCTCGATACCAATTGTTTACTGGTAATAATTCCCAAATTGTCAAAATATCGAAAGGTATATGATTTAATTCGTGAAGGGAAAATTACATTGGCAGTTACTACCGAAATTCTTGCTGAGTATGAAGAGCAATTAAGCAATTTTTATTCTGAAACAGTTGCTCAGAATGTTATTAGGCAAATCATTGAATTACAGTCAACCGAATTAAAAACAGTTTTTTACTCCTGGAATTTAATAACAAAAGACCCTGATGACAATAAATTTGTTGATTGCTCAATTGGTGCCAGTGCTGAGTTAATTGTTACAAACGATAGGCATTTCAAAGAACTTGACAAAATCGACTTTCCCAAAGTGAGATATTTAAAACTGGAGAAATTTTGTAAATTGCTGTAATTCTTTCTATTATATTTTTGCGAAATTCTGATCTACTTTACCTTTTTGAAATGGGTATTAAACATATCACAGCAAGGGGAATAAAGGTCAAGGGTATCGTTATGCAATTGGATATATGAACTGCTCACTACTGTATTTCCAGGACTTAAAGCTGAAATAAAATCAACAAACAATTCACTATCTGTTTGATTTTTTATGGAGATTTTGCCGGTGGAAATCAAACTGTCGTTGCGGACAATTCCATAAATACCATAAGGTTTGATTACCAAATGACTATAAGTTGGCGTATAGCCTTGTCCTGAAAATCCACCTGATGTTCCGGTTACTTTCCATGTCCCATAAAGTCCCATGTATTTTGGGTTGATGATTTCTGAGGAATAATATTTAAATGGTTGTATTTATCGCAGCTCTTTCCCAAATATACGGAAACGCTTATATACCTTGCCTCCAAGGATTTCCATTTCTGCTCGTATCTTGGTGTTGGTTTCCAGTTCGAGATGGGAATCGATCGTGGTCTTGCCAAGTTTCCAGGCCGATTCGAGCATCCTCACGCCCATCATCACGTCAAGCCCTTTGCCCCGGTAAGCAGGGTCAATTCCGCCCAGCAACAAAACCAATTGCTTCGATTTCCGGGCGGCCGCAAAGATTTTGAAAATCCCGAAAGGGATCAGCTTTCCTTTTGCTTTACGGATCCCATCCCCAATGTCGGACATTCCAATGACAAAAGCGATCACTCTATTTTGCTCATTGACAATAATTTTGATAAAACGAGGATTGATCAGGAAAAGGTACCGGTTGGCAAAATCGTCCATTTCGGCATCCGTAAATGGGATAAAACCAAAGATTTCGGTGAAAGTTTCGTTCAGCAAATGAAGTACAGGATGGATATAAGGTTTGACCTTTCGTCTGGAAGTAAATTCCAATACCTTTAAACCGGGATTCCTTAAAATGGCACGCTCCTGTATTTCTGTATAGAACGCAGGGATGGGATTGGGAATATTGATCTGATAAACCACACAATCAACTTCTTTTACATAGCCATTCTGTTCGACCAATGCGGTCTGATAGGGGAAATTGCAATTCGAGGAGATGACAGGTGGCTCAGTAAAGCCTTCGATCAGAAGCCCTTGCGGATCCTTGTCAGAAAAGGCGAGAGGCCCTACCAACCTATCCATTTTCCTCTCCTTTGCCCAGTTTTCAACGGCAGAAAGCAAAGCAGAGGCAACCTCCTGATCGTCCCATGTTTCAAAGAATGCAAACCGCGCATTATTTTCGTTGTGGGACTCATTGTATTTATGATGGATAATCCCCATGATGCGCCCAACGACTTTGTTTGCTCGGATTGCAAGCAATAGTGTTGTATCGCAGAACTGGAAGGACTTGTTTTTCTTCGGGTCAAAAAATTCCCAATCGTCCATGTAAATTGAAGGGACCCAATTTTTATGGTCTTTGTGAACTTGCGCAGGCAGGTAAATGAATTTCCGAAGATCGCTTTTCGTTTTCACTTCAAAAATATCAATTTTCTGAAGTTGTTCAGTATGAGATGATTTCTTATCCATTAATATCGTTATTTATGTCAAACCTTAAATAAAGGCAAAGTAAAAATAAATTCGCTTCCCTTTCCCAATTCGCTCTTTACCCCAATATGCCCACCGTGCTTTTCGACAAATTCTTTGCACAGCAACAGCCCCAAACCTGTCCCACCTTCCTTTTCGGTTCCGGCAGTGCTAACTTTTTCACTGATCTTGAATAGCTTACCGATTATTACAGGGTCAATCCCGACTCCGTTGTCTATCACTGAGATAGAGACCTGATGATCGTCACGATGGGCAACAACGTTTATGTTTCCACCCTTGTTCGTGTATTTGATCGAGTTGGTGATCAAATTGCGCAATATTGTGCTAACCATGTTACGGTCAACGAATACATCAAAATCTTCCGATAATTCAAAGCTGAGCGAAATATTTTTATTCAAGGCAATGCCCTGGGTAATCTCCGATGCATTGTCAAAAATACTTTTTAAGGATGTCCGTTCCTGTCTGAATTCGATTTTGCCAGTCTGCGTCCTCGCCCATTCAAGCAGGTTCTCCAACAATTTATAGGCACTCTTTGCCGAGGTATTGATTGTGGTCACCATTTTAAAGAGTTTTTCCGGAGATATATTACCCAAATTAGTCAGGAGTAAATCGGAAAAGCCCAGAATACTGTTAAACGGGTTCTTAAGATCATGTGCTATAATCGAGAAGAATTTGTCTTTCGTTGCATTCAATTCATTCAGTGCTTCGTTGATTTTGGAAATTTCCCCGTTTTGCTCCTGGATTTTTGCTTCTGCCTCTTTCAAGGCTGTAATGTCGGTATCAATTGCTACCAGGTTAATAATATCACCCTTATCATTCAGAACAGGTGAAAGCGAAGTATGAATCCAAATGGTTTGTCCCGATCTGGTCGTACTCTTTGATGAATAATTAACTGGTTGTTTGTTTGAAATGCTCTTTTCCGTCATTTCCCGAATCTGCTGGTTGGCACTTGCCTGTATAATATTGGTTCCGAATAATTTAGTGAATTCATCCGGTGAATAGCCAAAAAGACGTGAAAAGGCATTGTTGAACCATTGAAAATTGCCTTCTGCATCCATGATAAAAATGGCATTGCTCGTCTCGGAAGCAACAATCGAGAGCTTTCTCAATTCGTTTTTTTGTGTTGTAAGAAGCTGGTTGGTCTTAATTTTTTGAAAATAAGAACGTAGGATAACAACAACAAGGACAACCATGATTAAGATAACCGTTAAGGCAAAATATAAAATCAGCCTCTCCTGTTTTGATTTCTGGGCCTGCAAATCGGCTTTCTTCTGTTGTTTCAATTCTGCTGCCTGCTTTTCCTTTTCAAATTTGTAGGTGTATTCGAGTCCGGTTATTTTTTGTATGTTCTTTTTGCTGAAAATACTGTCGTTTAATTGCTTGAATGATTTAAAGGCTTCATAAGCTTTTTGATAATTGTTTTTAGCGGCATATATTTCGGAAAGTTGCTCATAGTTCATTTTTTGATATTCAAGTAAATCGAGTTCCTTGGCGATGGCAAAACTTGTGAGTGTCTGTTCAAGGGCTTTGCTGTAGTTTTTTTGTTTGAGGTTGACTGCTCCAAGGTTTAAATAGGTCTCGCAAATCGTATTTTTCATCCCCAACTTTTCGGAAAGAGCTAATGATTTGTGAAAATATTCCAATGCCTGGGAGAAATTGGTCTGCTTCTGATAGATCACCCCGATGTTGTTCAGACAAACAGGCAGGCTTGATGTATTCTTTAATTCCTCGCCGATTTTTAAAGCTTTTTGGTAATATTCAAGAGCCTTGTCCAATTTTTCCTGCTTTTCATAAATCAATCCCATATTGTTGTAGCATCCGGCGATTCTATTCTTATCATCAAGTCCAACATTGATTTCCAGTGCTTTGCTGTGATAATCAAGAGCCATCTGGTAGTTTTCCTGTTTGATATAGGCTATTCCAATGTTCATATAACATGCAGCAATTTCTCTCTTATCCCCTGACTCTTCCGCCGATTTCAAGGTTTTTTGGAAATTTTCCAGAGCCAGTGGACTATTGCCCTGTGCATTATGGATAATACCCAGGATATTCAGACAAAAGGAAAGTTGTGGTTTATCCCCGATTTCTTCAGCAATTTTTGCCGATTTTTGAATGTAGTTAAGTGCCTCTGGATATTTTTGGTGGATATAGTAAATGAATCCGATATTTTTACCCGAGTTAAGGATCTCAGGTACATATGCAATTTCCTCAGCAATTTTCAACGATTTCAGATAAAATTCACTGGAAGTTGTATAATCAGCTTTATCCCGATAATAAGCTGCGAGCAAACTCAGGCTTATGGCTTTTCCTTTCTGATAATTAAGACTATCTGATATTTTAAACGATTCAGTGGAAAATTGAATGCTCTTTTCATTATCGGATGTAAGTAGCTGTGAGGCAGCATCATTCAATAATTGTACCCTTATGGTATCCTTTTGCGGATAATTTTTGATCAGGTTTTCAAGCCTGTCGATATCCTGAGCCAATAGGAGGATTGGAAGGAAAAGCAAATTGACCACAATAAAAACCATTTTAGTCATCTGGAATAGTTTTAGCTAAGAATCAAATTGTTATGCGCTAAAATAAAATAAGGGTAAACCGACGGAAATATCCCTAAACTATTTTAGTCCCTCAAAAATAATTGATTGTGTTTAATTATTAGGGTTAAGTGAAAATAAATTCACTTCAATTTCATTTGCAGGAGTTTAAGTGTGTGTTGCAATCCGGTATTATTTCCCCATCCCATATGGCCAGGGATAACATATTCAGGTGACGGATATCTTTTCAGGACTTTTTTGACCGATTGTTCCCACTCGGTTGGATTGGCATCTGCCAAATTCCCAAGGTCTTTGCTCTCGGTACTTTTCACAAAACAACCACCATAAAGAACCTTTTCTTTATCAAACCAGATAACGATATTGTCTTTGGTATGCCCTTCGCCAGGATAATAGGTTTCAAATTTGTGGTTCCCCACCACAAAGGATGTGTCTTTCAAAAAGTAGTATTGGGCTTGTTTCGCGTTGTATTTTTTGCACAAATCCCAGGTCTGCTTGGATGTAAAGGTTTTGACACCATTGATCCTTAAGAATTCAAGGCCGGCAGTCCTGTCATCATGATAATGAGTTGAAATACAAAGGACAACATTCTTTTTGTGCCGAATTCTGATGCTGTCGAGCAATGGCTGGAATTGGGTGGAGTCCCACGGCGTGTCGAAAAGAACGACCCCTTTCGTGGTTACCATGTACATGCTGTTTGACGGATACCTGTTACCGCTCAGGTCTTGATAGGTTGTATAAATATAAAAATCGCCGATAAGGTGTGAAATTTCCAGACTGGACTTAATAGTCTGTCCGGAAAGTCCAGTAAGGATAAAAAGGAGCAACAAAGTGATTGTAGTATTTCGCATATGACCTTGAATAATTGAAAACTGATTGTGGTTATCTATGAGGTGCAAAGATAATCAGAACAACTATTACCCAAAGTTATGCAGAGGTTATCCCCTTATTTTGTCCAGTATCCTGTTTAGTTCCTGAACCTCTTCCAAAGTTAGGTTCTGCAAGAGCGTATCCGTTTTCTTTTCACAATCAAACATCGCTTCTATAAAGGCCAGTCCGGCAACTGTAATTTCAACATCTTTCTGCCTCCGGTCATCGGCATTTTCATTTCTTTCAACAAACCCTTTTTCGAATAGTTTATCGACAATCCGGCTGACATCCGAATTTTTGTCCAGCATCCGGTCTTTCAAAAACCCTATAGATACAGGCCCTTCGGAACGATAACCGCGCAAAACCCTCAAAACATTGTATTGTGGTTCAGTTACCTTATGTTTTTTAAGATGTTGCAAAAACTGGTAACTCAACTGGTTCACAGTATAAGTCAAATTGATGATCCCACGGTGGTAATCGTTCCGAAAGCGCCCTTTTACTTCTTCGTCAATCTTCATTTACCAATCTGTTAATTTTAAACCATTCATTTGTTCAGGACTGGCGAATTTGCCATACGCACTGAACAGGTAAAGGGCTGTCAGTAAACCTGCTATAACCCATCCAACTATTTTTCTTGTCTTGCTGATTTCTGTGTTCATATTATAAAAGAATTATTGGATTTTTTGTTTCCATGATTAAACAACCGATGCAATCTGGTCAAAACCAAGTCTCGGGCGACGAGGATAAAGGGATTTGCTTTGATCAAAATATCCCATTGTAATGGTCATTACAACTGTTTCGTTTTCTGCCAGAGCGAATTCTTTTTTGATCCCGTCGAAGTCGATACCGCTCATCGGATGTGTGTCAACCCCAAACTCCTGTGCCGCAAACATAACCGACATGGCCAACAATCCGGTATTGCTTTCTGCAAATTTCAGCTTCCGGTCTTCACTTGTCCCATACAAATAGGCAGCAGCACCCTTTGCCCCATCGACCATTTGCTGATTTCCGCCAACAGATTGCAACATCTCTGCCCAAACAGGATTGTTGTCGTTCCAGCCATCTTTATTTCCAATGAGGATTAATGTTACTGAGGCTTCGGTCACCTTCTCCTGGTTGTTGGACAATTTTTTTAACTTCTCTTTTGCCTCTTCGCTCTCAACAACGATGATTCTCCAGGGTTGGAGGTTAAATGCTGAGGGTGCCAGTACGGCAAGATCAATTATTTCTTTAACCAATTGTATTTCAATCTTTTTTGTTGTATCAAAAAAATTTACCGAGCGTCTTTCTTTAAATGCGTTTGAAATTTCCATTCTGTTGTAATTTTAAATTTAATGTTGTGCAAACATACGTCTAAACATTGTATGTTGCAACAAATAAATAAGAAAAATTTTCAAAAATTTTTCTTATTTATTTGTACGTCTGGAGACAATTTACATATGCCTATTATATAGATACTTAACCAATTTTGACCGATGTCATGGTCAATGACCCTGCAACAGTTTTATCGTTGAAGATACTTAGTTTCTCGTTCTTTTCCTGTAATGCGAGGATATAAAGCAATGGCAGGAAGTGTTCGGGGGTTGGAATTGCAAGGTTAAAAGCACTTCCCTGCGCTTTATAGTTGACCAGTTCCTTATGGTTTCCGTCTATGATAAACTTTTTCATTTTATTATCGGCTTCGATGGCCCAGTCAAACCCATATCCTATGGTATTCAATTTATCCCAGGCTACCATCCTGAGGTTGTGGACAAGGTTCCCGCTACCAATAATCAAAACACCCTTGTTCCGCAACGATGCCAATTCTTTGCCCAACTCGTAATGATATTGTGGCGACTGATAATAATCGAGGCTCAACTGGACAACAGGGATATCGGCATTTGGATACAACCTTCTGATGATGCTCCATGCTCCATGGTCCAGGCCCCATTTCTCATCCAAACCCACTTCTGTTTTTTTAATAGTATCCTTGGTCTCTTTGGCGAGTTCAGGACTTCCTGGAGCCGGATAATGCACATCGAACAATTCTTTTGGAAAACCGCCAAAATCGTGGATCGTGGTTGGTTTTTCCATAGCCGTGACCAAAGTACCCCTTGTTTCCCAATGGGCAGAAATACACAAAATGGCATTCGGTTTTGGAAGTGTATTTCCAACATTTCGCCAGCCAGTTACGAATTCATTCTCCTCTATGGCGTTCATGGGGCTTCCATGACCTATGAATAACACAGGCATCTTTTCTGTATTGCCCAATTCTTTCGTAAACATATTTAATCCTTTCAGTTTTGTCACCGATCCAGCTATTGCAGCCAAAGCGATGGTCTGTAAAAAGTATTTTCTTTTCATCATAAAAAAATCATGACCTTTGATTACATCCATCAATGGTCATGATTCGGCACATTTAAGATCAATTACAAATTTCTGTGCGTACCATCACAAAATGGTGCATTCTTTGATTTCTTACATCCGCATAAATAAGCCGGACCTGTTTCTTTTGCATTAAATGACAAAGGCAAGAATTCGGTTCCCTTATGTGAACCATCACAAAATGGTTGGTTACTACTTTGGCCACATGCACACCAATAGTATTCTTTACCGGTTTCCAATTCCACAACATAAGGTGCTTTCTGAGCAATTTTCGGTTCCATAATCTCTTTTTTAAAATTGTTAAAATATAAATTTACTGAAATGCTTTACCTAACTTCAAATTCATAGACAAAAGTACGTGGTCTGTTAAGAGCATGGGTAATAGGATTAAGAAAATAAGTATTGAAATCAGGAAATAAGACGGCTCATCTCTTCCTGGAACTCTGAGGGAGTTTGTCCTGTTTTCTTTTTAAAAACTGAGGAAAAGTAGGCTTTTTCATTATAACCAAGCTCGAATGCAATTTCAGAAATTGTCTTATCTGTTGAAATCAGAAGATTCTTGGCTTCTATAAGTTTTCGTGTTTCAATTAATTCTGTAACACTTAATTGCAGAATATTCTGACAAATCAGGTTCAGATTTCGTGACGACATAAATAATTTACCGGCATAAAATTCAGCGCCTTCAGGTCTGCGGAAATTCTCTTCGAGGATCATCAAAAAATTTCTGAAGGTAGTGTTTTGATTCTTTTGGGAACTGTTTTCAATGGGTTGTAGTTTTTTTCGTTGTGATTCGATCATCGTGAACAATGCACTGAGCAAATGCCTTATGATAGAATAATCAGGGACAACCTCCAATTTTTCGGAAAACATCATGTCACACAGCATAACCATCCGGTCGAAACATTTGCCCTCATGCATTTGAATACTTGCGTGATCGTGATAATAGGAATACAGGCGAAAAGTAATTTCGGGAATAAATTCGCTTTTGAACCTAATAACCCAAATACTGCATTTGCTTTCCACAACCAACGGAAAGACCCGGTGCATCTTGCCTTTTGTAACAAAGGATATATACGGTGAGCTGAATGTCTGTGATTTAAAATCGATAAAATGTTCCATATCCCCTTCCATCCCGATAATCAATTCTTCATAGTCATGAATATGAGGGATTTCCGGTTCAGAGATGATTTTTTCAATCTCTTCAAGGTTTAAACGATTGATGTCAAAAATCTCTTTCATCCAATTGAAAAGATTTTCAACTTAATTGGTTTTTAATCTGAGCGTTTTATCAATCCATTCGAATAAAGGTGCCATCCATTCCTCAGTCGGAAGTTTGAGCACAAACCCATGGTTTCCTGAAGGGTAAAGGTGCATTTCGGCTAAAACTTTATTCCGAACCAGTGCCTGATAGAAACGAATACTGTTGTCAACAGGAACCACGGAATCATCGCCGGTATGGGTGAGCCAGGTTGGTGGCGTCTTTTCAGTAACCTGCAATTCATTGGAAAATAGATTGATCTGATCAATCGAAGGGTTTGCTCCCATAAGGTTCTTTCGCGAACCAGTATGGGTCAGCCCATCGGTCATACTGATTACAGGATAGACAAGGATCATAAAATCTGGGCGAAGATTTGTATTCTCATCATTAGGAATATACGACTTTTCAAAATGGGTACCGGCAGTCGAAGCAAGGTGTCCTCCTGCTGAAAAGCCCATAATCCCAATTTTTCCGGGATCGATGTTCCATTCTTTTGCCCGCTCCCTTACAGTTTTGATCGCCTGTTGTGCATCCTGCAACGGGCCAATGGATTTATCTATCATTATTGAATCACTTGGCAATCTGTACTTCAGAATAAAAGCAGCAATTCCTTTCTGCAAAAATGCATTGGCAATGATTGTCCCTTCGAGCCGGTAACTCTCAATGCCATATCCACCACCAGGACAAATGATTACAGCAGTACACGGAGTTTTTGAGGCTTCGGGCAGATAAACCGCCAAAGTTGGTAGGGATATGCTCCGATATCCTACAAGTGTCCCATTGTTCTCCATTTTTATCTCCTTTATGGAGTTGGGGATTGAGTTCGGAATTTCACCCTTATAAAGTGGGATGGTTTGCTGGGCATGCAAACCCAAAGTTGATAAAACCAATCCAAGAATAAGTACTTTTTTCATTTAATATGCTCTTTGACTATATTTTAATCCGGGACAAATTATGTTTTAAAACTTCAGCGAAAATCTGCGAAATCTGCGGGCAAAAATTCTTTAATTTCCCGCAGATTCCGCTAATCGCCGCAGAAATTTCCTGATCGACAACTCATTCAATTTTTCAGTTTCTTACTTAGATCGGGAATGATTTGATCCAAGGCTTTTTTTGCATCCACATATTTGGACAAATCCCTAAGTGCAATCACTTTAAAATGGTTGTCCGAAAGGTATTGTAAATAGGACTCAAAGAGTTCAGGGGGAGTTGTCACCCACGGATGTTCGAGATCGGGAACCCCATGGATTGTGAGGACAACAACCTTTCCTTCTTTGGCTTCACCAAAGGATGCCATCATAACGGCCTTATTCTCCGAATTCATTGCCCAGCTTGGTATCAGCATCGGATGATCGGTCAAAGGATCGTAAGGCCTTGACCCTCCCGCACGGGCAAACAGATAACCTTTTTCTTTCAATATCCCAATAGCCTGTATATTAAGGTCATATCCGGGATATGCAAATGTAACCGGATGAGGAATTTTCATCGAATCGCATTTGTGTTCGATATACTCGAGTTCCGATTTAAATTGATCCGCCGTGAGTTTTGTTGGTCCCTTGTGCAACCGGGTGTGGTTGGCAATTTCAAAACCCATCAGGTCCAGTTGTTTGATCTGTCGCCAATTCATGTATTTTGAAGTGTCGGCAAAATTGGGTGGGAATTCACAGACAAAGAACGTCGCACCAAAACCAAATTTTTTCAGAAGGGGCGCAACGATACTGTATTGGCTTGCCGTGGCATCGTCAAAAGTAAGGACAACCAATTTTTCGGGTACCCTGGATTTGTGCGATTTGGCAAAAACAGAAAAGCCTGGAAAAGTAAGAAGCAGGCACACTATGAAAAAAAATATTACGGTACGCTGTACCTTTTGGCTTTCAATTTTGTTCATTGTTACAAATATCAACGGTCCTCTGGACCTAAAAACACCATTAAAACATTATTCCACAGAAATTTCATCAACGAACAGCCACACATTTTTCCCTTCGGTCATTGTCCCTTTTGGGCCTTTGCCAAAATTGGTGGCGACAACTTTTACAAATCCGGCTTTTACGGGTTTGAAGGTCACTGAAAAATTCTTTAACAGCTTCTCGCCCGATAATGGATCAGCATCGTTGAGGGCTTCGCCAACTTTCTGAAATTTCAGGCCATCCTCCGAAACGAAAAATTCTACTTTTTTGGGAAACAAAATCCATGCGCCAACGTTTTGTAATGCTCCTGCTGAGACAGTGGATATTTCAGTTTGTTGCTGTAAATCTACATCAACCTCCATATTCGTTCCTTCCCATCCCTGCCACTCGCCATCGGAATGGTTGGTGGTGCCACGGATGCCGTTTACAAGCGAATAATCGCCGGAACCTTTGTAATGTTTGTTGAATGGAATAATATATTTTACCGGTTTGACAGTGGCTTTGTTGATGTTAAACGATTGACTGATCGATTTTGCAACCGAAACTCCGTTTACAACAGGAATGGCTTTCAATACCGATGATTTGGTGAGTAAAACCGGCTCAGTGTATAATGGAGAATGAACTGTTGGTTCAGAACCATCAGTGGTAAAACGAATCTCAACTCCTGAAAGTTCACTGCTCAACGTAATGGCCAATTGTTTCTTCACTTCATCGAAATGAGTTTTGGCAGAAACTTTGAACGCACTTTTTGCATAATTAATGCCCATCTGGTCATAGCGGTTCATCATCAACTGAATACGCCGTGAAAAATCGTTCCAGTTGCGAACCTCTTTAGGACTCCACAAAGCTTCGGACAGTGCCGCCAACCTTGGGAAAGTCATGTATTCGGCATGTTTAAAATTGGGCACATATTCGGTCCAAAGGTTGGCCTGGCCCCCTAATATGTGTTTGGCACCTTCAACACTCAGTTCGGGTGGAACCGGATTGAAATTGTAAACTTTGCTCAAAGGTAGATATCCTCCGATTGCCAGTGGCTCCTGATCCATAGGTCCCTGGTAATAATCGATGTAACAATCTGATGTTGGAGTCATTACGACATCATGGCCCACATTGGCAGCTTCTATCCCACCCTGGAATCCACGCCAGCTCATCACTGTTGCTTCGGCAGGTAGGCCTCCTTCGATAATTTCGTCCCAACCTATCAGGACTTTGTTCTTTGAATTGACGAATTTCTCGATCCGTTTGATAAAATAACTTTGCAATTCACCCACATTTTTCAGCCCTTCAGTTTTTATCCGTTTTTGACAGAGCGGGCATTTCGCCCATTCGGTTTTGGTCGCTTCGTCACCACCAATATGGATGTATTTTGATGGGAAAAGATCCATCACTTCTGTCAGGACATCCTGCATAAAGAGGAATGTTGAATCTTTTCCGGCACAATAGATGTCGGTAATTGGCCAGACACCACCCGGAAGGACAGTAAATGGCCCACCTGTGCAGGACAATTGTGGATAGGCAGCCAAAGCAGCATTTGCATGTGCGGGCATTTCAATTTCAGGAAGCACGGTAACAAAACGGCTTTGCGCATAAGCCACGATCTCTTTGATGTCTTCCTGAGTATAAAAACCACCGTAAGTTGCTTTTTCACCAGCAGCTTGTTTTGGGCGGGAGTTCCAGTGTTTGTCTTCGCGGTCAACGCGCCAGGCACCAATCTCAGTCAGTTTGGGGTACTTTTTTATTTCGATGCGCCACCCCTGATCATCGGTCAGGTGAAAATGCAACGTGTTGATTTTGTGTAGTGCCAGATAGTCGATCATCTGAAGTACATCCTTTTTTGGAAAGAAATGACGTGCCACATCCAACATATAACCCCTCCATTTGAACTGTGGACTATCCGAAATAGAGACAACGGGTACGCTCCAATCCGCAATCTCAAGTTTTTTAGTGCTTTCGATCCCCACCGGCAACAATTGACGTAAAGTTTGAATGGCATAAAAGAACCCTGCAGGTTGGGCCGCTTTGATTTCAATCCGGTCTGTTTTTACTTCAAGGGCATAAGCTTCGGCACCCAAAGATGGATCGGTTTTGAAAAGCACCTGGTTTGAACTTTCAGAGCCACCTGTGGAAACCTTCAATTTCCAATCGGCTGCCTTTTGGAACCCTTCGGCAAAATAGGCTGCAATCTTTTGTTGTTCAGCATTTTCGACAACAAATTCAGTGTTTTGGCTAAACCTGAAAGATGATTCGCTAAGGGTCATTTTCTGAGGCTGCGGAATAACTGCCACCTCTTTGGGATTGAAAGATTTGGTTGGTTTACAACTTCCCAACCCAAAAACGACGGCCAATATCATTAAGCCGGAGAATAGTTTACTCATAATGTTAATTAATTAATTGTTAGTATGTTCGTTAATTAGCTTCTCAATTACTTCGATGCTTTTTTCAAAACGCCAAGCACCCGATCATCAACATGCCCAAACAATGAAACCCCTGATGCACCATTTGCCATTGCTGTTTTTATACCTTGTTCCAACTCTTCATCTGATTTAAAATCCGGTATGAAAAGTCCGGCATAAAGCGGAAATTTCCCGCATAGGAAGTGGATGCCCTCTTCGACTGCATCGCCGATCCACCTGACCGGTTCGCGATAAAAACCGTGATAAATCATGGGACATACGCCATCCAGTTTCCAGTTGGTCCAATCCTGCCTCACGATACGCCGGGCAATTTCGGGAGTTGGAAACACCGCTGCTGTGACAACTTTATGCGATTGGTGCGCCACGTCCGCCAATTGGTTAACGACATTGTTGATCAGGTCGTACCGGAACTTGCGCCAGGAAGGGCTTTGGTCGGGGTGTTCCAATTTTAATGGGTCGGTCCCATATTTTGCCTCATAATTCTTCCTACAGGTTTCGCAGTAACAGAAGTCGTACTCTGGCAATTCTCGCGACTGGTCAATTTTATAGTTTTTCCAAAGATTGACCGGTAGAATGACATCGCAAAAACGGATATAATCGAGATGGATACCGTCCACATTTGGCTTACTTAAAATCTCTTTAACCTGAACTTTAAGGTATTGAAGTACTTCAGGTTTTGAAGGGCACAACCAACGATAGTAACCCACATAAGGAGGATTTATGGCACAGGATTTTCCTTCACGACTGACCGCATACCAATCGGGGTGTTTTTCAAGCAACTCCTTCTCGCCCCGGTTCATCGTCCACATCCAGCGATGGGCTTCCAAACCGGCTGCTTTGGCCATCCTAAAGTGAAGTTCGCTATCGTTTTCGAAAAACATTCCCCTGATTCCGGCATCAAAAAACTTCGTGTACTTGTCCTTTAGCGTTTTTTCGTCTTCCTTTTTATTTGGGTTTTCCCATACCCAATGTTTTGGAACTGATTTTTTTTCCTTCGCAGAAACAGGCATGGCCATGGATGACTGGGCTCCGATCAATCCGATCCCGGATAGCAGAGACGATTTTATAAAATCCCTTTTCTTCATATTGTAAATCTTTACTTTAAAGTTGTATTTGAAAACTGAAGTGTTCCCCATTTTTCAGGAATGTGCATATTGATTTTCCCAATCGGGTTCCAAACCCAATTGTTTTCAGCCTGGAAACGTCCGGTATGGGGATTTATTACTTTACGGTACAAACCATTCACTATGATTGTATTCCATTCAACCCGCGAGAAGTCGATTTTCCAAACACTTCCTTCTCTTGGATTTGGGATTTTTCCTTTGCTTTCCAGACATTCAAAAGGTATAGCAACCTCAACCGTCCATTTTTTATCCTTATCCGTTGGATTGTTCAAAGTCCCATCGACCGAAACGGCACTTTTAAAACCATGGGCGTCCCAGCCTATATCCGCCCTGCCCCCATTGTTGTAGGATTTTGGGAGGAACAGGTCGAATAGCGTATTGCAGGCATTCAGTTCAAACTCAAAGTAGTTTTCTGTGTCGCAATCGGGATCGATAAAAATCTCAAAATCATTTTCATGAAATACGATCTGATCGTGTGTTTTGTAATAACACCAGATATTTGGCTCTTCCAGTTCGGCCAGAATATATAAGTAGTGATTGTTCCACAGCATCTTAACCCTTGTCTTTAAGGCTGGTAAAGGCATTCGAAGGCCTTCAATGTCAACAAAATCATCGGTCCATGCAGCATTGCCCCACGAAGGGTCGTCAGCCTTCCCGTCAATCAGGATAGGACCTCCAGATTTATTTACGATATAATTGTGGGACGGAACGAATAGCGATTCGTATAAATCGTTGAAATACTGAGCTTTGGCAAATACCGGCAGCAAACAGAAAACAATTGCAACTTGGATGACAGTTTTATTCTTTCTCATCAGTCACGGTTTCGGATTAAACTGAAGAATAGTGATTTTACATATTGCTTCAAAAATAGTTAAAATTTATACATTTGTGAAACACAAAAAATCGAACATCATGAAACGACTTATTTACCTTTTCTTGTTGGTATGTACCTCTCTGCCGGTTCTTGCCCAACATGAAGAACAAAAGTATTTTCCCGATCCTGATCCAAAGATCCGTCAACGCATCGAAGAGTGGCAGGACATCAAATTCGGACTTTTGATGCATTGGGGCACCTATAGCCAGTGGGGAATCGTTGAGTCGTGGTCGATTTGCCCCGAGGACGAAGGGTGGTGCATCCCTGACACCGTGAAAGATTATTTTGCCTACAAAAAGCAGTACGAAAATCTTGCGAAAACGTTCAACCCAACCAAATTTGATCCCGAAAGGTGGGCCAAAGCTGCGAAAGATGCCGGGATGAAATATGTCGTCTTTACAACCAAGCACCATGATGGTTATTGCATGTTCGACAGCAAATACACCGATTACAAAATCACCGGTAAGGAAACACCCTTTCATACAAATCCGAGGGCAGATGTGACAAAGGAGATCTTCAATGCATTCAGGAACGAGGGGTTGTGGGTTGGAGCCTATTTTTCCAAACCCGATTGGCACAATACCGATTATTGGTGGCCACAGTTTCCACCACTCGACAGGAACGTGAATTATGACCCTGTCAGATATCCTGAAAGATGGAACCAGTATGTGAACTTTACCCACAACCAGGTGATGGAACTTTGCACCAATTATGGGAAAATCGACCTTTTGTGGTTTGATGGAGGCTGGGTCCAGAAAAATGAAGTAAAGGGAGAAGCCCCCAATATTCCGGGGTTTATCGTAAAAAAGCCTTACAATCAAGATGTTAAAATGGATGAACTCGTTACAAAAATCCGTTCGAAACAACCTCTTGCCATTGTGGTCGACAGGGCTGTTGAAGGCAAAAACCAGAATTACCTCACGCCTGAAAACCGGGTTCCCGACAAATTATTGCCCTATCCATGGGAATCTTGTATGATTTTGGGTGGCGGCTGGTCCTTTTCGTTCAAGGCCAAAATGATGCCGACCGGGCAACTGATCCATATGCTCAACGACATTGTGGCCAAGGGAGGCAACCTCTTGCTGAACATCGGTCCCGGACCTGATGGAACCTGGTATGATGAAGCTTACAGCCGGTTGGCGGAGATTGGCACATGGATGAAAATAAATGGTGATGCGATTTATGGGACTCGCCCCATTGCGCCATACAACGATGGGAAACTTAGGTTTACCAAAGGCAAGGATGGTTCTGCGAATGTGATTTATTTATTGGCCGAAAACGAGAAGTTGCCTGCTGAAATTCAGGTGAAGGGTTTTGTTCCTGAGAAAGGTGCGAAAATTACGATGCTGGGCAAAAAAGGTTCGTCGTTGAAATGGAAAGCTGGTGAAAAAGGTTTTACCATTTCGGTTCCCGAATCGATTATAAATTCAGCTCCTTCAATCTATGCGGTCACATTTAAGGTGGGGAAGGTGAGCAGTTTGTAAAACGCGACTGGCTGCTGGCAACTTGCTGCTGGGGGCTGACACCTAAAAAGTTTGGGTGCTACTTATTCTCTTGCCTCAGCCTCCGGTTAAAACCAGAGGTTATTATAGGGCAACTCCTACGGAGTTACTTTTCAAATTGCATTTCGCGAACAGCCACCCTGGCTTCGCCACCACTCCAATGGAAGGGAATCTCCGGGCGAGATTGTTTTTTTGAAAATTGGAAAGACATAAAATGATGAAATTTAATTAACTTTGCAATATTCCTAATATCATTTGCAATGTATTTGGCACCATTGAATTACGACAGGTATTTTAAAAAAGTGTTCTCGGAAACGAGGATCGCCAAACGCTTTTTGGAAGATTTCTTTGATGTCGAGATCGCCGAAATGGAACTTTTGCCTACAAAACACAAGATTACCGATGATGCTACAGCAGTGGAATTCGACTTCAGGTGCAAAATTGGCGACAACTTTGTGATCATCGACATGCAGCAATGGTTCAAGACCGACATTGTTAAGCGTTTCTACATGTACCATTCAATGAACACCGTTTTGCAACTCGAGAAAATGCCGGACAAGAGCATCGACCTGGAAGAGAACAGGAAGCGCGACATCAAAGACTACGACAAGCTGATACCGGTGATCACACTTATCTGGCTGGCCGATGACGACCTGAATTTTAAGGATGACTTTGTTAGCTACATGATGACAGGCGAAGTCGTCAACGACTTTATCAAAAACAAAAACATTTGGCGGGAGGATAATATACTTGAGTTAATTGCCGAGCGGGAGAAATGCCTCGAAATCATCAATAACAAAACACGCAAACTTGATTTTCTTGGAAAGAATAAGCTGATCTATGCCTTTCAGCCCAATATTGTCAGGAACAAAAAATACAGCAAATATCTCAAATGGTTCGAATTGGCTGAAAAGACCAGGAATAAATTGAACGAAAAAGGGTGGTTTGATGAATACCTGAAGGACGAAATATTTGTCGAGATCATCAAAAGGATCAATATAGAATCTTTCGAACAGGTTGACTGGGAATACATAACCGATTATGAAAAATTCAGGGAAAAGGTGAAAAGGTACGAGCAGGTATTTTTTGACGATGGTAAAGAACAAGGTATTGAACAAGGTATTGAAATTGGGATAGAAAGGGGAATAGAATTAGAACGTACCCGTAATGCCATTGAAACTGTTATAAAAGGCATTAAAGCCGGCTTATCAAATGAAATACTAAAATTGATGACAGATTTAACCGATGACCAAATAGACGAATTAAGATAAAACCACCAACTATTCCTATATTTGCCCATCCCCTTCCGCAGTCCGGCAGGTTCTAACATCAAATTCTATGGCAAACAAATTTTTTTCTATTATCCTCATTTGCATGGCCTTAACTTCATGCACAAAAAAGGAGCCCCTAATTCAAAGTTCTGAACGCAAGGCTGATATTCAGCGGATGCTGACCATCCAAAAAGATTTGACGTCCAAAAGCCTGGTTCCCATCTGGGATATTTTTAAGCAAAAACTTTCGGACAATGAAAAGGAGGCCCTGGAGTTTTTATATGCATATATGCCGTTGAGCGACCTCGCCGACTACAAACCGGAATTCTTCCTTAAAAACGCAAGGTTAAGTTTGCAAGCCAGACAGGAGATGCCATGGGGAAAGACGATTCCCGAAGGGGAATTTCTCCACTTCGTGTTGCCATCGAGGGTGAACAACGAAAATATGGACAATTTCAGGGAAGTGATGTACCCCGAAATCAAAGAGCGCATTAAAGGCTTGGGAATGAAGGAGGCTGCACTGGAAATCAATCACTGGTGCCACGAAAAAGTGAGCTATCGTGGGACCGATTCACGTACAAGTGCCCCGCTAAGCACGATCAAAAAAACATTTGGACGATGTGGCGAAGAATCGACCTTTACGGTTTCGGCAATGCGGACAGCGGGAATCCCTGCCCGTCAGGTTTATACGCCACGTTGGGCACATTCGGATGATAACCATGCCTGGGTAGAGGTTTGGATCGATGGCAAATGGAGCTACCTCGGTGCATGTGAGCCGGATGTTGACCTGAACATGGGTTGGTTTACGGAACCTTCTAAACGTGTGATGCTGGTCCATACACGGGCTTATGGCCACTATTTTGGAACCGAGCGGGTGATCATTGCCTCAGACCGTTTTTCGGAGCTGAACCTGACATCAAACTATGCAACGGTTAAAGATGTTACAATTTCTGTAAAGAATAGTGACGGGACTCCAGCCGACAGTGCAAAAGTGGAATTCCAATTGTACAATTATGCTGAATATTACCCAATAGCCACCGAATTTACCAACTCAAAAGGATTGACCGGGATCAATACTGGGATGGGCGACCTGATTATCTGGACCTCCAAAAACGGAAAATTCGGTTATCAGAAACTATCTGTACCAGAGAAAGATACGGTCAAACTTGTACTTAATCAAACTACCCCTGAAAACAAGGGTGAACAGTTCGACCTGATCCCGCCACATACAAAAAAAATTACCCAAACCGTATCTGAGGCTGCTCGTAAAGGGAACGACAAGCATATGGCCAATGAGGATTCGATCCGTAATGCCTATATGAAGACGTTTAAAGATTCGGCCTGGATAGCCAGTTTTGCAAAAAAAACGAAACTCCCGTTTGACTCTATTTCGAGGATGATCAAACTAAGTTACGGCAATTGGGATCAAATCTCGCTTTATCTTGAGAAAAACAATTCAGAATACCGCAGTACCGTTCTTTCGATGGCCAGTCAACTGGCAGATAAAGATTTAAGTGATGCACCGGAATCGATGCTGACCGACCATCTCGTAAGCACGCAGGAGGCAGGCTCGAAAAATTTGGTGACTGATAAGGAATTATTTACGAAGTATGTCCTTAACCCACGCATTGCACTCGAAAACCTGAGTTCATGGCGCGGTTTTTTGCGGTCGGCTTTTGGAGCTGAGATGGAAAAAGCGGCACATACCGATGTTTCGGTTTTGACCGATTGGATCCGTAAAAACATTACAATCAATACGATAGCCAACAAACATTCACGGGCTCCACTTACACCGATTGGGGTTTACAATCTTAGGGTTGCCGACCCTGATTCGAGGGATATTTTCTTTGTGGCATCCTGCCGTTCGTTTGGGATTCCAGCACGCCTCAATCCTGAAACCCGGATCCCCGAGTACAACAAGAATGGCGAATGGATCCGTGCAAGTTTCGATCTGGCCATGGCGACCCAACCTGAGAAGGGCTTGCTGAAACTAACCGAAAAAAACAATCCGGTTGTGCCTCAGTATTCATTGCATTATACCATTGGAATCCTGAGGGATGGATTTTACCGGACACTTGATTTCCCGGAAGGTCAAAAAATCAACAATTCGGATCAGCCTGTATCATTGGAAGTTGGCCAATATGCACTGGTCACCGGAAACCGTCTCGAAGATGGGTCGGTGTTGAGCCAGATGACCTTCTTTGCCATTGAAAAAGGGAAATTAACCACTATGCCCGTAGAACTTCGCAAACAATCGGGCGAGCTCAAACCTTCTGGCAAGTTGGATATGACAAAATTGAACCTTCAAAAAACAGGTGCTGCAAAACCAGCAAGCCTCTTATCCCTTGTAAACGGCAACTATTCGGTTCTTGTGTTGCTCGATCCCGACAAGGAACCCTCTAAACACATCCTCAACGATTTGGGGCCGTATGTCGATCATTTCAATAAATGGGGCGGTCAATTTGTTTTTGCGATTCCTGCCGAAAAAGCAGGACAGGCCGGAGTCTTGAAAACCTATCAGCTTCCAGCGAAAATGGAAACAGGGATCGACCTGGATGACAATATACTAAAATCTATTTCTGTTGTTTATGGCGAAGGTCTGAAAGATAAACTGCCGCTTGTGTTGTTTTGCGATGGAGCTGGGAACGTTTACCTGTTCTCATCCGGATACAAAATCGGCATTGGTGAGCAATTGCTGAAGGTAATTTCAGCTGTTCAGGCCAATCCAAAAATGACCGTTGCTAAAATATTGTGTAAGTGATAATTCAAGACGTGTTTAAATATTGTTCATATCAACTTATTATATTTGAAAAATTCGTTCTGATGTGAAAACAAGAATTTTTTGTTCTTTAATATTTTTGCTTTTCACAAGGTCTATTTATTGCCAACCGATAGACTTTGGTAAATATCAGCTTTGCTATGATATGTATTGGAGATGTCATTTCCAGAACTTAATTGAATTAAAAAGTGACAGCTCTTATACCTTTGAATATAGGGATGACACACAATGGGATTCAACTCATGGAAAATGGAAAATCCTGCATGACTTTTTAGTTTTAACCCCGGATTCAATTCCTGATACAATTAAGGTCACTCATGTTTTTGAGTCAATAAATAAAAAGAACCTGAATAACCTAATCAACATCAATGAGAGTTTTAAAGGCATTTCAGGGTTAAATGTGGCAATTTTTCACAATGGAATAAAAAGATCTTTTGTGACTGATTCAATCGGCGAGATCCAGTATTCCGGACAAGTAACTGACAGTATTGCTTTTGCAATAAAAGGACGTGAATTAAAAATTATTCCTAGGAAAATGGTAATATCCTCCCTAATTGATATAACAATTGATTCAAATTTTAAAGATCTTATATATCAACAACTTGGTACAAATAAAATAATGATTCAAAACGGAAGAATGGTTGTCAGGTACCGAGACGGAGAAAATGGTAAATTAAAGACTGAATTTTTTCAAAAACTGATTAATTAAATTTTTCAGGTTCTTTAGCCTGATTCAACCAATAATAATTCTGTCGGAATATTGCTCCTGTAAATGACCCACCTATAAAACGGTCGCTAGGCACTGTTAATGAGAAACGATTGTTTTCGAAAATAAAATCGGGATAGTTTCCTGATTTGAAGTTGACGCAATAACCCTGATCATTGACGATTGTATTTTTATAGGCATTGAAACCTCTCATTGGGACCGCGGAAGGATCGCACCACATCAGGATTCCGCATTTCCCATTCTTTGACCCATCGTTGTAACTTGTATTGTAACGCATTGTGTTGTTGGTCCAGGCGGTTGCCCCGGCATATTGAAAGATCCCATAACCTGCCCCTTCGTTGTGGGCCGAATAATTGTATTGCATGACCGAGTTCGTGATCCCACCGTCAAAGTCAAAACCTCCGCCATCCTTTCCTTTTGCCGAAGTTTTGTTGTGATGCGAATAACAATATTGAATCGTTATGCTGTCGCTCTGATAAGCCCAGATCCCAACCGGGCCGTTCCCATCGCGGGGCATGTCCCAACCATTGTTCATTGCCTCACAATATTCGATCATCCCGTTAGTGACACCCCCGATCAGGATCCCATTACCAGAATGGTTGTTTTTGACAACCGGACAACCCGCATTATTTTCGGCGATACAATTGGCAATGTAAACATTACAAAAAGTCTTTCCCCCTGATCCTTCCAAACCCCCGGCATCCTGCCCATCCGATTCAACATTGATACCCGAAAACCCATTGTCGTGGGCATAAACATTGGTAATCTTCAGATTTCTACCACCCAAAGCCTTTACGCCTGACCATAGAAATCCACTTGCTTCTAGACTGTCAATCGTGCAATTTTGAACATGCCGGAATTCGATCCCACTACCTTTGTTGGCTTTAAGTCGGCCATCTCCAACAACTTTCAGCTTTTTGACATGCAACCACGAACAACTATCTGCCCAAACGGAATTTCCTGCACCCCCATTGATCGTGGCACTACCTTTCCCAAAAGATCCAATCCATATGGGCTGTTCTTTTGTTCCCGCCAGACCCTTGAATTTTAGGGTGCCTGCAAAAGTTTGCCCACCTGAAAATAAAACAGAATTGCCCGCCTTTAATGAAAGGGTATTCACCTTTTCAATTGTTTTAAACGGCTTTTCATGAGTTCCTGGATAAGCGTCATTCCCTGATTGATTGTCAACATAGAAAGTAGTCTGGTGGGAGGCACAACCAAAAGCAAAAATCAGAAATATAAAGTAGATAGTGATTCTATGTATTTGCATATTAATTAGATATAAAAAGAAAGATCACAAAATTATTTGAATTTCACATTCCACTAAATTTATACCCACTTTGGTTTATTAAGATTGTGCCATAGGCATTGAATATTGGTAGAAGGTGAAAATCCCACAAGAAATTTCGTCCCGGATGGGACGAAATTCCGCTTTACAATCTGATTTTCTACCGATATTAAATCCCTAACGGGATAAAACAACTAATTTTTCAAATTCTAACCGATTACAGGTACAAAAAAGAGGTTCATTTACGACCGGTATGGGTTCTTCAATTTTCCACCCCAGCCACGAAGTGGCTCAATCTGAATAACCGTGAGTTCGCCATGAGCGAAGTCGAACGGTGAAACTCACGGAAAATCGAAAGCAAAGACCACAGCCGCGCAGTAGTTGAATCTTAATTTAATATTCTGTGGTTCTGCTACTTTATAGCTGAGAAAATTTCTGTTCCTGTTTCTATTTAATCAGCTTGTTTTCTTTGAGGAATTGATACATCCGTTCCATATTGGGAAGGAAGTTTGGGTTGCTTACGGGCCAGTCGCACGAATGGTCGGCATCCTTTACCGGGATAAGTTCACACACATTTCCCGCTTCCTTCATCAATTTTGTAAATTTTTCGGCTACCTCAAATGGGGTCGTCTTGTCTTTGGTCCCATTTGAAAAGATGGTGGGTGGCCACCCTTTCTTTAACTGTAGGATCGGTGAAAATTCGGGATGGGCATCAAAAAAATCTTTGCCAAAACCTTCCCCAAGAACAGGATTGTGCAAAACAAGTCCGTTTGGTATCGAACTGATTGACAAGTCTTCGCCTTGTGCATCGCCACCTGAGATCGCTGTACAGGCCGCGATATGGCCACCAGCCGAACCCCCGGCTGCAATAATCCGTTTGGGGTCAATGCCCAATTCCTTTGCATGTGCCCGGACATACCGGATGGCAGATTTGGCATCCTGAACACATTCGACAGGGGTTGTGCCATGCCGTGATTTAACCCTGTAATCAGCTGATATCCCAATTATTCCATGATCGCGAAACCAGGCAGGATTTGGGATCTGCCCTTCAACAGTACCATTTACCCAACCTCCACCGGTAAAATAAACAATAGCCGGCAATGGTTTCTTTGATTTCTGAACCGGTCTTAAAACAAACAGGTACAGTTCCTCCTGAGGTGTCTTTTTATAGAGGATCTTTTCAGCCAGTGCCATCAGGTTCCTCCCCGAAAGGGTATAGGTTTCCTGAACGTTGGCAAGTGATGTAATGGAATCCTTCGAACCATAATCATCAAGGTTCCCAGCTTTAATTTTACCAACAATTAACAGTAATACAATAACATACAAGATATTTTTCATTTATTCTAATTTAAAATGCTGATTTAGTGATAGTCTCACTTCAAGTGTGCTGATTTAGTGATAGTCTCACTTGAAGTGAGGCTATCACTATTCTAAATTGCCAGTTGCCAGCAGCTAACCGCCATCCGCTATTATTATTTACCAGTTGTCTGTCCTAAACGGTGCCATTGGCAAGCCAGCCATACTGAACACATCGGGCATTGAAGTGTCATCGAAGCAGAAGCGGACAGCAACAGGTGTTTTTATAAGTTTTGATGAAACTACAACGGTACTCCCTTCTATTTTGGCTGTAGCGTCCACAAACTTTTTGTCATCACCGGCAATCATAAACTTTACAGGAGTTTTACCCGTACATTTCAATCCGGCTGAAGCATTGCTGAAACTTACACGCACCTTATCTTTTTCGATCTTCATCGAATCGTAAAAAGGGCTTTTGTATTCACCAACGTTCAGGTGGTAGGTTTCAGTAAGAGCGTAACCGGCAAGTCGTTTCCCAACATCGAATTTATTTTTGGGGTGGATGTCCTTCACATTGTCAACAAGATCCGAAACAACAACCATACCTGTCTTTGGGACAGTTTTCGTAACCAATTCCTGTTGCTCGCGGACAAGTTCAGCTTTACTGTCAATACCATAGGCAAATGGCGCGATCTGAACAAAATAGAATGGGAAATCCTTTTTAAAATCGGCCCGCCAGTTTTCGATCAGTGTTTTTTTCATCAAGGCATAAACCTTGTAGTTGCTCCGGTTTGCTTCACCCTGATACCAGATAGCCCCTGCGATCCCATAAGGTACAATCGGTGCGATCATGGAATTATAGGTCGTGCCAGGACTATTGGGCCACCAGTCGTATTTCTCGGTCATTTTTGATTTGTTCAACAGCTCGTTTTTTTCGATCCGGCTTTTTTCGATCCACACCTCAACAGGTGTCCCACCCCAAGCTGAAACGATCAACCCAACCGGAACATTGAGTTTCTGCTGCAATTCACGGCCAAAAAAATACCCCACAGCACTTGTGGCCCGCATGGTTTCAGGCGAACAAACTGTCCAGGTGGCGTTGCAATTTTGCTGAGGAACATCGGCCCCAATTTTCTGGATATGGAAGATCCTGATATTGGGATTATTGGCCTTTGCCGCATCTTCTTCTCCATTGATCAGTTTCCAGTTGACGCTCATTTCCATGTTTGACTGGCCACTGCAAATCCATACTTCGCCAAGCATCACATTGGAAAGTTGTACCTTACTGCTTCCCAAAATCTGGATGGAATAAGGCCCGCCTGCGCCAATAGTTTTAAGGGAAGTTGTCCATCCTGACGAGTTGTTGGCTTTGACTTTTATCGTGTCGTTTGTATTCCAACTCGCAATGATTTTTACTGTTTCACCAGGATCGGACCAGCCCCAGATGGCGACCTGCGAATTTTGCTGCAATACCATGTTGTCGGAAAATACCGATGGAAGTGCGATCTTCCCAAACATACAGATCGGTAAAAGAAAGAGGGCAACGAAGAATAAGAATTTGTTTTTCATTTGATGGTTATTTTATGGTGAAATTATCGAAATCAACCTTGTTGAAACTGCTCCCAACCCCGGCCATACCGTGGGAATATGCTGAATTGGAAATGTCTGTAACCAATTGATTGTTAATATATCCCTTGATTTGATTACCCTTTGTTTCAAGAACCAGGGTATGCCAGTTATTTTCTTTAAATTGAGCAAGACCGTTTGAGAGTCTTTTGCTTCCTGCAAAAAGCTCCCATTTCCCCGAAGACTGAAGTTTCAACTGATAAGCCTCAGGCATTTTGTGTGACCGGTGCATCTCGGTTGCCCTCGACATGACTGAGGCATAACTATATGGCTCAGGAAAAAATACTTCACAACTTACCGAATAGTCTGTCCAGAGGGTATCCCCAACAACCGTCTGATTAAAAACGGGGCCTTCCTCCCATTCAATCGCCCTTTGTGTAATCACCTGACGTAAACAATTGCCTTTCTGATCGTTGCGTTTAGCCACTTCAAAAGCACCACCCTGATCGGAAAAATACTTTGGCGTGGCGGATACTTGTTCATCTTCAAAACCAGCAGAGAAAGGAAATGGGAAAGGGGTATTGGCAGCCGGAGTTGCTGCCCCTTTTTGTTGTCCGGTTGTAGTCGTAAACGAATAAAGAGCCTTCGGTTCAAGGGTTATTGTAAATTCATTGTTCTTTATTATAACCGGTATAAGTTGTTCAAATACAACCCCTTTCAGAATCGTTCGCCACACATATATCTTCTTGGATTTCAATGATTTCGGCAATTTGAATGTAACAGTCTGTGATTGTGTGGCATCCATAGTTTCGGCGATAATCGAGAAATCCTTGTCAACCGAGGGTGCTGCCAACGTAACGTAACTCCCCTTTTTATCGAAATAGCCGCATCCGCCATCAATAAACTTCCAGCCCGGCTCAGCAAACTGGGTCGTGTGCGCCACCGACCATAAAGCAGGTTCAACATCGTAATAACCTGACCATGGAGTATTTGCGGTCATGATCCCTGAATTGGGCAACGATAAGTTGTTAAAATAGGAGGTGATCAGGCTCCAGGTGATATTTTTGGTCATACGCCCTTCGATGTAGTCGCGGTTGTACATTTTGGCAAGGTACTCAAACGCCGACCAATCGCCTTTCCAGGGACCACCTTCGTTGTTCCAGATCGGCAATCCCAGGCTTTTGGCATTGTCGCTACTGTTGTAAGCCCTGTCGCGCTCAGTATAATGGTCGCCAATGATGCCGATCGATTTGCGAAGTTCTTCGTCTTGCTTCATATCATCGGCAATCTGCCATTGCTGATGGCAGCACAAATCGGCTGCGACGAGCTTCACCGACTGTAACCCATTGTCATTTAATGCTTTCCTAAGATCCTTGATAAATTGGGTATTGTACATCCTCTCGTTCCAGATTCCTGTAAAGTCGATATTCAGGTCATGGTATTGTTTAGCACCTTTGATAAACGCAATGATATAGTTGATGTTGTCCTTCGAATAATAATTTCCATCGCCGATCCAGCCGGGTGCGCCCCATTCGAGGCAATCGAGGAAAATGGCAGGACTCCGTTTCTTTGCCTCTTTCATCAACCACCATTCGTAGCCACGTTGAAAATATTCGGGTTTTGGGTTATCAAATTCTTCGCGGGTACGGGCATGGCTTGGTTCTGAGCCACAGGTTGAATTCACATCCCCTCCAATTTCAACTTTAAGGTGCTGCAGGCTTGCGCCAAACTTGGGTTTAAAAAGAAAATCGAGCACCTGGCTACGATAGGGTTCAGGGTAGTCTATCAACAATCTTGTGGAAGCTCCGGCACTTAACGCGCCAATCCCTTCATAGGTCCGGCCAATTTTGGAAAAATCCAACAAAATTGCCTGCCCTTTTTCTGATTTATAAGAAAGCGCTGATAAAGTGATTGTTACAAACAATATCAACCGGATTGCCTTATTTATCTTTACCATAAATGTACCTGATTATCCTATTTGAGATTTGGACTTTCATCAGGCCAGAAACAAGGTTTTCCTGTGGCTTTATAGGATGGCCGACCCGATTGATTGACACGAAGATAATCCCCAAGTTTTTTTGCCAAATCCTTAGTTTTTGAAGGATTCGTTTTTGATAGATCGTTTGCCTCCGAAATATCCTGAGGAATGTTATAAAGTTCCAATTTGCTTTCACGATACCAATAGACCAGTTTCCAATCCCCTTCGCGGATCACACTGTAAGGTTCAAAGCTATAATTATGAGGAAAATGCCAGACAAATTGCCTGTTTTGGGAACCTGTTATTTCGCCTTTGAGCATCGGCACAAAACTCTTCCCGTCAATCTTACCGCCTATCTGGGCATATTTTTTAATACCGGCTATTTCAAGCAAGGATGGAAAAAAATCTTCAATAATCAGTGGCTCGTTGCAAATAGTTCCTGCAGTTGTTACTCCGGGCCATTTGACGATCATAGGGTCGCGGATCCCCCCTTCATAAGGACTGATCTTACAACCGCGCAACGGGAAATTCCTTGGGCATTGTTGTGGAGACCCATTGTCGGACATGAAAATAATGACCGTATTTTTCTCAATACCAAGTTCCTTCACTTTGGCCATGATGTCGCCAAGCGATTTGTCCATCCCTTCGATCATGGAGGCATAGGTTGCTTCAAAATCTGTCAACCCCCGGTCTTTGTATTTCTGGTAAAAACGTTCGTCCTTTTCCCAGGGAGCATGGATGGCATAATTTGCCATATAAAGATAAAATGGTTTTTTCAAGGCAACAGCCTTATCCATCTGATCTTTAGCTTCAATGGTAAGGGCTTCCGTAAGGAAAATGTCTTTGCCATGGTATTTTTCCAATCCCGGAACATCCCAGATGCGATCTTCGTGGCGCCATTCCGCACTGAAATTGTATTTTCCATAATACGACCCCGGCCCACCTGCCGCGTGGCCGGCAATGTTCACATCAAATCCAAGGTTTAACGGGTCTTCCCCAGGAGTCCCTTTGGCTCCCCAATGGGCTTTCCCAACATGGATTGTCGTATAACCGTTCTCCTTGAGAAACATGGGAAGTGCTTTTGCATATAGGGTCCCTTCAACTCCTTTCACCGGGCTCATCCCATTGATGTTCCATTTTGGAAGGTCAAGTTCCTTGTGGGGAATATCAGGTGATATATTTTTCCTCAATGTCCAATTGGTGACATGGTGCCGGGCAGAATTTAGGCCAGTCATTAGGCTGATACGGGTTGGCGAACTTAACGGACAAGCATAAGCCTGCGTAAATTTCACACCTTGTGAAGCCAATATTTCCATATTTGGTGTGAAATACCTGTCGTTCAACATCGTCCTTTTGTCCCAGAAGGGAACGGAAGTCTCCTGCCATCCCATATCGTCCACCAAAAAGAAGATGATATTTGGTTTTTCAGCTTGTGGTATTGCCATTTTGGGATTACCAATTGCCATTAGTGCGGCAGTAGTCATTAAACCAGTACCTGCAAAATTTATTATTCTGTTCATTGATCAATCAGTCAGTAAAAAGTGAACCAAATATCAGAATATTATCAATAGAAAAATCACCCTATTCCACAAATATATCCTCCCTGATTTTGGGGATTACCATATTTTCAAAGGCTTCACGATAGAGGGTTTCGATAGCTTTTCGCCCCCCAACACCGAGGTCTCGCGTAAACTCATTGACATACAGGTTAATATGACTTTGCATTACATTGTCGTCCATGGCCTGAGCGTGGTGTTTTACAAAAGGATACGAAGCTTTGGGGTTTTCGAAAGCATATTCCACGCTTCTTTTCATGATCCGGTTTACACTCTTCTGAACCTCTAGGTTCAATTTCCGGTTAACGACAATCCCCCCTAAGGGAATGGCCATTCCGGTTTTGGTTTCCCAGAATTCGCCAAGGTCGGCCACTTTCAGCAACCCTTTTTGTTGGTAGGTAAAACGGTTCTCGTGTATGATCAGTCCGGCATCCATTTCACCAGAAGCGACAACCTCCTCAATGTCCGAAAAGAGGTATTCCTTTTTATTTTTTTGGTTAGGATAGGCAATACTCAACAATAGATTGGCAGTTGTATGTTTTCCGGGAATGGCAATTTTAAGGTATTCGATTTCATCGGGGAAAACTTTGTGCTTGCTGACCAGTAACGGGCCATTTTTATAACCGAGGGCACTGCCTGAATTTAATAGCCTATATGAATCGGCAATATAGGCATAGGCATGGTAACTGATCTTCGTAATATCTATTTCAGCTTTGAATGCCATCCTGTTAAGCTCTTCCACATCAGCCATAACCAATTCAAATTCAATATTTTCCGTGTCAATCCGATTGTGTACCATCGCATCGAAAATGAAGGTATCATTGGGACAGGTTGAAAAACCAAGGGTCAATTTCATGAGCGTTATTTTTATTATTGATCATTTTTCTTTAAACAATTCCCTGTATTCCGAAGGGGATTTCATAATGGCTGCTTTAAATTGCCGGTTGAAATTGGACAGGTTGTTAAATCCAGCTTCGTCGCAGATATAGGAGATGGTCTGATTCCCATGCCTTAACAATTTACAGGCATAGCTGATCCTCAACTCATTGACAAAATGGGCAAAGGTTTTGCCTGTTTTTTGCCTGAAATAACGGCAAAAAGCGGTGACATTCATCCCTGCAACAGACGCAGCTTCCTTTAATAAAATCTTACGGTTATAATTTCCGATTGTCCATTTATAGACCTTTGCCATCCTTGGTTCACCAGGTTCATCCAACGTGTTTGTATATCCAGGGGTGGCAAGTGGGCGAAATTCAGATGCTCCCAGAAAATCGATCAGTTTTACAAATAACAGGTGCCGTTCCATCCCACTGGTTTTAAGCATCTCCTGAAGTATTTTCCCCGCTGCTTCCGCCGATTGGGCAGGAAAAGTCAATCCTGACCCGGCACTGTTCAACAATTTTTTCACCAAACCAAATTCAGGGCGTTGCAATTGCAAACCCGGAAAATAGCTTGTTGGAAATTGTAACACAATGGCATTCACCTTATTGTTGGGATCACCCCGAAAAAACAAAGGGTCACTCATGTAAAAATGGGGCAATTTGCTACCATAAAATGATAAATCGTTCGGACCAAATGGCTCAACGGCATCGCCCACGAACTTTTTACCGAAACTTTTGATGATATAGACAATTTCGTATTCATTGTGGAAATGCCATGGAATTGTAAAATGAGGGAAATCATCATATTTGATCAGGAACGAATTATCTGCCGGAAAATTTATAACCTCCTTGAAAATTTTCATATTGCAAAGATAGTATTGCATTTTGCAAATAAAATATCCAATACTATTTTTTGCTCCCCTACTTTTGAAAAATGTAGTATAGCGAAAACTTATGACGGTGAAAATGGATGTAATTTTCCCAGAAAAGACTTTTGAAATAATTAAAACCATTTTATAACTGAAAAATATGTATTGCCTATGGAACAATAAATAAAACCAATTTTCCAGTAGAAAGTATTACAAACTTTCTCTAAAAGCTTTAATGTGCTTCAAGCTACAATTAATTTTAACGAACTTTTAACAAACAAAAACATGAAATTAACCGGAATAAATTCTCCGAACGGTATTAAAACTACCGGAAAAAAGCAAGGATTTATTGCTTTCAAAATTACAATCTTACTCTTACTCATTTCAGTATTTAATCTTTCTGCTTCAGTTTCTTCCTTTGAAAACAAAAGGAATTTACAAAAATCAAATTCAGTGGTGATCAATCAAACAGAAAACCCAGGTGATCAACCATTACCACAGGCAGGACAGAAAAAAGTCAGTGGCAAAATTGCAGACCAGACAGGTGCCGCAATTCCAGGCGTTTCGATCGTTGTAAAAGGAACGACAGTTGGTACCACATCAGATCTTGATGGCAAATTCAACCTGATGATCCCAAGTGATGCTAAAATGTTAGTTTTCACTTTTGTAGGGATGAAATCTCAGGAAATGGCCATTGGCAATCAGTCAACATTCAATATTACGATGCAGGATGAGACTATCGGTCTGGAAGAGGTCGTTGCCATTGGATACGGTACGGCAAAGAAAAAAGACCTTACTGGTGCCGTAGCCCAGGTAAAAGCTTCAAGGCTTGAAAATGAAAAACCACAAACCGTACAAGATATTTTGAGAGGAAATGTGGCAGGATTAAGCGTAGGTTTCGCATCCCTCGCAAAAGGTGGTGGCGACCTTGAAATTCGTGGTGTAAATACCCTTAAAACATCTTCCGCCCCATTGATCGTTCTTGACGGGACTATCTATCAGGGAGGTATGGAGGATATTAATCCTAACGATATCGAAAGCATCGATGTATTAAAAGATGCTTCTTCTGCTGCAGTTTATGGAGCAAGGGCTGCCAATGGTGTTATTATTGTCACTACCAAGAAGGGATCCCAGGGCAAACCGATGATCACTGTTTCATCGAGTGTTGGAGTCGCTACAATGGCCACCCTTCAGGATGTCCATGATCCTTATGGTTTTATCAATTGGAGGACAGATGTAATGAAATCCCTGAACTACTATAATACAGCTACAAATACAAAGCTTTATAAATTTGATGATCCTTCCAAATTATCTTCTTCGGTTACGGAGACCCAGTGGAGGGATGGTTCAACAGGTGAACTTCTCGACATCTGGCTGGCCCGTTTGGGATTATTGCCCATTGAAATTAAAAATTACAAGGCAAATACCCCTGTCAACTGGGGCGACCTTGTTTTTCAAAATGGATTGCGCCAGGATCACAACGTTGCTTTGTCTGGCAAAAAAGATGAAATAACCTATTACTGGTCATTGGGTTACAATAACAACAAAGGGGTAATTGTAGGTGACGAATTCACCACCATCAGAAGCCGTATCAACCTTGACGCCAAGGTGACCAACTGGTTGAGTGTGGGGATCAATACCCAATATGCAAACCGTGACGAGAGCAACATCAATGCAGATTGGAGCCAGATCGTTTACAGCTCCCCATGGGGTTCAATTTACAAGGATGATGGAAAAACGATCCGCGAAAGCCCAGTTGACGACCTGGGGCGCGGTGCCAAGTATCCCTTGTATGACAAGATGTTCCAGGATCGTAAGAAAGTTTACAATACATTGATCAGCACCTTATACAGCAAATTTACACTTCCGTTGGGGATTACCTATCAGGTGAATTTTGCCCCACGTTTCGAGTGGTACAACTATCTCAATTTTATGTCCTCATTGCACGAGGAGTGGGCCAAATTCGGAGGCCAGGCCAACCGTGAGCAAAGCTCTGTCTATAGCTGGCAAATGGACCACCTTGTAAAATGGAACAAGAAATTTAAAGATGTTCACCAGATCGACGTGACTTTGCTCGCTAACGCTGAAAAATACCAAAGCTGGCAAAATGCAATGTCCACCCAAGGATTTTCACCAACCGATGCTTTGGGTTACCACAACATGACAGCCGGTAAGAGCTCGCTCAACAGTATCAGCAGCAATGACGAGTACAGTACCGGCGATGCATTGATGGCCCGTGTATTTTATTCTTATCGCGACAGGTACATGCTGACCGCATCGGTACGGCGCGATGGTTATTCAGCTTTTGGAACGAGATATCCACGAGGTACTTTCCCTTCCATAGCATTGGGATATGTTATCTCCGATGAATCTTTTTTCAAAAACAATATCCTCACTTATGCCAAGTTACGGGCTTCATGGGGTATCAACGGTAACCGCGAAGTTGGTCGGTACGCTGCCCTCTCGGATATGAGCATTGGAAAATATCCTTATCAGAACGCTTCAGGTGTTTATGAAAGTAACCAGTTGTACGCCAACAATCTGGCAAATCCAAACCTGAAATGGGAAAAAGGGGAAGCTTTGAACTTTGGTATGGACTTTACCATCCTTAACGGCCTTCTCGACGGTACGATCGAATATTACAAGATGAATACCCTGGACCTTCTGGTTGACAGAAAATTACCCGATTTCTTAGGTTTTAGCTCCGTAGCCACGAACCTCGGGGAATTGGCCAACAACGGTATCGAGCTTACAATGAATTCCAAAATTATGGACCACAAAAATTTCAAATGGCGTGGCAGTTTCAATATCTCCTACAACAAAAACAAGATCGTTCACCTTTATGGCGACATGGTTGATGTAAAAGATGCTTCCGGTGCTGTCGTAGGTCAGAAAGAGGCCGACGATACAAGCAACAAATGGTTTATCGGCAAACCGATCAGCCAGATCTGGGAACCTAAAATCGTAGGAGTATGGCAAAAGGGCGAAGAGACCGAAGCTGCCAAATATGGGCAATACCCGGGAGACTTCCATTTGCAGGATGTCAATGGGGATGGTAAAATCAATGATTCGGACAACCAGTTCCAGGGACAGACTGAACCGCTCTATCGTTGGAACCTGCGCCAGGAATTCAATATTTTCCAGAATTTTGACCTTGCACTTTCTTTCTATTCAGCAATGGGACATAAGGGCACTTATAACGTTGCCAAAAATAGGGACGGTTTCCCGGAACGTGTCAATGCTTATGTAACTCCTTACTGGACACCTGAGAATCCAACCAATGAGTATGCGCGTATTTACTCCAACGAAGGTGGCGCCGTATTTAACGTATGGAGGAGCAGGTCCTTTATCCGTTTTGACAATATCAATCTTGCTTACACGGTACCCCAGAAGATCCTGAAAAAAGCACATATTGCGAATCTGAAGTTTTTTGTGACCGTAAATAATGTCGGTTATTGGGCCCCTAAATGGAAATTCTGGGATCCGGAACAGTACAGGAACGAGGCCAATGCATTGACCAACGGACCTTCCCCGCGTATCTTTACTTTAGGTCTTAATTTAACTCTATAATTCACTTCAAAAGCAAAACCAAATGAAATCAATAAAAATAAAATCATTTTTAAAAGTCCTGCTTTTCCTCCCTATTGCAATGGGAATGGTGAATTGCAGTGAAGACTGGCTGAAGCCAAAACCACTTTCCATCTTCACACCCGAAAATGCATTTGTCGATGCCCGTGGTATGTATGGTGCTTTGACAGCTTGCGAAAGGAACATGCGCTATGAGTGGTATGGTGACGCTGCACCGATCATTACAGAGTTGGTTTTCTCGGAAGTATGCGTTGAAGGGACAACTGATAAACCCGGTCCAGCTCAGAATCTGAATATCCAGATCACGCCCAGTTCTCAATTAAACAGTGGTGACTACAATAAAATTGGTTGGTATTGGCTCGAAGGTTACAAAGGGATCAAATATGCCAATGTGGTTATCTCAAGGATCAACACGGCTACTTTTACAAGTGAAGCTGAGAGAAACGCAGTTCTGGGTTCGGCTTATTTCCACAGGGCTTTCCGTTATTATCGTCTGACACAGCAATTTGGCGATATTCCTTTCATCGGAAGGGAGATTACCGATGCAAAACTGGATTTCTATTCCACCAAGCGTGAGGTCATTCTGACCAAGATCAAGAAAGATATGGAATTTGCTGCCAAATGGTGTTCCGATGCCGTTGACCGTGGCCGTGTTACCAAAGGAGCTTGTTATCATTTATTGGCTAAGATCGATCTTGCATTGGGCGATTTTGATGGTGCTATTGCCGCTGCCAGTGCAGTGATCGATGGTGGCACTTATGCCCTGATGACGTCACCTTTTGGAGCTGTTCCTAAAGAAGAAGGTGATTACCTGACCAAATTGGGTGTTGTCAGGAACGATGTTGTTGCCACACTTCACTGGTGCAACAACAAAGCACTAGCTGCCAATAAAGAGGTTTTGTTTATGGTCCTTTCGAGGGAAGACTTGATCGACTCTCGCCTTGACCTTCAGATCATGCGTAATGCAGTTCCATTCTGGGGCTGCTCCAACTCCAACTTCTTCAAGACTCCAAATGGCGCAGGACCGGCCACCTCGGATATTGCCGCCCAGGACATCAAATTAGTGGAGACTTTTGGCCGTGGTATTGGCCGCGCCAGAGGAACCAACTACAGTACCAGGCAAATTTGGGACGACCCCAATGACCTTAGGCACAAGAAATACAACTGGATGAACATGGAGGACCTGGTTTATAACCATGCCAATCTGAAAACTTCCGACCCTTCCTATTATAATAAACCAATGCAGTTAAAAACTTCCGCCGGGGTTGTATTGACAACCGATACGATCAGGAACTGGTTTGGCTGGCCACATTATAAGATTTACACTCCCGACCCACGCAGAACACAACCTCAGGGTGGCTCTTACGACTGGTATGTTTTCCGTTTGGCAGAAACCTACTTGTTACGTGCAGAAGCTTACTGGTGGAAAGGCAACCAGGCTGCTGCCATGGCCGACATCAACAAAGTCCGTACTAGGGCGTTGTGTGCACCCTATACCGATGCATCAAAAATTGACATCGGAACTGTTCTTGACGAACGTGCCAGGGAGTTGTTCTGGGAGGAGCCCCGTCATACCGAACTCGCCCGCATGTCGTATATCTTTGCCAAAACAGGTAAATCCTACAATGGCAAAACCTATACAATTGCCAATTTTGGAACCAGCAACTTCTACTATGACAGGGTGATGTCGATCACCGACTGGTACAATAAGGGGGTAAAAGCCAACAACGGACAGGCCTATACAATGAGTGCCTATCACGTTTTATGGCCGATTCCACAGGCTTCGGTGAGCTCAAATACAAAGGGTGTCATCAACCAGAACTATGGTTACGACGGATTTGCAAATAACAAAGCACCGTTGGATGCAATATCACCAGAAGACGATATTTAGTTGTTTATTTATAAATTTAAAAACCGGACTGTTCAGGAAACTGGACGGTCCGGTTTGTTTTAAGATATAACCGTTTATAAATGAGTACAATCTTATGGCCAAATTTAATGAGTAGGTCTATATTTATCTGTTGAGATTTCCTTGTCAGTCAAACAATCCATAAACAATAATTTTTGAGCAGAAGCCACAATGATAATTTTGATCGTTTTAAATTTATTGCCAGCGGCATATTGGAGCAATTGAGCTGTGGCTTTTTCGATGGCTAGTTTTGTTGCGGACACCTCTTTTTCCGGCGTTTCAATTTCAACGGATTTCAGGTATTTCAACTCGATAATGTAATCGTATTTCACATACTGGACAAACCGCCGGTCTGGTTCGAGGCAAATGTCGGCATAACCTTTATTTTTCTCTTTTTCGCTTGTCACATCATAGAGATTGGTAAGGTTCAGCCAAGCCAATAAGAAGATCTTTAGCCCTTCTTCATGGAATACAAAATCGCGAACCGAGACAGCTTCGAAGAACTTGTCCAAAATATGTTGGAACAAAGGCCGCCAAATGCCAGCAAGTGCCATCTGGGAAAAACCATTGTTAAGAAAATCAACCTTAAGGTCCAATGAATAGAATTCGTTGACGGCTTTGCGGATATAATCCCATAATAAATTGTTTATAAGCTTATTGGGGATTTTAAACGTGATATTGCCAGCAAAATCAATATTTTCAATCGACAAAAATCCAAGATAAAACAACAGTGATTTAAACCTGTTGTCAGATATAAGTTCATCGAGAGCAAAGCTTCTTACCAAGGTACTCACCGTTTGTTGGGTTTCTGCTATTTCGCTGAGGATGTTGAAATTGCCGTTAAGTTTTTTGTCCTGAAGGATCAGGAAACGCAATTTTCCATAATCGGTCCGTAAATTCTCATCGATCAATTCAATTGGGACTACGTTGCCCCTCAAATAATCCTTTATGAAATAGAGGATAGAGGTCGAATTGAACAGGTTCTTGATTATTAAACTATTGTCAAAACAGTAGTTATCATACCACTCAGATAATAAGGGGAATAGCTTTTCGTACTGTCCTGGGATATAATAATCAATGAGGTCCTTGAGTTCTTCCCTATCAAAACCGACCATTGCCCCGAAATCGGGCCAGAGCGAAATATTGTCGCCTATGTTGAACCCGCTTGTCACATCTGCCATTACCAATGGCGACACGCCCGAGATAAAGAGCCGGTCTATTTCCCTGCTGTCGGTCATCCCTTTGATAAGGGTGAAGAAATTGCGCAGAAAACCGCCTGAATGGGTAATTTTATGATAGGTTTCTGCATTGTGTTCCATCAATACGTTATTGGCAAAATTGTCATATTCATCAATGATCATGTAAAAAGAAACATTTTTCCTTTTCATTTCGCTGTGAAAAACAAGCAACATATCGCCCGGATCAATTTGACTTTCTATTTTTTTTGAAATCTCTTCATCCAAACCGTACCTGGTTTTGTACTTTGAGATAAAAGTATCCAGCGACACCCAAACATTCAGGCAGAAACCTTGTTTAAGCTGTTCGATGGTTCCCTGTGTCTTAACCATCGAAAAATTAAACCGTAACACAGGAGACGAATTTCTTAAATGAGTTGGATTTTGCCCAATGTAAGTGTCCCCAAACAATCTCTCAAATTGCCCAGCGGCATTGATATCATAATAATTTTCGAGCATCGAGATAAACAGGCTTTTCCCAAACCGCCGGGGACGGAGAAAAAACAAATACCTGCCCCCCAGGTTTTCTATTTTTTCGATGAACATGGTCTTATCGACAAAATAGTAACCATCGGTTTTAATTGTCTCAAAACTACTTATCCCGTACGGTATCTTTTTCATCTCATTTATATTCTTATCCAACAAAGATAATGAAAGAAATTATGAAGCAAGAAGGTTCCAGAAGTTAAAAAATCTTCTTATGCTGGTTCCCATTCCTTTTTCAGCAAACTGAAAACCTTTAAATCAAAAAACTGGTCCCCATGACGTTCCCCGTCCTTTTCAATCCCTTCAAAGGTGAATCCCAAGCGGATGGCAACATTTTCGCTTGGCACATTGCCAACTGCGCAACGGATGGTCACACGGTTCATCCCCATTTTTTCAAAGGCAATCCCAATCAGTTCATGGCACGATTTTGCAATGATCCCATGCCCCGTCATCTCTTCGGTCAGCCAATAACCAAGCTCCGTCTTTTCGTTCACCCTATCTGTATTGTGATATCCGATCAATCCTGCAAAACTACCTTTGTACCAGATCGTATAAACCTCATTCAGCGACTCTTCCCGATACTTCATCACTGTTTGTATAAATGATCCACTGTCGTTGACAGAACTTGTCGTACAGACAAAAGGCAACCATCTCCCCAGGAAATCACGGTTCTGATCAATGGCATAAAAAATAACAGGAGCATCGTTTGGGTTTAGCCGCTCCAATAAAATTTCATTCGTGACAACTATACTTTGCATTTTGAAAGGTGTAAAAAAACCCGGACTTTTCAATCCGGGTTTCGTTTTTATACTTTAAAATTCAGAATTTTATAACATCTGGTTACTCAAGAACGGCAGCGATACCCGGTAATACGCGTCCTTCGAGGTATTCGAGCATGGCACCACCTGCTGTTGAGATATAGGATACTTTATCGGCAATCCCGAACTTATTGACCGCAGCCACAGAGTCGCCACCCCCAACCAAAGAGAAAGCCCCTTTGCTTGTTGCCTCGACAATTGCATCACCAATGGCTTTTGTCCCGGTTGCAAATTTCTCCATTTCAAAAACGCCAACAGGGCCATTCCAAAGGATGGTATTTGATTCACTGATCACTTTTTTGAATATTTCAATTGTTGCAGGTCCTACATCCAATCCAGACCATCCGTCACTGATATTGTTTGAAGGAACGACCTTTGTATTGGCTGTTTCGGCAAACGCATCAGCTTCAAGTACATCCACGGCAAGATAGATTTTTACACCTTTCTCTTCAGCTTTTTTCAAAATTTCAAGTGCAAGTGCCTGATAATCGTCTTCGCAAAGTGATCCGCCAATTTTTCCGCCCTGAGCCTTCACGAAAGTATAGGTCATCCCACCGCCAATAATCAGGTTATCAACACTGTTCAGAAGATTTTCGATAATGGTGATCTTAGAGGAAACTTTAGAACCACCCATGATTGCAGTAAATGGACGTTTTGGGGCTTTTAACACCTTGTCAAGGCTTTTAACCTCACTGTCAACAAGATAACCAAACATTTTGTCATTGGGGAAAAATTGGGCCATAACAGCTGTGGAAGCATGTGCACGGTGGGCAGTACCAAATGCGTCATTGATCCAGCAATCGCCATTAGCGGAAAGTTGTTTTGCAAATTCGACATTGCCACCCTCTTCTTCGGGGTGAAAGCGGAGGTTTTCGAGCACAAGGACTTCACCGGCTTTCAATTCATCAGCCATTTTCTTTGTTGCTTCACCAACACAATCGGGGGCAATTTTCACTTCGATCCCGCCAAGCAATTCAGATAAATGAGGGACAAGATGCCTCATCGAAAACTTATCTTCGGGTCCTTTTTTTGGACGGCCAAGGTGCGACATGATGATGGCAGCACCCCCATTCTCGATCACCTGTTTGATGGTGGGAAGGGCAGCCGTCATTCGTGTATCGTCAGTAATTTTGAATTGTTCGTCAAGCGGAACATTGAAGTCAACGCGGATCAGGGCTTTTTTGCCCGAAAAGTCATAATTTTCAATTGTTTGCATTTTTCCTGAAATTTAATGCCGCACATGCGGGATTTGTTCTTCAAAGATAGATAAAAAGCATCTAATGAATCATCCCAATGGAATTTTTTGTCCCTATTTAATCCTTTCTTAACAAAGTTCGGCCTTATCCACAATTTTCCTACTTTTGGAGGCTCATTGAAGATCAGATCAACAATCAATTTTCAACCGGACACTGAGCGGAGTCGAAGTGTCTGCTTATGGCGTATCAATAATCAATTTTCAACATCAATAACTACCGGATGCAATTTCAGGACGTAATCGGACAACATACAATCAAACAGCGGCTGATCCAGTCGTTTGCAGAAGACCGCATACCCCATGCCCAACTTCTCGTCGGCCCACCGGGAAATGGGAAATTGGCCCTCGCGCTCGCTTTTGCCCAGTACATCAACTGCCCCAACAAACAAAACGACGATTCCTGTGGGGTTTGCAGTTCATGCCGTAAATACGCAAAGCTGATCCATCCCGACCTTCACTTCACAATCCCTGTCATTAAAACCGGTTCGATTGATAAGCCCACAAGCAGCGATTACATGTCGAAATGGAGGCCTTACTACCTCGAAAATCCATATCCCCAGTATGAGAAATGGATGCAGTTGATTGCTGATGAAAATAAGCAAGGTGCAATTTATGTCGATGAAGCCCGCGACCTGATCCGTAAGCTGAACCAGAAATCGTATGAAGCCGAATACAAGGTTTCGATTGTATGGCTGCCCGAGCTGATGAACATTACCTGTGCCAATAAAATTCTGAAAATTCTGGAGGAACCACCCGAAAAGACGATTTTTATCCTCGTTTCAGAGGCTGAAAATAAATTGTTGAGTACCATCCGGTCGCGTTGCCAGTTTATAAGGGTTCCCAAGATTGCAGATGAAGATATGCAACAGGCACTTTTCGACCTCCCGGACACTGGGAGCGTAAACTTTGGCACGATTGCACGATTGGCAAGGGGCAATTATTTTCTGGCACTTGAAATGATCCGGAATGATGAGGTCAGAGAATTCAATTTCAATCAGTTCGCTTTGATGATGAGGAACGGTTATGGCCGAAAATTGACCGAGATCCTTTCCTGGTCTGAGGAAATTGCGACAATTGGTAGGGTGAGGCAAATGGGTTTCCTCAAATACTGTGGCGAATTCCTGCGCGAAAATTTTATTTTCAACCTCAAAGAGCCTGAACTTGTCTATATGGACGACCATGAGAATGAATTTTCGGTGAAATTCTCCCCATTTATCAACGAGCGGAACGTGATTTCGTTATTTCGTGATTTTGAACAAGCATACACCGACGTTTCCATGAATGGCAATGCCAAGCTTATTTTTACCGATTTGGGTTTTAAAGTATCGAAGCTGATCAGGCTATAAAGGGTAAAAAAAGTGATTTGGTTGTTCAATTCGTCACAGAGCCAAATAGAATCACTATTTTTGTAAAATTCAAGTTTTTCGAAGTCGGCAATATTTTAGTTTGCCAACTATATAAATATATAACTATCAACACTATGAATACTCAAGATAAAACTGCACGCGGCTGTCCGACGAGCGATCGGGTGGGAAGTTGTGCAAAACTAAACGTCTATGACTGGCTGTACGATGTAAAAAGTACGATCAATACAGAGGATATTGTGGAGGTGCGGTTTAAAAATACGCGCAAGGATTATTACCGCAATGTCAATAGTCTAGTTCTCAAACCAGGTGACATGGTTGCTGTGGAGGCAAGTCCGGGGCACGATATCGGTATGGTCTCTCTGGTGGGCGACCTTGTGTTAAAACAAATGAAGCGGCACAAAGCAACAATGATTGATGGTGAACTTCGAAAAATATACAGGACAGCCAAATCGGTTGACATTCAGAAATGGGAAGAATCGATTAACCTCGAGCATCCCACCATGCTTAAAGCACGAAAAATAGCCGAGGACCTGAAATTGAACATGAAGATCGGAGATGTGGAATTTCAGGGCGATAAAACAAAAGCTATTTTTTATTATATTGCAGATGAACGCGTTGACTTCCGTCAGCTCATTAAGTTATATGCCGATACTTTTCGTATCAGGATAGAGATGAGGCAGATTGGGGCACGACAGGAAGCTGCCCGGATCGGTGGGATCGGCCCTTGCGGGAGGGAACTTTGCTGTAGCTCATGGATCTCCAACTTTGTATCGGTTACAACCAATGCAGCCCGTTACCAGGAAATATCCCTGAATCCGCAAAAGCTTGCAGGACAGTGTGGTAAGTTAAAGTGCTGCTTAAATTATGAGCTTGATTGTTACATTGATGCCCAGAAAAACTTCCCACCGACTAACATCCCGATCGAAACTGAAAAGGGGAACTACAATTACCTGAAGGCCGATATCTTTAAAGGGCTTTACTGGTATGTCAGGGAGAATAACCAACCCGGTGGGATGATGGCTGTATCGGTCGATAAGGTGAAGGAAATCCAGAAGCTCAACAAGAGCGGCAAGAAAATTGCCCAATTGACCAATGAAAACGCACCCGTTGTCGATGTGGAAGCGCATACTTACCATGATTCCGTCGGACAGGAGAGCATTGACCGGTTCGACCAATCGACCAAAAACCGACGGAAAAAAAGGAGAAAACCAATTTTAACAAGGAAACCAAATTCAGACAATGAAACTCTTGATAATCAGGGTGACCGAGTGGATTGATCATCTGCTTCCCGCAATGATATTGTGTTTGTTGGGAGCCTTTATCTGTTCTTGTAACCAGAAAATTGTCGTTGAAGATTATCAGTCGTTAAAACACTCGGAGTGGCACCAGGACTCTTTGCTGGTTTTTGAAATGAATATCCCCGATACCAAAAAAGTTTATGACCTATCCGTAAATGTCAGGAATGAGGGTCTATATCCATTCAGCAATTTGTGGATTTTTGTTACGATCACCCAGCCTTCCGGCAAATCGTTGACTGACACTCTGGAATTGACATTGGCCAAACCATCAGGCGAATGGCTGGGAAGTGGATTGGGGGATATCTATGACCAGAAATATCCTTATAAACAAACCGTTTTTTTTCCTGAAACCGGAAAATATACAATTACTGTCAGGCAGGGAATGCGGACACAGACCGGAATCCTGAAAGGGATCCACGATTTTGGTATTTCACTCGAAAAGGCACTTTAAATGAGCAAGAACAAACTGGCAAAGTTTGCGGACTTGAATACTTTTGGACATGTTATTCAATTGTCATACAGATCTTTAATAAATGAAGGATTTTCCTTGAAAGGGAATTGGAACAAGCTCTTTTTTAAAAATGACAATCCTGTTGTCCTGGAATTGGGTTGTGGGAAAGGGGAATACACTGTTGGCCTGGCCCGGTTGTTTCCCGATAAGAATTTTATTGGAATTGATATTAAAGGTTCACGCATGTGGTCAGGTGCAAAAGAATCGGTGCGGGACCAATTAACGAATTGTGCTTTTGTCAGGACCAATATAGAATTGTTGTCCTACTTTTTTGCCCACAATGAAGTAGCAGAGATCTGGATTACTTTCCCCGATCCACAAATGAAGAAAACGAAAAAAAGGCTCACTTCAACCAGATTTTTATCGTCTTACAGCCAGATACTGAATGACAATGGGATTATCCACCTAAAAACAGACAGCAACTTTCTTTATCAATATACAGTTGCAACCATTGAGGTAAACAGGTTCAGTACTCTAGTAAATACTGATGACTTGTACTCTTCAGGGTTGTCCGACGAAATTTTGAGCATCAGGACAGCTTACGAACAACAATGGCTCGAACGTGGAAAAACCATCAAGTATCTTCGGTATGTCCCACATCATGTTTCATTGATCGAACCTGAAGTTGACCTGGAATTTGATGATTACCGGAGTTATGGACGGAACCAGGTCAACCGTGACAGTGTCGAAACAAAAAATTAATTTTGGCTGATTTTTACCAACAGGTTTATGAGCTGGTAAGGCAAATCCCGGCAGGTCGGGTAACCAGCTATGGCGCAATAGCCCGATACCTCGGAATGGCTGGTTCTTCGCGAATGGTTGGATGGGCAATGAACCTTTCGCACCATCAGGAGGTTTATGTACCGGCACACCGGGTGGTCAACAGGAACGGCCTTTTAACCGGTAAAATCCATTTCGGGTCTCCTGATATAATGCAGGAATTACTTGAAAATGAAGGCATTAAAGTTGAAAATGATTGTGTGGCCGATTTTAACCGGATATTCTGGGATCCCTTTAAAGAATTGGATGCCCAAAATTCTTAATTCTTAATTTCTTAATTCTTAATTATACAATGGCAGTTATACCAAAAAACATAACAGATATTCTCAGGAACGTAATTTTCCCTGAGTCGAAAGAGAGTGTTGTTGACCTTGAAATGGTACAGGAGATAAGGATCGCCGGCAGCAGGATCAGCTTTACCCTTGTTTTTCAGAAAGACAATGACCCAAATATTCAGGCTGTTTCAGAAGCTTGCGCGAACGAGATCGAAAAGGAATTGGGCAAAGAATACGACATTACGATAACACCCAAGGGTATCCACAGGATGAAAGCCCCTGTCTTGCCTGGCGTAAAAAATATCATTGCTGTTGCGTCAGGAAAAGGAGGGGTCGGAAAATCAACAATTACCGCGAACCTTGCTGTGGCACTGGCAAATAGGGGTGCGAAGGTTGGTCTGATCGATGCAGACATTTTTGGCCCAACAATCCCAAAAATGTTTGGTGAAGAGGGTGCGCACCCTTATTTTGAAAAGATTGAGGGACGTGACATGATTGTTCCGATTGAAAAATATGGCGTAAAAATACTCTCAATTGGTTTCTTTGTAAAACAGGATGATGCCCTGATCTGGCGGGGACCGATCGCATCAAATGCACTTAAACAACTGATTGTTGAAGGGTTATGGGGCGAACTCGATTATATTTTGATCGACCTACCTCCCGGAACAAGTGATATCCACCTAACTATCGTGCAAACATTACCCGTTACCGGAAGTGTAATCGTCACCACTCCCCAGGATGTTGCACTAGCGGCCGTGATAAAAGGGGTTTCAATGTTCAAGAGTAAGGCTGTTGATGTTCCGATACTGGGAATTGTCGAAAATATGGCCTGGTTTACCCCCGAAGAGCTTCCTGGAAATAAATATTATATCTTCGGGAAGGAGGGTGGTAAGAACCTTGCTGAGAAATTGGGCATCCCATTGCTGGGTCAGGTTCCAATTGTCATGGGGATCCGTGAAGGGGGCGACAGTGGCATTCCGGCTGCTTTGGATCAGGAAAGTCCAATGGGATTGTGTTTTAAAAATTTGGCCGACAATGTTATTCAGCAATTGGAATTTAGGAATTTGAACTTAAAGCCAACAGAACGGGTCCGGGTAAAAAAAAGATAAAATCCGGACAAAATCTTGATCAATTTCATTGTTCATATTTTATTTCGTTGATTCATTTCTCTTAGTATCTTTACCGGAATTGTTCAACAGGTTACGACAAGTAGTTTCGATAAATTAATTCTCTTGAAACAGGCAGGAAGAAATATACTGGTTTTTTTATGGTTGACCGGAATCCTTTGGGGTTGCTCGACAAAAAAAAATACGCTGATATCACGGACTTATCACGATGTGAATGCCCGTTACAATGTTTTCTTTAATGCTAAAGAGAGTTTTAAGGCTGGTATACAGCGTATTGACCAATCCATACCAGAGGACTTCACCCGTCCGCTTCCCATTGACAAAGGCACTTTACCTGAAGCTGCAAAGGCGGCAACATCTGAAATGGATCAGGCAATAACCAAGTGTTTTAAACTTATTTCGCTTCACTCAATCACAAAAGGGCCACCGCGAAAATCAAAAGATACGGAGCGGTATAAAAAATTCGCTTCAAAAGGGGAATACAATAAATGGGTTGACGATAGTTATCTGATGATGGGTAAAGCCAACTATTACACCCATGATTACCACCGTGCAATCGAGAACTTTAATTTTGTTATCCGAAAATTTCCGAATAATTCAATCCGATACGATGCCTATCTCTGGATGGCCAGGTGCTATGTTGAAACAGGTGACAAAAAACTGGCACTCGAAATTTTCAGTTCTCTTGAACGTGACGGGGGCTTGCCCAAGAGGCTAAAGAAAGATTTGAGCCTTGCTCAGGCGCAGTATTATATGAAGGACAATCAGTTCGATGAAACGATCAAGCACCTTCGGGCTGCCTTAACCTCACCTATTCCACGAAAGGAAAAGCTTAGGGTAAATTATTTACTGGCGCAGTTGCTGGTATTGAACAACAAATTGGAGGATGCTTCGGCCCAATATTTAAAAGTTCTCAAAATGCACCCCCCCTATCAAATGTCATTCAATGCGAAATTATCGAGGATCGAAATTGGGGGAGGTGACAGCAAAGTGATTGGACAGGAGCTTCAGAAACTACTTGACAATATTATGAACGCCGATTATCGCGACAGGATCTATTTTGCAAAAGGCGAAATAGCGTTCAGGGCTGGCCGGAAAAAGGATGCAATCGCTGATTTGAAAAAATCGGTGTTGTACAGTTCTCTAAACCCCAAGCAACGGGCTCTATCCTCCCTGAATCTGGCTAGGATGCTTTTCGAGGACAATGAATACAAGCAGGCTTCATGCTATTATGATAGTGCTGTTGCTGTAATTGATGATAATTATCCCGGGTATGTCGAAATTATGGCCCGTGCTGCAGGTTTGAAAAATTTAGCTGAAAATCTGGAAGTTGTATCCCGAGAAGATAGTTTACAAAGATTGGCGTTGATGACGGAGCAAGACCGCAACAATGTGATCAACGGAATTATAGTCAAATTGCAGAAGGAAGAGGCAAAAAAGGCAAAAGAAGAGAATGCACAGGCAACTGACAGAAATTATTTCCGGTCCCAACAATTCCGGCCACAAATAAGTGCAGCAAACGATCAAAATCTCTGGTATTTTTACAATGTCCTGACAATTGGTATTGGAAAATCCGAATTCCAAAGGATTTGGGGAAAGAGAAAACTGGAAGACAATTGGAGGCGTAAGAATAAACTTGCAGTAAGCGAAGAAGATACAACGCAAATGGCTGGCACTGAAAAAGAAAAGAAAGTGGTTCCTGTTGAAAACAAAAGAAAAGCCAGTGATCCAAAATCTGTTGCATTCTATCTGCAGGACATCCCGCTTACCGATTCGCTAAGGAAAGTTTCTAACGAACTGATTAAAAGTGCCTTGTTCAATGCCGGGCGGATTTATAGAACGGAATTCAATGATTTCAGGCGTTCTACCGAAATGTTTGAAACATTAAATACAAGATTCCCTGGAAGTATCTACGAACTTCCAGCGTTTTTTGAGCTTTACCAATTGTTCAAAGAAAACAGCAATGTTGTAAGGAGTGATGAATACAAATCAAAAATAATATCCGGATACCCTGAATCAAAATATGCAAAATACCTTATTAATCCTAAGTATTTTACAGAACTTGCAGAACAAAAGGTACTTATTGGGAAAAGATACGAAAGTGTATTGCAATACTTCGAAGCATTCGATTATTCAAAAGCAGCTGCCGAAGCGACTGCCACCCTTGCCATGAAGCCCGACAGCAACCTTCTTCCAAAAGTTAAATTTATAGAAGTTGTTTCGAATGGCTCAAGTCAGGAAAGGACGGTCTTTGCCAATGCGCTCGATCAGTACATCAAAACAAGCAACTCTTCCCCTTTAAAAGCTATTGCAGTCAAAATCAAGGACCTGATCACTACAAATTCGCTTAACGATTATCAGCAACTTCTTGCAAAAGGTTACATAAAGGAAGAAATTGTCAACAAGGAGCTGAACGCAAAAAACCAAAATAGTAGTGATTTGAAAGGAAAATACTCCGTTGAGGAGGATATGTTCCATTACTATGTCATTGCTTTCTCAAAAGAAGCCAAAGTTGATGTCAACCGGCTGATTTATGACCTTGCAAATTACAACCTCGATTATTATACTTCGACTGATTTTGATATCGAACCGGTCAGCTTGGACTCTAAAACACAGTTTGTTGTGGTACGGAGCCTTCCCAACAAGGAGGAAAGCCTGATTTATTACAGGTCGCTTATCCGTAAACGAAATGTTTTCCAGGCATTGAAAGGGATTGAATATGTGAACTTTGTTACATCCTCAACGAATTACAGGGTTATCATTGCTGAAAAGGGTTATCTTGACTATCTACAATTTTTCACCAAAAATTACAGTGCTTATATCGGTGCCAATGTACCGGTCGATGAATTGCCAAGTCCCGAGGTGTTGCTTACAAATGTTCGGAAAAAGGAAGAACCCGTTGAAAAAGGTAAGTTTGTTCTAATCGAACAACCTATTGCAAATCAGGATACTGCCAAACAAATTTCACCAAAGGCCATTGAAACTCAAAAAGCTGAATACAAGGGTCCCTATTTGTCAAAGCCGGGCAAAGACTATAATTACGCATTGATCTTTATGAAAAAGAGCTCCGATTCTGACGCCCTGGTGAAGGCCTATGAAAAATTCAACCAGACAAATTTTGGATCCCCATCCATTAAAGTCAGTACCGAATCTCTTGACAACAATAGGAATATTCTGATTGTGAGTGGATTAAATGAGTTAAGGGCAGCTACTGCCTATTTCCAGAAAGCAAGTTCCGATCCATCGCTGTCTGCACTTACCAAAGGGAATACTTTCAGGAGTTTCATCATCAGCAACGAAAACCTTCCCATCTTTATGAAGGAAAAGAACCTGCTTTTGTATATGGAATTCTTTAACCAGTTAAAATAGGAACTCGTCCTTTTCACTCAGGGCTAAAACACAGATAATTTTGGGACTGGTTGTGCCAACAAGAAAAATTAAAACAGTACCCTTAATCTCATGGGTCTTCCTAACCTTTTAAAAGGTATTTATATGCTGAATATCAACGATAAAGGAATGACACTGAAAATTAAGATCATGTTCCTGAGTTAAATTTATTCTTCAGATTTTCCTGTTGTTTATGAATTGTTGAGCCTGATTTGATCAAATGCGAAAATGAATTTTATATTTGTAGGTGTTATTGGCGCAAAGTATTTAATTGAAGGATAATTTAAATGAACTACAAAAATACAACATTTCTTCTAATTATCTTAACAATAGTTAGTTGTCTAAATTCATCGGCTTCCCCTGCCTATCCGGGATTGATCAGTTTTGTACAACCAGACGGTTCAAAAATCAACATTTACCTGAAGGGTGACGAGCGGGTCCATTGGGCCGAAACCGAAGATGGTTATTCGTTGCTTTTTAATGCCCAGGGGGCTTATGAATATGCCATCCTGGATGGCCAAGGGGATATGGTTCCATCGGGAAAAATGGCCAGAAATGCGGCCCAACGTAGCAATGACGACCAGTCATTTTTATTAAATGTGGCTAAACATCTCATGTACAGTAAGAGCCAGGTTGGAATTTCCAGACAGATTGGGGAAATTACCAAAAAAAGTGGCAATGTTCTGAAGTCTTTTCCAGCCATTACACAATCAGGTAAGTTACTTTGCATTCTGATTGGATTTAAGGATAAAGCATTTACAAAAACCAAAGTACAGTTTGAGAATTTGTTCAACCAGGTTGGTTATTCTGATAATAGTGCTGTGGGAAGTGTCTATGATTTCTATAAAGAGGCATCATATGGCAAATTAAAGTTGGACGTTACAGTAGCTGGACCCTATGAGGCAAAAAACAATTTTGCTTATTATGGTTCCAATAATGATGCACTCTGCGGGGAGTTGATTACACAAGCGATCCAAAAAGCCGATTCCGATGCCATCCTTACACCAGTTAATTTTAATGATTTTGTCACAAATAGTGCTGTGACTCCTAAAGAAGTAGGTGGGGTATATGTAATTTATGCCGGGTATGGTGAGGAAGGTGGCGGAAGTACCGATTGTATTTGGGCCCATTCCAATAATATTTCTGTGGCGACAACTGATGGCCCAACAGTCAAATATTATTCCTGTTCTCCGGAGTTGTCCGGTCATGTGGACTCGTATATTACTAATATTGGGGTGATCTGCCACGAATTTGGACATATGCTGGGATCCTACGATTTTTATGATTCCAATGGTGGCACTGATGGTCTATACAATGGGACCGGACAATGGGATTTAATGGCCACCGGTATGTGGAACAATGCAGGCATAACCCCTGCGCAACCCAGTGCCTATAATAAATGCGATGTCTATAAATGGGCTACGGCAACCAACCTTACAACTCTAATTTCTCCCATAACGATTCAGAATTCTTCCGTACAACCAATGGGTAGTTTTTACCGAATGAACACGACAACACCTCACGAGTACTTTTTGTTTGAAAACAGGCAACAAGTAGGTTTTGATGCTTCACTACCCGGACATGGAATGTTGGTTTATCATGTGGATAGTACTTACATCGCAGCTCACGAGAAACCAAATGATATTAATGCCGGAAGCCATCAGGGTATGTATATTATGCCGGCCAACTCGACCAATGGAAGTGGTGTTTCATTAAGTGAATATAGCAACATGAATACATCTTCCTGTCCTTTTCCAATTATTTCAACTAAAACATCATTTACCGATGCCACCAATCCCCATTCAAATTCGTGGGCCGGGGCAAGTACAAAAATACCAATCATGGGAATTACAGAGAATAATACGGATAAAACTGTCAGTTTTACTTACAATGTGAATGACTGCATCCCTCCCACGAATCAGGCATCGAACATTAAAATTACATCAACAACCGAAACTTCAATGACAGTTAAATGGAGAAGGGGGAACGGAAGTTCCGTCCTCGTTGTGGCCAGGGCTTCAACTAGTGATCCAACCAACCCTCTTGATGGAACTCCCTATACTGGGAACGTTAGTTTTGGCAGTGGAAATCAAATAGGGTCAGGTAATTTTGTGGTTTTTGATGGTGTTGGGACATCGGTTACCGTTTCAAATCTTCCTTTGAATTCCACTTTTTATTTCTCCGTATATGAAAGAAGTTCAACCTATTGCTATAAAACCCCAGCTTTGATAGGAAATTGTAAAACGAATGGATTTTGTGTGTCAACTGGCAATACTTATGACCAAACAGGGATCACAAGAGTACTGTTCAAAACAATAGATAATGTTACCCTGACTAAATCATACGGTTACAATGATTATACGCGAATAACCACAAGCATTAGCAAAGGTTCATCTTACCCAATTACAGTCAACCTGAACACCGGAGGTCCTTATACTGCTGCCGGATATGTTTGGATCGACTGGAACCACAACAATAGTTTTGAGGATGCAGGCGAATACTATAACCTTGGAACGGCATTGGGGGTCACAGATGGGGCATCGTCATTATCGGGCCTACTAAAGATAACTGTGCCATTAAATGCAAGGACTGGCCCAACAAGAATGAGGGTGGCCTGTCAGGACACTGAATCTCCAGATCCGTGTAAAACTAACTTCTATGGCGAAGTTGAAGATTATACAGTTACCGTAATCTCACCTGAGTCAATTTGGGCAAGTAATGGTGGATTGGGTCAGGATGCGAATTGGGAAAATGCTGCGAATTGGAATCCCACAAGTGTCCCCTCTTACTATTCAAATGTTACGATACCGGTTGATCTTACGACTTATCCCTTAATTTCTGGTTCTGATGCCTGTGACAATCTTACAATTGCATCTGGGGCAAAACTTACAATTGGCACTACAGGTTCGATTTCGGTAAATGAAAGCCTTATCAATAATAATAAGGACTCAACATGCCTGGTACTCGAATCGACATCAGTTGGAACAGGTTCTTTAAAGATTTTGGGAAGTGTGACCGGCCCAGCAACAGTAAACCGCTATATGACTCATTCACAATGGCATATCATATCACCACCTGCCATCGAATCTCTTAGTTTATTTTTAAAAACAAATAAGGACATCCCATTTTTATTGTCAAATTCAACGAATTTAGGGATGACAGATTACGGAACCGATAATTGGAATGGTTATTTTACTATTTCAACCCTTGGAAATCTGACAGTAGGAAAAAGCTATCTGGTTCGAACAGTACCTGATGCCGGTGCTTCTCCTCCACCCACAATATTAAGCTTTAAAGGTACTTTGAAATCGGGTACTACCGATGTTCCAGTAATTGCCGGATGGAATTGTATTGGCAACCCATTTACTTCGGCGATTAGTATCAATGGTACCGCAGGGGAATCTAATAATTTCATGGGATTAAACCTTGCAGAGTTCGATCCAAACAATGCCTGTATATACATCTGGGACGAAAATACCCAACCATTTACTGAGTATAAAGCAATAAACTATTCAGATTCAAAGATTTACGCATCTGTTGGACAGGGATTTTTTATCAAAGCCGCTGCAACAAGTTCAGTTAACTTTAATCCTGATATGCAAGTCCATCAGGATTCCATATCTTTAAAAACGGCTTCAACGGCCAATCCTACAATGAGGTTAATCGCTTCTAACAAAAATCAGACTGTTTCAACGACCATTAAATTTATCGAAGGCACCTCGCGTGGTCTGGATGTGGGTTACGATGCCGGGCTTTTCAAGTCTGATAATCCGATAACATTATATACAAAATTGGTCGAAGACAATGGGATCAAGTTCCAGCTTCAGTGCCTGCCAACCAATCAATACAACAGCTTGGTTGTCCCAATAGGACTAGATTCAAAAGCCGGTGGCGAAATCGTCTTCTCTGTCGAAACCGCCCAACTTGACCCCAACTGCAAAGTTATCCTTGAAGATAAGCTAAGTAACACATTCACTGATCTTTCCACAGGAACTTATAAAACATCGGTTGCTGCAAATACTTCGGTTGCTGACCGGTTCTTCCTGCATACTTCAGATATTGTCAGCGGACTTGAAGGCCATGCATTTCCCGGAAAACTATCTGCCTATGCAGTGAGCAATGTAGAAATCAGGGTGATCGGTGAGGTAAGCGGCAAGGCCATGGCCACATTGTACAATGGTTTAGGAAAGGTGGTGCTCACTAAAAAATTAAGTTCAGGAAACCTCAATATAATCGGATTGCCAAACCTTAGTAGCGGTGTTTATCTCCTAAATATCAACGATATGGACACTTCCCAAACAATTAAAATAATGGTGAGGAAATAAGATAAATAAGATTTCCTGAATTTAATTTTCTGGTCCCCCAGCTAAAGCTGGAGGGAATACATTGTTTACCAAGTCATAAAATATATACTATTACGATGAAGAAGCTATTTATCTTGATGATCATATCATTGGCAATAACAATTCAAGGTCAGGCAATTTCTCCCGACAGCCTGAAGTATATCAATGCCTCAAATTTTGAAATCATCAACAAGGGGTTTACCGATACCGAAAATTTGTACGACCGTTTGCCTGCCAATCTGAACGGCAAAACCCGTCCCCCGGTTTGGTCATTGTCAAAAAACTGCAGCGGATTGGCCATCAGGTTCAGGACCAATTCCTCAGTGATTGCTGCACGTTGGGAAGTGACAGGAGATGTGACAATGAACCATTTTACACCGACCGGCATTAAAGGGTTGGATCTCTATTGTTTGAAAAATGGCAAGTGGCAGTTTGTCAATTCGGGCCGTCCTGCCGGTAAAAAAACAACTGCCATTATTATCGATCATATGTTAGGCAAAGACTCGGAATATATGCTATATCTGCCCCTTTATGATGGGCTGGTCAATCTCGAAATTGGTGTAATCCCAACTGCTACAATCGACAATCCAATCCTCAATTCGCCCCGGAAAGAAAAACCGGTTGTATTTTATGGCACCAGCATCACCCAGGGGGGTTGTGCTTCACGAGCTGGAATGTCGTATCCAAATCAGTTGTCGAGAATGTTGGACAGGCAAATTGTCAATCTTGGCTTCAGCGGAAATGGGCAGCTCGATTTGGAGATCGCAGAAGCCATGGCCGGAATTGATGCATCGTGTTTTGTAATCGACTGCTTACCAAATGTTTCTGTCAAACAGATGAACGAAAAATATGCCGATTTCCTGAAAATAATCCGTACAAAACGGCCTGATGTTCCAATCCTGCTTGTGGAAACGATCCTTTTCCCGCACAGGAATTTCGACCAGTCGATCTATGCCTTGCTTCAGGAAAAGAATTCAACTTTAATAAAGATCTTTAACGATCAAAAAAGTACCGGTGACCGAAAGATCTTTTATCAAAAAGCAGATCAATTGATCGGTACGGATGGGGAAGGCACTGTCGATGGGGTCCATCTGACCGACCTTGGTTTTTTGCGGATGTCGGAAAAACTCTATCCTGTTATCAGTAAATTAATAAAAAGCAACAATTAAACTATGAAAAAACAACTAACCATTATCATCCTTTTCATCCTGGTCAATTTTGCAAATTTGGGCGCTTCACCTCCTTTGCAACCCGATTCTGGAATAGAACAATTGCGCAACAACTTTAAATCCAATATTTTAAAAAATCAGCCAACCGAAGAACAAATCAGCAAGATCCTTTCCCTTCTGAAACCGGATGGAAGCTTTTCGGATCTTGACTATAGTGACCGGACTCGGGGCGGATGGAAATTGAGCGAGCACCTGAGCAGGTTGCTTTCAATGTCAATTGCTTGGAAATCAAAACAAAATATTTACTTTCAAAGCCCAAAACTGAAAATTCCCCTTTTCGGTGTGTTGGACTATTGGCTAAAAAACGATTTCATCAACCCAAACTGGTGGTATCCCGAAATAGGTGTGCCAAAAATGTTGGGACAGATCCTTGTTTTGCTTAGAGATGAACTTTCCGTCAAGGAGATGGCCGATGGGCTGAAAATCATGGAGAGGTCCAAAATTAGCAGGACAGGACAAAACAAAGTGTGGCTGGCCGAAAATGTGATTTACCGTAGCCTGCTTACCAATGATTCCAAGCAAATTGAATTGGCAGTCCAGGCAATCACTGAAGAAATTGTTGTTACGACAAATGAAGGGATTCAACCCGATTTTTCGTTTCATCAGCATGGACCCCAGCAGCAGTTTGGAAATTATGGGTTGGCTTATGCCGGTGATATGACAGAACTTGCGATTGTTTTTGGCGGAACTCCTTATGCATTTTCACCTGAAAAATTGGCAATCCTGCGCAATTACCTGTTGGAAGGGCTAAAATGGGTAACCTATAAAAACAAATTTGACATAAGTGCGTGTGGCAGACAATTGTTCCCCAATGCCCAAATAGGCAAAGCCGGTTCACTTTCAACTATTTATCAGACATTTGCGTTGGCTGATCCCGGATTTAAAGCTCAGTACTGGTCAGCAATGGACGATTTTGAAGGGAATATCCATTTTAACCGGTCCGACATGACCATTCATCGACGCAAGGATTTCTACACTTCAGTAAAAATGGCTTCGAACCGGGTGGCCGGGGCAGAATCGTGCAACAGCGAGAATATACAGGGCTATTACATGGGCGATGGTGCAACTTTTTTCTATCAATCGGGTGACGAATACCTTGATATTTTCCCATTCTGGGATTGGAAAAAGATCCCTGGGATCACCACTTATCAGGATGAACGTGTGCTTCCCGTCCTGACTGCCGCAGGTTACCGGATAAAAACAGATTTTGTAGGAGGGGTAAGCAATGGTAGAAATGGGCTGGCAGCCATGCAATATGCGCGTGAAGGGATCACCGCCTTCAAATCGTGGTTCTATTTCGATGATGCGATCGTTTGTCTGGGTTCCGGTATCAACACCGATCAGGACAAAGTGGTCACAACATCAATTAACCAAAGCCTTTTAAAAGGAGATGTTACCGTATCACAAAACGGGAAAAAAACGGTGCTACAAAATGGAAACCGAAATTTGGAAAAGGTGGATTGGGTTATACACGATAATTGGGGGTATTACTTTCCCGGAAGTGCCAATTTAAACCTTGAAAACTGTGAACGGACAGGGGCCTGGAACCGAGTGGTTGAACCTATGTCGGATAAAGTGCTTACAACGAATATTTTCCAATTGTGGACTGATCATGGGAGCAAACCCAAAGATGCCACCTATGCATATGTCGTATTCCCCAAAGCTTCGGTTGGAAATATTGAGAAAAGGGGAAGCCAGCTCCAGATCATCGAAAATACAGAAAATGTTCAGGCTGTAAAATCAAAAGATAAAAACCTTACGGGGATCGTCTTTTACAAAAGTGGGTCCTGCCAAATTTCACCAATATGCACAATTACAGCAGATAAACCTTGCATTGTTTTATTGGATTCCCATTCGGGAAAGGAGACCCTTTGTATTTCGGATCCTACACAATTGCAATCAGAAATCAAACTTACCCTAACCGGGAAAACGACCTTTAAAACTGGTGGTGAAATCAGTTTTGATCCGGCAGAAAAACTGACCTCAATTTTGATCCGGCTTCCTAAAGGTGGTGCGGCAGGTAAAACGGTGTCGGTTAAATGAGTAAACCATGCTTGAAACTTTATTCACGACTTTTGCTGTATTTCTAAGGATCATTTCAAACCCTTTTGGGAATGTTTTTCAAAAACAATTGACTTCAAACAATAACCACCCCTTACTTGTCAATTTTCTGACTTATTTAATTTTGTCGTTCTTTTGCTTTTATATTGCTTTTCGCGTGGGTTGGCTGGATTTACCAGCGCAGTTCTGGTTTTATTCGCTCCTTGGAGGAATTGCGGGAGCACTGGGAAACGGTTTCCTGGTAAAGGCACTTCATACAGGCGACCTTTCGGTTCTCGGCCCCATAAATTCCTATAAATCGGTGGTCGGTGTCGTTATGGCCATATTTTTACTTGGTGAAATCCCAAATCTTGTTGGTCTTCTTGGGATTGTGCTGATTATTTATGGAAGCTATTTTGTATTGGATACAACCAAAGAGAGATTTTCATGGGTGTTGCTGAAGAAAAAGGAGATACAGTATCGGATCGCCGCGATGGTCCTGACAGCCATTGAGGCGGTATTTATTAAGAAAGTCATCCTTGACTCCTCGACTTTGGTAGCTTTTATAAGTTGGTGTTGGTTTGGTGCCGTTTTTTCGTTCCTGCTCCTTTTTATTAATCGGCTCGATTTGAAAGTGGAATTGGCGAAAGTCAACAAACCATGTTTAAATAAATATGCTTTTCTTGTGATTTGTGTTGGGACGATGCAAATGACCACCAATTATAGTTTTGACCATATGCCGGTTGGCTATGCATTGTCACTGTTTCAACTCTCGACAATTGTCAGTGTGCTGCTTGGACACCGGCTTTTTAATGAACAGGATATTCGCAAAAAGCTGATTGGCACAGCGATAATGGTGGCGGGGTCTATCGTGATTATACTTTTTAAAGACCTTTAAAATGTTTATTTTTGCCCACAACAAATGGGAAAGGTCAACGAAATATACAGGCAGAATATTTATGGGGTGATTGCCACCCTGACTTTTCATATTATCGTGTTGCTCGTGCTGATCACCTCTGGCCTCGAAAGTGCTAAACTGACCCCTGAAGAGGCAATTGTTGTTGATCTTGCATCCCCTGAAATAAAACTTCCCGAACCGGAAAAAGAGAAGGGGCAGCAAGCACTCACCAACTCTCAGCCTCTGCAATCATCGCCAGCCAACGGACAATTGGCATCGAACCGTGCAGTCAACGATGCTGCAACAACAAAGACGCGTTCAAATGACCTTTTTTTTGATAACGATTACAATAAAGAGATTGCAGCAGCCAAAAAATTGGTAAGCGATGTGAATAAAACTTTGTCACAGGAAATACCAAAAATCGGGGATATCCCTATGCCAGTGGACAATACGGAAGGAAAAACCCGGGAAGAAGTAAAGCAATCGAATTTCAAGGGGAAATCAAATATTCACTATTTTTTGGAAAACCGTTTTCATGCAAGGCTCCCAATCCCTATCTATCTGGCCGAAGGTGGGGGGGAGGTAATCGTTGATATCGTTGTTGGGCGTGATGGCCAAGTTTTAAGTGCTAATCCGCGTCGAAATCCCGGAATTACTGATTTAAATATTTTGGCGTATGCGAAACAAGCAGCCGAAAAAACATGGTTTAATGAAGATATGGCAGCTCCTGAGAGACAAAAAGGGACAATAACGTATTTATTTGTAGAACAATAGTATAGTAGGCTTGGGGCAAAGGGCTTGGGGCGCGATCAGAATCCTGAGGGCTAGTCAAATCATTTGGTTTGCAATTTCAAGCCAGTGTCCAGATGCGAGTTTCGAGTTGCCATGTAAAAATCTTGCGGTGAAATATTTATTTTATTTGGGTTAAACCGAATTGATAATTAATGGTCTGATAGAATTGATAATATACTTACAAGAATCCAACTGTATTTAACACTACCATGTAGCCTCTTCCCGTTTGGCTTGGAAAATATTGAAAAGGTGTTTTGATTCAGGTCCGTTTGTAAAGTTTTTATATTGTACTAATTTTGCACAGGATTAAAGTAGTTAAAAGAGAGAAGCAACAAGACCTTATTTGCCATAGCATGTTTATAAAAATATCACGTATTATCCTGAGGAACAGGATCTTTATTATTGTCCTTATTTCTGTGATCACTGCCTGCCTGGCATTTGAAGCTCAAAGCGTAAAATTATCTTATGATAATTCGTCCCTATTGTCTGAAAAGGACAGTGTGATGATCGAATACCGCTCATTTAAAAAGCAATACGGTGAAGATGGCAATGTTTTGATGGTTGGGATTAAAACCCCCGATATTTTCAGGTACGACCAGTTTGTTGCTTGGTACGACCTCGGTAATTCGATCCGCGCCATCGATGGGGTCCAGGATGTAATCAGTATAACCCGGGGGATCAACCTGATCAAAAATGAAGTGATCCACCAATTCGATTATGCCCCGCTCGTTATACGTCGCCCCAAAACACAAACAGAGGTGGATAGCCTTAAAAATAAGATCCTTGGGTTAAAGTTTTACGAAGGGATGCTATACAATCCAAGGACTCATGCATCTTTGATGGCCATCACACTGGATAAAAACAAATTGAACGACCGCAGCAGGATCGCCTTGGTGGCAAATATTGTTAAAACGGCCGATGCTTACCGTATTCAGAATAAAGTGGAGATCCACTATTCTGGGATGCCCTATATCCGTACCATCACCATGCAAAAAGTAAAACATGAGCTGTTCCTTTTCATCTTGATGAGCATTGGAATAGCCGCTACGATCATGTTCATGTTTTTCAAGTCGGTGAAAGTTGTTTTAAGCTCCTTGTTGATTGTCGCTATAAGTATCGTCTGGGTTTTGGGCACAACCGTTCTTTTTAATTTTAAAATTACAATCCTCACCGGAGTAATCCCATCTTTGATTGTTATCATTGCAATCGAGAATTGCATCTATATCCTGAATAAATACCATTGGGAATACCGGATCCACGGCAACAAAATAAGGGCACTGATCAGGGTCGTACAACGGATCGGATTTGCTTCATTAATGACAAATGCAGCTACAGCCCTGGGATTCGCCGCTTTTATTGTGATCCCAAATCAAATGTTAAGGGAATTCGGAATTATCACGGCCCTCAATATCATGCTCGAATATGTGCTGTGTATCTCATTGTTGCCGATAATTTTTAGTTTTATTGACCCACCTTCGGTGAAGCATCTGAAACATCTTGAAAGTAACTTCTTTGGAGGGATCATCAATAAAATTATTGACCTGATCAGCAATCGCAGGAATGTGATCTATGGTATTGCAGTTGTATTATTGGTGATTGGTTCCTGGGGTATCAGCATGATGAAAACATCAGGAAAAGTGGTGGATGATTTTAGAAATGACGACCCTATTTATGTTGACTTGAAATTCTTTGAAAATAACTTTGGGGGCGTGATGCCTTTTGAAATTTCAATTGATACGAAAAAGAAAAATGGGGTATTTGTGGGAGCAACACTTGACAAGATCAACCAGCTTCAAAAAATGGTCAACTCTTACCCTGAATTTTCTCGTGCACTTTCAATTGCCGAACTTTTTAAATTTTCGAAGCAAGCATTTTTCGGGGGCGATTCCTCAATGTATTTAATGCCAAGTAATGTCGAGAAAGGGTTTATTATGGGTTATCTCCCTAAAAATCAAAAGGGAAAAAACAACAACCTTCTTTTCTCCTATCTTGACAGTACAAAGAGGTACACCAGGGTAAGCTTTCAGATGGCTGATATTGGAACCCGACATATGGATTCATTAATGGCCAAAATCCGACCCCAAATTGACAGTATTTTTAGTCCATCTAAATATGTCGTCAGCGTTACTGGTAATAGTGTTGTTTTTGCACGCGGAACTAACTTTTTGATACACAATCTATTTGAAAGTGTATTGATTGCGATTGTTCTGATATCCCTATTAATGGCATTGCTTTTCTCCTCGATCAGGATGATTCTGGTTTCAATGATCCCCAATATTATCCCCTTGCTGATTACGGCAGCTATCATGGGTTTTGCAGGGATTCCAATAAAACCATCAACAATAATAGTTTTCAGTATTGCATTAGGTATTTCTGTCGATAATGCAATTCAATACCTCTCACGTTACCGGCACGAACTGAAAGTTACCAATGGAGCTATCAAATTATCAGCTATCAATGCTTTAAACGAAGCTGGTTTTAGCATGATTTATACTAGCATCGTTTTGGTCCTAGGTTTCAGTGTTTTCATCATTTCAGGGTTTGGAGGTACACAGGCGTTGGGGGTTTTAATTTCGACTACGTTGCTGATTGCCATGTTTTTCAATATTATGGTCCTGCCTTCCCTTCTGCTTACACTTGATAAAAGATTGACAAGTAAAGCATTTACTGAGCCAATTATTGAAATTTACGACGATGAAGACCTGAATGAAAATGATCGAATTGATTCAGAACAAAATGACAAATAATCTGTTAGTTTTTCATTACTTTTGCGCTATTGTGGTAAATTTCGATTTCTTGGAGTCAATATCATAACTGTTTATGATAATCGTTATTTTATTGATCCATTGAATGAAGTAAAATTGCATTTGGTGTTTTTTTATCAGTTTTCAGTGTTTGCCTGTTCTTAATTGTTAAACTATGGGCTTTAAGCAAGTTTCTTTACGTTTTTTTGTTTCGATCTTAGCAATATTTTTTTTAAATATCCACGTTTCTGCATCTCAGGCCTATGGTAAGAGGTTAAAAGTGCGAAGTTCCTGGGAGATTGGGTTCTCATGTGGCGTCTCTGAATTTCTAAATACAATAAATCCCAATACAGATGCTAAGTTTGCTAAATTCAATTACTGGAATTCAAATTTAAACCCAGCTATTTCATTCTCCATTGTAAAGTCGTTATCGCCTGCAATGAATGCTGAATTTAGGTATTTTACGACAAAATTATCAGGTAGTTGGAATCAAAACAGTGGGTATCCTGTTCCGCCGCTTGCTCTATTGCAGGGTTTGGAATATCCCAATCCTTTTAAGACTGGCATCAATCAATTCGATTTTCTTTTATCGCTAAATCTGTTACAGATGGTTGCACCAAACCGGTCCTTCGACAATATAAATTTGTTTATCAAAGGAGGTATCGGCGCTGTAGTTGTAAGGGATATCGAAGCACTTTATCCTTATGCACAAGGTGATCACATGACAGATTATGCCCTTGTCTATGGTGGGGAATTTTCTTATCAGATCAATAAGAATATAAAGCTAAAAATAGATGCTTTCGTAAACAGGGTTGAAACAGACCGTCTTGATGGTGTTCATGAAATTTTGCCCGGGATGCCACCCATTGGGTCCAATTCATACTATTTCTATAATCTGAAAGAACGTTACTTTTCATCTACCATCGGAATAAGTTACACCATTGGCTGGATCAGGAAAACCCATTTTACTAAAAGCACCAGAAGTTGTGCTGTTTATGCCAAACCTTATGTCAGGAAAAACAGGAAGCGGTATTAAAACAGATTTTGGAAATTAAGCTCCCCATCCTTCACGGTCAAGGCTTCGGTATTGGATAGCTTCACCAAGATGGTCAGCTCGTATGGATGATGAACCTTCAAGATCAGCTATAGTTCTCGAAACCTTCAGGATACGATCATATGCCCTCGCCGACAAGCCCAATTTCTCCATGGCATTCTTTAAAAGTTGATGACCTGCCTGATCCGGAGAACAATGCTGATGCAACAATTTGCTGCTCATTTGTGCATTACAATAAATATCCGTTTCGCTAAACCTTGCCCGTTGTATCTCTCTTGCTTCAATAACCCTTTGGCGTACTTTCAGACTTTTTTCGCCCTGTTTCATCTCAGTAAGTTGGTTAAATGGGACCGGTACAACCTCAAGATGGATATCAATGCGGTCAAGCAAAGGACCTGAAATTCGGCTAAGGTATTTTTGGACCATGCCCGGTCCACATACACAGGGTTTTGTGGGATGGTTATAAAACCCACAAGGACAAGGGTTCATCGAAGCCACCAACATAAAAGAAGCTGGATATTCAACTGAAAATTTGGCCCTTGAAATTGTAATCAATCTGTCTTCAAGTGGTTGACGAAGAACTTCCAGAACGGTCCGTTTAAATTCCGGAAGTTCATCCAGGAATAGGACACCATTGTGTGCAAGCGATATCTCCCCAGGTTGCGGATAGGTTCCCCCACCAACCAAGGCTACATCAGAAATAGTATGGTGCGGACTTCGGAAAGGACGTAGTGTCATTAATGAGGTTTCACGCTCAATCTTTCCTGCTACTGAATGGATTTTCGTAGTTTCAAGAGCCTCTTTTAGTGTAAACGGCGGAAGTATTGTCGGTATCCGCTTGGCCAACATCGTCTTACCTGCCCCGGGAGGACCAATCATAATCAGGTTATGACCACCTGCAGCTGCAATTTCCAATGCACGTTTGACATTCTCCTGCCCTTTTACATCAGCAAAGTCAAGGTCATAACTACAAATCTTTGCTTTAAATTCTTCCCTTGTATCAATAATAATTTGTTCCAGGCCCACCTTTCCTGACAAAAAATCGATCACTTCCTTGATATTATCAACCCCATAAATCTTAAGCTTATCGACAACTGCGGCTTCACGTGCGTTTTGTTTGGGAACAATAAACCCTTCAAACCCCTCTTCGCGGGCACGGATGGCAATCGGAAGGACCCCTCTTACCGTTTGCAGGCCTCCATCCAACGAAAGTTCGCCCATCATCATATATCGTTGTAAATCCGGGGCTTTAATTTGTCCTGATGCCGCAAGGATGCCAATCGCGATTGGGAGATCATAGGCCGATCCTTCTTTTCGGATATCGGCAGGTGCCATGTTGATTACCACCTTTTTTCCTGGAAGTTTGTAACCATTAAATCGTAAAGCAGAGTCAATCCGTTGTTGGCTTTCTTTTACGGCGCTGTCGGGCAATCCGACAAGATTGAACTTGATGCCTTGTGAAACATCTGTTTCTACAGTGATCGTGGTGGCATCGATGCCATGAACGGCACTACCATAGGATTTTACAAGCATAATTCAGGAGGTTGACTATTTGTTTGTTAAAGTTACGACTTTTTTATGAATAAAAAGCCTGATGGTTTAAAATCCGGTATGAAGCAAATCAATTACTTTTCTTTCGTATTTTTGTTGAATAATGATTGAAAATAAACAGTGAATTTACCGGTCATGGACAAAAAAGCAAAACCCATATTCGACAAGCGTATCTTTTGGGATGTTGACTTTGACCTTATCGACTACAACGCCAAGGCCAACTGGGTTATCGAACGTGTTTTCTCTCGCGGCGACGTAGAGGATATCCGTCAGTGCCGCAGGTATTACGGCGATGAGAAAGTTACTTCGGCATTACTGGGAGCAAAATATTTGCCACTTGATACGATCTATTTTGCAAGTGCAATTATTGATAAGCCAATACACGATTTCAGATGCTTCACATTAAGACAGTTGAACCCAGAACTTTTTCCTTATTAAAGGAATTAATGGCCCTGCCAGCATTGCAACCCTTCTCTTTAGTGGGGGGAACTGCTTTGTCGCTTCGATACGGCCATCGTACTTCAATTGACCTGGACTTGTTCTATCATTTGAAATTTGACCAACCCACAATCATAGAGGAACTTGAGAAATATTTTAATTCTAGGTTTGTTTACAAACTGCAACATACGCAATTTGGGATCTTTTGCTTTATCGACAATATAAAAGTAGATCTTGTCTACTTTCCACACTTGCCCATTGCAGATATCGAAGAGGAAGAAAATATCAGGTTTTATAGCAGTGCTGATATTGCAGCCATGAAGATTCAAGCAATTTTAGGTCGTGCACAAAAAAAAGACTTTTGGGACTTGTACGAGTTGCTCCAGCATTACCCGCTGAAACAACTGATCGACTGGCACAAACTGAAATACCCCAGCCAAATGCTTGCCATAAGTATTCCCCATGCCATCACCTATTTTGTAGATGCTGATGAAAGTGACGCCCCGGTCAGTTTTAGGAAACAAACCTGGGAACTTGTAAAAAAGGGCATTTCGTGGGCGGTAAGTGACTATCTGCGATAAAATAGGTGTTATATTTGTCGATTCAGTAATTAAAGGATTTGCACGTGCCAGATATTATTCATCTTTTACCCGATTCTGTTGCCAACCAGATAGCCGCAGGGGAAGTGGTCCAACGACCTGCCTCCGTAGTTAAAGAATTGGTTGAAAATGCGATCGATGCTGCAGCTACAGCAATTACAATCAACATTAAAGATTCAGGGCGCACCCTGATCCAGGTCATTGACAACGGCAACGGGATGTCGCCCATTGATGCACGGATGTCGTTCGAGCGCCATGCCACTTCCAAAATCCGCGAGGCAAACGATCTGTTTGCAATTAAGACCATGGGGTTCAGGGGCGAAGCATTGGCATCTATTGCCGCAATTGCCGATGTTGAGATGCGCACACGCCCACATGGCTCTGAACTAGGCACCTACCTCCATATTTTAGGTTCTGTTTTTCAAAAACAGGAGGCCGACCATTGTGCCGAAGGGACTAACCTTTCAGTAAAAAACATTTTTTTCAATGTACCGGCAAGGCGTAAATTCCTCAAGTCGAACAGTTCCGAACTAAAATACATTATCATTGAAGTCCAACGGATTGCTTTGGCAAATCCCGAAATAGCCATTTCATTGTACCACAACAATTCCGTAGTCTATAACCTCGCTTCAGAAAATATGAAGAAGCGGATCGTCACATTGTTCAACAAAAATATCAACCAAAACCTGATACCAGTTGACAACACGACTTCAGTAATTAAAATTTCAGGGTTTATTGGTCAGCCAAAATTTGCAAAAAAAGCTTTGGGGGAGCAATTTTTCTTCGTGAACGGGCGGTTTATGAAGCATCCATTTTTTCACAGGGCAGTTTTGCAAGCCTACGAAAAGATCCTTCCGCCAGAATCGTTCCCATCGTACTTTCTTTATTTTGATGTTGATCCGGCTACTATTGATATCAATATCCACCCAACCAAAACAGAGATCAAGTTTGAAGATGAAAATACGGTCTGGCACCTGATCCACGCTTCTTTGCGGGAGGCCATCGGAAGATTTAACCTGATGCCTTCGATTGATTTTGACCAGGCAGGTGCATTGGATATTCCGCCAAGTCCTGCTCCCGGATCGAAGTTCCCAGAACCTGTTATAGCCATCAATCCCAATTACAATCCTTTTGAAAATCAACAAGGCAACACCGGAAACAATTATGGGCCAGTTAATTATAGGGATCATCAAAACCTCGGTAATTGGCAGATGCTTTATAAGGGTTTTGAAAACGAGGGAAACCCGGATGAACAGGTTTCTGTATTCCGCTCCGATTTTTCGAACAACGCCTCACCACAATCTGATCAGCAATCGTTTGTGGATGACGATAATACTATAAAGGATCCCCATAATTTCCTTCAGTTGAAGAACAAATATATCATCACGCCGGTTAAATCGGGACTTATGGTAATCGACCAGCGCAGGGCACACGAAAGGATCCTTTACGAAAATTTCCTTAAGATTATTGACAATCATTTGGCACTGAGTCAGCGGCAACTTTTTCCCACTGTACTTGACCTAAATGCCGCCGATGCTGAAATTTTAGCCGCACTTGATGAGGAACTTAAAGCATTGGGGTTTGAGATCAGCCAAAGTGACGAAGGTGCCTGCATGATTGAAGGAATACCTGCTTTGTTAAGCCATCTTAATGCCGCTGACCTCGTGGTCAGGTTGATCGAAGATTTTAAAAAAAGGCCAATGGATGTCAAGGAGGAGATCAAAGAACACCTGTCTTTATTGCTTTCCCAATCCTCGGCAATCAATTATGGCGTGGCTTTAAAAGCAGAAGAGATATCGGAGTTGTTCAACCAGTTATTTGCCTGTAAAACACCCAATTACTCACCTTCAGGGAAAATTGTGGTTTCTATCGTTTCATTTCAGGATTTTGAAAAATTACTTAAATGACTCACTATACCGTTCGATTGATTATTTTTGCAAAATTCGGAAGTACAAGTTCAAAAAAAAACGATTTCCTTCCATTCTAATTATTTGGATTAAAAACATTTTTAAATGAATCAATATCAGACATCACCCTTTTCGATGCCGCCGGTTGTAAAAAACCTGATCATGATCAATATTGTCATGTTGGTCGCTACCTGGGCCTTACGAAATACAGGGATCGACCTTACGGAAAAACTTGGTCTTTTTTATCCCGGATCCCCCTATTTTAGACCCTACCAGTTTGTTACCCACTTGTTTATGCATGGAGATTTTTTCCATTTACTTTTCAATATGTTTGCCTTATTCATGTTTGGAAGAGTACTTGAAACGATTTGGGGACCAAAAAAATTTCTGATCTATTTTTTCGTAACAGGCCTTGGGGCAGCAGCCCTTCATTCATTTGTGACCTATATCGAAATTTCAGCTTTACAGAAACATGTTGCTGCTTTCATGAATACCCCTTCTCCGGAACTTTTGGCTTCGCTTGTAAAATCAAATCTTGGACATCCTGCAAGCTGGGTTACCGATCTTGTGAACAATTGGGGTGTTGCCCCAAACAACCCAACCTATATTGAGCAAGCCAATGAATTGGTGAAGGATATATTTGCCCTAAGGGTCAATGTTCCGACGGTTGGGGCTTCGGGGGCAGTTTTTGGTGTCCTTCTCGCATTTGGATACTTGTTTCCCAATACTGAACTGATGTTCATATTCCCCCCTGTTCCCATCAAAGCGAAATATTTTGTAATGGGTTATGGTGCAATTGAATTGTACTTGGGAATCACAGAATCGAATAGCACAATTGCACATTTTGCCCATCTTGGAGGGATGCTTTTTGGGTTTATCCTTTTGAAATATTGGGAAAAAACAACGAAAAAATTCTATTGATACAATGGGAATTGTAGATGAAATAAAATATTCGTTCAGGAATGGTACTTATCTCACCAAACTGATATATGTTAACATATTGATCTGGATTGTTGTAAGGCTTGTTTTTGTTGGCTATAAATTGAGTGGGGCCGATGGTTCTGTAATTTTAAGCTGGCTGGCACTACCTGCCTCTTTCCAACTTCTTCTGACTCGGCCCTGGACGGTTTTTACTTACATGTTCCTCCATTTTGAATTTTTACACATTTTGTTTAATGTTTTATGGCTCTATTGGTTTGGAAGGATTTTCCTTGAATACCACAATGAGCGGAAATTGTTGAGCCTTTATTTATTTGGGGGATTTTCAGGGGGCCTGGCTTATATGCTATCATATAATTTAATCCCTGTTTTTGGTGATTCAATTTATACCAGCCAGTTACTGGGCGCATCGGCATCGGTAATCGCCATTGTAATTGCCATCTCCGTTTATGTTCCAAATCATGTGATCAACCTGGTTTTTCTTGGGCCGGTAAAGATCGTCTGGATTGCCGTAGTATCCGTAATCCTCTATATTATAGACCTTTCAGGAGATAATGCCGGCGGAAATTTTGCCCATTTGGGTGGTGCAATCTGGGGCTGGTTTTATATGTCGCAATTAATGGCAGGACGCGATCTGACCAGTTGGTTCGACCGTGCATTAAGAACTTTTTTGTCCTGGTTTAGGCCCCGTCAAAAGCTAAGGGTCAAATATGATTCGGTCAATCCAGATCACATTTATAATCGGAAAAAGGTAAGCCAGCAGGAAGAGGTCAACCGGATATTGGACAAGATTGGTCAGTCGGGTTATGAAAGCCTAACCTATGAGGAACGCGAGACTCTTTTCAAAATAGGCAAAAAAAAGTAGAAAAGTGAAGCGTCTTTTTTCGAAATTTAGTTTCCTGATCAATATTGGAACGGCCATCATGTTATTGTTTGCCTATTTGGCTCCATATGTTCCACCCGACTATTTCTGGCCATTTTCTTTTTTTGGTTTGGCATTTGTATTCCTGATCTATGTAAATATTTCATTTTTATTTGCTTGGGCAATTCAAAGGTCTAAAAGGCTACTACTTCCCTTAATTGTTTTATTCATAGGATATTATCCAATAGGAAATACTTTTCAATTATTCCCGAAATCAGGTACCGGGGATAGTGGGATTAGAGTGCTAAGTTACAATGTTCATGGTTTTGGTTCAGACATAAAAACTAAAAAGCCGAATAATCAGCTTATCCTGGATTATCTCAATTCAACCCGATCGGAGATCATTTGCCTTCAGGAAGGTGGTTTGGGTAGCGTTGGAAAGTTTAGCCTCAAAGGGGTCATGGATGGGTTATCCGGAATAAAATATTCTCATCAAGGATCGAACGGCCTGGTCACACTATCGAAATATCCGATTTTAGACAAGGGGGAAATCCGGTTTTCCGGTTCTTCAAATCTTGTTATCTTCTCAGATATAAAAATTAGCAGTCAATTGATGGTCAGGGTCTATAATTGTCATTTGCAATCCTATTCAATTGATCCGGAAGACTACAACATTGCCGATCCATCTGAATTTGAACCCGATTCCCAGGAAATAGCGAGGGCAAGGAAAATTAGTTTTAAGTTAAAATCAGGTTTTATCCTTAGGGCATCCCAATCACGGAAATTAGCTGATCACATCAGGAGATCCCCCTATCCGGTTGTTGTTTGTGGTGATTTTAATGATACGCCGGTTTCCTTTACTTACAGAAAAGTTAGGGGCGAATTAAAAGATGCCTTTGTCGAGTCAGGATGGGGTGTTTCAAATACCTATAACGGGAAACTGCCCTCCTTTAGAATTGATTACATATTCACAGATAAAAAGTTCGCACCTTTGAACTATATAAGGGACAAGGTTGATTTTTCCGATCATTATCCAATCCGATGTCATGTAAAATATTAAGGCACAAGATGATATCCTGTGCCTTAATATGGGATAAGATTGATAAACGATTAAAGTAGGGCATCGATCTTTGACGAGAGAATAGTCTTTGGAACAGCTCCAACCTGTTTGTCTGCCACATCACCATTTTTAAAAAATAAAATTGTTGGAATGTTGCGTATCCCAAACCTGGCAGCGATCCCAGGATTGGAATCGACATCCATTTTTGTTATCAGCGCCCTTCCATCGTAATCCTTGGAAAGCTCTTCAACCAATGGACCAATCATCCTGCACGGTCCGCACCATTCGGCCCAAAAATCAACCAAGACCGGCTTTTGCGATTTGAGGACTATTTCTTCAAAATTCGAATCAGTTACTTCTATTGCCATGACAATATATTTATAAGTGTATAAAAAGGTCAAAAAATTGAGTGAACAAATTTACAAATTAATTTATAGTAAAAACGATATTCGGATTTTTTTGCAGAAATGCTTTAAGGTTACTTGTCAACCCAATGTGTTTCGTTCTTGAAAACAAATGAAGTTTGATATTTGTTGACGGATCAAAAACCGAAAATTTAAGTAATGTTTTGCCGGGCGATTTTGAAAACTCGATATCAAGTTCCTCTATTAATTTAGAAGTCATGATTTGTGCAGTGACAGAGATCCTTAAGCTCTCGGCTTTCTCAGCCAATTCCTGGAGAAGTTCAATTTTCGTAGCTTTGAACTCTAGCTGATCGTTGCCCTGCCATTTTATTCCAACCTTTCCCCTGATGAGCAGGAACAATCCTTTTTTGCAGAAGTTGCCAAAATTTACAAAGTCGTTTCCGAAAAACATGAACTTGTAAGAATCGGCATAATCGGTCAATGTTAACGAGGCGAAGGGTTTGCCATTTTTTGTGACCCCTTCCTGTGTGTCGGTAACAATACCGGCAAAGCTCAGGTCCCGGTTTTTCAATGCTGGCAAATCACTGTTTAGGTTTGAAAGGTTGACATCTTTTGTGCAATAACTTTTGATCTCGATGGCATAGTCATCCAAAGGATGTGAGGATAGATAGATTCCGATGAGGTTTTTCTCCTTCTCAAGCGACATGATCTTCGGCCATTCGGGAACATTAGGGATGGGGGGCAATTTTACTTCAATGGTTTGAAAACCACCAAACAAGGAGGCCATCGACGATTGCCGGTCGCTTTGGATCCGGTTTCCATATTTTATCAATGCCTCGATGAATACCGTGCCATCGCCATTGTCGCCAAAATATTGGGCCCTGTGAAGATTTTCGAAACTGTCAAACGCACCTGCCATCGCCAAAGCTTCAAGATTTTTTTTGTTGATTGTTTGGAGGTTCACACGTTCCACAAAGTTAAAGATGGTTCTGAAATCACCATTTGCATCCCTTTCCTTAATAATGTCTTCGACAGCTCCTGCTCCAACGCCTTTAATGGCCGACAAGCCAAAACGTAACCCACCTCGTTTATTTACAAAAAACCTTGAACGCGATTCGTTGATGTCGGGTCCCAGGACAGCTAATCCCATATGCTTGCTCTCATCCATAAAATTGGATATCTTGTCGGCATTTGTAAGGTTACAGCTCAACACCGCTGCCATAAATTCAGAGGGAAAATTTGCCTTTAAATATCCTGTCTGATAGGCAATATAAGCATAACAAACAGAGTGGGATTTGTTGAAAGCATAGGAGGCAAATGTTTCCCAGTCTTTCCATATTTTATCGATCAGGTTATCGGCAGTTTTACCAACAGTTTTACAACCTTCCATAAATTCGGGGTTTCTTTTACAACCGGCATTAAACTCGGCTTTAAGTTTTTCCATCGCCGAAAGGTCTTTTTTGCCCATGGCTTTCCGTAAGGAGTCGGATTTGCCCCGTGTAAAAAGTCCCAATGCCCTCGATTGAAGCATGACTTGTTCCTGATAGACTGTGATTCCGTAAGTATCTGATAAATACTGTTCCATGATTGGATGGTCATAAACAATCTCTTCCTTTCCCAACTTACGGTTTACATAGTTCGGGATGTAGGCCATCGGCCCCGGGCGGTAAAGGGCATTCATCGCAACAAGGTCCTCGAACCTGTTGGGTTGCAACTGCCTGAGCCACTTCTTCATCCCTGGCGATTCGAACTGAAAGATGGCAGTCGTATCGGCATTGCTGAAAAGCTCAAAGGTCTTTTGATCGTCAAATGGAATTTTATCAATGTCAACAACAATTTTTTGGGACAGGAAAATATTTTCAAGACATTCCTTTATAATAGACAGAGTTTTCAATCCCAGAAAGTCCATTTTCAGCAATCCAATCGCTTCTACAAAATGACCGTCATACTGTGTGGTGAGAAGGTCTTCGTCCTTGGTAGGCATAAGCGGGATATGATTATCGAGTTTATCTCTACCAATCAAAATCCCACAGGCATGTACACCGGGTTGCCTGATGCATCCTTCAAGTGTTGCTGCAAATTTCAGCGTCTTAACGATTAAAGGATTGCTTGATCGTTTTTCAGCCTCAAGTAACGGATTTTCAGCATATGCCTTTTCAAGCGTGATTTTTGGTTTTTCAGGAACTAACTTTGATAGCCTGTCGGCTTCGGAAAGGGGCAATTTCAGGACTCGTGCCACATCTTTTATTGCCATCTTTGCCGCCATTGTTCCGAAGGTGCAAAGGTGCGCCACATTTTCGCGGCTGTATTTTTGTTTGACCCAATTGAGCACCAGCTGGCGTCCATCGTCATCAAAATCGATGTCGATGTCGGGCATTGAGATCCTGTCTGGATTCAGGAACCTTTCAAACAGCAGGTCGTACTTCATCGGGTCAACGTTGGTAATACCTGTCACGTAGGCAACTACCGACCCTGCTGCCGATCCCCTTCCCGGACCCACAATAACGCCCATATCACGAGCGGCAGCTATAAAATCCTGAACGATAAGGAAATAACCAGGAAAACCCATTTTTTTTATGGTGTCAAGCTCAAAGTCGATCCGTTCAACGATTTCCCTGGGCAATTCTTCCCCATATCTTTTCGTAGCCCCATTATAGACAAGATGGGTCAGGTAGTCGGATTCATACTTAACCCTGATTGCATTTTCGTAACTCCCTAACCCTATATAGAACTCGTCAAACTCCTCTTTAAGGGCTTCTTCAGGATATTGTCCCCAATATTTGTCAATGGTACCAAAACTTTCGGGGATTGGAAATTCAGGCATAATCGGCTTGGAATTCAATTCATACAATTCCACTTTATCAGCGATCTCCTTGGTATTGATCAGCACCTCGGGAAGGTCCGCGAAGATCTGGTTCATCTCTCCGGTCGTCTTAAACCACTCCTGTTTGGTGTAACGCATCCTTGTTGGATCTTCTAGGTCTTTGCCTGTATTCAGGCAGATCAGTAGGTCATGCGCATCAGCATCTTCACCATTTGTGAAATGGCTATCGTTGGTCGCGATCACTTTTACCCCATGCTTTTTGCCCAACCGAAGCAGTTCCTTGTTTACAATAACCTGACTTTCATAAACATCCTTTGGTACTTCGGGATCTGATGATTTGTGGCGTTGTACCTCAAGATAAAAATCGTCTTTGAAGATACTTTTGAACCAGACAATTGCATCTTCGGCTCCCTGGATATTCCCGTTAAGGATGCATTGCGGTATCTCGCCACCGATACAGGCAGTCGATACAATTAGCCCTTCACTGTGTTTTTCGAGCAGGCTCTTGTCGATCCTCGGTTTATAATAAAACCCTTCAGTACTGGCAATGGTGACCAATTTTAAGAGATTTCGATATCCTTTTTCGTTTTTTGCCAATAAAATCAGGTGATCCCCCGATCTGTCTTCCTTCTCGTTTTTGTCTTTAAAACTGATTCCCCGAGATGCTACATAGGTTTCCACACCTAGAATAGGTTTTATATCCGATTTTTTACATGTCTCATGAAAATCTTTAATCCCAAACATGCAACCATGGTCAGTAAGTGCGAGGGCAGTCATACCATCTTTTTTTGCCTTTTTAACGAGCGCAGAGATGGGGGAGGCTCCATCAAGGATTGAATATTGACTGTGAACATGTAAATGGGTAAATGGTATCATCGTTAAAACCTTTTGAATCATTGGACCTTAAAACGCATTGTCGCCATTGTTATGGCACGGTTAAAAATAAACATTTTAGCTTGACCCCCGTTCCTATGTTGATAACTATTCACTGTTTTGTCAACCCGTACTTTAAGAATTGATGACCTGACACATAGAAAAAAAGGGAGGAAACCTTCAATTTCCTCCCTTTCAATCCTAATAATATCTAATGACTGAACTTCAGTATATACCTGGAAAAAGTTCAGCAAAATGGCTTTTGCAATTTTTATAATTAAAGGTCAATATCCTTGGTTGAAGTACTAATGGCCTGAAGGTAATCGTAATTTGAATTTTCAAACAGAAGGCCAGTCAACTCAAAAGTGTAGGTTCCAGTGACCCCTGAAGTAAGAGCGCTTTTAGACAGTCCTAGTTTTAAGTTTGCTTTCAATGGCGTGCTTCCATCCTGAAACGCTGGCTGGTAATAAACCTGGGTAGTACCCCTCGATATTTTTAATTGGTAAGCATCGGTAGAGGCAATGGCATTCCATGCAATATAGACAGAGTCGCCATTGGCCGACTTAACCAATGATGTTATCAAGGCAGGCTGTAGGGTCGCAACAGACAAAGTATTTGAATAGGTTTTTGTCTCGTTATTCGCAAATTTCACAGTGTAAACATAGGCACCAGGTGTTGGAGGAACCCCAACAAAATCCGATTCAGCAGGTTCATTGAAAAAAGAATTTCCATTGCTGTCATAACCATTTAGCGATTCTGTAAGACCTTCCGGCGTTTGAACAGTTACAGTAGTCATCTGATTGTATGAGAACACTGAATGTATCGCAGTATAAACTGTGGTTCCACTTGCATCTTTGATCGCCTTGACGAAGACGTCGCCTGATGCCTGATTATCAACTGCAACTTTTTCACACCCTGACATTCCTATGATGATCAGAACAATGAATATCAGCATTTGTAAATTTTTCATTTTCAATAGTTTAATAAAATTGTAATTACTATTTATACCGTATAAAGATCTGTTTACCCTACCTTGCAGACCTTGCAAAGTTAACCAAATCTGTTTATTTTTCTTCAATTTTCACCAAAGATCGGACAATTATATAAAGATGCAGCATTGTTTTGTAGAGTTGCTTTTCAGATAAACAGGAATTGAAATGGGTTGATGTTTTTTGTAACGATTAATATTGTATCTTTGTCCCCGCAAATTAAAATAAATTAACGCAAATGTCAGTAAAGATTCGTTTGGCAAGGCATGGCCGTAAACAACATGCTTATTACCACATAGTGGTAGCAAACAGCAGGTCACCACGAGATGGTAGGTTTATTGAAAGGATTGGCTCGTACAATCCCAATACTAATCCTGTTACCATCGATCTTGACTTTGATAAAGCCTTAACATGGCTGAACAATGGTGCACAACCTACCGATACTTGTCGCACAATTTTGTCGCACAAGGGTGTATTGATGAAAAAACACCTTCTCGAAGGGGTAAAGAAAGGGGCTTTTGACCTTGAAGCAGCCGAAGCCAAATATGAGGCATGGGTAAAAGAAAAAGAAACTGCCACACAGGCAAAAAAAGACAGCCTTGCTGCCGGTTTCAACGAAGAGATGAAAAATCGGTTAAAAGCTGAGGTAAAAGTGAATGAGGCCCGTCTTGCAGAAATTGCCAAGAAAAATCTTGCCGCTGCTGCCGCCGCCGCTGCTGCAAAAGCAAAAACTGTCGAAAGCCCTGCTGATCCAGCAGTTGCTACTGAAGAGGCATAAGAAACGCACATTTTACGCTACGTTTAGCGGAAAAACTATAAAAGGGCGATGGTTATTTTACCATCGCCCTTTTTAATCACACAAATGATTATGAATCAGATAAATATAGATGAGTGTGTGGAAGTTGGTTATATTCAGAAGCCACATGGGATAAAAGGTGAGTTGGTCCTACAATTTGCGAAGGAATTTGAGGAAACTTTTGAAGGGATAGATTGCTTGTTTGTAGAAGTTGATGGAGGTCTTGTCCCGTTCTTTATCGCCGACGAAGGTTTTCGGTACAAAAGTAGCGAAAGTGCCATTTGCAAGTTTGATTTTGTCGATTCACAGGAAAAAGCAAAAGCACTTGTCGGATGCAAAATCTTCGTTTTGGATGAAGAGGTCATCGAAACCGAACACAAGGAGGTAAACTCGGTTTTAATTGGGATGAGGACATTTGATGCAAGGTTTGGTGAAATCGGACTGATCAGCCGTGTCGATGACTATTCAGGGAACCTCGTTATCACTGTTGACCATCAAAAAGCTGAGATATTGATCCCCTTATCTGACGAGATTATCACCTCAATTGATGAAGAAAAACGAGAACTCTACCTTGATTGCCCAACCGGATTGATCGAAATCTACCTTGGGTAATGTTATAAAAATCTAAAAAATTAAATGCTGTGCAACTTTCAACACAGTTGTGCGTCTTTTTATAAAATCTCTAATTTTTGAAATTATGAAATCACGTATTACCACATTATTTGTCTTTTTGCTTTTCACTGGATTACAATTGGCAATGTCCCAAACCAGCCAGAAAAGGGATTTATCGGCCTTTTCACAGATATCCCTGCGCATAAGCGCCAATGTCCATCTGCAACAGGGAAATACCCAAATTGTTGAGGTTAAGGGAAAAGAAGAGGCACTTCAAAAACTAATCACAGAAGTTAACGACAGAAAGTTGGTCATAAGGTTTCCGAGCGAAACATTTTTCAACAAATGGAAACCAGGTCCAATTGATATTTATGTAACTGTGCCTCAAATTGATGGACTGACCATTTCCGGTTCTGGATCGATTACTTCTGATGGGAAAATCGAATCTAGGATACTGGACCTTGCAATCAGCGGAAGCGGTGACATCAAACTTGGTGACCTGAAGGCAGAAAAGGTATCGTCTGCCTTATCCGGCTCAGGGAACATCCATCTAACGGGCAGCGGAAACGCAGCTGAAATGAAATCCTCCATTTCCGGTTCCGGAAATGTAAAGGCGATTGATTTTCCGGTTGAAAATGTTGATATAAGAATTTCGGGATCCGGAAATTGCTGGGTAAACGCCACAAAGAAACTGGATGTGAAACTTGCAGGTTCGGGGAACGTGGTTTACCGAGGCAACCCGTCAATCAATTCAAGCATTGCCGGTTCAGGGAAAGTGAAGGAAGAGTAGGCAAATTGCGGCTGGCATCCGATAACTGGTGGCTAACTTTTGGAAATCTACATCATAGAGAATATTATCCTCAAAAATTTCTTGATAGAACTGTTTTTATTATGTTATTGTATATCAAGGTATTGATCCTTTAATAGTAAGGTGTATTTTTTTAAAGATAAACCAAAGCCCACGTTTCATTACCATTTGCCAGTCGCCAGCCGCCAGTAGCTATGTTCCATTTGCCAGCCGCCAGCCGCTATTTTCTGATAATTTCAATCTGCCCACCAACCCCCAGTTTGATGATACTTGAAGGTTTGGATCTTGAAAAATCATCCTGACGGTAGGTGACAATATAATTGACCGACTTTTTTACCTCTTCGCTGATTTCGGTATAATTCTGTGGCGACTTCTGGCCACTGATATTGGCCGATGTTGAAACGATTGGTTTTCTGAACCTTTGTACCAACTGTTGTGAAAACGCTTCGTTGGTAATGCGGATCCCAACACTTCCATCTGATGCCAATAAATTGGCTGCCAGATTTTTAGCTTTTGGATAGATAATTGTGAGCGGTTGATCGGTCACCTCGATCAGTTCCCATGCAATTTCAGGAACCTCGGCCATATATGAAATGAGCAGGTTTGGGTTTTCCATTAGGACCAACATGCTTTTTGAATCTTCGCGCTGCTTGATTTCATAAATCCTTTTTACCGCTGCCACGTTTGTGGCATCGCACCCCAACCCCCAGATGGTGTCGGTAGGATAAAGGATGATTCCGCCTGCCCGAAGA